>Ga0209027_1000846_pt1 | contig 11343 bp, 11 predicted proteins | sample GraSoi013_1_20cm_3_FD_185821 | JGI IMG/M metagenome (GOLD analysis project Ga0209027, IMG submission 185821) | Grasslands soil microbial communities from the Angelo Coastal Reserve, California, USA - Sample 09_27_2013_1_20cm (SPAdes) (version 2) | ecosystem: Environmental > Terrestrial > Soil >...
GGAAGACCGGGCGCCAGCCGGTACCGCCGAAGTCGGCCGCGACCAGTGCGCCGCCGGCCACCTGGCCGACCACGGCGGCCCCGGCGATGACCGCGGCGTAGAGGCCGAAGGCCCGGGCGCGGGCCGCGCCGGTGAACAGCCGCTGGATCAGGCTGAGGACCTGCGGGACCAGCAGGGCGGCGCCGGCACCCTGGACCAGGCGGAACGCGATCAGCTCGCCGGTGCTGGTGGCGAGGCCGCAGGCCAGCGAGGCGACCGTGAAGAGGGCGAGGCCGAGCAGGTAGACCCGGCGGTGGCCGAGCCGGTCGCCGAGGCGCGCGCCGGTGATCAGCAGGACCGCGTAGGAGATCGTGTACCCGGCGACGACGAGTTGCAGCCCGGCCCCGCTGGCGTGCAGGTCGAGGTGGATCGTGGGTACCGCGACGTTCACGATCGACACGTCGAGGACCGCCATGAACTGGCCGAACAGGATGGTCAACAGCAGCGCGCCACCGGCCCGGGGCCGGATGTGGCCCTCCGTGCGCTGCCGTTCCAGGGTCGTGGTCATGCGGCCAGCGTGGTGCCGGGCCGGTACCGGTGGTTAGAGCCCGCTGATACTGGTACTGCTGCCACCTGGCACGGGTGCCGGCCGACCGCGAGGATGGACCCGTGCTTACCACGACGGGGTGCCGGCGCAACGAGCTGGCGGAGTTCCTGCGCAGCCGGCGGGCGCGGCTGTCACCGGGGGACATGGGGCTCGCGCCCGGGCTGCGGCGGCGGACACCCGGCCTGCGCCGGGAGGAGGTCGCGCAGCTCGCCGGGGTGGGCGTCACCTGGTACACGTGGCTGGAGCAGGGCCGGCCGATCAACGCGAGCGTGCAGGTGCTCGACGCGATCGCCCGTACCCTGCGGCTCGACCCGGCCGAGCGGGCGCACCTGTACCGGCTGGCCGAGGTACCGGCGGTGCCCGACCCGGCCGCCACCGACATCCTGCCGCCGGAGATCCAGCCGATCCTGGACAGCATGGCGCTGGTACCGGCGGCGGTCTACAACGGCCGGTACGACGTGCTGGCGTGGAACGAGCCCTATGCGGCGGTGTTCCCCGGCCTGGCCACCGGGCCGGTCGAGGAGCGGAACGCGCTGTGGCACCTGTTCGCCTGCCCGCCGTGCTGCTCGGCGCTGGTCAACCGGGAGACCGAGCTGCCCCGGATGGTGGCCCAGCTCCGCGAGGCGTTCGGGCGGCATCTCGGGGAGCCGGACTGGGTCCGGTTCGTCCGGCGGCTGTCGGCGGCGAGCCCGGAGTTCGCGCAGCTGTGGGCCACGCACGACGTGGGGACGTCCGGGTCCCGGATCAAGGTGTTCCAGAACGTCGGCGCCAGCGGCCTGCTGCACACGGCCACGACGGCGTTCCACGTGGCGAGCGCCCCGGAAGCGCGGATGATCGTCTATACCCCGGTGGGCGAGGAGGACCGGGCGCTGGTGGCGCGGGCGCTGGCGGCGCCGCTTCCCGGGCGCGGCTGCGCGGCGCACCGGGCCGGGTGACGGCGGCGCCGGCCCGCACCCGTGTGGGCTAAGTTGGCGGGGTGACTGACGAACGCGATCCGATCCGGGTCGGCGTGCTGGGGGCGCGCGGCCGGATGGGCCAAGAGGTCTGCAAGGTCGTCGATGCCGCCGAGGACCTCGAACTGGTCGCCATGATCGACATGGGTGACGGGCTGTTCAGCGCGTCCGACGCCGGTGCCGAGGTGGTCGTCGACTTCACCACGCCCGACGTGGTCATGGACAACCTGCACTGGTGCATCGACCAGGGTCTCAACGTGGTCGTCGGTACCACCGGGTTCACCGAGAACCGGCTGGAGCGGGTCCGGCACTGGCTGGCCCGCAAGCCCGAGGTCGGCGTGATCATCGCGCCGAACTTCGCGATCGGCGCGGTGCTCATGATGGAGTTCGCCGAGCGGGCCGCGCGGTTCTTCGAGTCCGTCGAGATCATCGAGCAGCACCACCCGAACAAGGTGGACGCGCCGAGCGGGACGGCGGTACAGACCGCCACGGTGATCAGCCGGGTACGGGCGGCGGCCGGGATGGCCGATCCGCCGGACGCGACAAAGGACGAACTGGAGGGCGCCCGGGGCGCGACCGTCGACGGGGTACGGGTGCACTCGGTACGGGCGGCCGGGCTGCTCGCGCACCAGGAGGTGCTCTTCGGCACGACCGGCGAGACGCTGACGCTGCGGCACGACTCCTACGACCGGGCGGCGTTCATGCCCGGGGTACTGCTGGCCGTCCGCTCAGTCGTCGACCGGCCCGGGCTCACCGTCGGCCTCGGCAGGCTCCTCGACTGACACCTGCAGCCGCAGCTGCGGCACCAGGAGATCGTCCACGTCCAGGGCCCGCGTCACGCCGTCCGGCGCCCAGCCCGCGCTGGTGAGGAAGGTGCGGGTGGCCGGATCCTGCTCGTACACCCACGCGACCGCGGTCCGGAGGCCGTCCTCGCGCCACAGGTCGACCGAGGCGGCCAGGAGCCGGCTGCCATGTCCACGCCGGCCCCAGCGCGGCTCGACGAGCAGCTCGGTGATCGCGGCCACGTCGCTCGGGAAGGGGTCCTCGCCGGGCGCGAGCGCCGTCTCGTCGGCCGGGCCGCTCGCGGTGAAGCCGGCCAGGTGGGCGGACCCGGCCTGCTCGGATCCGGCCTGCTCGACGGCGACCAGGACGCGATGCGCCGGGGTCGGGGGCTCCTCGATAGCCGCACGCCACCGCTCGGTGAGGAACGCCGGGTCCACGCCTTCGAGGACGTGCCGGGGGAGCAGCCGCCGGTACGCGGTGCGCCACGTGGAAAGCTGGATCCGGGCGATCTCGCCGGCCTCGTCAGGCCGTGCCGGCCGGACATACCCGAGAGCCATGATGTTAGAAACTACGTCAAGGGGTACCGCGCACCGCCGAGGGGGCCGATGGTGAGCAGACAAGCGCCGCCTGGCTGGTCCGGCCCAAGTGCCGGCCCACGACAAGCGCCGCCTGGCTGGTCCGGCCCAAGTGCCGGCCCACGACGCACCGCCGTCCAGCTCCTCGTCGTGCTCGCCCTCGCCGCGGGCGCGTGGCTGTTCCTGTGGTACTTCGCCGTCCGGCACGGCTCGTTCGACCTCAAGGTCTACTACGGCGCGGTCAACTACTGGGCGCACGGCAACGGCGAGGTCTACGACTACGTCAAGCCGTTCAGCAAGTACGGCTTCACCTACCCGCCGTTCGCCGCGCTGGCCATGGCGCCGATGGCGATCCTGCCGTGGTGGGCGGTGAACGCGCTGGCCGTCGCGGGTACCGCGGTCGCCACGGTGGTCATCCTGAACTGGTTCCTGCGGCCGGTGGCGGCGCGGTACGGGTGGACGCGGTGGTTCACCGTCGCCGTGGCGGCCACGATCGTGGCGGTCTTCGAGCCGCTGCGCGAGACGGTCAGCTTCGGCCAGGTGAACATGCTGCTGCTGTTCCTGGTACTGGCTGATGTCCGGCTTTTCCTCGGGCGCGGCTCGCGGCTCGGCGGCGTCGCGATCGGCCTGGCCACCGCGGTGAAGCTGACGCCCGGGATCTTCGTGCTGTACCTGCTGCTGACCCGCCGGTTCCGCGCGGCCGCGACCGCGCTGGCGACCACGGCGACCGCGACCGTGCTGGCCATGCTGGTCGCCCCGGACGCCTCCCGCGAGTTCTGGACGAGCGCGTTGTGGGACACCGACCGGGTCGGCACGCTCTCGTTCATCTCGAACCAGTCGCTGGAGGGGTTCGTCGCCCGGCTGCACCCGGCCAACCCGAGCAGCGTGCTGTGGGCCGGGCTGGTGCTGGTCGCGGTGGCCGTCTGGGCGTTGCGGGTCCGGGCCACCGCGCGGTCCGGGGACGACCTGGCCGGGGTCGCGCTGACCGGCGTGCTGGGCTGCCTGGTCAGCCCGGTCACCTGGGTGCATCACCTGGTGTGGACGCTGCCCGCGCTGCTGCTGCTCTTCGATCGGGGACTGGCCGCGGGTGGGCGGCTCAGGCAGGTGCGGCTCGGCCTGTGTGGGGCGCTGTTCGCGCTGCTGTCCAGCCGGCTCATCTGGGGGTACGCCGACCACTTCACCGGGATCGGCGTGCTGATGAGCAACCTGTACGTGCTGGCGAGTGCGGTCCTGCTGTGTACGTTGCCGATCGAGCCGGCCCCGGTGTCAGGGGAGGGTCCGGGCGTAGCGGATCTCGGGCAGCTCAACGAAGGAGCCGTCGGGGCGGCCGACGGGGTAGGTGGCGGTGGCGCCGTCGAGGGTGAAGCCGGCCCGCTCGTAGAACCGCCGCGCCTGGTCGTTCGCGGCGAGCACCCATAGCCGTACCTCCGGGAAGCGGCGCTCGGTCAGGCGCGTGAGGGCGGTGGCCATGAGGGCGCGACCGGCGCCTGTTCCCCACCGGGGCGGGTCGACGTAGATCGCGAAGATCTCGGCGACCGTGCGGTGCAGGGCGTGCTCCTGCTGGCCGATCCGGTACCGGCCGAACCCGACGTACCCGACGGTCGCGCCGTCCTCGACCGCGACCAGGTGCTCGGCGTCGGTCGCCCGGCGCATGCGGTGCCGGTACCGGTCGGCCCGGCCGGTGGTCTCCATGGCGTCGAGGACGTCGGCCGGAACGATGCCCGCGTACGCCTTCTGCCAGCCCTTGACGTTGATCCGCACGATGTCTTCCGCATCGTCCAGTGTCGCTGCCCGTACGGTGAGCACGGGCCGAGCGTAACTGTCAGGGGTACGGGTTAGATTCGCGGGCGATGGAGACGCTGTCCGCCGCACAGGCCCGCCGGATCGCCCTGGCCGCGCAGGGTTTCGCCGACCCGGCGCCCGGCGGCCTGCCCGACCGCCGTCACCTGCGCCGGGTGCTTGGCCGCACCAAGCTGCTCCAGATCGACTCGGTCAACGTGCTGCAGCGCGCCCACTACCTGCCGCCCTACAGCCGCCTCGGTCCGTACCCGACCGCCCTGCTGGACACCGTCGCCTACCGCCGCCCCCGCGAGCTCTTCGAGTACTGGGGGCATGAGGCGTCGCTGCTGCCGATGCGGCTGCATCCCTACCTGCGCTGGCGGATGGCCGACGGGCACGCCTGGGGCGGAGTGGCCCGCATCGTCAAGGAGCAGCCGCAACTGGTGAGGTGGGTGCTCGGCGAGGTCCGGGACAACGGGCCGCTGACCGCCGCCGAGGTGGAGGCCGACGTGCCTCGCCGCACCGGCAACTGGGGCTGGAACTGGTCGGACGCGAAGCGCGCGCTGGAATGGCTGTTCTGGAAGGGCGAGGTGCTCGTCGCCTACCGCAACGGCGCCTTCGCCCGGGTCTACGACGTGCCCGACCGGGTGCTGCCGGCGGAGGTGCTCAATGCGCCGACGCCGCCGCCGGCCGAGGCGCACCGGGAGCTGGTCCGGGTCGCGGCCGGCGCCCTGGGTGTGGCCACCGAAGCGGACCTGCGCGACTATTTCCGGCTCCCGGTGGCCGATGCCCGGCAGGCGGTCCGCGACCTGGTCGAGGCGGGCGAGCTGGTCCCGGTCGAGGTCGACGGCTGGCGCCCGGCGGCCTATCTGCAGCGCGATGCCCGATTACCGCGGTGGATCAGGGCGGCGACGCTGGTCAGCCCGTTCGATCCGGTGGTGTGGCGGCGGGAGCGGGCGGAGCGGCTGTTCGGCTTCAACTACCGGATCGAGATCTACGTACCGGCCGCCCAGCGGCTCTACGGCTACTACGTGCTGCCGTTCCTGCTCGGTGACCGGCTGGTGGCCCGGGTGGATCTCAAGGCCGACCGGGCCGCCGGGGTGCTCCGGATCCCGGCGGCATGGGGCGAACCGGACGCGCCGCCCGAGACCGCCGAGCGGCTCGCCGTCGAGCTGCGGCGGCTGGCCGGGTGGCTGGGCCTGGACGAGGTCGCCACCCCCGAGCGCGGCGACCTCGCCCCGTCCTTGGCCAATGAACTCGGCCCGCAGCGGGTGCCGTCTGGACTGAGGAGCGAAGCGAGGAGGGAAGACGGCACCTGAGGAGCCGCAGGCCCGCGCTCGCTCCGCGAGCGCCAATGTTGGGGTGTAGATTCGCTGGCGTGAGCCAGGCTGTCGTGGTGGTGCCGCCGACGAACCGGTTCAACCGGTTCATGTACCGGCTGTGGGCGCGCAGCCCGCGCTGGACCGCCCCGCTGCTGGTACTGCTGTGCTTCAGCGGCGGTGTGGCATACACGTTCGGGGCCCATCCGACCGGTACGGGCGCCTTCGCCAGCCCGACCTGCCTGGTCAAGCTGACCACCGGCTTCGACTGTCCGGGCTGCGGCGGCACCCGCGCGTTCTATTTCCTGATGCACGGCAACATCCCCGCCGCCGCCCGGTCGCACATCCTGGCCGTGTTCGCCGCGCCGTTCCTGGTGTACATGTACCTCTCCTGGTCGACCGGCCTGATCTCGAAGTCGAAGCGGCTGCCCATGCTGCGGCTGTCCCCGCTGGCGATCTCGCTGTTCCTGATCGCGTGGGGCGTGTTCTCGGTACTGCGCAACCTGCCGTGGGCGCCGTTCACCTGGCTGTTCGTGTAGCTCGTCAGGCCGGGGTGCGCACCGGGACGCGGCGCAGTTCGATGTCGCCGCTGGCGGTACGCACCCGGAGGTTGAGGTCGGGGGCACCGGTCGCGGGCGCCAGCGCCTCGCCGTGATCGAGGTCGCTGCGGGTACTGCCGGACGCCGTGGACAGGTCCAGCCACACCCTTGTACCGGCCGGGATGCCCACCCGGACGTCGCCGGAGGCGGTACTGACCTGGACATTGCCCCGGGCCACCGCACCGAGCCGCACGTCGCCCGACGCGGTCTGCACCTGTACCGAGGTCTCGTTCCGGTCGATCGTGATGTCCCCGCTGGAGGTGTCCACGACGACCTCGGCGCCGGCCTGCCCGAGCGCCACGTCGCCGGAAGCGGTGTCCACGGTCGCGGCGCCGTCGACCCGCGCCACCCGGATGTCCGCGCTGGCGCCCTTGACGTGCAGCGTGCCGGCGACGTGGTCGACGGTGACGTCACCGCTGGCGGTATCGATCGTGGCGTCGCCGAACCGGCCGTCGAGCTGGGCGTCGGCCGAGGCGAGCCGGATCATCAGCCGGCTGTCCTCGGGGAGCCGCACGTCGATCCGCAGCTTGCCCGACCGCCACAGCCGCCAGCCACCCTCGGGCGACTCGACGTGCAGCGTGGAGCCGCGCAGCTCGACGATGGCGCGCTCGGCCGCCTCCCGGGAGGCGGCCGAGCCGTCGTAGGGGAGTACCTCGACGGCGGCGGTCTCGCGGGGCTCGGCGGCGACGTGCATGGCGCCGGCGGCCAGCTTGGCGTGCAGGGTGATCCGGTCCTGGATGGTGAACTCTCGCATGGCGATGTCCCTTCGGGTGGGCGCGCGGGGTCGCCGCCCGCGGGGCGGGCGGTGCGGCGCGGTGTGACGTCAGGCTTGGGCGTAGCCGGTGACCCGGCGGCCGAGGCCGGTGCGGCCCCGGGTGGGCGGTGCCTGGCCGCCACCGGCGACCGCGTTGGCGATCGCCCGGACCAGCCAGGCGTTGACGGAGATGCCTTCGGTGGCGGCGAGGCGCTCGACCTGCGCCTTGAGCGGCTCCGGCAGGCGCAGGGTGATGCGGGCCAGGTCGCCGCTGTCCGGCGGCGGTGGCGGGCCGGGTGGTGGCGGCGTACCGGGCGGTGCCGGCCAGCCGGGGGGTGGTGGTGGCGGCGGGAAACCGGGCGGACCGGGCGGTACCGGGTGCCAGCCCGGGGTGTCGATCGGCTCGGCGAGCTCGGTCACCGCGAAATCCGCGTTCCGGCCGCGCAGGCGGACCTCGACGCTCGCGGTACCGAGCTTGCCGGTGATCTCGGCGGCCGCGTCGGACAGCGCCTCCAGCAGGCACAGCCGGGCGGCGGCGTCCAGCGAGCCGCTGAGCAGGTCGGCGGTACGGGTGACCTCGGGGCCGCCCGGCGCGGCCGCGGCGTGCAGCTCGCGCTGAAGGGTCTCGAGGTACGGTGACAGCTCCATGACATCACTATGCCACCGTCAATGACGTCACACAAGACGTCATGTGGTGTCAGTTGGATGTCACCGTGATGCCGGCCGGGTCGCGCGGGAACTGTCGGCCGTGCGGTCTAAGGTCGGGGAAGCCGCCCGCTGGAAAGGAGCCCGCCGTGGCCGAGATCGTCGCGCCGCAGGTCCGACTCATCGCCTGGACGCAGTTCGAAGCGCCGGAGGAGATCCCGTGGTCCACCGACGCCGAGGGCGGGCAGGCGCTGGCTGAGTTCGCCGGGCGGGCGTGCTACCAGTCGTGGTCCAAGCCCAATCCGGCCACCGCCAGCAACGCCGGCTATTTAGCGCACATCCTTGAGGTCGGCCACCTGTCCGTGCTCGAACACGGCACGGTCACGTTCTACTTCACGGGGGTGTCCCGCTCCTTCACCCACGAGCTGATCCGGCACCGGCACTTCTCGTATTCGCAGCTCTCCCAGCGGTACGTGCCGGAGCGCAACGCGGCCATGGTCGAGCCGGACGCGATCGCGGAGGACCCCGAACTGCACAAGAAGTTCGTCGAGGCGACCGAGGCCAGCGTCCGGGCCTACACCGAGTTGCTGGAGGGGCTGGAGCAGCGGTTCGCCGACGTCCCCAACGCGACCCTGCGGCGCAAGCAGGCCCGGCAGGCGGCCCGCGCGGTGCTGCCCAACGCGACCGAGACCCGCATCGTGGTCACCGGCAACTACCGCGCCTGGCGGCACTTCATCGCGATGCGCGCGAGCGAGCACGCCGACGTGGAGATCCGCGAGCTGGCCGTGGAGTGCCTCCGGCAATTGCAGCGGGTGGCGCCGAACGTATTCTCCGACTTCACGATCTCCGCGCTCGCCGACGGCAGCGAGATCGCCGCCAGCCCCTACACGTGGGAGTCCTGACCGCGTCCGTCGGTTAGGTTGTGCATATGACTAGCAGGGTTACCGATCCGCGCCGGCCCTTCGGCCGGCTGCTCACCGCGATGGTGACGCCGATGCGCGCGGACGGCTCGCTCGACGCCGACGGCGCCGCCCGGCTCGCCACCCACCTCGTCGACGAGCAGAGCAACGACGGGCTCGTCATCAACGGCACCACCGGCGAGGCGCCGACCACGACCGACGCCGAGAAGGAGGCGGTGCTGCGGGCCGTCGTCGAGGCGGTCGGCGACCGGGCGCATGTGGTGGCCGGTGTCGGTACCAATGACACGCGCCACACCATCGAGCTGGCGCACGCCGCCGAGAAGGCCGGCGCCCACGGCCTGCTGGTGGTCACCCCCTACTACAACCGCCCGCCGACGGCCGGGCTCCGCGCCCACTTCACCGCGGTCGCCGACGCCACCGGCCTGCCGGTGATGGTCTACGACATCCCGGTCCGGACCAGCACGCCGATCCCCACGGAAACGCTGTGCCAGCTGGCCGAGCACCCCCGGATCGTCGCGGTCAAGGACGCCAAGGGCGCGCTGCTCGAGACCTCATGGGTGACCCGGCGGACCGACCTCGCGTTCTACTCGGGAGACGACGGCATGACGATGCCCGGCCTGGCGGTCGGCGGGGTGGGCGTCGTAGGCACCTCGACGCACCTGACCGGCGTGCGGACCAAGCAGATGATCGAGGCATACGAGGCCGGCGACGTCGGCACGGCGCTGCGCCTGCACCACGAGCTCCTGCCGCTGTTCACCGGCATCTTCCGGACCCAGGGCGTGATCCTGGTGAAGGCGGCGCTGCGCCTGCTCGGCCTGCCCGGCGGCCCGGTCCGGCTGCCCATGGTCGACGCGACCGACGAACAGATCGCCCAACTGCGCGAGGACGCGGCGGCGGCGGGGGTGGACCTCCCGGGGTCCGCGCGATGACCGATTCCACCGGCGCGCCGGCGACCGTCGCGGTCGAGGTCGACATGCACACCCTGTCGCACGTGGACCTCGACGAGCCCGGGCCGCTGCCCGACGGGGCGCTGCGCGTCACGCCCCTGGGCGGCCTGGGTGCCATCGGCCGCAACATGACCGTTTTCGAGTACCGCGGGAAGCTGCTCATCGTCGACTGCGGCGTGCTCTTCCCCGACGTCGACCAGCCCGGCGTCGACCTGATCCTGCCGGACTTCTCGCCGATCCTGCACCGGCTGGGCGACGTTCAGGCGATCGTGCTCACCCATGGGCACGAGGACCACATCGGCGCGGTGCCCTACCTGCTCGCGCACAAGAACGACATCCCGCTGGTCGGCTCCCAGTTCACCCTCGCGCTGGTCGAGGCGAAGCTGGCCGAGCGGCGGATCGAGCCGTACAGCCTGACCGTCCGGGAGGGGCGGACCGAGCGGCTGGGGCCGTTCGAGTGCGAGTTCTTCGCGGTCAACCACTCGATCCCGGACGCGCTCGCGGTCGCCATCCGTACCGGCGCCGGCATCGTCCTGCACACCGGCGACTTCAAGATGGACCAGCTCCCGCTCGACGGCCGCCTGACCGACCTGGCCGGCTTCGCCCGGCTCGGCGCGCAGGGCGTCGACCTGCTGCTGGCCGACTCGACCAACGCGGAGATCCCCGGATTCGTCACTCCCGAGCGGGAGATCGGGCCGGTACTGGACAGCATCTTCCGCGCCGCCCGTGGCCGGATCATCGTGGCGTCGTTCGCCTCGCACGTCCACCGCGTGCAGCAGGTGCTCGACTCGGCCGCCGGTCACGGCCGCAAGGTGGCGCTCATCGGGCGTTCGATGGTGCGCAACATGGGCATCGCCCGCGACCTGGGCCTGCTGCGCATCCCGGGCGGCCTGGTGGTAGGGATCGACGAGGCGCTGACGCTGCCGCCGGACCAGATCGTGCTGATGTCCACCGGATCGCAGGGCGAGCCGATGAGCGCGCTGGGCCGGATGGCCACCGGCGACCACCGGCACATCCTGGTCGCCCCCGGCGACACCGTCGTCCTGGCGTCCTCACTGGTACCGGGCAACGAGACCGCGGTCTACCGCGTGATCAACCAGCTCTCCCGGGCCGGCGCGTTCGTGGTGCACAAGGACGTCGCGAAGGTCCACGTCTCCGGCCACTCCACCGCCGGCGAGCTGCTGTACCTGCTCAACGTGGTACGGCCGAGCAACTTCCTGCCCATCCACGGGGAGTGGCGGCACCTACGGGCGCATGCCCGGCTGGCGATGGAGTCCGGAGTGACCGCCGACCGGGTCGTGCTCTGCGAGGACGGCGACGTGGTCGACCTCGTCGACGGGCACGCGCGGCTCGTCGGCCACGTGAAGAGCCGCTACGTCTACGTCGACGGCCTCGCCGTCGGCGACGTCGGCGAATCGCTGCTGACCGAGCGCAAGATCCTCGGGGATGGCGGCTTCATCGCGGCGACCGCGGTCGTGGGCTC
>Ga0209027_1000848_pt1 | contig 11315 bp, 9 predicted proteins | sample GraSoi013_1_20cm_3_FD_185821 | JGI IMG/M metagenome (GOLD analysis project Ga0209027, IMG submission 185821) | Grasslands soil microbial communities from the Angelo Coastal Reserve, California, USA - Sample 09_27_2013_1_20cm (SPAdes) (version 2) | ecosystem: Environmental > Terrestrial > Soil >...
GAAGCTCTGGGGCTGGGGCGACTTGATGATTTCGAGCGCGGGCTTGAAACCTTGCGCGCTGCCGACATGCAGAATCGTAAGACCTACGATGCGAATCATAACGCCAATTCAATCGAAAACATTTTAAGTGCATTTAGCACAGAGCGCGCCGAGTTCGTGCGTCGTTTGGACGCTTATGACGACCAGTTCATACAGCGCACGGCCATTCATCCTAGACTGAACAAGCCCATGCGCGTCGTTGACCACGCCTTCTTCATAGCCGAGCACGATGACCATCACATGGCTAGCATCACAGAACTGATTCAATTGTTCGGCGCTCAGTAGTAAGACTGCCTTCATGATTTAGGTTCATCTCGTGCTGCGATCCATTCTCAAAAATTGAAGCCTACATTTCTCAGTCTTGACTTTACGTAAAATTTACGTATTATTTCCTTGAGTCTAATGCTTGTTCTGGGAGCACCGGCGCTTAAAGGCTTGAGCGTACCCAACAGAACAGGCGTTGGCACGACTAGGAATAAGTTCCTTCAACTAGAACTTGCTATGCGGGGCAAGTTCGGCTGCCAAGCCGGGGAACCAATGTTCTAAGGTCTAACCTAACTAGTCGTCAATCTTTCTAAGGAGACGATGAACTGTGAATCAAGCCAGAAAACCCTCAGCTAGAGGGTCACCAAAACTTGAAAAGGAGAAAGTTCGTTTAAGCCTCGACATTTCTCCAGAGATGAATTCGCTTCTTGAAGAACTCGCCGCTAAAACGGGGGGGACGAAGAGCGATGTTCTCCGAAAGGCTATAGCCTTGATGGAGGTTGCGGTTGATGCCAAACGGCGCGGCCTCAAATTAGGTCTCGCTGATAGGGATCAGCAGCTCACGACGGAGATTATCGGGCTTTAATCGGACTAAAGCCTACTCCGATGAAAGATGGAAAGATTAATCTCAATGACTTAGCGAATAGACCAGACCATCAACTTTCAATTGTGCCGCGCGAGGAACCCGCTGAGAGGGAGGCGCGCCTCGAAATTGATAAAGCAGATGCCGCTCACAAGCGACGCATAGACTTTGCTCTGCACATCGCTGCGTTCATTGTGGTCGGTGTTGCGCTTTGTCTCTGTGTCTGGGCAATCGTCAGAGAAGGATCAACCGCTGAAGATAAACGGTGGGCGACCACGTTAATCACAGCAATCGTGACGGGCTTCGTCGGCTACGTTACCGGCAGGTCAACAAAGTGAGAGATTGATAGCTGCATGCTTTATCTGGACGCACTTGCTGTCTCATGCAAAGCGGCATGCGAACCGCATTACTCTCTTATTGCTTCAACCGCTCTCGCCAAACGCGGTGTTTGAGTTGTATTATTCTCTCACCTCTCAAATTCTATTATCACAGGAGTTCTGGCTATGAACAGTAGACGTTTTCGGCTGCTCGCGTGGGCGCTTCCCGCGCTCGCTGCTTTACTCTCTTTACCGTTGATTGAAACGACTCATGCCAACACAGAAGGAGGAACAGCTTTGCAGGAGCAACTGCCTACAGGCGTGACGTTCGTTACCGAGTCAGGGGGAACGCGCGAGTACAGACTCGCAAACGGGATGAAGGTCTTGCTGGTAGAGAATCGGGTTGCGCCCGTTGCGACCATGCTGGTTGTTTACAAGGTCGGCTCGCGCAACGAGGCCGTTGGCTACACGGGTTCCACGCACCTTCTTGAACACATGATGTTCAAGGGCACGCCGACTTTCAATAAGGCTAACAACACGCAGATAGCCGCGACTTTGCAGAAGATAGGCGCAAATTTTAACGCGAACACATGGTACGACCGCACAATGTATTTCGAGACGGTGCCGTCGGATCAGATTGAGCTTGCTATAAAGCTCGAAGCAGACCGCATGCGCAACTCTTTGATCGCCGATGCTGATCGTCAATCAGAGATGACTGTGGTTCGCAACGAGTTGGAGCGCGGACAAAACGAGCCTTCAGAAGTTCTGGACGAAGCCGTTTACTCGCTTGCGTTCCGCGAACATCCTTATCATCACCCGACTATAGGCTGGCGCACAGACGTTGAAGGCGTGCCGACCACAAGGCTTAAAACTTTCTACGATACGTTCTACCAGCCGAACAACTCCACGGCGATTTTAGTCGGCGACTTCGACCGTGGAGGCGCGCTCTCGCTCATCAGCAAATATTTTGGCGTCTATCAGGCTCCGGCTCAGCCCATCCCGCAGGTTTACACGGAAGAGCCGCCGCAACAGGGCGAGCGTCGCGTTACCATTCGCCGCGCTGGCGAAGTGCCGCTCGTTGAGATTGCGTTTCACACGCCGGGCACGCTGGGCCAAGGCAATGTTCTCTCTAATGAAGATTTGGCGAAGAGAGCTTTGAACCCGCCCGCGCAGAACGATACCTACCCGCTCGCAGTGCTTTCGACCATCTTGTCGCAGGGCGTGACCAGCAGGCTCTATCAAGCGCTCGTTGAAAAGCAGCTTACAATCAACGTCTTCTCGAATGCGGATCAACACCGCGACCCAGGTCTTTTCGAGGTTGCAGCCACGCTACGCCCCGGCGTTGAACCGAGACAGGTGGAGGATGTGATTCTCGCAGAGTTGAAGCGCGTAGTGGATTCCGGCGTGACACAGGCCGAGATTGATAAGGCCAAGCAGCAGATTCTGGCGCAGGAGGCTTTCAACCGCGACGGCACTTTCAACATCGCCGCGCAGATGGCAGAGACTGAAGCAATCGCCGACTGGCATTTTTTCCAGGATTACAGCGCCAACATCTCCAAAGTAACTGCCGCCGATGTGCAGCGCGTTGCCACGACCTATTTTACGGAAGATAACCGCACGGTCGGTTATTTCATTCCAAAGCAGGCAGCGGGTGGTAATCAACGCGGCGGCGCGCGTCCGAGCGGGTTGCAAGAATCTGACTCCAATTCACTGTTTCAGCGCGGCGTTCAGTTCTATCGCACGCCGGGCGATGACATGAGTTCGGACAACTCAACTCAGCAGAGCAGTAGGAACGATTCGTCCGCTTCGCACGCTCAGACTCAGCGCACACAGCAAAGACGCAACGCTGCTTCTTCAAGTACGACTACCGCGAGCGCGCAAAGTGGTTCGACTTTCGCTTCGCGTGTCACGCGCTCGCAGCTTCAGAACGGCTCGACGCTCCTTGTGCTTGAAAACCACGCTACGCCGACCGTAGCGCTTCGCGGCTCGTTCCGCGCAGGCTCTTACTTCGAGCCGCAGACGAAGCCCGGACTTGCGCGCATCACAGCAGACATGCTTGAGCGCGGCACACAGCATCGCACCAAGCTTCAATTAGCTTCAGACTTGGAATCCGTAGGCGCGGAGATTAATTACGGGGCGGATCAATTTGCCGTGAACATGGTGGCGCGTTCGCTCTCGCGCGACCTGCCTCTGGTGATGCGAACTCTAGCGGAAGAACTGCGCGAGCCTTCTTTCCCTGCTGATGAACTGGAGAAATTGAAGCAGCAGACCATAGGCGCTATACGCGAGGATCAGGCGCGCACAAGCTCTCGCGCCTATGAGCGGTTCAGCGAGTTGGTCTTCGATCCCGCGAACCCTTTTTATCAGCGTCCGGGCGAAGAGTTGATACGCAGCATACAGTCAATCACGGTTGACGACGTGCGCAACTTTTACAACGAGCATTACGGCGGGCGCTCTTTGATACTCACGGTTGTGGGCGACGTGAACGCGGCTGATGTTCGTCGTCAATTCGAGCAATCGTTCGGCCAGTTCGCAGGCCCGCGCAGCATTGACATCAACGTCACAGACCCACAGCAACAAACGGCTGCTCGCCGCGAAGTGTTGACCTTGCGCGAGAGGGCGAACGTTGACATAGTGCTTGGCTCTGCTGCCCCTTTGCGCCGCAACGCGCGCGATTATTACGCGGCCATCTTAGCGAACCGCGCGCTGGGACAATCAACGCTCTCGTCGCGTCTGGGTCTTCAGGTACGCGACCGCGAAGGCTTGACCTACGGCATAAACTCGCGCTTCCGCGCGCCCAGCATTGCGGCAGGCCCCTGGTACATAGGCGTCTCTGTTAATCCTAAGAACGTTGATCGCGCAATAGCATCTACGATGAGCGTGTTGCGCGACTATGTGCAGAACGGAATCAAGCCGGAAGAGTTGGCCGCCGAGAAATCTTCGGCCATAGGCTCGTTCAAAGTCTCGCTTGCTACGAACGCCGGCATAGCTGCCGCGCTCTGGAACGCGGAGTTCTACAATCTGGGCGTGGACTACATTGACCGCTACCCGCAGATCATCAACTCCGTCACGCTCGAAGAGGCCAACGCGGCGATAAAGAAATATTTCAGGCCAGATCAAATGACCATAGTAATCGCTGGCGATTACGAAGCGACGCCGCCAAACACGCCAACACCTTAAAAAGGCAGCACGAGGGGGAAAAGGGGAAGAGGGTAAAAGGGAAAAAGGAGAAGGCAGTTCAGTATTCTCCTTTTCCCCTCTTACCCTCTTCCCCCTCGCTCTTACGCTGTCGCCCTCTGCTCTTCTTGCATTGCGGCAATGATAGCCTCTGCGAACTCCATAGTTTTGGCTGTGCCGCCTATGTCGCGCGTGCGCACACGCCCGTCTTCAAAAACTTTGAGCATGGCGCTTTCAATGCGTTGCGCTGCGTCGCGCTCGCCCAAGTGGCGTAGCATGAGTATGCCGGATTGAAGGAGCGCTGTGGGGTTGGCTATTCCTTGGCCTGCTATGTCCGGGGCTGAACCGTGCACGGCCTCGAAGACTGCGCCTTGCTCGCCAATGTTCGCGCCGGGCACGAGTCCTAAACCGCCTATTAACCCTGCGCACAAATCGGAAACGATGTCGCCGTAGAGATTTTCCAGAAGCATTATATCGAACTGTTCGGGGCGCATCACGAGTTGCATGCAGGCGTTGTCAACTATCTTGTCATCAGCTTGAATCTCAGGATAATTCTCGGCGACGCGGCGGAAGCAATCAAGGAAAAGTCCGTCCGACAGCTTCATGATGTTGGCCTTGTGGACGGCTGTCACTTTTTTCCGCCCTTCGCGCCGCGCGTACTCGAAAGCGAAGAGTGAGACGCGCGTAGAAGCTTTCTCGGTGATTATCTTTATACTTTCTACGACGCCCGGCACGACGATGTGCTCTATGCCTGAGTAGAGGTCTTCCGTATTCTCGCGCACGACTACAAGATCAAGCTCAGGGTAGCGCGACGGCACGTTCGGCAGAGCGCGCACGGGACGCAAATTGGCATAAAGGTCTAGCGCTTTGCGCAAGCCTACGTTGACGGAAGTGAAGCCTTTGCCGATCGGAGTGGTTATAGGCCCTTTTAGTGCAACCCGGTTTCGTTTGATTGATTCAAGAAGGTCATCGGGCAAGGTGTTGCCGAATTTTTCTAGCGCCTGCGCGCCCGCGTAATGCGTCTCCCATTCAACCTCTACGCCCGAAGCCTCTATGATTCGCACCACGGCTGAAGTGACTTCAGGCCCGATGCCGTCGCCAGGTATGAGTGTGATAGTATGCTTCATAAGAACAGTTTTCAGTTTTCAGTTTTTAGTTTTCAGAAAAAGCTTTTCACTTAAAACTGAAAACTGAAAACTGTTTTGGTGCATAATACCAGCAACCTCTTTTCAATGGGAAATCAAGAAGTGAAAGCGGCGGAGGCGGTTGTCATAGGCGGAGGCGTCGTTGGATTGTGCGTTGCCCGCTCGCTCGCGCTGAGGAAGATGAAAGTCTTGCTGTTGGAGCGTGGCGAGAATCCGGGAATGGAAGCGTCTTCGGCTGCCGGAGGAATGCTAGCGCCGCAGTGTGAAGCTGACAGGGCAGACGAGTTTTTCGAGTTGGCCTGCGCGGGGCGCGATCTTTATACGCCATTCGCTGATGCGCTTCGTGAAGAGACAGGGATTGACATCGAGCTTGATAGGACGGGCACGCTCTATCTTGCTTTCACCGAAGAGGATGAAGCGGAGATAACAGATCGCTACGAGTGGCAGCGTCGCGCTAATCTTTCCGTAGAGAAGTTGAACGCAAATGAAGCAAGAGAATTGGAATCGTGGATTTCGCCGCGTGTTCGTGCCGCGCTACGTTTCCCGCTAGATGTGCAGGTTGAGAACCGCAGGCTTGTACGCGCTTTGGCCGAAAGTGTGAAGCGGCACGGCGTTCAGGTTCGGACTAACGCGGAAGCTATTCGCCTGATAATTGACCGCGAGCGCGTCGTCGCCGTAGAGACTTCCGTCGGCGTGATTCACACGAGCGTGGTTGTGATGGCTTGCGGCGCGTGGAGTTCTTTTCTCACTTCGTCCGGCAGCAGATTTCCGGGCGTTCGCATCGAACCGGTGCGCGGGCAGATGCTCTGTTTCGCTTTGCCAAGCCCGCGCCCCGTGCGCCACGTCATATACAGTCCGCGTGGCTACATTGTGCCGCGACGCGACGGAAGAGTTCTGGCAGGTTCGACTACGGAGCACGTAGGATTTGAAGCTCGCGTGACCGCCGAAGGGTTGCGAAAGATTTCGACCGCAGCGACCGAGATTGCGCCGCAGGTCGGCGGGCTTGCTCTGACAGATTACTGGGCTGGATTCCGTCCGCGCGCCGAAGATGATTTGCCCGTGCTGGGCGCGTGCTCGGAAGTCGCGGGACTTTTTTACGCGACCGGACACTACCGCAACGGAATATTGCTCGCACCTGTTACCGGGGAATTGATTGCAGAGCAGATCGTGAATAACGAGACGCCCGCTTTGCTCAACCGTTTCAGCCCTGACCGTTTCACCCCTGTCGGCATGTTCTAGATTGGCCTGGTCAGTAGCTTCGCAAAGGCAAAAGTAAAAAGGTAAAAGGAAAAGTAAGGATGAAAACCTTTTTCAAATTTTTAATTAAAATGCTTTTAGCCTTATCCCTTTTGCCTTTTACCTTTTTACTTTTGCCTTTTTTTACTATCTCGGCGCAGTCGAACCGTCATACTGCTTCGCAGCAGAAGCCTGCTCAACCCGCTCAATCGCCTGCGACCGAGAGCCAGCAAGCTGCTCAAGCGCCTTCCTCGACGCCGGACACACGTACGGCGGAAGCGCTTTACCAGGAGGCCAGAACTTATGCCGTAAAAAAGTTCAACGAGTTCGTGCGCACGCACGTTGCTTACAATCCGCAGCTTGAGCAGCAAGTCTATCAAGAGCAGCGCGAGATGGCCGCACACCATGCAGCGCTTCTGGCCGCGCGTGGGAATTTGAAGGGTGAAGATTTTTACTTTCTTGGCTTGCTCTACAGTCTTGCGAACCGTGACGATGAAACCCTAGTTGCCTTCCAGCGATTTTTGGCTGAGCATCCTGCCAGTCCGAACGAGCACGCGCAAGAAGCGCGCATGATTGTTACTTCGCTCCTTAGCAAACGCAGTCGGCTTGAGGAGGCCGAGAAGGTTCTGGCCGAATACCTTGCGAGCGAGCCGCGCCGAATGGGTCAACTCTTCCGAATGCAGTCCGAGATGGCTGACGCCTACATGAGCGCGAAGAATATGAATCGTGCTCTTGAGTTAGGGCAGGAAGCTTTTGATTCAATTAAAAAGTTTGAGCCGAAGACGGCGGACGAGCGGCGCGTCCTGAACGACGGGTTAGACTCTGCGGCAGCTTTTCTAATTGACACCTTCCTCGCGCTGAATCGCCGGGATGACGCCATCAAAGTTCTGCAAGAAATAAGCGGGATAGCGTTGGCGCTTCCCTCTGCGGACATCTATAAGAAGGCCACGCGTGCGCTAAGAGGTTTGGGCCAATCCGTTGATAACATCAAAGCCGTGAGTATCCCTGCTGTGCACAGCGCGACTGCGCCTGAGATCATTGCTGTAAAATGGATAGACCAGAGGCCAGTGAAACTATCAGACCTGCGCGGCCAAGTCGTATTGCTGGACTTCTGGGCGCCCTGGTGCGGCCCGTGCGTTCGCACCTTCCCGCAACTGAAGGCTTGGCATACGAAATACAAATCGAAGGGGCTGGTCATACTCGGCCTGACTCACTTTCAGGATGCAAGTGAAGCAGCCGGGCACGCGATGACAAACGACGAGAGCCTTAGTTTTCTGCAACAGTTCAAGCGACAATATAGTCTGCCCTACGGCATAGCCATCGCTGACGGTGGAGCGAACGACGAGACATACGGCGTCTCTTCGATTCCAAGCACGTTCCTGATTGATCGTCGCGGCCAGATTCGCTACATCGCCATAGGAACGAGCGAAGCGGAGAACGCGCGCCTCACGAAATTGATCGAGCAACTTCTGGCAGAGCAGGCGCAGTAGTTGATTAAAGCGTGCTCACAAAGTGAGCCGCGCTAGCGGCGCGATGAATTTAGCCCGGCGTTTCAACGCCGGGAATAAAGGCCAAAATCACACCGCGTCGCGTCAGCGATGCTTGAGAATGTTGTGAGAACATTGTTATGGCGAATACCTACACAGCCTTGTTTTATCACCTTATCTTCAGCACAAAGAACTGCTCGGCGTACATTAGACCCGAAATTGAGAATAGAGTCTGGGCTTACATAGGCGGCGTTGCTCGCAAACACACTATGACGGCGTTGCAAGTCGGCGGCATTGAAGATCACATTCACGCGCTGATCATGGCTCAGCCTTCAATTGCACCAAGCAATATTGCTAAATTCCTAAAAGGCGACTCTTCAAAATGGATAAAGGAAGAGTTTTCAGACTTACGCGAGTTTGCATGGCAGGATGGCTATGGCGCTTTCACTGTCAGCAAATCGAATATTTCATCAGTCATTAGTTACATTCAAAACCAGCGCGAGCACCATAAAAAGAGGACTTTTCAAGAGGAGTATCTGGAGTTTTTGCAAAAGAACGGGATTGAATATGATGAGCGATATGTTTGGGGATGAACAAGCGTCGCTGACGCGACGCCGATTAATTGTACTATGCGCATTCCCGGCTTTGAAAAGCCGGGCTAAATTCAATTGCCGCTACGCGGCTAAACTCACTCCAACACTAGCACGGTTTTTTGTGAACTTGCTTCACCTGATTTTTCGGCTTCATGCTACCACCTTGACGCGCCCAAGCTAGAAGACTCACAATTGGGATTCTTCAAGGGGGAGGCGGCAACGCGCTTGCTATGCGCAGGCATCAGAAAGCATCTCAAGTCAAGACATGAACGATTCGAACATCACAATCCCCATAGCCTTTCTAGCTGGCCTGCTCTCGTTCCTTAGCCCGTGCGTGCTGCCGCTTGTGCCCGGCTACGTTTCGCTGATTTCTGGCGTGAGCATTGACCGCTTGAAAGGCGAGGGCGGCACACGCGCGTCCGCGCTTCGCGCAGTGATAGCAAACTCGCTCGCATTCAACGCGGGGCTTTCAATCATCTTCGTTGGCTTCGGCGCGACCGCCGGATTCCTGGGGACATATTTTTTCAACAACGTCTGGGTTCGCATGATAGGCGGCTTGGTCATAGTCCTCTTCGGCCTGCAATTGATAGGCATTCTTAAGGTCGGCGCGCTCTATAAAGACACACGGTTCTTTTCGCAACAGAAACCGCGCGGGATGTTGGGGTCGCTCACCTTGGGCATGGCTTTCGCCGCAGGGTGGACGCCGTGCATTGGCCCAATCCTGGGCGGCATCATCGGGTTGGCCGCGACGAGCGGCGGATGGCGAAGCGGCGTGATTCTTTCGGCATTTTACGCGGCTGGACTGGCCGTCCCGTTCCTGCTAACGGGTTTGAGCATCAATCAGTTTCTAGGCTTCTACGCTAAATTCCGAAAGCACCTGCACAAAGTTGAAGTCGTCTCAGGCTGCATACTGATTCTGATTGGCCTTGCGGTCGCATTCAATTACACATCAAGAATGTCCAGCGTTCTAGCGTGGCTGCCCAATGCGGAAGCGCTGCTCAAAGGCCGTACTCCTTCTGTCGCCACAGCTACGCAGAACGCTGCGAGCAAACAGACGAATTACGAAATGGCTCCCGACGTTGAGTTGCAGACGCTCGACGGGCGCACGGTTCGCTTGAGCGAGATGCGCGGCCAGATAGTGCTCTTGAACTTCTGGGCTACTTGGTGCGGGCCTTGTCGCGCTGAGATTCCTGAGTTCAACGCCATGCAGCGCGAACACGGCGCGCAAGGTCTGAAGATCGTCGGCGTATCGTCGAGCGACACGCCCGACGACGTGAAAAAATTTCAGAACGAGATTAAGCAGGAGTATACAATCACGCTCGCCTCCACAGATGTGCCCACGAAGTTCGGTAATGGGCCGGGACTGCCCATCACCATCGTCATTGACCGCGAAGGTCGCATACGCCAGCGAATCGTCGGCGGCACTGTGCGCGACGCGCTGGAAGCCGTCATCAAACCTTTACTGGAAGAACCAAGTAACAGTGACTAGATGTTAGTCTGGAGCCAGAAGAATTTTAGATTTTGGATTTTCGATTTAAAAGCTCTCCGCTTCTTCCAATCGAAAATCGCAAATCTAAAATCGAAAATCAGTCTGACTCCAGACTGTTTTGGAGTTTTGATTATGAAAAAAATTTTAGTTCTCTTTACGCTCGTCCTTGCGCTTGCGCCCGTCGAGCGTCTTGCGCTTGCGCAGGACGGGCATGAGTACGCGCCGCTTCAGCAGAAGACCATCAACTACCGCGATTGGACTTATAAAAACTTGAGCGACGATTCAGACGTGAATCTTCGTAAGCTGGCCGGGCAGCACGGGACGAAGCTTCTGCTCGTTGTCTATTTCGCGCCCTGGTGCGGCAACTGGCGCAACGAGTTTCCTGTTGCGTCCGCTCTTTATCAGAAATACAGAGCGAACGGATTGAGCGTCGTAGGCGTTAGCGAGTACGGCACGCGCGACGAGGTGCGCACATTCTTCGGCCCACAGGGGCCGCCCTTCACCGTCGTCACAGAATCCGAAGACCGCGCCGCGCGCGACCAGACGCCGCACTACGGCTATCGCCATCAAACGGGCGACACGCGCAAGTGGGGTTCGCCCTACAACATCTTTTTAGACCCTAAGAAGATAAAGAAGACTGGCGACGTGGTTGCGGAAGAAGCATGGGTCGTCAACGGCGAACTCATTGAAGCCGACGCGGAGAATCTCATACGCAAGCAACTAGGTCTTCCGCCGCTTCCTGCGCAACCGACTCCGACGGCTTCCCCGCAGCAATGAATGAGCATGCCGAGACAGAGATTTGAGTCTTCGAGAGAGAATAGCCCGGCTTCATCACCGGGCTATTCTTATATCAAGATGCAATGAAAAGAGATGAAGAGACAATCCACTATAGCGGTTCTCACTTGAATGCGACTGTTGCAGCCAAGCGTTCAGGTCAGTACCGCCTGCGGTAGCGGGCGGGTGATCGCGCGGCTTGAGACCCGCC
>Ga0209027_1000850_pt1 | contig 11310 bp, 18 predicted proteins | sample GraSoi013_1_20cm_3_FD_185821 | JGI IMG/M metagenome (GOLD analysis project Ga0209027, IMG submission 185821) | Grasslands soil microbial communities from the Angelo Coastal Reserve, California, USA - Sample 09_27_2013_1_20cm (SPAdes) (version 2) | ecosystem: Environmental > Terrestrial > Soil >...
AGTCACATCGAAACTAGGACCTCACATTGCAGACGCCATACGAGCAAAGGGGGTCCGCAGATGATAATGGCCTATGTTATACATCACGATGATAGCTTGTCTTCCTCTGAGGTATAATGTTCTACAGAATGATCATTCTATAGTGCACTATCCACGAGAAAGGACAACGACCTATGCCAAACGCCAGCGGATCGCCGACGTATCGCGATGTGAGACAATGGTCAATCGATGAGCAGCAGCGACATCAACGGCTTGAGTACAACATGCCGCAAGACCGAGACAAGGTGATATCAGACTTTTGCAAACGTGCTACACTGGAATGCATGCAGATGTGTGCTTATGGCAATCGCAAGCTCGACAAGCAAGAAATTGCGATAAAATCAAAGTTCGCGTGTGAGCAAGCGAGCGCACAGACAAAATGTATGAGCTTCACGAACTACTATCATGATTTTGAGAAGACAGCGAAGGCCACATATGAAAAAGCTTACTCCTGTGCTCAAAACATTTTTTCTCGCAACTTTAGACTGCTGGAGCAGATGCAACTGGATACAGAAAGATACAGCTTTGACAGCGCCTATTCGAGAATCCAGCGAGAAGTCGAGCATTTCGTGTGCTTTTCCGATTATGGAAAAGGCTTCAACTGGTATGGAGGGCAGTGACAGCATGGACACAAAAGAGCAAGAGAAAATAAGGTCTGTTTGCAAGCACGCCGTGAAAAACTGTTTGAAAGATGCTCGATTTATGCAGTACCTCGAACCAGCACAAATTGTGCTATTTGCGAATAGAGAGTATGAGCAAGCAGAATACGACAAGCCAGACAGTGAAACCTTTACGCAAGCATACATCGCAGCTTACGCCAAGGCTCAAAGTGAGTTGATGGTACATCGATCCTCGCCGTTTTCCGTCACAACACTGCCATCTCAGAGAGCCGCGAATATGATGATAGACATCGACCTCTACGGCTTCGACATGGCCTATGAGTGGCTTCGCTCCAGTGTGGAAGCCGCTGCCATCCCACAAGAAAGCGAGATGACGGCACCATGACACCATTCCGACCTGAGCCCAAACCAGAGGACATTCAAGATCCTGAGCTGAAAATGCTCGGCCAATGGTGCCAGTTCAAGCAAGAGCAGAAAAGCCAGCGATACCTCGACGAGCTACAAGCACCATTGCGTGCCGCTGAACAGCGCAAAGCCGAGGCCGAGCGACAACGTTTAGCGCCATTCGATGCGGCAAAGCGAGCATTGGCACACAAAGTCTTTCGCTGAGACGCATTGTCTAGACACGTTGTCTCATTAATGATGTCCCTCTATTCCCCTAGCAAAGCATGCAGGTTTCTTCTATACTAAGTTTGAAAGTTGAAAGGATAACAGCAGATCTTAACCCGCTGTTATCCCTAAGATCAATAAATTGTCAGCCCTGGTTAACCGTGATGCTGTAAGAGAAGTTTCACTAGCATCATTGCATCGTGTAAACTGACTGGGCCCTTGCCTTCCGCCAAGACCGCAAGGATTAACAGGACTTCAGCTACAACAATGAGCTGTCGGCTCAATCTCCAGGGTTGACGCTTCTTTTTTTTGCTCAACCAGTTTCTACCTCCTTTCTAGCTAGAGTAACAGTAGTAGGGTGACTGCTGCCAGCCTCCTCTGCTAAATATAGCTAACAATAGAGGTTTTTTCTATGGGGAAAAACGGACAATTTTTGCGACAAGAATTGTGCGCCAGCAGCGGTATCACTTTGGTGCTACTGGTATTGTTGAGCTATGAACACGTACCACGAAACCGCTGCTGGAGCGGGTGAAGATTTTCAAGTCACTCTGCTGATGAGCTTTTAGCACCAAATTTGACGGGGAGCCGAATTGTGTCAGAGAAACGACAAGTTACGTTACCTGACAGATCATAAAGACACTAAGGTTTTACATACAAAAAAAAAGCCCCGGTCTGCTACTGGTGAGTAACAGCCGGGGCGATGGATTACAGGATGCCTAGCAACTGCTGATGTTTCAGCTTCTCAAGTTTGAGTGCTGCAGCCGCATTCTTGCATTGCCAGTGACACGACGGACACAAGGCCTCTAATTCCGGTACAGGGTTTGCCGGATCTGCATTGACATGGTGTGCGTGCAACCAGACGGGACAAAACTTGCCGCTCCACATTGAATAGCGCTTTTCTCCATGTCGCACGCCGCGTGTGGTGTGCAAGGACTGCTCGACCAGCTGGTCGAGCAGTCCTGGCCAGGGTGAAGGTTCTGCCAGCATGCGACACACTGAGCTACGAGGACAGGGACTGGAGGCACGTTTGTGATTGCTTGTGTAACAAAGCTGTTCATGCTGCTTGCCTCCAGCTCGTCATATCAGCATTCACAGCAGTGGCATAGGCAACGGGATCATTGTTGTCCGCTGTGGGTGCGTAACGCGCTAGTATCTGCTCAGGAGTAGTCAGTCCCGCCCCAACATACAGGGGGCCTGAAATGAGCTTGTAGAACGCACTATAGCCAGCTTGCCAGCTGGGAAAGGCAGCAAAGCCACCTACACAGGCAGCACTAGGGATACATCGTAGGTTGCCAAGGGACAAGTTAGACCTGGCAACGCCAGCAGTCCCATAGCCTGACTCATGTTTAAACACTGCAAGGGCGAATGCCGGATCTATGCCATACTGCGTACCATAGGTGTAAAGTGTGTAGCCAGTTCCACATGCAGGACTGTTGTTCTTGCAGAGGATAGTATCAACCTGAGCTGCTGAGATAGATGGCGATCCGGTTACTGCAATGCCAGGGCCGTAGGTGCCTTGTCCTGTGGTTTGCATCCAATGCCCGTAACTCCACATCAGGATAGGAATACAGAGGACTCCAAGGATAGCGGCGATGATGTATTCAAAAGGCTTCAATGTATATCTCCTTTGCGTGAAAAAGGAGACCAGTGTTACAATGTGAGAGCACTGGTCTCCAGTGTGAACATCCGAGCTAGTGGCAGAAGTTTTGCAGCCCTATGCCACTAGCGACAAAACAAGATGTGACTATTGCACATATGCTGTGCTAAAGTGTACGCAACCCCTGTGATGACAAAGGACACTGAAATTGCAAACAGCAGTAGCTTTATGTCGTCTCCTGACGGTTTGTGCATGTCTTATCCTTTCTAGCTGTCAACAAAACATGCATGCCCTTCAGCATGCGCTACTTCTAGCATTGCCTCGCACTGGGGGCAGCGAACCGCAGCGATCGTCACGGTGTCCTGCTCGAGCATCTTGCCCAGTTCCTCTGCCAGAGCGTCATACTTCTGCTGAGCTACCAGTGAGATAGCATCCCATGGACGCGCCTGTTCTGGTTCGATAGCGCAGAATGCTTGATGGATATGTTGTCCTGTAAGTACCATAGCTACCTCTCATCCTGAAAGCATGGATGCTTGCGAACATCCTTCACTGCTACGCTTGCTTTACACTTGTCGCACTTAATAGCAATAATATCAGGATACTTGCGCACCCACTTTAAAAGCTTTTTTACTAACATTTTACAACTCCTCACTCAAAAACGATAAAGGCGCTACAGTTGACGCAATAATGTGTTGCTGTTGTTCTGAGAGTGCAAAAGCTGTATAGAAGAAGAAGACCGTACCATCATAGGACACGTCATGGTCTTCTATTCCTTCGATATTGCCCATAATCCACCACTCTGCATTAATGCACTCTTCGCTCTTCGCAAAGAATAAAGAGTGTTTGTGCATGTGTTGCTCCTTTCAATTGAGCATGAAAAAGCCGCGCCCTAGAAGTTGAGTACGGCAAGGAAAGTCGAAGGACAAAACGTGGTTTGTCCGTCATGTGCGTTTTACCTCCTCAAACTTTTGTACGAAAGGCCAAACCTTTGGGCAAGCATTTACCTAGTCTTATGGTGTTTCGGGCGATGAGCCCTTCACGCTGTACACCATCCGCATACCAGCATTTCGCCACGTTTTGCATAAACTTCAGATGACCAATTTCTCGGAGACGGCCCGTAGTTGCACAAACATCCACTCTATCCATCCCAAGAAAAGTACAGCATTTTTCAACGTTTGCGGCATTGCGGTTCGATATCCAATAGAGGTAGACCATCCGCTCTTTAGAGGTCAGTCCAACGGTCCCTTCTTCTTCGTAGAGTTGCCACATTGACTCGTCGCCTCGTGCCCATGCGTCATCCGTCTGAGCTCGCATCTCTGCCGGATCGCGGCTTACGACAGGTGTGACGGTTAGTGTTCGTGGTGTTAAAGTAAGCATTGTTTTTTTTGCTCCAATAGAAAAGGCTCCGCTGGGGAGCCCGACGCGCTACGATACCGCTTGCTTTTTCTGCTCTTGCAGGCGCTTGGATAGCTCTGAGATGAGGGTGGCGACGTCGCCAAAGTTGAGTCCGTCAAGGTCATCCTGTGGCATGCTCAGTAGTGTCCTCAGTTTCTTGACAGTCTGGAGTTGCTGCTGAGTCGCTGGGCCGTCGTTGTCGTATGCTGGTTTGCGTTCCTGCTGGGGTGCCTGGCTGCGATTGATCGGTGCATCAGCCAGGCGCTCATCGCCAGTATCAAACTCAGGCGCGTATTGCGCATTAAACCCGAGTCCTGCTAGAGCACGGCCTATTGCCCCTGTTTCTGCTTTCTCAATGAAATCAGCAAAAGCAGCATTGTTTTCTTGCTTTGTTCCTGTTGCTTTCCCTCCCTTGCCATCACTAACAGTAGCCTTGAAAATGGCTATGCCCTTAGCACGCTTAATCACCTTTTCGTATCTACGTTTCTCATCATTCCAGATTGAAATTTCGTGCTCACATTCCCGATCAAAGTCCAGATGGAGCATGTCAGTCTCAATTGTGCCAAGAGGACACTCTTGTCTAAACCAGACCAATCTCCATTGAACTGGCAGGTAGTCTTTCTTACCTTGGTTGGTAGAGATTTGAATGATATGCGAGCTGGGATTGAACTGATTGATCATATGGGTATCCTTTCTACTAGATGAGTGCCTGTAGGATTGATCCAGGGGTTACGTCGCCACTGTCCCAAGAGACGTTCGTGTACATCTGCCGAAACCACTTTGGTGTCTCTTTGAGAATGCCGCGCTTCGTTGTGTAGGTGGTCTGTCCGAAGGTCCCTTCGATGATTTTCTCTAGAGAGACTTGAGTGGCGTGCCCTTTGCTATGTGCGAATGAGGAGCGGCGTGCTCCCTGGAATAATACTTGGTCGAGATTCATTGACTGTAACTTTGCGATTAATGCTTTCTTTGTGATCATAGTGATGCCTCCTTTGTGTAGTTCGAATTTGAGGAAGTACCTATTCATTGCCTCGCCAGGGCTGTATCTGCAGAGTTGTCATCAGCCACTAGGGCACGTTTAGCGTCTCTGCAGGTCCGTCGCTTTGAGGGATCACCTCATCAGGTGAAAAGCTCGTCCTGTGTTCAGTTCTCCTTTCTTCGAGAGGTCGGTTGTCTTAGATGCAGGGGCTTTTGCAGCGATCGCTTTCTCGATGACCTTGGCAACCTTGGCAGGGGATGCGAGCTTACCTGCTTTTACAAGGTCGGCAGTCCACACTGGAAGCACTTTCGCTGCGAAGAGTCGAGCTGCCTCTTTTGCCTCAAGCTGATTCATGTGGTAGCACGGCTTCTTCGAAGGGCAAGAGCAACCAGAAGCTTTGCCATCGATGAGCGTTGTGCAGTAGGTATCCTTGCCATTGCTTGAGCGGACGAGATAGGAGATGCGGCCATTGGGCTTGCCGTCCGTCTTGTGGATGTAGCATGCCAGGACCTGAACTTGCTTCGGTTGCTTTGTCATTTCTTTGCTCTCTTTAACTCAAATTGACTTAACTTCTATAATAGTTATAACATAATCCAACGCCGATGTCAATAGTTTTCTTAACCAATATTTACTTTTTTTGAAAAATGTAGAAACTTCTTTACTTTTTGCTCACTCTGCATAGCTGGTAGGATAGATTGACTCTTCTGTTGACAATTTAACCTTTCTTAGCTATTCTTTAGACATATGTTCAAACAAGAGGTTACCAAAATGGAGCAAAAAGACATGTACACAATTGAAGAATTGTATGGAGAGCTTGGGATAACTCTGACCGAGCTGTCTAAGCGTACAGGAGTTAGTGATGTCACTTTGGCAAAGATTAGAGATGGGCAGTCAGCCAGGAGAAGTACGGTCAATTCACTGCTGCATGCTTTCTCAGAGATCTATAACATCAGGCTTTCTACCGAGAATGTGAAGGGCATCATTATCAGAGATAAGCTAGCACGTCGGCAAGAGCAAGAGCGCCTCGCTGAGAACATCCCTATACCGTCTAACACAACCTCGCTGATAGATAGCACTAGCCAAGAAGGAACCGCCCAGAATCGCCCTACAATGGCAAAGAAGAGTACATCTTCTTCAACCTCTGCAAAAAAAAGTAAAGATAGCGGTTTGCCAGAAGGTGCTATCCTGGCGACTGACTTTGCTCGCAATCATGGCGTAGCTCGTGAAACCTTCAGAGACCACATGTTGATAGGACTCGGTGCTGGCACGGTTTATGGCGAGGAGCTGGATCCAGTTATGGCCGTCAAAGACCACGTAGATTACAGCGAACGTCCGAAGCCTGGCAGACCAAGGGAGAAAGAGCGCTATCTCACTGCCGACCAGCAACGCCAGGCGCTCGAGTTCTGGAGGCGACATAAGGTTGCCTTTGAGCCGTGCGATAGGCTTGAATGTTGGTGCCACTCTCTCGACTGAATTTCTGGCGACCAAAAGAGCTACCTACTATTACCCAGGTAGCTCTTTTTCGTTGTCCTCTGTCTAATCGTCACAGCTTCAATGTCGGCTTTGTGGTACAGCTTCGACGTCGCGTCCAACTTCACACAACGCACTTTCTTGAGCTTGTGGACATAACTCGGCTTGATAATTCTGCCATGTTTCAGACTCAAAATCTGGGCCGCATGTTTTGCCGTGATGTAGTCCGAGAGGGACTGAGTCTTCTTAGTCAACTGTGTACTCCCTAGAGCTAATGTTTCGTTGCTAACATTGTACCATCAAGTTTGGTCCTAGAAAGTCTTGACAGAATGGTTTTAGTAAGGCATAATAGGTTAAGTAAAGGACACTTTAATTTACCTATCTCGCGTTTTTGAAAAGGAAAAATCTATGTTACCAGCGACGACAACGACACCACAACCATACGTTCTAGCGTTCTCAGAACTACCGGACATCAAAGAGCTTCTGGCATCTCAGCTATCGGAGTCATCCATCAATATGTATCGCCGTGATATCGCTGCTTATCAGAGCTTTGCACAGGTACACAATGCGGATACGATGAGTGCCCAGACGCTCGTCAACTGGCGCAATCACCTGGCTCTCAACTCTACCATGTCTCCTAACACCATTAATCGTATGCTAGCAGCTGTCAAACGGATCATCAAAGAAGCGGCGTCAAACCATATGGTTGATGCCGCAACGAACCTGCAATTTAGAAACGTCGATGGCGTGAAGACCAAAGCCCTCAAGACACGGTTGAAACAGCATTCCCGCACACGCATATCACCTACTGACATGAGACGGCTATGTGAGCGTCCAGACACCTCTACACTGGTTGGTGTGCGAGATAAGGCACTGCTGGCGGCTATGGCGTCTTCTGGAGGGCGTGTAAGTGAGATAGCAACACTGACAAAAGAGCAGATCGTCAAGCAGGATAGCGGCTATGTGATCCAGGTCTGTGGCAAAACGGATACCGAATACAGAGATGCCCACTTGAGCATAGAGGCATACCAGCTTATCACCAAGTGGCTGGAGATACGTCCCGTTGAGAGCCACTTCATCTTTACGGGCTTTGCAGGACGCGGGAACCGTCCGCAGGATACTGCCATGTCTGAAACGGGCATCTGGAAGGTAGTCCAAAAATATGCAGAGCAGTGCGGCCTCTCCTACGTAAAGCCTCACGACTTTAGAAGGTTTGTCGGGACCCAGCTGGCGAAGAAGGATATCCGCAAGGCACAAACCGCCCTCGGCCATAAATCTATTGAAGTCACCGCACGCAATTATGTACTTGATACGCTAGAGGCTGGTCTAACCGACGATCTGTACTAGAAAGCAAAGCAAGCAATGTTACACAAGGATTGGCGTGGGTGGCTGGAGAGCAGTATATAGCTACTGTTGCATAGATCCCTCAGCGACCAGGCGCACATCGACCATGCTTGTTGTATTTTGCATTCGTAGGATTTTTGCAAGTTGCATAGATCCCTCAGCGACCAGGCGCACATCGACTTGCATTAATTGCAATGTGTCAACGCAAACCTAAGAGTTGCATAGATCCCTCAGCGACCAGGCGCACATCGACAAAGTCTAGTTTTGACGGCTTCCCCGATATCATCTTGCGCGTTGCATAGATCCCTCAGCGACCAGGCGCACATCGACTTGCTTCGGTAGTCGACAAATGCGGGGTAAGAACTCGAAGTTGCATAGATCCCTCAGCGACCAGGCGCACATCGACTGCACACCTACTCATCCCGCTCCACAAGCCGCGCAAAGCCTCCTGTTGCGAGAGGCGTTATTTGTCTGCACAAAATACCGCTTTTATCGTGTTGCTGATGGCGGCGATGTGGTCTAGATTGGCCTATGAAGCAGTGCGAGGCGTCGTGCTCAACATTGTCACCACTGAGCCCCTCGCGGATTGTCAAAAGTGCTGGTCTTAAGGGACGTAGCGATACTATATCATGCATCGATGCATAGCAACAAGGTTTACAATGTTACACAAGGAAAAGCAAGGTTTGACGTGGATGGCTGCGAGGCGCTACGAGGATAGGCGTTGTGGTCGGTGATAGTGCTGGGAGATTGCCGATTTGCTGTGTGTCTGCGAGAATAGCGCTATGCAAGATTAAATGTCACTTGGTCAGCAAAACCTCCATGATGGCTCTTCGGGAGACACTTTGCAAGGCATGGAGGTTTTGTGTTGGTTGGCGTTAGATACATAAGAGGTATGGATGTAGCAATGTGGACCACGGTCCACCTTTGCATAGTATTGCATCTACTGCAATTGTGCAGTGCCTACACAGTATCGCACTGTTTCGTTTGCATCGCCCACGCCGCGCAAAGCGACGCCGCATTGTTCCTACTCTGCACAGTCATCGCTCTCATCGCACGGCCAGGGACTCATCGATGAGGCTTTGAAGACACGATGTGGTCGGTGCTTGCTCATTGATAGAGTACTCCGTGTCTGACCCAGAACTCTAACGCTTTTCGTTGCTGCTCAGGAGTGAGGTATCTATGTACATGCTGTCTCAAGGTGACTTCAGTGACTTCAATGTGCTCGCCAGCAATGCCAGCAAGAACACACCTCTTCATCACCGAATGCGACACACAATGAATCACAGCAAACCGCGTCATTGATATCGTCCCGCGAGGTCTTTGCTTGTCTACGCGGCTCTGAAACTTTGGGGACTCCGATGTAGTGAAAGTGGTCGTCATGCTGACTCCTCCTCGCTCGCTATGAAACATTCGTTCGTCCTTTCAACGGTTTGTCTAGTGGTGTGATCCAGTTGTATCGCGATGCTGGTTTCTGTTTCTCAAATGGTGCTACCTTGTTCGCCTTTGGCACATGCAGCTTATCCTTGTTTGGATCGTCGGGATAGAGCAGCTTCGACTCCTCATACTTCTCCATGTCATAGATCGTGACTTTGAACTTGCCTACCCATGTGACACTGACGGGCGTCCTCTTATCCCACGTTGCCATATTGCACGCCTCCCAACCTGGATATCACGTCTGATATTCGCAACCGATGGATGAGAGAGAAGCTTTTCCATCCCATCATGCCAGCTTTCAAGTCCAGATCTGCTATCTCAGGATAGTTGCGCTGCCTACCGATTGCCCAAAATGTGGTCTCCAGTGGGATAGGTTGCGGCTCAGGCGGCGCGTTCTCAAGAGGTCCAGGTGCAGGCGGCGCGTTCTCAGTGGCTTCAGATTCCGAAGTTCCCGGCGTACTAATAGATATATCTCTTATAGTATCCCGGGAACTTCTATTTTCTTGAGTAAACACTGGGGGGGGGTATAGAACCTCTGTTCGTGTTCTCATCCACTCTGCAACTGTCCCTTTGCGCGCCTTGGCAACCTTAGCTATCTCTGCTTGCGTTGGCTGTTTGCTGCCATCTTTGGCAAGATCTTCGTATGCCTTGGCTATCCGTTGCTCTGCGTCGTTGCGACGTGCCTCATAGCTATCCTCGCCCTCCGGTGTGAGGTACGGCATTTCAGTGATGGTTTCGGTGATCGGCAAAAAGTCAATGTCACCTAAGCAAAAACTGACGATGACGCGGTTTTCATGGCGAATAGCGCGGGATCGGTGTGCGGCCTGGGTCAACTCTGCATTTGTGATGTACTGTGCAAAGTGCTCTAATCTGGGATCGGTGTGCTTGCCAGTCTCTTTGTATTCCTGTGGGCTGGTCTCTTTGACCATCTCGGTATCATCACGGTAAAGTGCTCGTGCTTGTCTGAGCAATTCGTCAGGTCGCAGTGTCGGAGTCCCGACCAGGAGCAAGATGGAGCAGTCCTCCAGGTGATTGCTCCCTCGTATCCCCCAATAATGCCCACGTCGATGTTCAGGGATATGCAATGCCTCTCCAATGGCATCGACGCAGCCCATGAAACTGATGATGCCAACGGACTCGGCGGCGATCGCTTCGCCCTCAGGATCAAGTTTGTGGAGTTGATGTTTGACCTCTGCGATCGCTCGCTGGAGATCTCTATTCGGCTTGCCATCCTTGCGCTTGGTTGTGAGGCTCGTTTTCCCGTATCTCTTGCCAGTTCTGACGGCAATGTGTCGGGTCCCTGGAGCTGGGCCAACATCGGCGCGTGCTATTTTGATCTTGCGTCCGAAGATACGGCTATGGATCTCAGGATCAGCCGTAGCATCGAGCAAGGTTACGGGGGGAAGCTTGCCGTCTTTATCTGGCACGAGTTGTAACGGCTCTGTGATGTAGAGACGATACTCTGTGCCAGCAGAAGGCCCTACTCTAAGACAGCTATTCCACTCCTGGCCGCGCTGCCATCTAACAAGCTCTGACATGAATGCTCGCAAGAGATGGGGCATAAGCACAGGTGCTAGGTGCTGCACTCTGTTCTCTTCCTCTGGATTATCGAGGTCCAGTTCCACATAGGGATGTGCATTGCGATTGTAGGCATTGCTATCGAGGACTCCAAGCGTCTCGGTAAGCCGTCCGTGTAGCTTCTCGTTGAGTGTGTCAAAGAGTGCTTTACCGTACAATGGCGTCTTCGATTGTGCGCAGTCTGTCAGGAGCCCTTGCAGTGTGCGCAGAAAGGCGTCCGCCGGACTATTGGGCTCATACTGCACAAG
>Ga0209027_1000851_pt1 | contig 11300 bp, 5 predicted proteins | sample GraSoi013_1_20cm_3_FD_185821 | JGI IMG/M metagenome (GOLD analysis project Ga0209027, IMG submission 185821) | Grasslands soil microbial communities from the Angelo Coastal Reserve, California, USA - Sample 09_27_2013_1_20cm (SPAdes) (version 2) | ecosystem: Environmental > Terrestrial > Soil >...
GTTGCTTCAGAAAAAGCAAATCCTAAAATTGCATATGAAAACAATTGTCCTCTTAAAGAAGGATTTCTTGCTACACCTAGTATCAATGCACCAAAAACTACACCTATTCCTATTCCCGCTCCTATTAAACCTGTAGTAGCTATACCTGTTCCTATTATTCTAGATGCTTGTATCATATATAATTGTATGAAATATAAACCTATTAACATTTCTTAGATTTTGTATGATATATAAATCCTTATATATATATAAATCATTTATTAATATAATAATTTAACATAAAAAAAAAATCTTATTAACAATTTATTAAAGTCATATAATAATTGCATTCATTTGATTCCTCGACGACTTGAACGTCGAACCTACTCTTATCAAAAGTACACTTTCCCTATTAAGTTAAGGAACCTTTTTTTATATAATTCTTTATATTTATAATATATATAAAAAAAATTAAAATAATACAATATTGCTAGGTATTATATCAAAATTATATATAATACACGGCATTATAATAATTAACCCTATAACAATTGGTAATAACACAGTTCAACAAAAAGACATTAACTGGTCAAAACGTATTCTAGGTAATGAAGCCCTAGCTCATATAAAAATAAATATCATAATAGAACTTTTAAATCCAAGTACAAAAGCATAAAATATATTTTGTAATAAAGGATTTAATATAAAATTTTCTAGTGTATTACTAAATTTCAATTGTATTCATAAATCAAAATTAATATATTGAATTAAGTCTATAAATATAAAAAAGTCCAAATTTAATAAATAACCACCTAAAAAAAGTATAGTCATAAAAATACAAATAAGAACAATACTAGCATATTCTGCTAAGAAAAAAAATACAAATATTACTGCAGCATGCTCTGTCATAAACCCACTAACTAACTCTGACTCAGCTTCTGCTAAATCAAAAGGAGCTCTATTAGTTTCTGCCACGGATCCTATAAAAAAAATTATGAAAATAGGAAATAAAGGTACTATGAATCAGATAGCTCTTTGAGTTTCTATAACAACACTTAAATTCAAACTAGCTGTCAACAAAACTACTAATAAAATAGCTGAGCTTAATATTAATTCGTAACTAATTAATTGGGCAGTACTTCTTAAAGATCCCAAGAAAGCATATTTAGAATTCGCAGATCATCCAGCTAATAATATACCATATGTAGATAATGAAGACATAGCTAATAAATAAAGTATACCTAAATTAAAATCAAATATAGATAAACCGGGAGATAAAGGAACAACTGCATAACCTAATAAAGCAAATATTAAAGTTATAACCGGTCCTATGAAAAATAAAATTAAATTAGATTGTGTAGGAGAAACATATTCTTTTAATAGTAATTTAAGAGCATCAGCAAATGCTTGTAATAAACCATAAAAACCTACAATATTAGGACCTAATCTTCTTTGCATACTAGCCATTGTTTTCCTTTCTGCTATTGTAACAAAAGCTACAATTAATAATACAGGAACTACTACTATTAACACTTCTAATATTGAAAAAGGAAAACTAAAATATAACATAAAACTCATATTACATCATTTATTATAAAAAAACTTTGAATAATTTGAGATAAATATAAATATAACTTTATAAAATATATATTTTATAAACATATAAATATATATTACTTCAATAATAATATAAATATTCTCTATTATCTACTTAAAAAAAACATTATACTTAAAATTAACAATAAGTTATTAATACGGAAAAGAGATGATTCGAACATCTTAGTGTTTTACACAATATTTAGCAAATATCACGCCCTTCCTATGGCAACTTTTCCTATAAAAATAATTAACTATTTACGAGTTAGATCGGTTTCGATCCGATATCTATTTCCTCGACAAGAAAATCCTTTTCCTATTAAGTTACTAACTCTTTATATAAATATTTTACGGTCAACCGAACTCGAATCGGTACACTTCGTTTGGAAGACGAACAGTCTACCATTAACTTATAACCGTTTTGTGAAAAATATAATTAAAAACAAAATATATAATTTTTAAGTATTTATATTTTAAAAATTATAAGCCTCCAAGATGAATTGAACATCTATCTAAATATTAACAGTATTCCGCTCTACCTTTGAGCTATAAAGGCTTTTTAATATATTATAGTATACTAAAAATTATTTTTAATATATTTATAATTTAAATTTGATATATATATTAGGAAAAAAGAGATTCGAACTCTTAAAAGTATATAACTATTGAGTTTACAGCTCAACCCTTTTTACCAATAAAGGAACTTTCCTTATGAATATATATATATATTTGTGAATTATAAATACAATAAATATTCTATTTTGTTTTTTAATATATGAATAATATTATTTAAAAATAAAAAAGTAGATCAAAAAAAAAATTGAATTTTTTTATCTAAAGAAAGAAAGAAAGAGAATCGAACTCTTAGATAAAAATAACCCTTCATACCAAAACGGAATCTTTCTTTTTTAGTGGGGGTTCTTGTTAAATTATATGTTTCCCGTGCAATTTCCACTACACGAACCGTATTTCGACTTAACACTAATTAGAGTCACGCATACGAAGATCATATCTTTAAAAACTTAAATCTTATTATTTATAATAGTTAAAAAAGTATAACCAAACTTATTGCACATACTCCTTTCAGCGCCTGACGAGTGGTTAGTACCCATCTGAGACAAGCTTCACCGTGACGTTTCTTATTCACGATTACTAGCAATTCCTTATTCATGTAGTCGAATTTCAGACTACAATCCATGTTATCTTGTTTTAAGGATTAGCTCAAATTTACATTTTTGCATCCTTTTGTTTAAGCATGTGTGGCACGTCTGTAGCCCACAATATTCAGGCCATGACGATTTGCCTTGATCCCTGTTATCTTATCCTATGTAACGGAGAACTGCTTTATAATAAATAAAGCAAGGGTTTTCGTTGATTAAAGGAGAGCCAGATCTCACGACATCAACTAAAGACAACCATGCAACGCTTGTTTTAGTTATGGTTAAACTAATATACAAATTGTGGTAAGGTTTTTCGCGGATCATCGAATTAAACAACATACTTCACTGCTGTTTTCAGAAACGGTCTAATGATTTCAGTTCCTGCGTTGCCACATTACTCTTGAGGTGAAATGCTTACACTTTCATTTATAAACTTGAACTGTAAATTAAAATCCAAATTTATGGCACTTATCATTTTCTGCAAAGACTACTGGGGTATCTAATCCTGTTCGTTACACAATGCCTTCGTCCCTCAACGTCAGTTTTCACATAGAGGCCCGCCTTCGCCTTGATCAGTCCTAAAGGTATCAGAAAATTTTATCTTTACACCTTCAATTCTTTATTTACCTCTCTCATAAAAAACTCTAGCTAATCTGTTCCATTCCTCTCAGGGGGCTAGATAAGCTGTCTAGGTACCCTTTAAACCTAATAAAGATGAATAACACTAGTCTCCTTTGTATTACCGCGGCTGCTGGCACAAAATTTAGCCAAGACCATTTAGCTAAAAAATTGTCATTATCAATCATCTAGCTAGAACTTTATAAGATATAATCCCATACTTTGTTCAAAATACAAAGCTCATTCTTCCAAGTTGCTGGTTCAGCCCTCAGGCCATTGACCAATATTCCTCACTGCTGTACTATACATATTGGGGTTTTTTCAGACCCAATGTGGTCGATCAACCTCTCAGTCACGACTACGAGCCTTGGCTAATTATACTTTAAAATACTAATTAATACCTACTCGGGATTGATCTACGTATCTTGAAGCGAAAAAATGTAATATATATTTTTTCTTTTTTCTTAGTATATAAATATATATATTTATATATAACCATATAAGATATTTATTTTATCTTTCTTCAAGGCAACATAGTCATATACTCACCTGTACACCTATTCTAACGTAAGCTAGAAACATGATTAGCATGTGTCAAGCATTTGGACAGCGTTCACTCAGAGCCATCATCAAGCTCAAATACTATACTACAATTATATTTTACTTATATATTAATAAGAAATTTATTAATAATTATATATTAACAAATATAATTATTAATAACGCAACATGAAAATTATATGTTAAAATGAATAATTTTAACGAATCCTACAGCCAAAAAAGCTGTACCTTTATAAATATGTCTATAATACGTATTAATCATCCAATTGGCATTATTTCCATAGGAATAATATAATCTAAATCGTGTACAAATTCAATAGGAATTAATAAATCATTTGCATTTTCTATAGTATTACTTAAATCTTGATTAGAACTTTCTGAAGAATTTCCTCCATCTTGACCAGAATTACCTCCGTTTGGATTAAAGTTACCTGAAGAATTTTCTCCATCTTGATTAGAATCTTCATCATCTTGGCTAGAATCTTCTCTCATATCATCATCTTCACTAGAATCTTCTATCATATCATCATCTGATTGATTTGAATTACTTTCAGATTCTGAACCTCTTTCCGAATTTTCTCCCATTTCTACATCAGATTGATTTAAATTATCTTCAAATTCTGAATCTCCTTCGGATTCTGTATCTCCTTCGGGATTTTCTCCATTTCTCTCTCTTTCTATTAAATCGGCTTTCGCGACTTTAGAATCAATTTTAGATTTATATTCTTCTATATCCCTATTTCATATATCTAAACATTCATTAACTGCTTCTTCGTCTAATTTACCATCTTGATTAAAAATACTACGACCTATCTCACTAGAATATTTTGCTTCTCATTTATCTTTTAACTCATGTTTAAATGTAAGTTCATCGAAAGTTAATTCTTGTTCACGACTTTCTTTCTGTGCTAATCTTCTAATTTCTCTTATTTCTTCAGCTTCAATCTTATTATCATCAAGAGTTTCTTCTAGTTGATATGCTCTTTCTCGTAATAAATCTGGTTCTGATCCATTATAAGAAGAATCATCACTCTCATTATCACTATTAGAAGAATCATCACTCTCATTATCACTATTATTTAATAATACAGCAGATGTGGAAAAATTAGATTTACAAACAGAAAAAGTCTTATTTTTAAAAAATAATCTTGAACCCAGAATATTATTTTCTAATATTATTTTATTATAATTTACATCTTCATATTTATGTTTATTGTTATAAGTTATCATAGATATTGCCAAGATAAATAAATAATTAATATCAAAGATAGCTCAATAACTAAGGAATATATATACAATAAATCCTATTAATATATATAAAGCATAGAATGTAACAATACCAGTATCTAATTTAGATATATTTTTACTTAAATTAATTAATCCTTTTTCTAAACCAAAAGGTCCGAAATATTCAATAGAACCTTTATCAAGTATTTTAGTAGTTTGACCTCCTAAGCTAAGAACTAAGTTTGTAACATACTTGTTATAAAATAGTTCTATAAAGAAACGTTGATTAAAGAAGCCAAAAATATTATAACCTATATTAGAAAATTTAAATCCAATTAAAAATTTAGAGAAAAGTTCATAATAAATAATAGATAAAATACTTAATGAAATAGTAAAACCTAGAGGTAATAATTTAAATAAAGTAGAAACAGCAAACTCTGTATCTAGCATTATTTCATGAGAAGGATGAATAAATAACGCATTATCTACAAAAAAATCCGAACCTGCACCTATAAATATATCTTTAGTTATAAACCCAAAGAATATAGAAAATAAGGAAAAAACAATTAAAGGTAAACCCATAGAAATATCTCCTTCGTAAGCTCGTATATAAGTTCCCAAAGATCCATTGGGATTAGTGATGAAAGTTAAATATAAAACTTTAACTGAATATAATGTAGTAAACATTGCAGCTATAGTAGCAACAAAATAAACAATAATACCTGATAAAGAAAAAAGACCATAAGCTGTCTCAAGTATAAAATCTTTAGAATAAAATCCTGTCATAAAAGGGAATGCTATTAAACTAAGAGAAGCAATTAACATAACAGAATATGTTAAAGGTAAAAATCCTTTTAGTCCTCCATACTTTCTAAAATCTTGATTATCAGAGACAGCATGTATTACAGAACCAGCTCCCAAGAAAAGAAGTGCTTTATAAAAAGCATGATTAACCAAATGAAATAAAGCTACATTATAAGAAGATAAACCAACAGCTATAACCATCATACCTAATTGACTCATAGTAGAATAAGCTATAACTTTTTTTATATCTTGTTGAAATAATGCTATTAATGAACTAAATACAGTAGTAATAGCTCCAATTCATAAACATAAGATTAAAGTAGTAGAACTATATTCTATTAAAGGAGAAGAACGCATTAATAAATATACACCAGCAGTAACCATAGTAGCAGCATGTATTAATGCAGATACAGGTGTAGGACCTTCCATTGCCATAGGTAATCAAACATGAAGACCTACTTGAGAACTTTTAGCCATTGCACCTATCAATAAGCATATACCTATTAATGTTATAATATTTTCATTAATATAGGGAGCTAATGAAAATACCGTAGTATAATCAATATTACCACAACTCCATAATATAGCAAACATTCCTACAGTTAAAAAACAATCTCCTACTCTATTAGTTAAAAATGCAGAGATAGAACTTTGATTTGCCGCTATCCTAGTATATCAAAAATTAACTAATAGGTAAGAACAAATACCTACACCTTCTCAACCTACAAACATAAGTAAAAAATTATTTGCGGTTACAAGAATAATCATCATAAAAGTGAATAAACTCAAATAACTGAAAAATCTTTGGTTATGTGGATCACCATTCATATAACCTATTGAATAGATATGTACTAAAGAAGAAACGATTAGGACAGGTATAAGCATAGATACTGTTAAAGAATCAAAGCGGAATCCTCATAATATATTAAGAGATTCTGAATCTATTCATCTGAATAATGAAAAAGAGACAGGACTATTATTAAAACCTACTTCGAAAAAAGCAAAAATAGATAAAATACTTGTAATTATAACAAATAAAGATGTTATTAATTGTGCCCCAGTAACTCCTACTTTTCTTCCAAAAAAACCTGATATAATTGATCCAATTAGAGGTAAAAATATTATACTTAAATACATTATTTGAAATCTATTGCTACACTACCTCTTAATCTATAAAATGCTACTAATATAGCTAATCCTATAGCTGATTCTGCTCCCGCTATAGCTATTATATATATAGCATATATTTGCCCTAATATATCATCAAAAGCTAAAGAACTTATTAATATTAATAATGTTATTGCTAACAACATTATTTCTATGGAAATAAGCATTAATATTATATTTTTTCTATTTAATACAAAACCTATTATACCTATTATAAATAATATCAAAGACAAATTCACTACATGTTACTAAATAATTTATTGAAACTTAGTTAATTTTTTATATTTTAATAAAATGAATATTTATTTTTATAGATAAATATAAGCTAGTTTTTGTGTATATATTTACATACACTTATTTATCTAAAATAAGCTAATAGAGATAAATTGTCCGCTATATACAATATTTATTTATATTTAATCATAATAATATTGTTTTTTTAATTTCTATGTGTTTTCAAAGTTCGCACCCTTTTTTTAATCTCTTGTAAATGAGCCCTAGACTTTCCCTTTCATCAATGATGAAAAATGATATTTATCTATAAAATTAAATATACAAGTTGTTAAACCATATTATATTATGGTTTAACTAGGAGAGAAACTCGAATTCTCACTATTAATGCATGAAATTAATGTTCTAACCCATTAAACTATCCTAGTTTTATATCTATGTATATATATAATGTATATTTATTTATTATAAATATAAATAAATATAATTAGTAGTTGTAATTATATATTAAAGTTGACACAGAATAATGTAATCCATCTAAAACAGGAGAAGGATAAATACCTAACACAATTGTAAATATAACTAAAATGAATAAAATAAAGAATTCTCTTATACTTAAGTCAGGTACATTTATCTTAAAAAATTGAGATAATGAGCCTGCGAATGCTATTCTATTATACATAAAAATAGTGTATGCGGCAGAGAATACTATAGAAGAACTAGCGAATAACCCTAGTAAGGGTAATCTTTCAAAAATACCATAAAGACTCATAAATTCACCTACAAAATTAAGTGACAGTGGAGTACCTGCATTACCTAAACATAAAATAAAAAATAATATAGAAAATAAAGGCATTGTTTGAGTTATACCCCTATAAAATGTTATTAGTCTTGTATGAGATCTGTCATATAAAATTCCTCCTGCACAAATAAATAAACCAGATGATACAAATCCGTGTGCTAAACCTAAAATTATACTACCTTCTATACCTTGTACAGTATTACTAAAAACACTTAATAAATAAACTGCAGCATGACAAACAGAACTGTAAGCTATAAGCTCTTTAATATCTATTGTTCTTAATGTACTCATACTAGCATATATTATAGTAATAACTCCTACAAGGTATACTATAAAAGTATAATCTAATGTAATTTCAGGCAATAAAGGTAGTATTAATCTAAGTATACCATATATACTTAATTTTAAAACAATGGCAGCTAATATTATACTTCCTCCTAGTGGTGATTCAACATGAGCTCTTAATAATCAAGTATTTAAAAATATAGTAGGGGTTTTTACAGCAAAGGCTATGAATATACCAAAAAATAAAAATAATTGAGTAATATTATTAAAATTAGTTTTATATAATGCATCGAAATCAGTAGTACCCATTATAGATAATATAGTAAGTATTGATAATAATAAAAATAATGATCCTAGTAATGTATATAGAAAAAAATAAAAACTAGCTCTTACTCGATTTAATGATCCATATAAACCTATTAAAATAAATAAGGGAGGTAATATTGTTTCAAAAAAAACATAAAACAACAATACATCTAACATTAAAAACACTGATAGCAATAAAGTTTCTAATACTAACATTATTATTAAATATATTTTTACATTATCTTTTATAGAATTTCAATTAGACAATAATGCAATAGGCATTATTATTGTAGTTAACAATATAAAATAAATAGATAAACCGTCTACACCTAGATAAAATTTGAAATGTATTAGTTCATAATTTTCTTGAATAAATTGAAACTGATTAAGACTAAAATCAAATAATATAAATATAATAAATGAGATAAATAAATTTATTAAAGATACTATTAAAGCAATTTTTTTTAAACTATTATTTGTTATATTAAATATTATATTATTACTTATAATAATAATAAATATACCAATAATAGGAATTAATAATAAAAAATTTAGTAACACTATAAAATACCATTATCATATTTACGTATAAGTTACATCACACATATCTATGTAATAGTATTTTATATTATTATATACATTCTTTATACCAAAATACTAAAACATTCTTATATTTAGATTCAAAAACTTTACCTAAAGAAATCATAAATCTATTAGATCCAAAAATTCTACTTCCCTCTAAATTTACTCTATAATTTAATTTGATTATATTTTTCTTTGTAGGATTAAAAACTTTTAAATATTTGTCATGAGTATTTATTACCTAATAAAATCATAAACAAAATGCTCAGTATTATTAGAACAATATTTAAATATATTTTCCGCATCATATTCACGATATTTTCAAGTACCTATAATATGATCTTATACAAGATCAAATAAATTGTAGATTATATTTAAATTCCATACCTTGTAATGTACAAACATTCATAACTTATTGCATTTTTCTATTGGGTCTTCCATAGGAATATTATTATATAAATTTTTATTACAAGTAATAAATTTATATTTAGTTTATTCATAGAACATAAAATTATTTATTGAAATTTATGAATTTTTTTTATTACCTAAACTTTTATCATTTTTTAAATAAATCAAAGTGTTTTCTATAGTAGTTGTGATAGGTAATACTATTAGGAAAAATGCAAAATATATAACAGCTGACACTTGTCCTAGTTCGATAAAAGGGGATTCAACATGTTTAGCTCCTAGTTGCATTAGTATTAAAAAATTAGCTACAAAAGAAAAAAAGATAATTTTACTAAAAGGTCTAAATTGCATACCTCTAGATGAACTTAAATCAGTTAAAGGTAAAGACAATAATAATAAAAGAGAAGCAAACATAGCTATAACTCCTAATAATTTATTAGGAATAGATCTTAAAATAGCATAGTAAGGCAGTAAATACCATTCAGGTACTATAGCAGCTGGTGTTTGCATAGGATTAGCCATAACATAGTTTTCACTATCTCCCAATACATTTGGCATAAAAAACACAAACGTTGACAATATTACTATAAATAAAAAAATTGTTATCAAATCTTTAAATAAATAATAAGGAGCCATAGGTATTCTATCATAATTAGCTGATATACCTAATGGGTTATTAGAGCCAGCAGTATCATGCAATACTATTAAGTGCATTAAAGCTAATGCAGCTAAAACAAAAGGTAACACATAATGTAAAGAAAAAAATCTATTTAATGTTGCATTATTAACTGAAAATCCTCCTCAAATGAATTCAACTATATCTTGCCCAATTCAGGGTATTGCACTCATTAAATTTGTTATAACTGTAGCACCTCATAATGACATTTGACCGTAAGGTAAAACATACAAATTTACTTTTTATAAAATCAAATTAAGAAATTTAAAAAGCTAGAATAGCTTTGAATTCGCATATTCTATTAGTTATTATAAACTAAAAATTCCGACTGTGCATTAAGCAACATTTCAGTTACCCATTAGTGACCCAGCCTGTCGCGATTATCTATATAACCGACGATCTCGAGTATAAAACTTTTTGATCGTTTTCACTAACATCGCCAAAGAGATATTATCTCTTCAATAATCCTGTCGGATTATTCCACTTTATTCCTATTTTTTTTATAGAAATTGCATAGAAATTAAAACTCATGGGACTATAATCTAAATTAAATTTAAGCTTATTATTTATATTTAACTATGAAACACCTTTTTAATATTTTTTTTTCAGTTTTCAAAGCCCTTGTTATTGTCTTTTGACTACAATTTACACTCTTAGCCGCTTCTATTATACTAGGATATTCCCCGTAAACTGTATAGTCTAAATTATATAATATTACAGGTTTAGATTTTTTTTTCATATTTAATAAAGCTTGATCCGAAAAAGAGACTTTTTTTCTTGTTAAAGCCTTTTCTCTCATCTTAGCTATGGTTTCTTCTGATAATTTTTTATTTCTATTCAAATTACCTATTAATACACGACGAGATAAACTGTAATTAATTTTCATTTTTATACGATC
>Ga0209027_1000852_pt1 | contig 11276 bp, 6 predicted proteins | sample GraSoi013_1_20cm_3_FD_185821 | JGI IMG/M metagenome (GOLD analysis project Ga0209027, IMG submission 185821) | Grasslands soil microbial communities from the Angelo Coastal Reserve, California, USA - Sample 09_27_2013_1_20cm (SPAdes) (version 2) | ecosystem: Environmental > Terrestrial > Soil >...
GAATGCCAGGGTCGAGTCCGAGCCGATGGCCGTGCGATCGTTGATGTTGCGATACCCGAGCCCCCAGACCACGTCATGCCGATCGCCCAGTCGCGTACGGTGTTGCAGATCGACGTCATAGGTGTCCAGATCCTCGCCAAACAGGCCCGGGATGTCGCGGTGAGTCCGGTCGTAGTACACCTGCGCCGCGAGGCTCGACCGCTCGGACAGCGTGCGCGACCACTTCGCCATCACGTTGCGCCCGCTGACGGCAATGTCGCCACCCGAGTCCTGAGCGATGCGGCCATCGTACAAGTCGCCCTGCAGGGTCACGCGGCTCGCGCTCGCTGCGTCCCAATCGATGCGGAACCCACCCTGTCCCAAGTGCCACTTGTCGGCGGCGTCCTGGCCGCTCGCCAGCGCGGTCGCATCGCGACCGAAGCCCCTGCCGTAGATTCGGGCGCGAACACCGGTCCCCAGCGCCGCCCCGTAGCGGACTGTTCCGAAGCCGCGCTGCTCGGTGCCGCCGCCACCCGAGACCAGAAATCCTTGGGTGTCCTTGGCGTCCTTCGTGATGACGTTGATCACGCCGTTGACCGCGTTGGCTCCCCACAGGGTGGCTCCGGGGCCGCTGATGACTTCGATCCGGTCGATGTCCGCGAGCGGCACCTCCTGTACATCCCAGAACACGCCAGAGAACAGCGGGGTGTAGACCGTGCGTCCATCGATGAGCACCAGCAGCTTGTTGGCGGCAGTGCCATTGAACCCGCGCGCACTGATGGCCCATTGCCGGGAATCGAGCTGTGCGACCTGCAGGTTGCTGGCGAGCCGAAGCGCCTCGGCGAGGCTGGCCGTGCCGGAGCGACGAATGTCGTCTTGGGTGATCACCTGGATCGCCGATGCGGCCTGGAAAAGTCGCTCGGGACGTTTCGAGACCGACGTGACCTCCACGCTCATGAGCTGCTCGATGCTCAGCTTCTTGAGGGAGTCGGCGGTCAGACTCGAGTCTGGTTGCTGGGTGACCCCGGGCTGGAAGCCGCAGACCAGGAGTGTGAGCAGGATCGATGTTCCGGCCGCTACGGCTCTCATATCAGCCATCGGTCAGTGCCCCTTACTGGTCGCAAGCGCGTTGGACCACAACCTGCAACTCCCCTCGGGAGCCGCTAGGGCGTTTTTGCGACATCGACAGGCCGTTTCGCGACATCTGGGAGCGGAAGACCGAACCGTGCTCCCGACCGGCCGGACTTTGCAGGGGTGGACTAGGAAGCTCCCGAGGCAGGACTCGAACCTGCGACCCGTTGACACGGAACGGGCACGGCCGCGTGCTCGGAACCAGAAAACTAAGCGATTGGCGGCCGGGAAATCCAGACGAAAACCCCGAAACGGGCCTGAATCGCACCCGACCGACCGTCCCCACACCGTACTCGGCGAAAAAGAGCGTGACACGTGAGGTATGCGTCTAGCTTCCGCTCGGAGGCGGCAACGCCTAGCCTGAGGTGCCGCCGACATTCCCGGCAGCGATGGCCTCCAAACGCTTCTTCAGTCGGCCCAGGTAAATGGCTGGAGGCTCCAAGAGCGGAATCGCCGGCTGAACACGGGGCTTGACCTGAGCGAGCAAGTCCAGCGCCACTCGCGGCGATAGGGCATGCGGCAGGTCGAAGTCTTTAAGACGGTACGAAACCGGAAGGCTGTTCTGCCAATTGCTGTGGTTTTCAATGAAGCGGAGGACTCGCCCCAGCACGCCCCTCGTCTTCTCGTCGGCAACGAAACCAGCGTATTGGTCGATCAAGCGCTCCGGCGTCAGCTCAGCCGAGCGACACATCTGTCCGAATGCGTAGATGTTGAGGGACTCAGCCTCTCGAAAGATCGCATTGGCGACCAGACCGTCCAGGCCGAGTCTGAGACCGCAATCGACGAGAGCCCGGATGTAGCGCGTCTCGCAGGAGGATTGCCCACCGGATTCGTGGTTGTTGGGCTTCACGAAGCCGTCGTCGGCTTCGTCCACCAGGAAATACGGCCAGCCAAGCAGTGGGCCGACTCCTCGCTTTCGCAGCGTCTCAATATCTCGTGCAGCGGGATAGGGCTCTGGCTCGAGCCCCGCTCGCGCGTAACGGCTCAGGGCAAGCGACCGGTAGTAGTTATGGAGGGGGAAAGACACGCCACTCCTGGGCCCAAGCAGCCCGGGTGCCGCCACGGCAGCGCGCGACAGTTTGACCTCCTGCTCCCAAAAGCGCAGGCTGGATGGCGATGGAAAGCCTTCCCACTGGGCTATGCTCCAGAGATTCACGATGAACGTTGCTGCAGACGCTTCCTGCTTTACGATTTCCTGCACCTGGCGACAGAACGACACGCAGTCTTCCAACGTGCTGTTGCCTTCGGGGTCTCCACCCGGATCTCCGGGAAGGAAGACAAATACGTCGGCGCCCCGCAGTTGGGACACGGCGTGCCGCAGATGCGCGAAACGCTCGGTCAGTTTGGTCTTGTCGCGCGGGCTGAAAACCCCGGGAAAGTTAGCCCCCAAAGAACTGTCAGGCCCCGTCCACTGCTCCATGCCGGCAAGCAGGACGATCCCCACGCGGAAGCCCTTGTCATGCGCCAACGTGATCGCGTTTGACATGGCTTTGTAGTACTCGGGCAGTAAGTCGGGGCGAGAGCGAAATCCGGCTTCGCAGAATTCCAGGTAGTTGTAGCCGCAGGCCTTGAAGAAGTCATAGACTCTGGGGTCCTTCGGTGGCGGATCGGTCGGAAGGGACGCGTAGAGCCCAACAGTCTCGAAACCGCCTGCGTGCTCCGCCGAGCGACTTGCTTCCCGCTCGACCATCGAGGAATTCTGAAACAGAAAAGGCCCGGCGGACGTTGCTAGGACGGCCCGGAGAAAGCGTCTGCGATCCATGCTCTCCCGCATGCGCTACTCCAGCTCACGCTGAAAACTTGGGCAATGCTGATCCGGGACGAATGGATCGGAGCGTACACCAAACGACACTTGTCAGCCGTGGCTCGCGAGAGACCAAGGACGAACACATGTGATCGAGAGGACGCTAGTCGGAAGCTCCCGAGGCAGGACTCGAACCTGCGACCCGTAGCCTGAGCGCGCCGGGCGAGCCTACCTCAAACGGTGCAGTTGAGGCTACAACAGGACCGGAGGTTCCGCCAGTCGAGCGGCCAACCAGCGAACAGTCGCCCCCGAAACCGTCACCGAAACCGTCACCGCGCAAGCGGCGCTCGTGACCTGTGGCGTCGACGATCGGTCCGCGACGCAGAGCGTAGGGGAGCGGTCTCCAAACTCGGCGCCGCTATGCCTGGCCGCAGTTTGTTTTCGCAAGTTTCCGCACCGAGCTACACCATGTGGACCACAACCGGCGCTGAGGCGACCGCCGGGTTTGCTGGGCGACCAAAAGAAAACACTCTTGAGGCCGGGCTCGAGTCAGAACGCACAGTTTCCCGGTAATGCCTGATCAATCCGCTGCGGAGCACTCGCGGGCACGAAGAAGGTCGCCACCGTGGTCGCGTCGACCGCTCCTTCGTTGCGCGCGATGTGCACCACCCCGCCTTCCTCAGTGAATGCGGTACCGGCGGGGTGAAGCGTTGGAGAGCAGGTGGGATCGTCCCCACGGTATATCGTCAGCGCTCCGGTTTTTACGACGACCAGCACGGGACCGGGATGTGAATGCCAGCCGGAAGTCCCGCCGGGTGTTATGGCTATGTTCGCGACTACGATGTCGGTGTTGTCCTTCGACTTGAGCTGGGCGCAATAACCATCGCGTCTGGATTCACCGTCGGTGTTGTCGTGCGATTCGACTTGGCGGTCATGACCATCGGCTTTGCATCTAACGTTAAACGTGCCGAGGTTGCCGCGTCCGACCACTGTGCTGGCAAATCCGACTCCGAGCGTGAAATTCGGCGCAGTGATTCCCGCGTTTGAAGACTCTCTCGATGTCGCCGTGTCTCTGCATGCGAGCGCTCCGATAGCGACGGCCACCACTGCCATGAGAACTCGATGCGGGCGAAGCCATCCTGCGAGCATCATGTCGTACTCCTTGGTGAACAGAACCGGACCGCTTGCAGACCCATTCGCGCCATTCGGCGCGGTGCGCGCGGGTTTTTTTGCCGGTTGTTCTAGCCGAGTCTATGATGACGGGGAGCGCTCATCTATCCCTCAGACTTCGCTCAGACTTACCTCAACTGGCGTTGACCCGCGGCGCAACGCGAGTGGGCTATCCGGCTACAGCTCGCGTTACGCTATCGCGTCGGAAGCCCAATGCGCCGACGAAGTTTCTCGAAGCGAGGGTCGCGCTGCAGATCATCCACTATTGTGTGCATCCATTCGAACCCGAGAGATCGATCATCCACCGCTTTGTTCAGCCAGGCGAACGCCTGATCGTTGTCGGCGAGACCGATATAGACGAGGGCGACGTCGAACGCGCCCCCATTTGTTCGCCGCGACCGATCGAGCATTTCAGCGAGTATCCGCCGCGCCTCCTCAGTCCGTCCCCCGCGACCGAGCACGTAGCCGAGGAACGCCTGGCCACGTGGGCCCCCGTTCACGGTGATTCGCTGTATTTCCGCGATCGCCTCCGGCCACATCTGCTTCTGCTCGTAACACTCCGCGGCAATCAGGCCCGCTCGGTTCAGCGGTGGGCGGAGAGATCTGAGTTTTTCGAGTTGAGCGAGCGCTTCGTCGCAGCGGTCGTTCGCGAGAAGGGCATTCGCAACCTCGGCGTTGGCCGTAGGAGAGAGCGGGTCGAGCTCGAGAGCACGACGGGCTTCCACAAGCGCTTCGGCCGGTCGCTGTGTCATGGCATAGAGCTGCACCAACCCCTCATGAAATCGGGCGTTGGTCGGCTCCAGCGCCACCGCGCGCTTCAACTCCGTTTCTGCTGAGGCCAGCTCGTAATTGTCTCTCCTGATGAAGCTCAGCGCCTCGTGCGCCTCTCCAGAGGAGTCGTCCAGGGCAATTGCTTTGAGCGCGGCCTGCTCGGCAAGCGCCAGTCGGTCGGGACGTGATAGCTCAGGGTCATCACCGAAGGCGATTCTCTTATGCATGAGTGCGAGACCGGCGTAAGCGGCAGCGTAGTTGGAATCGAGGGCAAGAGCCTGGCGAAAATATTCCAATGCTGCGCGGGCACCACTGTCAGTGCGGAAGCGCACGGGATCATTGCCGCGAATGTAAAGCTCGTACGCCGCAACGTTGCGCGTGGAGCCGCGCTTGATATGAGCGAGTGCTCTCTCCCCCAACCGCAGATCGAGCTCACGCGCTACCGCGCCGGCAATGTCGCTCTGAAGGGAGAAGATGTCTTTCAGCTCGCGATCGTAGATTTCCGACCAGCGAATGGAACCGTCCCGCGCATCCACAAGCCGGACCTGAACCCGGAGTCGCGAACCGGCCTTCTGTACCCCGCCCTCGAGGATGTTGGACACTCCCAGAGTGCCAGCTATCCGGCGCACGCCCGCGCTGCTGTTCTTGAAGGCGAATGCGGAGGTGGGAGCCATGACACGAAGATTCGGGATTCTCGCCAGCACCGCGATCAACTCCTCGCTGAGGCCGTCCACGAAAGCCGCGTCCTGCTGATCGCCGCTGACGTTCGCAAACGGGAGCACCGCTATTGATCGTTCCGCCGCAGGGAGGGGGGTGCTGTGGCCCAGGGTCGTACGTAGCCAGGCAGCTATTGCGATGATCACGACGATGGCGACCGCTCCGATCGCGTACGGCGCCGAGCGGCGTCGGGGAGAACGCTCCGGTTGCCGCTGAGCGACCGGCATCGCGTCGGCGGGCACCGGCGCGGCGTGCGGCCTGGGCCGACGCGGTGGTGGCAGCGATTCCAGCACAGCTATCCGCTCGGTCTTCGTCTTCGCGCGAACCTCGGCTACGAGATTTGCGACCGCGGGCCCCACGCTCGTGCCGAGCTCCTGCGCCACGACTGCTTCGTAGTGCTCCGCGTACTGCAGCGCCGCTGCATGATCACCAGCGTTCATCAGCGCGCGTATGAGGCCGCTGGCGTTCTTGCTGCTCACGGGATCGGTCTCGGCGAGCTTGCGCCACCAGCGCACCGCGGTCGCGTGGTCCTGCGTAGCTTCGGCGCTCTGCGCCAGTCGTTCCAGTGCACCGGAGTAGCTGCGCTCCAGACGCGCACGCTTGGCCTCCAGCCACTGCTCGAACTCCGGCGCGTCGCTGAGATAAAAACCGTCCAGGAATGGCCCTCGATACACCTCCACCGCCCCTTCGAGATCGCCACGCGCGAGAGCGCTCTGGAATCCACCGACGTCGCTGCTGACCACCTCCGGATTCAGACGCACGGGATTCACACCGGCAAACACGGACTCGTCTATCGAGCTGCGGATGGCGTACAGCAGCTGCTCCAGCGAATGCCGCCCGCGCGACTGCGTGCCGTCCGGCCAGAAGAGAAGGAGCAGCTGATCACGGCTGCGGCCTTGCTCGCCAGCCGCGGCAAGCACAGCGAGCAACGCCAGTCTGCGGTGCTGGTGTCCGTGCTTGCCGAGGAGAGTGTCGTCCGCCGGGCCAGCGAGTGCGAGCGTCCCGAACGTCCGAAGACGATAGCGAGTCACGAAGCGAACCTAGGGCGGGAGCAACAGGTGAGCAAGGAACCCTGCGCCAACTCTGAGCGGCTACTGAGTTTGTGCTGAGCGGTAATCCGTAGACTTGCAACCTTCGACACGCTTCAGGTTCGCATGCAGCCAGCGACACCGCGCGCGCGCGCGTGCGACGACGCAGGACATATAAGTACTATTCGCAAACAACGTTGTTGAGTCAGTGTTGTTAGACGGGAGCAACAGGCTCCGCGAGGCTCGTCTCTTATGGTGTTGATCACCCGTGGTACCACCAAGCTCCGGCGCCCAAGCCCCCACCCGACGGCCACGCCACTCGAATGATCTGCCGCCACCTATGGAGATATCGGGGATACCGACATCTGGCGGGCGCGCGAGTACATCCAGGTGCAGCCCGACCACCTCCGGGAAACCGCCTCTGTCCATGGATCGGGACCGTTCCAACCGTCCCGGAGCCCAGAGTGGGTTCCGAGGCTGGGCCAGAACTCGTTGCGACAGGTGGATCTGTGGAGCTCCCGAGGCAGGACTCGAACCTGCGACCCGCCGGTTAACAGCCGGCTGCTCTACCAGCTGAGCTACTCGGGAATGAACGGCGGACCAAATATCGTCAGCAGCGGGGGCTACTTCAACCGTGACTTGGCTGGGGCGTGGTGCGGGACGCGGTCGTGCTGCGCCACTTGCGGGGACCCGCCTCGGGATGCCTGGGGGCGCGCCAGTCCACCGCGTGCCCCAGCACCCACGCCACGTCGCGCAGCCGCTCGAGCTCGTCCCTGGTCCAGACGCGCGGGCGCGTGTCCATGGCGCACAGCGTCCCCAACGTTCGACCGCGCTGGTCGAACAGCGGCAGACCGGCATAGGCCGTGACCAGGCCGTCGCGCACGGCGGGCGTGTTCGCGCCCAGGGGATGCGCGCGCGCGTCGCCGATGACGAGCGGCCGGCGCGACGCGGCAACGTGACGGCTGAACCGGTGGGCCAGGAGCAGCACCAGCGCGGGCGGCAAACCGGTGCTGCTCGTGACGACGCCATGACGTGGCCCCACGAGCGACAGCGAGACGATCGGCACGCCGAGCAACCGGGCCGCGAGCTCGGTGAAGCGGTCGAATTTCGCCTGGTCCGCGCGTCTCGTCATGCCGATCCTCAAAGTGCCGCGCCGGGGCCCGGCACATGGCGCTCTCGCAGGTCCGCCACGATCGCGGGCAGCCGGTCGAACTCCGTGCGCTTGTCGAGGAACTGATCGGCGCCCGCCTCCAGACAGGTCGAGCGCAGTTCGTCATACCCATGGTTGGTCAGAACCACCACGGCGGGTCGCGGCGTGAGCTGCTTCGCCGCCGCGACCACCTCGAGACCGTCGCCGTCAGGGAGCCGCATGTCCACCACGACGAGGTGGGGTTTCGCACCGGGGAGGAGCCGCCGAGCCTCGGCTACCGTGGCCGCTTCGAACACCTGTTCCACGTCCCACAGGTCACGCAGCATGCCCGCCAGGCGCAGGCGAACCAGGCTGGAGTCGTCCACCAGGAAAACGCGAATCGGCGAGGGGCGCATGGCTGTGAAGTGCACAAACTGCACGGTCCGCCGGCCGCGCGGTATCCGCGAGGGCCAGCGGGCGGACGTGCGACTTGGGGACCCGACCTGTCAGTAGCGCCCGACAGCGTGGCTCCGCGTCAGGCGGCGAGGCCGTGCTCGATCACGTAGCGCACCAGGTCCGCGTTGGTCTTGAGGTTCAGCTTGCGCAGAATCCGGCTGCGGTAGGTGGAGATGGTCTTGGGGCCCACGGCGAACAGCGCCGCGATCTCCTTGTTGGTCTTGCCCGCGGCCAGCAGGCGCAAAACTGCGTGCTCGCGGGCGGAGAGGGCCTCGTGCAGCCGGCCGGGCAAGCCGGCCTCGAGCTCGTTGGCGAGCCGCTCGGCGAGGGTGGGACTCACGTAGCGGCCCCCGGCATGCACCTTCGCTACCGCCGCCATCAGCTCGGTGGGCGCCTCGGTCTTGGTCACGTAGCCGGCAGCCCCGGCGCGCAGCGCCTGGACCGCGAGCTCGCCTTCCGGGTGCATGCTCACCACCAGCACGCGCACCCGCGGAAAGCGGTGCTTCAGCTGCCCGAGCAGGGCCAGGAACCCGGGACCGGGCATCCCGATGTCCAGGATCAGCACATCGGTGCCCGTCGCCTCGAGCCGTTGCAGCAGATCGTGCCCGTCGGCCGCTTCGCCCACCACGCGGAGCGCGTGATCCTCGGCCGCGAGCTGGCGGAAGCCGGCGCGGATCAGGTGGTGATCGTCGGCGATGAAGATCCGGATCATAGCGCGCGCGGCATGGTGAGGGTCAAGGTGGTGCCCGCTCCGGGGGCGCCCGTGACCGTGACGTTACCGTGGAACGTGGTGGCGCGCTCCCGCATGCCGAGCAGGCCCAGCGAGCGCGGGGCGTGCAGGGCGCCCTCGCGGATGCCCCGGCCGTCATCTTGCACGGTCATCTCGAGAGCGTTGGGCGAGACGGCGACCCGCACCAGCACGTGGGTGGCGGCGGCATGTCGCGCCACGTTGGTGAGGGCTTCCTGGAAGATGCGGAACACCGCGGTGGCCCGGCTCGGGTCCAGCGCCGGTTGCTCGCCGGGAAGCTCCACCCGGCACTCGATGCCGGTGCGGGTGGCGAACTCGCGCGCCTCCCACTCGATGGCGGCGCGGAGGCCGAGCTCGTCCAGCACGCTGGGACGCAGCTCGGTGGCGACGCGCTGAATTCCCCGGGCGGTGCCGTCGATGACCGTGGCCATGCCGTCGAGCTTGGCGGCGAGCTCGGGCGAAGACGGTGTGATCCGCTTCCTGAGCCATAGCACGTCGATCTTCAGGGCCGTGAGCGCCTGGCCCAGCTCGTCGTGGATCTCGCGGGCGATGCGGGCGCGCTCGGCTTCGCGGGCGGCCTCGAGTCGCGCCGCCAGCCCGCGCAATTGCGCGCGGTGGCGCTCCAGCTCCGCCTCCGCATGCTTGCGCTCCGTGACGTCCTCGACCATGCCGACAAACAGGCGCGGCTTGGCGGCCTCACCGGGGAGGGCGGTCACGGTGACGTGGGCCCAGATCACCCGGCCGTCCTTGCGGCAGTAGCGCCTCTCGAAGGTGAACGCCGATCGGTCGCCGCGCGCCAGCTCGGCCATCATGTCGCGATTCCGGGGAACGTCTTCCGCGTAGGTGATGTCGACGTACGAGAGGGACTCGAGCTCCGCCGCGTCGTACCCGATCATCTCCTGGAACGCCCGGTTGCTGCGGATGAAGCGGGCGCTGCGATCGGCCACGACTATGCCGACGGCCGACTGGTCGAACATCGCGCCGAGCAGCGCTTCGCGCTCGTGCAGCGCCTCCGCCGCGCGTTCCCGCTCGATGACGCGGCCGAGCTGCGTGCCGATGTGCGTCAGCACGCCGAGCAGGGCTTCATCGGGCGCGACGGCGTCGGGCGAGAAGAACTCGAGGACGGCGGCGACCTCGGCACCGACCGACACGGGAAACGCGAGCCCGGCGCGCAGCCCCGAGTCCGCGGCCGCTCTGGCTCGCGGGAAATTCGCGTCGCGCGTCACGTCGAGGACCCACGTCGCCTGCTTGGACGCGAGCACCCGGCCCGGCAGGCCGGCGCCGCGTCTCAGGATGGTCGCCTCGGTCACGCGGCGGAACGGCGCGTGCTGCAGCGCCCGGTCGTCATGCCAGATCGTGCTGGGCCGGAGCACGTCGGGCTCGGTGGGAGACACCAGATACACGTGACCGACCGGCCATCCCGTCTCGCCGCATACGTGGTCGATCGTCGTCTGCAGCGCCTGCTCGGCGGATTGCGCTTCGTTGGCCGCCACCGCCACCACTTGGAGCAACCGGACGAAGGTCGTCTCCTGGCCTAACGCCTCCTCCGCTTCGCGGCGCTCCGTCGTGGCGGCCGCCAGTACGAGGCCCGTCACGGACGTGAGCCCGAGGAACGTCTGCAGCAGGGCGAGGTTTTCCGTCGGGGTGGAGGTGACGAACGGTCCGAGCCCGCGCAGCGTGTACCAGATCGTCAGGACCGCCACGAGCGCCGACGCGGTGGCGGAGCCGGTGGAGCCGAACCGCAACGCGGCCCATACCACCATCGGGGAAACGGCGTACACGTACAAAAGCGGATTGCGCAGCAGCAGCGCCGAGAGCAGCAGCAGCACGGCGAGCAGGGCGGCGGCCTCGAACCGGCGCGGCGCGGGCCGCGCGGCGCGGACCCAGGTGAGCAGCAGTGGTGCGACGAGCACGTCTCCCAGCGCGTCGCCGGACCACCAGACGAACCAGAGGCGCCGCAGCGCGTCCGCCGCGACGGTCCCGCTGGCCCACAGGCTCGCGACCCCGAACGTCGCGCTCACGGCCGTGCTCGCGACCGCCCCGATCACCACCAACGCGATCACGTCCCGCACCCGCTCGAGCGACGGCCGAAAGTCCGCGACCCGAACGAGCAGCCAGGCGGCCGCGACCGCTTCGAGTGTATTGCCCGCCGCGATCCCGGCCGCGCCGGCCGCCGGCACTCCGACCGTCCAGTTGAGCAGAAACGCGCCCAGCGCCACGCCCGGCCACACGCGCACGCCCAGCAGCAGCACGGCCGCGAGCGCGACGCCCGACGGGGGCCAGGCGGAGGAGACGACCGACTGCGCGACCGCCGCGAGCAAGCCCAGGCGCGCGGCCGCGAAGTAGGCCGCCATGACGGCGGCGATCTCGAGAGCGTAGCGCAAACGGTGGGTCATCTGCTTT
>Ga0209027_1000853_pt1 | contig 11259 bp, 10 predicted proteins | sample GraSoi013_1_20cm_3_FD_185821 | JGI IMG/M metagenome (GOLD analysis project Ga0209027, IMG submission 185821) | Grasslands soil microbial communities from the Angelo Coastal Reserve, California, USA - Sample 09_27_2013_1_20cm (SPAdes) (version 2) | ecosystem: Environmental > Terrestrial > Soil >...
AGCCGCTCCTCGAAATCGGAGCGGGCGCCGAGCGTCAGCCCGCCGCTCGCGAGCCGCTCACGCAGTCGCGCCAGCTGAGCCGACGGCAGGCGCTCGTCGGACCGACGCGGCGGCGTGCTGTACACCTGCGACAAGTCGACCACAGCGTGGCGCGCCATGGCGAACGTGAGCTCGGCCTGGCGCACGCCCGCCCCCTCGAACCCGACGATCACGATCGCGCTGGCGTCGAGAATCGTGGCGAGCGCCGCCACCCACGACTCGTTGTAGTGCTGCGAGCGGAAGTAGCCGAGCGGCGGATACGACAGGTGGCTCTCGAGCACGTCCGCCGCCCAGCGCTCCCAGTCCCGCAGCAGCTCGACCAGAGCCGCGGCGCCCGGATCCGAGCGGTGTCGCCACAGGAGCTCCGTGGCGCTGGGCGGCGACCCGGCGCGCGCATCGAGCAGCGAGATCGCCACCTCGCGGCGCGAGAACGCCTGATAGATGACGGGAAAGTACCCGATGACGGCCGCGAGAAACGCGAACCCGGTTCCCGACTCGACCACGGTGAGGGTCTTGGCGATCGCGCTGCGGGGCGCCACATCCCCCAGGCCCAGCGTGAAGAACGACGTGCCGCTCATGTAGACGTCGGTGCCGAACCCAAGAGCCCCGCCCGTGAGGGCGGAGCCAGCGGCCCACTGGAGCATGCCAAAGGCCAATACGATCCCCACGGCCCAGAGCGCGAGCAGTAGCAGCAGCGAGAGCGGCCCATAGAAGGAAAGGAAAGCGTCCCGCCGGCGGCCGGTGAGCAGCCGGGCCGTGGCCCGCCACGGCGCCCAGGTGGAGCGGTAGAACACCTTGGTGAGGCGGATCCGCCCGCTCACCCGGCGCGGCAGGATGATCGTCTCGAACGCGTCCCACAGCACCACGGCGAGCAGCACCACGCCCGCCACACCGGCGATCCAGCGCATCTCCGCCGCTCCCAGCCTCTTAAGAGTTGACCAAGCTGCCGGCCCGGGTCGCGGCTGGCGAGCCTCCCGCACTGCCCGTAAACTTGCTCGGTGAGCTTCGACCGGGGGAAGCGCAGGTGCGGCACTGCGCTCACCGCCCTTGTGGGCGTGTGCGTCGCCACGGGTGCGTCGGCCGGCCAGTCAGTACACGACTCCACCGCGGCACGCGCTCCGGACCGCCTGTTCGAGGCGACCGAGCCGCTCGAGCTCACCCTGCAAGCCGACTTCGGCGCTATCAACAAGAACCGCGGCAACGACAAGCCGAACCACCCCGGTGTGCTCTCCTACACCACTGCGGCGCGCGATTCCGTGGCGCTCGACGTGCAATTGCATACCCGCGGACACTTCCGGCTGGACCGGTGCCAGTATCCGCCGCTCAAGATCGTCTTCAACCGCGAGCAGACGGCGCACACGACCTTCGCGCACCAGGGGAGCCTCAAGCTCGCCGTGCAGTGTCGCGGTGGTCAGTCGTGGGGAAATTACCTGCTGGAAGAGTACCTGATCTACCGCGCGTACAACCTGCTCACCGATCGGAGCTTCCATGTGCGCCTCGCACGCGTCACCTACGTGGATCCGACCGGCAAGCACGCACCGGAGGTGCGGCGCGCTTTCTTCGTCGAGGACGACGACCGCATGGCCCGGCGCAACGCGGCGCACGTGTTCGAGCAGAAAGGCGTGTTCCAGACGGACGTCGACTTCGAGCAGATGGGATTGGCGGCCGTGTTCCAGTACATGATCGGCAACACGGATTTCGCGGTCTCGGCGCTGCACAACATCGTGCTCATCCGGGATTCGGTCGAGGTGGTATACCCGGTCCCCTATGACTTCGACTGGTCCGGCGTCATCTGGACGCCGTACGCCCAGCCCGACGCACGGCTCGAGATCCGCGATGTGCGCCAGCGCGTGTTTCGAGGCACATGCCGCTCGCCGCAAGAGCTCGCCACCCTGTTCGATCGGTTCAACGCCCAGAAGGACGCGATCTACGAGCTGTACCGCGATATGGCGGCGGAGGGACTCGAGGCCAAACGGATCGAGCAGGCGCTCGATTACTACGACGCGTTTTACAAGACCATCAACGACCCGGGTCGCGCACGTCGCGAGTTCATCCTAGCGTGCCGGCGCAACTGAACGAGGTGCCTTGGTGACCGAGCTGCGCTGGGACGTGCCGAGCGCGGCGCGCCTGGCCCAGCTGGTCGCCGCGCCGCTGCCGCTCGGACTCTCCGCCGGACCGTCGTGGCGCACCTTCCACCGCGATCTCTATTTCGACACGCCGACGGGCGACCTGCGCCGGCGCGACATCACCTGCCGCATGCGCTTCGATGTGGATGATCACCGCACGCTCGCCCTCGACGTGGGCGGGATCCGATACGTTGCCCCGACCGTCGAGATCGAGCCGCGGGACGCTTTCCACGGCGACGCGGATCCGGCGCGCCGGCTGCGGGCGCTCGTCGACCCGGGGCGGCTGGTGCTCGCCTGCGAGCTCGACGTCGAGCGGGACCTGCGCGGCGCCCGTCTCCCGATCGTGCCGCTGCCGCAGTTCTCGATTGCGTACGACACCGTGACGGTCCGTGGGACCGACCCGCCGCCCGTGTTCTGCGAGCTGGCGCTCACGCGGCGCCCTTGGTCCGTGATTCCGGTGGGGCGCTTCGCGCGGGCGCTCGAGCGACGTTACGGCATCGCTCGCGCCTCGCTCGACCTGGTAGAGCGCGCACGGACGGTTCGCCTCGCGCTCGATACGGCGGCCGGTCCCGCCCCCGAGGCCCGGCAGATCGCCGTGCTGGCGGTGGCGCACGGCCGGCTGGCGCTGTGGCGGAGCGGGGCCGCGCTCAAGCTGCCGCTCGAGCCAGGTAGCGGGGAGGAGGCGTGTCGCCGGGCGATGCGTCGGCTGTTCGGGAGCGTGGAAGGCGAGCCGCGCCTGATCGGCGTGGTGCGCGCGGCGGACCGGCGTCCCGCGGTCGAGGTGTGGCTGGTGCGGCGCCTGCGACGCAACCTCACCGCGGCGCCGCCCGGCGGGCTGCAGTGGTTCACCCCTCCGGACGTCGTCGCGCGGGTGGGCTCGCCCGTGTTACGGGATCCGACGACGCTCGCGGCGCTCGCGGTCGCCGCCCGCTCGGAACTGGTGCCGGAGTGGTCCGCGGGGCCGCTCGAGCAGGTCCAGCCGCCGGGCCCGACCGGCGGCACGACGGACGAGACCAGCCGGCTCACGCTGAGCGAGCTGCGGGTGCCGGCGCTGCCGCCCCGGGCTCTCGACGCCGCACGGCAGGCGCCCGACCAGTTCGTCAACGCGCTGCTCTCCTCGCTCGAATTCAACGTCCGAGTGCTCGCGCTGGCCGAGGATCCCCGCACCCCGCTGCTCGCACGGCTGCGCTTCCTCGCGATCTTCAGCACGAACCTGGATCAGTTCTTCATGGTCGACGTCGGCTCCCTCCAGCACCAGGTCGCGGCCGGCGTGGTCGAGCGCTCACCCGACGGCCTCACGCCCGCCGAGCAGCTCGACGCGATCGCGATCCGCCTGCATCCACTCATCGGGCGGCAGTATCGCTGCTTTCACCAGCTCGTACTGGGCCCGCTCGCCGCGCAAGGCATCCGCATCCGCGACTGGCCGGAGCTCGACTCGGGCGAGCGCGCGGAGCTCGCGCGCCGCTTCGCGGACGACGTGGCACCGCTGCTCACCCCCAAGGCGCTCACCCGCGCCCCCGGCCACGCCTTTCCGCACCTCGTGGACCGCCGCGTGAGCCTGGCGGTCATGCTCCGGGACGGGCCGGACGGCCCGCCCCACTTCGCGTCGGTCGAGCTGCCGCCATCCCTGCCCCGGTTCCTGGCCACGGGCGGGGACGGAGGCGCGGTGGTAGCGCTCGAGAGCGTGGTCCGCGCGCATCTCGGGACGCTCTTCCCCGGCCGCGAGGTCGTGGAGGCGCACGCCTTCCGCGTAACCCGCAGCGGGGACATTCAGCTGGACGAGCTCGGCGCGGCGAGCTTCGTGCAGGCGGTGGCCGAGGAAGTGCGGCGGCGGCCGTGGGGTCCGGTGGTGCGCCTCGAAGTCGAGCGCGCGATGCCGCCGGCGCTGCGCGAGCTGCTGCAGCGCGAGCTGCGGTTCGAAGAAAGCGAGCTCGCGAGCGCCCTCGGGCCGTCGGACGTCTACCTCGCCGACGGGCCGGTGCACCTCGGGGCGCTCGCCGAGCTCGCCGCCTGTCACCCGCGCCCTGAGCTCGATTATCCGCCGCTCACCGCCCGCGATCCGTTCCCGGCGGGGCGCACGGTGTTCGATGCGCTCGACTCGGGCGACGTGCTGGTGCATCACCCCTACGACGGTTTCGCCACCAGCTTCGAGCGCTTCATCGCCGAAGCGGCGGAGGATCCCGCCGTCGCCGCGATCAAGCTCACGCTATACCGGCCCGGCGGGCCGTCGCCCGTGGGCGACGCGCTGCGGCGCGCGGCCGCCCGCGGCAAGGACGTTTCCGTGTTCGTCGAGCTCAAAGCGCGGTTCGACGAGGAGTTGAACATCGGCTGGGCGCAGAGCCTCGAGGCGGCGGGCATCCACGTGATGACCGGGGTCGCCACGCTCAAGACCCACGCCAAGATCGCCCTCGTCATACGGCGGACGGACGGCCGCTCACGCCGCTATGCCCACTTGGGGAGCGGCAACTACAACCGCGACACCGCCAGACTGTACACCGATCTGGGACTGTTCACCGCGGATGATGCGATCACGGCGGATCTGCACGCGCTCTTCAACGAGCTCACGGGCTCTGCGCGAGCGCCGCGGGCGACGTTCCGGCGGCTGCTCGTGGCTCCGACCAACATGCTCGACCGGTTTCTCGCGCTCATCGCGCGGGAGGCGGAGCACGCCCGCACCGGCCGCGGCGGGCGCATCCGCGCCAAGCTCAACGGCCTCGCCGACTGCAGCGTGATCGGGGCGCTGTACCGCGCGTCGCAGGCCGGTGTGGACGTGTGTCTGGTGGTGCGGGGCGTCTGCATGCTGCGTCCCGGCGTGCCGGGGCTGTCCGAGCGGATCAGGGTGGTGAGCGTGCTGGGCCGCTTCCTCGAGCACGCGCGCATCTACTCCTTCGACAACGCGGGAGCCCCGGAATACTACATCGGCTCGGCCGACTGGCGGCCCCGCAACCTGCGGCGACGCATCGAAGTGGTCACGCCGGTGGACGATCCCGCCGCGCAGGAGCGGCTGGACGCCATCCTCGAGCGTGAGCTCGTCGACCCCGATGCCTGGTGCCTCGCGTCGGACGGCTCGTACGCCCGAGGTGCGAGCGTCACGGATCCCCTCCGAACCGCATCTCATTGGTCGGCGTGAAACCCAGCTTCTCGTACAGCGGGCGTCCGTCGCGCGAGGCGTGCAGCACGAGGCTCTCGATGCCGTTCGCACGGCACCAGCGGAGCAGCTCGCGCATCAGCGCGCCCGCCACGCCGCGGCGCCGCCAGGCCCGCTCGGTGAACACGTTGAGGATCAGGCCCTGCGGTCCGCGCACCAGGCGCGTTCCGGTGGGCTCGGGTCGCGGCAAGAGCTCCCGCAGCTGGAGCCCCGCCCCGCCGACGATCTCACGCGCGCGGCCGCCGGGCCCGGCTGCCGCCTCGGCCAGCCAGGCGACATAGCGGTCGTCCGGGATCGCCGCGGTGAAGTACGCGCGCGCGGCCTCGATCAGCGCGTCGTGCAGGTCGTCGGACAGCTGGCCCATGTCCCGGAACATCTCGGCGCGGTGGCGCGCCAGCACGCTCGAGTCCGCGGCCGTTGCGCGCCGGATCGAAAGCCCCGTCACCGCTCGCGATGCTGCTCCAGCAACTCGAGGGCGCGCCGCAACCGCGCCACCACCGCCCCGAAATCCGTGTCGCCCGCGTGCATGGGCGCCAGCACCTGAAGGGCGTTGCGCAGATGCTCGGCGGGAGATTCGTCCGCGGAAAGCCGGACGGTGCGGCCGCGGCGCTCCAGCGTGCTGCGCCGCTCCGCGCCGCGCCGGCGGTCCACCACGCTGCGGCGCTCCAGCGGGGAAGTCGCCACTGCCCGTCGCCGGGGCAAGGAGCGTCGGTCCACGCCGTGTCGGCGATCGGCGAACAGGCGCGCGGGCGTCACGGAGTCTTAAGGTACGGGCGCCGCCCAAGCGCGCTAGGTGTCCTGGCTACATTCCTCACACCCATGTCACCGATCGTCACGGCCGAGCGGCTCACCAAGACGTTCCGCGTCAAGGTGCGCGACGCCGGGCTCAAGGGAGCGCTCGCGGCGCTGGTGCGACCACGCTATCGGGACGTGCACGCGGTGCGCGATGTGACGTTCCGGATCGAGCCGGGAGAGATCGTGGCCTTCCTCGGACCCAACGGCGCTGGGAAGACCACCACGCTCAAAATGCTCACCGGCCTGCTCTACCCCACGAGCGGGCGCGTTGAAGTGGCGGGGTTCGAGCCCTGGACGGGGGGGCGCGCCTTCAAGCGGCGCATCGCGCTCGTGCTCGGCAACCGGCAGCAGCTGGTGTGGGACCTCCCCCCCGAAGAAACGTTCCTGTTGAACCGCGCCATCTACGACATCGCCGAGCCGGCGTACCGGGAGCGACTCGCGGAGCTGGTCCAGCTGCTCGACCTCGGCGACGTGCTCGAGAAGCCGGTGCGCCAGCTCTCGCTGGGCGAGCGGATGAAGTGCGAGCTCGCCGCCGCGCTGCTGCACCACCCGCCGCTGCTGTTCCTCGACGAGCCGACGCTGGGCCTCGACGTCACTGCCCAGGAGGCGATCCGCCGCTTCCTGTCGCAGTATCGGGAGCGGCACGGCGCCACCGTGCTCCTCACCTCGCACTACATGCAGGACGTGACCGCGCTGGCCTCACGGGTGCTCATCATCAGCCGCGGGCGGCTGCTGTACGACGGGGCCCTCGACGCGCTGGTAGCGCGGATCGCACGCATCAAGCGGATCGAGCTGGTGCTCGGCCCCGGCGACGGCGTCACGGCCGAGGCGCTCGCGGCGTTCGGCGCCGTCAAGAGCTTTCATTTCCCCAACGCCGTGATCGAGGTGCCGCGCGAGGAGGCGGCCGCGACCAGCGCGCGGCTCCTGGCCGCGCTCCCCGTGGCCGACCTGTCGATCGAGGACCCGCCCATCGAGGATGTGATCCGCCAGGCGTTCGCGCACGGTCTGGGAGAGGACGACGCGTGAGCCGCGTCGCGGGGTGGCTGCGCCGCTACGGCGCGCTGCTGCGCGCCGCGTGGCTGCAGGACCTGCAATACCGGGCATCCATCGTACTGTGGCTGCTGTGGGGCGTGACCGAGCCGGCCGTGGCCCTCGGCATCTGGTGGGCGATCGCGGCGGACGGTCCCGTGGACGGGTACGCGCGCGCCGACTTCGCGCGCTATTTCTTCGCCCTGATGCTCGTGAACCAGCTCACCATCGCGTGGGACTCGTGGTACCTGGACTCCTGGATCCGCGAGGGCGAGCTGAACTTCCGGCTGGCGCGCCCGGTCCACCCGGCGCACGAGGCGGTGGCGGAGAACATCGCGTACAAGGCGCGCACCGCCGGCATGATCCTCGTGGTGTGGCTGATCGTCGCCGCGGCGTGGCCCGCGGTGCGGCTGCCGTTCGGGGCCGGCCGGTGGGCGCTCACCGCCGTGGCCGTGCTCTTCGCCGCCGCGCTGCGGTTCTTCATCAGTTTCGCCACGGGGCTGCTCGCGTTCTGGACCACACGCGCCACCGCCATCATGGAGCTGCACGCCGGTATCTCGCTGTTTCTCTCCGGACGGCTCGCGCCACTCGCCCTGCTCCCGCCCGCCGTCGCGCAGGTGGCGGGGTTCTTCTGGTTTCCCTACATGCTGGCGTTTCCCGTGGACCTCTTGACGGGTGCCGTGCACGGCTGGGCCGTGGTGCAGGGCTTCGCAGGACAGATCGTGTGGCTGGGCGTCTGGATCGCCGCGTACCGGGTCGCGTGGACCAGGGGGCTCAGACGATATGGAGCGGTGGGGGGATGAGACAAACGCGGAAGGCGGAACGCGGAACGCGGAACAGCAGGGGAAGATCGAGCGACGCGGCGCGCTCCAGCGCACGGACCCGGTCATGATGTTCCGCGTTCCCACTTCCGCGTTCCGCGTTCTCGCGGCCCTCTGGCGCATCAACGTCGCGGAAGAGCTTCAGTATCGCGCCAACTTCGTGGCGAGCCTGCTCGGCACCCTCTTCTGGATCGTGACGGCGCTGCTCACGCTGGCGGTGTTCTTCCGGCACACCACCCGGCTGGGCGACTGGGACTACTGGGAGGTCGTGGTGCTGCTGGGCGTGTTCAACACGCTCACGGGCGTGATCGAAGCGGTGCTGCGCCCGGGCATCGGTCGTTTGGCGGGTGAGGTGAAGAACGGAGGGCTCGACCTGGTGCTCGCGAAGCCGGTGGATGCGCAGGCGTTCGTCTCGTTCCGCCGGCTCGACGTGTGGCGACTCACCGATGTCCTGCTCGGGCTCGGGCTCGCGGGGTATGCGCTGTACCGCCTGGGCCGGGTACCTTCGGCCGTGCAACTTGCGGCGTTCGGCTTGGCCCTTGCTGCCGCCGTGGTCGTGGTGTACGCCCTGTGGGTGGCGCTGATGAGCCTGGCGTTCTGGTTCGTGTCGGTGGAGAACCTCTCGGTGCTGTTCGACGCGGTATACGAGGGCGCCCGCTACCCGGTGTCGGCCTATCCCGCCGCGCTGCGATTCGTGTTCGTGTACCTGATCCCGATCGCCTGGACCACGACGATTCCGGCATCGGCCCTCACCGGGAGACTCGAGCCCGGGTTCGCGCTGGTCGCGGCCGCCGTCGCGGGAGTCGCCTTTGCGCTGAGCCGGCTGCTGTGGCGCACGGCGCTCAAGCGCTACTCGGGCGCGAGCGGCTGATTGCGGGAGAGTCAGCCCATGGCGGCGAGCGCCGCCCCGCCGTCCGGCCAGCGACCGCCCGGGTCAGCCGCGAGACAGCGCCGCTCCAACTCGGCGAGCCACGGCGGCACCGAGCGGACCTCCTCGAGCGGCTCCGATTCCGGGGCCGGCGGCCGCCCGGTCAGCATCTCGTGCACCAGCACGCCCACCGCGAACATGTCATCGGTCGGCGCGGCCGCAGCGGCGCCGTCCTTCCCCCCCGGGGCGCGCCGCTCCGGCGCCACGTACGTCGACGCGCACAGGGCCCCCGCAACCACCCCGGGCGTGCCCCGGGGCAAAGAACGCTCCACCGCCCCTACGATCCCCGTGTCGGCCACGAGCGTGTGGCCCTCCGTGAGCAGCACGTTCTCGGGCTTCAAGTCGCCGTGGGCGATGTGGGCCGCGTGCGCGTGGGCCAGGGCCGTGAGAATGTCACGGAGAATCTCGACCGCCCGGCGCAGCGGCAACTCGCCGCTGCGCGCGAGCCAGGCGCGCAACGTGGTGCCTTCGACGAACGCGCGCGTGTGGTACACGAACGCGCCGGCGCGTCCGGACCCGCGGGGGGGCACGAGGGGCGGCGTGCCCAGCCGGTCGGCGAGCAGGAGCAGCTCGCGCTCGAGCAGCGTCGTGTCCAGGGCGAGCGACAGCTCCCCCGGCAGCACCTTCACGAGTAGCGCGGGTCCGCTCCCCGCCTCGAGCGCCACGAACATGCGGCAGGCGCCCACCGGACGTACCTCGCGCTCGACCCGGTAGATCGGGCCCAGCGCGTCCTGCAGCGCCGTGCGCAAATCAGCCACGCCCGGCGGATCCCCTGGGGCGAGACGTCGGCATGCTGAAGCTCCTGAGCTGGTGCCTGAACATATCCGCGACAGCGGGTCGCGCCAGCAATCGGAGGCCGGTCGGGGCTTGACCAAGATGGAGGGTCGCGCGGTTGGAGCGTGGCGCCGTTCGCGCTCCCCCCGCCGGGCCGATCCCCAAGGTAATCGGGGGAGCGGCCAGACGGGACTGTCAGGGGCCATCCGGTCGATCGGAAATGTGGCGCCGGCCAGAGCGACCTTGCCTTCGAGCGCGCTCATAGATAGCGCGCGACGGCCATCGCGCCCGCGGCGAGGAGCAGCAGCGCGGCGGCCAGCTGCGTCCCCCGCTCGATGCGCGTCTGCAGTGTCGCGAGCTCGGCGGCCTGAGCCGGCGTCGGAGCGGTTCCCGGCTGCCCGAGGCCTTGGCGCAGCCGTGCGATCTTGGCGCTCGCGGGCGCGTTGGTCGCGATGCCGATCACGACGGCCAGGAGAGCCGCGACGGCGCCTGCCCCGAGCGCCAGTCCGGGGCGCGACGTGACCCAGGCGCGGTTGAACCCCGCGGAAAGCCGGCCGTACATGATGAACCCCGGGACGACCGTCAACAACATGGCGATCCCGAGCGCGGGGCCCATGCGCCGTTGCAGGCGCTCGATGAAGCGCCGGCCGTCGGGGCCCAGGGCCCGGGCGGTGGGAAAGTCGAATAGAGCGGCGAACACCGCGGAGCCGACCCACACGACTCCTGCCACGACGTGTATCAAGCGCAGCCAGACCACGAGGCACCTCCGGTAGAGTACAATTGACTATACGATATGTATAGTTAAATTGTTTCCATCAAGCCGCCCCGTCCCGTGACCTCCCGGCCCTACCGGCTGGGCCGCCGCCAGGCGGCGGTCGATCGCACCCGGGCCCGGATTCTCCGGGCCGCCCGCGCCCTCCTCGTGGGCCGGGGGAGCACCGAGTTCACTATCGAGGCCGTCGCCCGGCGGGCGCGCGTCACGCGGGTCACCGTGTACCAGCGGTTCGGCTCACGATCCAAGCTCCTCGAGGCGCTGTTCGACGATCTCGCGCGCCGGGGCGGGATGTGGGACCTGGCGGATGCCTTCCGCCAGGCCGATGCCGAGGAGGCGCTGGCGCGGTTCGTGACGACCTTCGCGCGCTTCTGGACGGCGCACCGGCCGATTCACCGGCGCCTGCTGGCCCTCGCCGCGCTCGACCCGGAGCTCGAGCGGACTCTGCGGGCCCGGCAGGAATGGCGGCGACAGGGCCTGCGCGTGATCGTGGGTCGCCTACGCGAGCGTGCCGGGCCGGCCGCGACCGGGGACCAGACCGTCGACGCGCTGTTCGCCCTCACCGCCTTCGAGACGTTCGACCTCCTCGCCCGACCGACGCGCACCCCCGCCGACGCGGCGCCCATCGTGCTGCGGATGGCCCGTGCCTTGCTCGGTCTCGCGCGGCGGTGACCCACACGCCGGCGCTTGCGGACCGGCGCGTTTCGCGCCACACTAGCGCGCCCTTTTCAGGACTCCGCGGTGCGGTTCGTCACCCTCGCTCTCCTCATCCACCTCGCCGGCGCCTTCCGAGCGGCGGCGCAAGGCCCACGCGTCGAGATCACCGT
>Ga0209027_1000854_pt1 | contig 11253 bp, 12 predicted proteins | sample GraSoi013_1_20cm_3_FD_185821 | JGI IMG/M metagenome (GOLD analysis project Ga0209027, IMG submission 185821) | Grasslands soil microbial communities from the Angelo Coastal Reserve, California, USA - Sample 09_27_2013_1_20cm (SPAdes) (version 2) | ecosystem: Environmental > Terrestrial > Soil >...
GGCGAAGGCTGGCACAACAACCATCATCACTTCATGGCCTCGGCGCGGCAGGGCTTCTTCTGGTGGGAGATTGACATCACTTATTACACGCTGAAGGTCATGTCCTGGTTCGGGATAGTCTGGGACCTCCGCAAAGTACCCGTGCATCTGCTCACCCAAGACCGGCTCGCCGCCTAAGACAAAACCATCTAAGATTTGCGGGACAGGCGTTCCTGCTTGTGCCATTTTGCTGTCCGCTATTTATAATGAGGTCTATGCTCATGGAGCGCGACGAGATTGTGACTGACCTCCACAACCTCGTTTCAACCGCGAGAGATCGGGTTGCCGCTCTTCAAGGTATCGCTGAACTTCTCAGGAGTACCGGGAGCTATCGCTGGGTCGGGCTTTATGACGTGGACGGCGCCGGGGGAACAGTGACGAACATCGTCTGGAGCGGACCGGGGGCACCAGAGTATCCGACGTTTCCCGTCACAAAGGGGCTGACTGGCGCTGCCATTTCATCCCGGAAAACAGTGAATGCCGGAGACGTCAGGACCGATCCACGATATCTCACGGCCTTTGGAACGACGAGGTCGGAGATCATTGTTCCCGTGTTCGATTGGGCCGGCGAGAGCGTGGTTGGCACCATTGACGTCGAAAGCGAAAAGCCAAATGCGTTTAGTGAAGACGTACAGGCTCTTCTCGAAGCCTGCTCCAGCGTAATCCGGCCGCTTTGGCGCCGCTGATTTCGATATTCTAGTTGGGCCCTGCGGGCCGCGCATCTTCTCTCGGGGATATACTTTTGCGCATGCCTTTCCTCAATCGGTTCGATAGAATCTCCTTATACTGCGTTCTTTGCGTCTTTCCCTCCGCGGCGGCCGCGCAGTCCACTCATTACTCCGTGAAGCTGGCGGCGGATTTCAAGCGCCAACTCTTGCGCGGCGACGAAACCATCGAATTTCAAGCCGATGCAGGTGAAGTCGAGTGGCAGAAGCAGGCAGGCTTGCGTGTCGCCAGCGCGAGCGTTGCGGATGGAGACGTAACAGTGGCCGAGCAGGCGGTGCGCGTCCGCTTGCGTTCGAGTGGCAGGCACAGTTTGAAGCTCAAATACACAGCGGCTGTGGAGCGAGGCATCCAGTGGTTTAGGGACAGCGCGGGGCTGGCGACGGCATTTTATTGCGAGGCGTGGATGGTCTGCGACAATTCGCCTGGCCGTCGCGCCACGCTACAGCTGGAGATTGCCGTTCCTTTCACGCCGCCCGCTCACGGTGCAAACGGATTCCGGGCAGTGGGACCCGGGCGCCGAGGGAAAGAGTGGCGCGGCCGCGATGGCGATCACTTTGTTTTTGAGCAGAGCGATCCGGTGCAAACGTATTTGCTTAGCTTTGCCGTTGCGCGGCTTGCCGTTGCGGTCGACGACAGGTTTTCGATTTACGCGCAGAGAATGGATGCAAATAAGGCGGCATTCGCCAGGACGGCCGATGCCTATGCGTTTCTGAGAGCGGCAGCATCGGTGGATATGATGAACTTGCACTACACGCAAGCGTTTTTGCCGGGACCCAGCATGGGGCAGGAAGCCGCCGGCATGGCGCTCATGTCGCAGGACGACCTCGCCGATCTGGCGGCCAAAGATGATGTGCAGTTAATGGCCCATGAGCTGGCTCATCAATGGTGGGGCGTGACCCTGGGCATCCGCTCGTGGTCCGATTTCTGGTTGAACGAAGGGTTTGCGGAGTTCATGTCTGACGCGTATATCGAGAAGCACCGGGGGCGCGCGGCGTACGACCAGCAAATCGCGGAATTACGGGAGCGGATGAGGAAATTGCGCGAAGAAGGGAAGGATCGCCCGCTGCATTGGGAAGAGTGGAAAGACGCCCATGAGGCGCTGGGGCCAATCCCGTATGTGAAAGGAGCTTTGTTCCTGGACCGTCTGAGGATGGAGCTGGGCGACGAGATTTTCTGGCAAGGGATCGGTCTGTATACCTCCGGTAATGCGCGCCGCCTAGTGGACTCCAGAGATTTCCAAGGGGCGATGGAAAAAGCCAGCGGTCGCGATCTGAGGATACTATTCGATGAAGCGGTCTATCACTGAAATCGGGATGGTTAGGCTGCCGGCTTCAAGCGCGCGTCTTTCCAGCTTTGGTTAACACTTCTGGGCCGCTTGGCGTCTTGGCTGGACGTAGTCGGATCAACGAACGTCGACGGTGCCAGGAAGGCCAGCACCGAGTGGTATCCTCACGCCAGCCGCGTCGAGCCTGCCGCCAACATTTTTGATGGCACTCTCTATCAGCCGCACGCCGACGGGAGCATTGCATGGGATTCCTTGATCGTCTCGCCCAGTCTGAGAGCGGAATTCCCGCGCGAAAATCTGGACAACCACTATTATGCTGCCCGCATGACCTCTTCGACACCCCTTCGCGTGAAGACACCCGCCGGCGAGCAACAAGAGAAGTTTCTTTTCTACCGCGGCGTATCCACTTTTCCCGTCCCCCCTTTCGGCGAAGCTCACCACCGCGGGTAAATTGCTGGTCGAAAATCGCAGCGAGGACGAGATTCCCAATACTATTCTCTTGGAGCGGCGTGGAGAGCAAGTGGGCTATCGGATCGGCGGCGCACTGCGGAAGGATGTGGTTCTCGGCGTACCGGAGCTTACCGCCACGATCGACGATTTGGGCAGAGATGTGGAAGGAATGCTCGTTTTCCAGGGCCTCTACCAGGATGAAGCGCACGCTATGTTGGAAACCTGGCGCGGTTCGTGGTTCGAAGAAGGCAGCCGGTTGCTCTACATCGTGCCCACCGCATTTGTAGATGGCGTGCTGCCACTTTCAATCAATCCAGCTCCTTCACAAACCGTGCGCGTCTTCGTCGGACGGCTCGAAATCGTTACCCGCGCGACGGAAAAGGCGGTCGAGGGAGCGTTACCCACGCACGACCGCGCGACACTGAAGATGTACGGCCGATTCCTGGAACCCATCCTGGCAACCATGATCCAAGAAGAATCGAATCCAGCCAGACTTCAGCAGTACTACCAAGCCCTGAATTCCTACTTCAGTTCGGAAGTTGCACACAACAGACGCCGAGACTGAATTTTCGAAACATCGTGGCCGCGCGTCATGAAGCGGACGCAAGCGATCGAGCCGCAATCAAAAAGTTTTCGCGCCGCCGCTTGGAGAACTGCTAGCTGCCGAGTGGACGCCAGCTGACCCGTGGTGAGCGCAAGCGCCGGAGTAAGCGATTGCTGCATGGTTGGGTTTTTGCTCCAGGTGATCTCATTCACATCAGACCGAATTCGCGGGCGTGTTTGGCGCATAGGAAGAGATTCAGGTAGGGGTTCTGGCCGAAATTCCAGTCCGACCATCGATGCGCCCAGTCCGGCCTTCTGAAATCACAAGCGTAATCTCCGAGGACTTCCACGGAGCGCAACTTGCCCGTTTGATTACGCGCATAAAAAATGAACTCAGCCCGGCATTCCGTCCCGACGGCGGCCTCCTGCTTTTTTGGTTCCTGCTGGTTCATTTTGCCGCCGGCCTTGCGAGGAAATAGAGCAAGGTAAGAGCCAGAGAGAACAACACCGCGCCGGCTATCACACTGTCAGAAGCTGCTGCACTCCGCTGCGCCATGGAGTCGTACAGCATTCCACAATGATTCGTCCTCCTTTGCGAGTTATTGTCTGGCTTTGTCGCGCGATGCCCGTGCTGCTGGTGGAACGATAAACGAGGGGCAAATTGGGGGGCCGGCCGTGGATGCCTGAAGCGTTTACCGCCGTGGCTCTTCCCATCCATGATGGAGTATTCGTTGGGGACGGAAGTTGGAGGCCCACAAATTTCGGCACGCTTGGAATTACAACCGTTGAGGCGCAATCGTCGGAAGTCCATCGGGAATTACGGGTTTGTCGCCGAAGCCCCGGAATATTCCTGGAATCGAATGTCGATGATTAAACATTTATTAAGGGTGTAAGCCAAGAAAAGACTCGACGGCGAGTGCCAGATAGCAAAGCCGCGATATTCAGCCAAAAACGGCGCAATCGCAAATCCTGACGGGTGTTACCGGGAGCACGCTAATGAGCACGCGGCCTCTGGATGTTACGGTTTCGTGCACGTTGCAGTTGCACTGTGTTTCCGCTGCTGCAGTTCTTCGCGATTCTCTCGCGATCCCGCGTATTTGCTACCTTGGCAAGACCTGACTGCTCAAGTTCTGGTTGGGATGCCAACCAGATGACCGCTGGCCGCCCGCCTTTCTGATTTCCCTCCTAGGCTAGTTAGGGGCACCAATGGGGCGGCACGATCCAAGCCTTCATCGTCCCTACTTCGTTCGAGGAGATAAATAATGACGAAACTGCGCATCAAAAACGCACTTTATATGCTGGTTGTGGCCGCTGCCGTGGCTGTTTTCTCGGGGGTGGTCCCAGTTCCATTTGTGAACGCAGGAAAGCACAATCTGCCCGCAATTCAGTCCCACGGCGTGGTCACCCTGACCGCCGATGGAACGGACCCAGTGCCCCCGCCAAAACCACTGCCATGGCTTGGAGTGGCTTGCTAGGAAGGAATTCTTAAGGAGGCGTGGGTCGCCTGCGTCCTTCCCCTTCCGCATGCTAGGATTAGCTCCGCGCGATCGATCCTGGTCGGCGTCGGAGGAAAATGCTCGGGCAAGTCATTTGGTGGAGCGGCATCGCACTCGAAGCTCTACTGCTGGTTCGAGGATTTCGAGGCCAGTTGCTGTCTCGTTATCCGGCTTTCTTCTCCTATATCCTCTTCGTCTGGTTGCAGTCGCTCCTACGGTTTTCTGTCTACCATTTGCGCCCGCAGCTTTATTCATCCGTTTACTGGATCACGGAATGGCTAGCCATTTTGCTCGGATGCGGTGTGGTCTTCGAGATTTACCGCGTGGGGCTGGCCGCCTATCGCGGGACGGCACGCATGGCGCGAAATCTGCTGGCCTTCGCGTTCGTCCTGGCGTTTACCAAAGCGATTGTGGAGACCTGGAAAGACCCCCATTGGTGGCTGATAGCCACCACCATGGATCTGGAGCGCCCTTTACGGATGGCGCAGGCCCTAGCCATCGTTGCGCTGGTGGTGTTGTTTTTATTTTATTCGATACCGTTCGGCAGAAATCTCAGAGGCGTTCTGTTGGGCTATGGCTTGTTCATTGGCGAGAGCATCATTTGGTTAACACTTCGTTCCTCTGGCGGAGAGAAGTTTCGCCAATTCTGGTCGTACGTCCACCCCGCTTGCTATTTTGTTGTTCTCGGAATCTGGTCCCTGCATCTGTGGTCCTATGTTCCGAATCCTGAGCCAACAAGAGCAGTGCGCCTGGAAGAACAATACCAAAGAATGGCGGCGGCGACGAGTCGGCAGCTGCGAGCCGGATGCGGCTACCTGGCGAAGGTGGTGCGCTCGTGATAGGGACTTCCAGCGCGCTGATCGGCGCCGTCGTGTTTCTCGTGCTGATACTGGTGTGGATCAGAGCGGACTCCACATCGCGGCATCTGCCTTCCGTTCTAGACACGTGGTTGCCTGACCAGGACGATGCCGCGGAGGTATGCCCGCCGGAGTTTGTCGCGCAAATCTTTTCAGGCCAAGACCTCGCATTCATCTCGCGATTGGAATCGCCCGATTTGAAAAGACACTTCCTCCGAGAGCGCAATGCCGTGGCGCTCTTTTGGGTCCAGCAAACTTCGGCGGTCATCCGCCGAATCATGCGGCGCCATTTGGAGGCCAGCCGCCTGAGTGCAGATATCGAATTCGCGATGGAGGCCAGGATATTCCTCCAATACGCCAAGCTTAAGTTGCTTTGCGCAGTCCTTTTCCTTTTGATCGGGCTGGCCGGCCCGCAGAAGTTAAACGCTATCGCCCTGTATGCGGACAGACTTACGCAGCGCATCGGCAATGTTCTGAGGGAGTTCGAATCCGGAGTTCGAACGCGCGAAATGGATGGTGCGTGATCTTCCTAAGCCATAGCGTGTCTCTGTTAAACGGAGCCGGGTGCGTATGAGCGTCGCGGTCAAACTCGTGCCGGTGCAAGAAGCCTACGACGATCTCTTGAACCGCACACTATCCAGGATTTCCTGCGAACTTGGCCGCCTGATCTATCTGGCTTCGACTCGCGATTACAACACGGGAAACTATTATCACGAGGGACTGGCCAGCCGCTTCAGCCCGGAGGTTGCGCGCAAAGCGCTGGAAATCGCCCACCGGCAGGCCTTTTATAAGGTTTCCTCTTTTCCGCTGGAAGTCTTAGCCAGCAACCTAGAGGTTTACCTGCGTTCTTCCCGGGAGAACCCTCAGGAGTTTTTGCACACCTGGCAGAGGCTGGAGCCGTACCGCGTCACCATTCCTACGGAAGTGAATCTCACCGTCGCGCGGCTCTTTACGTCCAACCTCAGACTCTCTTTGGCAATTTTGCGTTTCCGTCAGGAGCAGGGTCACTAACATCGCTCAGTTTCATGGCCACAGCTGTTACCTGCCCGACGATCTCGGCGTCGGTACCATACTTGAATTTTCGCGCGTTGCAGGGTGACAAGGGATGAGGAAGCAGCAGGAGTTGGTCATCCAGAAGATCGCACCAGGAGCAAGCGTAGCCGTCGCGCAGCTCCACGAAATAGATGGGACGGTCAAATTCGGTCCGCCGGCGAAGAGGCTGCACTTTCCGCACGCGTGAATCGATCTGTACGAAGGAACCTGGGCGCAGCAGCGGATAGAGGGTGTAATCCTCGAGGCCCACATAGCCATATTGGCTGTGCCGGATGTCCAGGTGTTGGATCAACGCTATCGGCACTTCTCCCCAAAGTTCCACCATGCGCGAGAGAAGGTTGGTGTTGTCCAGATCGAAGGATCTGTCAAACCGAATGGGAAAAGAAACCGTGCGGTCCGCGTCGTAGACTTCCAGGGTAGTGAGGTGGGTGTGTGGTAGCGGGGCAGCCAGCTGATGGAACCCCAACTTCTGCAGGTCCAGCCCATAGAGGCGCAGTAGATCGGTGAACTTCATCCGATAGATGGCACTCAAACTGTACAGCTTGAAAATGCTCGGGACGGAGTCGGAATTCTCGATTTGCGTAAGCCAGGCGTTGGAGATTTGGAATTCCGGGTTGCCCTCCGCTTCCGCAATGCGCAGGCTGAATTCCGCCACATCGCGGGTAGTTATGCCCAGCCGCGAGCGCAGGTCCTTTAGTTGTTCGTTGGGCGGTAGCGCCGTCACAGGCTGCTATCTTACCTCAAGTCGCCGGGGAAAATAGTTGAGCGGCTTAAATCTTAGAAATTCAGATTACTCATCACCGCACGCTTATGATCACTGCTATGGGATCAAACCGCTCAAAGCAGACAACCAGAATTGCTGCGGGGCATGGGGATCACGGGATTACTTGGGTGTCTTTTGCACCCGCGGTTTTTTGTTGTCGGACTTCTAGTTCCATCGGTGCACTTAAAATGTCTCGCGCAAAAGGCCAGGGGGCCAGCGCAACGAAGGAAGTTAGAGGAGTAACCTCACCGAGCTCCTTTCGGGACGGTGGTTCCTCCCGAGCAGGGCACGAATCAAACTGTTTGTAGTTGCCGAAACTAGCGATCTGCCCGTTCGAGATAAGCGCCGCGGGCGCGCGGACCCAGCCAAATTGTCGGTTGCGCGGGTGTGGGGATTGCGCGAAAATTAGGGTTGCCGCCGTGGCAGGAAAGTCCCCGAGAGCGCCTTCGCGGGCGGTTCGAGATTCGAACACGAGAATCAAGCGCAAGAATTAAAGAAGGGCAAAACGTCATGACAGAGCACGTTGGCGAACTCCATGCTCCGGTTCGGTTGATGCTGACGCCCGGGCCGTCTTCTATCGATCCGCGGGTTTATCGCGCGATGACGACGCCGCTGGTGGGGCACATGGACCCGTGGTTCAAAGGGTGCATGGAAGAGACGCAAGTCTTGATGCGCCAGTTATTTCAGACGGAAAACCGGATCACCATGCCGCTCTCCGCTTCGGGTTCGGGCGGGATTGAGGCCTCGGTGCTGAACTCGCTGGAAGAAGGCGATGAAGGCATCGTGGCGGTCAACGGCGTTTTTTCCGAGCGCATGTACGAGATTGCCACGCGGGCGTCGTCGAAAATCGTAAAGGTGGAGGCGCCCTATGGGAAGCCGGTGGATGCGGAAGATGTACGCCGCGCGGGCCAGGGCAAAAAGATCAAGATCATAGGCTTCGCGCATGGGGAGACTTCGACCGGCGTGGTCACCGGCATCGACGCCTACCGAAAGGTGGCGGACGAATTGGGTGCCCTGCTGATCGTGGATACCGTGGCGTCCCTTGCGGCCGTGCCGCTCCATGTCGACAGGCAGCGCATTGATATTTGCTTCAGCGGATCGCAAAAGGCCATTAGCGCGCCACCGGGCATGTCGCCGATCACGGTGAGCCCAACCGCCGAGGAGGTGTTTCGAAAGCGAAAGACCAAAGTGCAGAGCTGGTATTTCGATTTGACAACAGCCATGAATTATTGGGGCAAAGACCGGCTGTATCATCACACTCCGCCGATTTCGCTGATCTTTGCGCTGCGCGAAGCGATGCGGCTGGTGGTCGAAGAAGGACTGGAATCGCGCTGGGAGCGGCATCGCGTGAATCAACTCGCGCTGATCGCGGGCATCGAGGCTATGGGTCTGGATCTGCTGGTGAAGGACCCGGCGGACCGCTTGCCCACGGTCACCGCGGTGATGATTCCAAGTGGCATTGACGATGGGAAAGTGCGCAATCAGTTGCTGGACGAATTCAACATCGAGATCGCTGGCGGGTTCGGTGCGGTGAAGGGCAAGATCTGGCGTGTGGGATTGATGGGCTACTGCAGCCAGAAGCCCTTCGTATTGTTGTTCCTGGCGGCGCTGGAAAAGTGCTTGCTCGATCAGGGATTCCGCGTGCCGAGTGGCGCCGGAGTTGGAGCGGCGATTCGGAGTTACTCGCAGGTGGAGACCGCTGCCGCTGCTGTTAGCTAGCTGAGCTGACGACACCGTCAGTCATGCTAGCGAAGCAAGCTCGGCGCAAGCTGCCAAACGAGCAGTCGGTAAAGGAGAGTGCGTGACGACACGCCCGGTACTCGCGAATAACGGTGCAATGAGCCAGTTCGTCGGCGCTTTCGAAGTCACTTCCAAATTGAGCGGGGAAACGTATCAGTGCCGCTTCTCGCACATGTGGAACGGCATCGCGACGCGCCACGCGGATACGATCGACACGAAGTTTTTTGTCGATGCGGCGGCGCATGTTGTCGGTCTAGCGCACCTAGCGTTTGTGAAGTTCCGGGAGAAGGCCAAGCGCGACTTGACCGATCGCGAGGCGAGCTTTGTCGCTGCGGAGTATTTGCGCGAGAGGCTCGAAGAAGAAGACGTGCGGTCGGTGTACGACGTGGCACACGACGAGGTGCTGCGCTTGATTGCCCAGGTCGGCATCCGGTAGGAAAGATCAGGCATTGCTTGGCAAAAGGCGGGCTTCGGTCCGCCACTTTTGTTTTGGGCTGTTAGTCGCCGGGTTCGGCGTGGAAAGCGGCCAGCGTTGGATGGCGGAGGCCGTCGCGGCGAATGAAGTGAATGACGAGAAGCATGAGCAGCGCGCCAAAAACCATAACGGCCACCGCGATTTGCAATCCTAGCTGCAAGTCGTGAAGATCGGAGATTTTCCCCACCACGTGCGGGCCGAGACCGCCAAACAATTGCGTGGCGAACATGTAAACCCCGACGCAAGTGGCGTGCGCGCGGCGCGGCATCATGTCATGAAGAACGGCGGTGACGGGTCCGTGATACCAGGACATGAAAAAGCCGGCAACAAACAGTCCGACGAGCACGGTTGATTTCTCTTCCGACTGGATAGCCAGCAAGAGAAATGGAGCCGCGAGCAGAAATGCGGTGGCGATGGCAATGATGCGTCCGTAGGTGAAGGTTCTTTGCACCCGATCCGCAATGAACCCACCCATCAACACGCCCGAAACGGCAGACACCAGAGCGATGACGGCGAGCGAGACGGAGGCTTGACGCAAACTGAAATCCTTATAGCTGACCGCGAAGTCCGTTCCCCAGGTAAGAAGCGAGACGCTGGAAAAAGTAATGCAAATCCCGGCGAAGATCATGGAGACAAAGGCGGGGACACGAAGAAGCCGAGCGATCGGCACCACCTCTGAGCGCGGGCCGCGCGGCGGTTCAGCAATCCAGAAAAGAGCTATACCGGGAACAATCCCGGCGAAAGCCACGATAAAGAAAGCTTCCTGCCAGCCGTATCGCGGGCCAATGATGCCACCTAAAGCTTGGCCGGCAGCGCCCCCTAGCAGCATACCGGAAGCAAATATGGCTTGCGCGATGGCGCGGCGTTCCTGCGGAAACGCACCCGAGATCATGGACTGAGCCGCAGGCGCGTAAGCAGCTTCGCCGAGGCCGACAATGGCCCTGGGGATCAAAAAGAAAAGAAAAGTGGAGGCGAAACCGCCTGCCAATGTCGCGACGCTCCAGAGCAGGATACCGATAGCGATGATGGCCTTGCGGCTGAAGCGGTCGGCGAAGAAGCCAAAAGGGACGCTGCCGACGGCGAGAACCACGAGGAGAAAGGTTTGCAATGAGCCAAGCTCGGCGTCGGTAACATGGAGATGGTCGCGCAACAGCGGAATCAGCGGGACGAACACCTGGCGAGCGGCGAAGTTGACAAAATTGATCAAAGCAAGTACAGCAAGGAGACGAATCTGGTAGGACGTGAGCGGAATGGACTTCGTAGACATGCTGAATTGGCTCGGCGACCCGCGCGTGACCTGGTGGAGCGTAGACCGGAAGTTACCAGCCTTTGCCCAGCCTATCAAGATTATATGATGACTAAGAATCCTGCCCCTTCCACGAACGCGACGACCAGTGACCGTTTGACAACCGTTCTTTCCTATGGCGTGCTGCTGCTACTGATATACCTCGTTTTCCGGATCTACGAACCGTTCCTCGCTTCGCTGGGGTGGGCGGCCATTCTGGTGATTTTTTTTTATCCGATGCACCATCGGCTCCTGCGGCGTTTCTCCGCGACTAAGGCGGCGGTCTTGAGTACCCTGATAGTGACTTTCCTTTTGATCGTGCCGGCAATTCTCGTGACCACCTTGTTCATTCGCGAGGCGTTTTCCGTTTCACGGGGCATGCAGCATACCTTATTGGTGCAGCAGGCGCCCATGTTGGCGAAAAGCTGGACCTGGATCGCGCATCATGTGCCGGGCCTAGATCCCAACGCCGATGTGCTGGAAATGCTGGCCCAGGGCGTTCAGAAGCAGGCGGGTTTTCTCGCGGAGCGCCTCGGCACGG
>Ga0209027_1000855_pt1 | contig 11243 bp, 11 predicted proteins | sample GraSoi013_1_20cm_3_FD_185821 | JGI IMG/M metagenome (GOLD analysis project Ga0209027, IMG submission 185821) | Grasslands soil microbial communities from the Angelo Coastal Reserve, California, USA - Sample 09_27_2013_1_20cm (SPAdes) (version 2) | ecosystem: Environmental > Terrestrial > Soil >...
AACACCGGATAGGGGCAGGCGGCTCTGCGGGAGGCCGCCTCCGCGCCGCACACCGCGCCCTGCGCTCAACACACGAACGCCCACGTCCCGCCTGGCGGGCGCTCCACAATGGACAGTCAGACGTCGAATTCGCCATCCCGCGCGCCGCCAACGAATGCCATCCATTCGGCGGCGGTGAATTGGAGAATGGGCCCGGTTGGGTCTTTGGAGTCGCGCACCTGGATTGTTTCATCGTGACGCCGGACCTCAACGCATTCACCGCCGTTGCCGCCGGACTTGCTTGACTTTTTCCACTCTTGGGAAATCACCGCTGAACTCCTCGATCGGGACGGATCTCGCTTCTATTTGGGTGAAGATTCGTCGGTATTCCGCCAGCTCCTCTGGCTTCTCCATGTACCGGGAACCCGTATGAGGTACCATCGGTACCATGAGTACCCTGAGTCTGCGAGGCCTGCGCGACAACCTCGGGAACGTCGTCCGTGAAGTCGCCCACACCGGCCGCGAGGTGATCATCACCGACAACGGCAAGGAAGTCGCCGTCGTCATCAGCATCGCCGACTACGAGCGCCTGCACGAGCACGCCGACATTGTTGACGCGCTACGCCTGCGGGACCTGCGTAGCGCCGGGTACGCCACGATGCCGCTCGCGGACATGCTTGCCGAGCTGAACGTGTCCCTCGATGAGTTCGCGGCGGTCCGCGCAGCGTGAACATCGACTTCCATCCGGACGTCTTCAAGCAGCTCCAGCAGCTGCCCCGGCCCGTCTTCACCGCCGCGCTCAAGGCGATCGTCGCCCTGGCCAAGGAGGCCCGGCCGGCTGGCTGCGTCAAGCTCGCCGGCTCTGCGAACGACTGGCGGATCCGGATCGGCGAGTACCGCATCGTGTACGAGATCAACGACAAGAAGGCCACGGTCACGGTGTTCAGCGTCGCGCACCGCCGTGAGGTGTACCGGTAGCCGAGGAGTCAGGTCAGCAGGTCCTCGCTGCCGAACATGCGGGCGGTGTCCAGCGCCGAGGGACTGCCGGCGTGGGGATCGGCGCCGGCGGCGAGCAATGCCCGTACCACCGCTTGATCGCCTTTGAAGACCGCGCCCGCCAGCGGCGTCTGGCCGCCGTCGTTGGCCTGGTTGGCGTCCGCGCCGCGCGCCAGCAACGCCCTCACCAGCTCCGCGTGGCCGTGGTAGGCGGCGAGTATGAGCAGCGAGTCGCCCTTGTCGTTGGCCAGATTCACCGGTACGCCCTCGTCGACGTAGGCGGCCAGCTCGGCGGTCCGGCCCTGCCGGGCGAGGTCGAACAGCCGCCCGGCGAACTCGAACAGCGCCGGGTCGTACTCGCGGGCGCCCATTGGCCTCACCTCCGCAGTCCAGGGCAAGGATACGGCGCGCAGGCTCAGGCGTTGGGCCGACCGTCTATGCGCTGCGGTCTGCCGGTTCCGGCTTGAGCAACTGTGAAACCCGCTGCGGCGAGACGCCGAGCACGACTGCGATGTCGCGTCCGGATAGGCCGCGCGCGCGTAGTTCCCGCGCGAGCGACCGGGACTGCTCGGCCGCCTCGCGCTGCGCCCGCTCGGCATCCCGGACGGCAGCCCGCGCCTCCCGTACCGCCCGGTCGAGGCCACTAACCTCTGGTACGACGGAGACCTCGAACGAGTCCGCAGGAAGATCGGTCATCATCGAGATGTAGCTGCGCGCCATGTCTTCGGCGTCACCCAGTCCGTGCGACTGGGTGACGCCGACCCCGTCGATGTGCAACTCCCAGCCGCGATCCCATCGCCTGGCATGAACGGTGTAGGTCATCACGTCAGCCACCCCGCCGGGAGGCACGCCATGTCCCGGTCGATGTTGCGGACGACGCCCGGAGACACGTCGCGGTGCCTCGGCACGGCCGTCCGGTGCCGTCGGCATGGACACCCCCATTTCATATGGCGTCCGTCGTCGCTCAGCCGCACACAACCTGCGGCGAGGAGCGCACCCTCGACGTCGCGGAGCTTCATCCTCTTGGCCACAAGCGTAAGTCTAGAGGGCCTTGAGGTCAAGGTAAAGGCGCCCTAGATGGCCCGCTAGCGGGGCGGGCAGGTCAGGCCGTCGGGCGGGACGCTCAGGTTGATCAGGTACGCGTCGACCGCGGCCCGGATACACGTGGTCTGCGGGTAGGCGGTGTGCCCCTCGCCCTGCCAGGTCACCACGTGCCCGACGCCGAGCATGTTGGCCAGCTTCGCGGTCTGCTCGTACGGGGTGGCCGGGTCGTTGGTCGTACCCACGACGACGATCGGCGGCGCCCCGACCGCCCTGCCGGTCGGGTACGGGTCGTGCTTGGCGGGCCAGACCGCGCAGGAGATCAGACCGATCGCGAGGGACGTACCGAAGATGGGGTACCTGGTGCGCCAGTCGCTCTGCAACGTCCGGGCCTGGTCGACGGTCTCGGTGCCCGGGTCGTCGTCACAGGAGACGGTGTTGAAGATGTCGAACATGTTGGCGTAGTGCCCGGAGGCGTTCCGCTGGGCGTAGTCGTCGGCCAGCGCGAGGATGCCCTTCGGGTCCCCCCGGTTGACCGCGGCCAGCCCGTTGGCCAGGCCGTTCCAGCGTTCCTTGGCGTACAGGGCGGAGAAGACCCCGGTCAGGATCCAGCCGGCGGTGACCTTGCGGCCGTCCGACGCGGTCGCCGGGGCCTTGCGCGCCTTGTCCAGGATCGCGGCGAGGGTGGCCTTCGGATCGGGTCCGATCGGGCAGCCGGCGCCCTTGGCCTTGCAGTCGGCGGCGAAGTCGTCGTACGCGTGCGCGAAGCCCTTCGCCTGGCCCTCGGCGGCGCTGATCGGGCCAGCCGTCGGGTCGACCGCCCCGTCGAGCACCATGGCGCGGATGCTCTTGGGAAAGAGCTGGGCGTACGTGGCGCCGAGCAGCGTCCCGTACGAGAAGCCGAGGTAGGTCAGCTTCGGGTCGCCGACCCCGACCCGGATCGCCTCCATGTCCCGGGCCGCCTGCTCGGTGGAGAACAGGGGAAGCTCGTCGCCGTACTTGGTCTGGCACTCGTTGTCCATCTTGCGGTTGAGCGCGACGTAGGCGTCGAAGTCGGCCTGCGACTGGGGATCGGGGTCGGCGGCGAAGCTCGCGTCCAGGTCGGCGTCGGTGAAGCATTTCACCGCCTCGGACCGGCTCACCCCGCGCGGGTCGAACCCGATCAGGTCGAATCGCTCCAGGACGTCGGCGGGCAGGCCCAGGGACAGCTCGACGGCGATGTCGATCCCGGACTCGCCGGGGCCGCCGGGATTGATCACCAGCGACCCGATCCGGTCGTGCTGGCGCGAGCTGCGCGCGCGGATCAGGGCGATGTCGAAGGTCTTGCCGTTGCCCGGGTTGTGCCAATCCTGGGGTACGTGCAGGGTGGCGCAGTCGTACGTGATCGCCGCCGGTGGGCGTACCTGGAACTGGTCGAGGACCTTGGCCGCCTCGCTGTGGCAGTTGGTCCACGTGAGGGCGCCCACGGTGACCGGGGGAGTGGCGGAGGACGAGCCCCGGGCCCCGTTGGTCGGCGCCATCCAGGTCACCCGGGGAGCGCAGCCGGCCAGCAGCAGCGCGATCAACGCGACGATCGCGGTTACGGTACGGCCTCGCACAGCGTGTCCCTCCGGGGTCGGGCGTCCTAGCGTACGACCTGGGTTCACCCGGCGAGTACCTCGTCGACGTTGAACCGGACCGGCCGGTCCAGTTGGTCGTACGTGCACGACTGCGGGGTACGGTCCGGGCGCCAGCGCCGGAACTGGGCGGTGTGCCGGAACCGGTCGCCCTCCATCGCGTCGTACCCCACCTCGATCACCCGCTCCGGGCGCAGCGGCTCCCAGGACAGGTCCTTCTTCCCGGTCCACCGGCTCACCCCGCCCGGCATCCGGGTGCTGCCCGGTGCCATGTCGGCGATCAGCCCGCCCCACTCGGCCCACGGGTGGCCGGCGACGGTCTCCATCCGCAGCGGCGCGATCTCCTCCAGCAGCTGCGCCCGGCGCTCCATCGGGAAGCTGGCGCTGACCCCGACGTGGTGCAGCCGGCCGTCGTCGTCGTACAGGCCCAGCAGCAGCGAGCCGACGATCGGCCCGGACTTGTGGTACCGGAACCCGGCGACCACGACGTCGGCGGTACGGGCGTGCTTGACCTTGTACATCAGCCGCTTCCCGGGTACGTACGGCAGGTCGGCCGGCTTGGCGATCAACCCGTCCAACCCGGCGCCCTCGAAGATCTGGAACCACTCGCGGGCGGTGGCGAGGTCGGTCGTCGTCGGGGTCAGGTGGACCGGCGGGGCCGCCTTGGCGAGCACCTCGGCCAGCCGGGCCCGGCGGACCGGGTACGGGGTCTCCAGGAACGTCTCGTCGCCGAGCAGGAGCAGGTCGAAGGCCACGACCGACGCGGGGGTCTGCTCGGCGAGCATGTTCACCCGGGAGGCGGCCGGGTGGATCCGCTGGCCGAGCAGCTCGAAGTCCAGCCGCGGGATGTTCTGGTCCCGGCGGATCACGATCAGCTCGACGTCGATGGCGCACCGCACCGGGAACTGCTCCCGGACCTGATCGACGACCTCGGGGAAGTACCGGGTGAGCGTCTTGCCGCCCCGGCTGGCCAGCTCCACCTCGGCGCCGTCCCGGAAGATCACGCAGCGGAACCCGTCCCACTTCGGTTCGTAGGTCATGCCTTCGGCCACCGGGATGTCGCCGACGGCCTTGGCGAGCATGGGTTCCACGGGCGGGTTGATCGGCAGGTCCACGGGCACAGTCTTGCACTACACCCGCGCCGGCGACGACCTTCTCCACGAGGATCGACGGGAGGATCGGGCATCAACGCCGGGGTGCCGGACCACGGTGCGGGTCCGACACCCCGACGCGACTCGCGCTCGGGTCGCGGCGCCCGGGGGGAGCGTGCGGCCGGTCCGGTCCGCCGGGCGGGCGGCGGGTCCGGGGAGCGCGTGGCCCGACCTTGGAGGAGCGGGGCGGGCCGGTGTCCCCTTCGCGGTCACCGGCGGCCGGGCCGCCAACCGGTACAGCTCCAGGGTGGCTGGTGTCGCACCATCCTAGCGGCCGGCCGGCGCGGCCCCGAAAGCGTCTGTGCACACTGTGCCGAGCCGGTCACTAGAAGCGCGCGAACGACCGGACCGGCATCCGGGGTCCGTAGCGCGGCGGCGTGGCGCCGGTCGCCAGGAGCAGTTGGCAGACCCGGGCGCGCTGGCCCCGGAACGGTTCCAGCAACTCCAGCATCCGGGCGTCGGCCGGGCTGACCTGACCCGGGCGGGATTCCCGCGAACCGGCCCGGGGTGCGCCGGTCAGCGCATACACCACCTGGTGCGGGATGTGGTAGTCGCCGATGGTCACCGCGTCCGGGTCGCCGTAGGCGACGCGGGTCACCTCCGCGGCGGTCCAGATGCCGATACCCGCGATCGCGGTCAGCCGCGCGGTCGCGGCCGCCGCGTCGGCCGCCGCCTCCAGCCGGTCGGCGTGCGCGGCCGCGCGGCGCAGGGTGTCGGCCCGCTTGGCCTCGACCCCGAAGGGATGGAAGACCCAGTAGGGCGAGCCGGCCACCGCGCTGGGATCGGGCGGCAACACCAGATGGGGGTACGGGCCGGGAGCGGCTTCGCCGAAGTGCCGGACCATTTTGGCGTACGCGTTGCCCGCCTCCACCCCGGTGACCTTCTGCCCGAGGATCGTCGGCACCAGATGGGCGAACAGCCGGCCGGTACGGGTCAGCCGCAGCCCCGACCGGCGGTGCCACGCCTGCCGGACGACCGGGTGCCGGTGTGCCACCTCGGCGAAGCCGTCGACCTCGTCGCGCAGCCCGGCGATCGCGTCGGCCTGTTCGACCACCCACTCCGCCCCGGGGCCGTACCCGGTGGCGGTCAGCCTGTCGCCCTCGCGCGAGAGGTGCAGGGTGGCCGGTCCGGCCGCGGTACGGCAGGCCCACCACAACTCGGTCGCGGACAGCCGGATCGTCGGGTCCCGCCGGAACTGGGCGAGCGCGCCCAGGGTCCCGGTGAACTCGTACCGGGGCGGGAGCCGCAACTCGCGTGTCATCGTGCCGTGGCCAACGTTCGGTGCAACAGTCGGGGGTCCCCCAGCAGGGTACGCAGCCGCCGTTCCAGCCCGGCGATCGGTACCAGGTTCTGCGGTGCCCGCGGATCCTTGTACGGGCTGGAGGCGAAGCGGGGCAGGGTGACCGCCGACCGGTCGGCGAGCGCGATCGCCTCCTGCGCGGTCAGCTCCCCGGTGCACTCGATCCGTACCACCCCGGCCCATGGGGAGCCGCCCGGGCCGGGCAGCCGCAGATACCACGAATAGAGGTTGCTCAGCCCGAACACCGGCGTGCGCTGGCCGGCCTTCAGTCCGGTCACCACCCGGGTCAGGTCCGCCGACAGGTAGCTGCGGCTGTGCGTCTTGATGTAGCCGATCGCCCTCGGCAGGCTGCGCCGGCCGCGCAGCCGCCCGTCGGCGACCAGGAGGTCGTCCTCGGCGCGGGTCTCGTCGCTGACCGCCGCCTCCAGCGCGCTGAGCAGCGCGCGCAGGCCCCGTTCGAGGTGGCGGTGCTCGGTGCCGTCCACCCGCGCACCCCGGTACCGGGCCGGTTCGGTCCCGACCGAGGGCGCCTGCGGTGCCGAGGTGAGCAGCGACCGGGCGAACCGGGTGGCCACCACGTCGGCCACCCCGGCGCGCAGGTCGCAGCGCACCACACCGGCGGCGTACGAGGCGGCCAGCGTCGGGTGGGCCGTGCCGGCCTCGTCCACGAACCAGCCACGGGCGTCGTTGCGCAGTACGCCGTCGACGAACAGGACGACGTCCGGCGCGCGGGCATCCGGGGCCGGCTCGCGCGGTGCCCAGGCCGGCTCGGGCAGCTCGACGCCGGGGTCGACGGCGGCGGTACTCTCCGCCGAAGGCCCGTCGGCGTCGACCGTCGCGCCGTAGCCCGGATCCCACGAGTCCCAGTACAGGCTCACCGCCGCCTCACAGCCCGATCCGTTCCACCCGGGCGGTACGGGCGTCCTTGCTGACCTGGAACCGGACCGGGATCCGCTCGGCGAGCGCGCTGACGTGGGTCACCACGCCGACCATCCGGTCCCCGCGCGCGGCAAGGCTTTCCAGGGTCGCGGCCACGGTGTCGAGGGTAGCCACGTCGAGGGTGCCGAAGCCCTCGTCCAGGACGATCGACTCCAGGCTGGCCGCGCCGGTGGACATCCCGGCGAGCTGTTCGGACAGGGCGAGCGCGAGGGACAGCGACGCCTGGAACGTCTCGCCGCCGGAGAGGGTACGCACGCCCCGGCGCAGCGCCGCGTCGTGGTGGTCCACCACGAAGAACTCGCCCTTCTCGTGGACCAGGTCGTACTGGCCGCCGGAGAGGTCGCGCAGGATCCGGGAGGCGCCGTCCACCAGCAGGTCCAGCGCCTCCTCCAGCAGCCAGCGCTCGAAGTTGTTGGCGCGCAGGTGGGTGGCCAGCGCCTTGGCGACCCGGCTGTCCCGCTCGTACCCGGCCCGGCGGGCGGTCACCTCGTCGGCCTGGGCACGCCGTTCGAGTACCCGGTCGCGGGCGGCTTCGGCACCGGCGAGCGCGACGGCGGCGGCCCGCGCCGGGTCGGCGGTCGCAGCCAGTCCGGCGTCGGTGAACAGGGCGCCGATTCCTTGTGCCGCTTGGGATACCGCCTCGCGGGCGGCTTCGGCCTGTCCGGCCAGGACGGTCCGGCGGGCCCGTCGAGTGTCCACTTCGGACAGTGACCAGCGGGCCAGTGCCTGCCAGGCGCCGGCCAGATCGTCACGGTCGGCCGGGGGAGGGGCGAGGGGGGCGACCGCGTCCCGTACGCCGTCGAAGGTACGCCACGCCTCGCGTAGCCGTACCTGTGCCTGCTCGACGGCCGTGGTCGCCTTCCGGTGTGCCTCGCGGGCCCGGCGTAGCTCACCGGTTGCCGCGTCGAGGTCCTTACGGGCCGCCGCCAACCGGGTCAACGCCGCCCGGATCGCGTCCGGCTCCGGCGCCCCGGCCAACTGACTGTCCACTGTGGACTGTCGAGCCCGGAGCTGCGCCACCTGTGCGCTACCGGCCGCGAGCGTACGTTCGAGGTCCCGCACCGCCCGATCCCGGGCGGTGACGGCGGACTGGGCCGCCTCGGCGGCCACCTTCGCGCGCTCCAGCCGTTTCGTGGCCCCGGCCAGCTCCGGCGCCTCGGGCAGCGCCGGTACCGTCGCCACCGTCTGGGTACACACCGGGCACGGCTCTCCGGCCCGCAGGTGTGGGCGCAGCGTGGCGGCCCGGTCCCGGGTCTGCGCCTCGTGCGCCGCCCGTTCGGCCTCCGTGACCCGCTCGACCGCCTGGGCGGCGCCGGCCTTCGCCTCCTCCAACGCCTCCAGAGCCCGGCCGTGCTCGGCCTCGGCCTGCGCGACGCCGACGGACAGCTCGGCGACCTGGGCGGCCAGCCGGTCCCGTTCGGCGTACCCGTCGAGCAGCCGGTGCAGCTCGGTCGGGTCACCGGCGCCGGCCAGCTCGCCGCGCAGTTTCTCCTCGCGCTCCTCGGCGAGGGTGACCGTCGAAGCGGCCTGGCTGGCCGCTTCCTGAGCCCGGACAAGGGTTTCCGCGATCGGCGCGACGCCGGCCGGGGTCTTCACCCGGGACAGCAGCGCCAGCTCGGCGTCGAGGTCGGCGAGGGCGGCCGTGGCCGAGGCGGCCTCCCGTTCGGCGGCGACGAGCGCGGGCAGCGCCGCCTCGACCGCCTCCCCGAGGTCCCGCATCGCGGCCACCCGTTGTTCGGCCCGGGCGAGCGCCTCGTCGTTCGCGTCGGACAGGTCGGCGAGCAGCCGGTCGGTCGCCGCCAGGTCGGCCTCGGCCCGGGTGGCCACGGTCGCGGCCTGGTCGCGGATCCGCTCGTACACCGACAGGCCCAGCAGGTTGACCAGGATCTGTTGCCGTACCGCCGGTTTGGCGTGCAGGAACTCGGCGAACTGGCCCTGCGGCAGGACGACGCAACTGGTGAACTGGTCGTACGGCAGCCCGACCGCGTCGATGACGGCCTGCTCCATCTCCGCCGGGGTACCGGCGAGCGGCTCACCCAGCTCGGTCAGCCCACTGTCCAATGTGGACAGATCGAACCCGCGGGGCAACAGTTCCAGCCCCGCGTGGGTGGTCGCGATCCGCCCCTTGCCGTCCCGGCGTACCACCCGGGTCGCCGCGTACCGGGCGCCGGCCGCCTCGAACACCAGCCGTACCCGCGCCTCCGCGGCCGAGGGCGCCAGCGCGTTGGCCACCGAACGCCGGTCACTCCACCGGGGTACCGTGCCGTAGAGCGCGAAGCAGATGGCGTCGAGGATCGTCGACTTGCCCGAGCCGGTCGGCCCGACGAGCGCGAAGAAGTCGGTGTCGGTGAAGTCGACGGTGGTGGCGTCCCGGAAGACGGTGAACCCGTGCAGGTCCAGGCGCAGCGGTCGCATCAGTGCCCCACCTCGCCGTAGAGCCGGTCGAACAGCGCGGTCACGTCCGGATCGACGTGACCCTTGCTGGACAGGTAGTCGGCGAACAGGTCCCGGGGTGCCCGGCCGGCGCGCTGCGCCCGTTGCGGCGCCTGGGTTTCGGCCAGTACCGCCGGGTCGATGCGTACCTCCAGCGCCCGGGGCAGCAGGTCCTGAACCGCTTCCCGCAGTCCGGCCCGGGGCGGCTCGGTGACGTACACCCGCAGCCAGGCGTCACCGGCGTCCACTGTGGACAGTTGGTCGAGCGTACCCCGGACGGTCCGCAACGGCGTGGCCGTCGTGATCGGCACGTCGCGGGTTTTCGCCGCGGTGTCCGGGGAAACCTCGACGATCGTCACCGACGGGGTGTTCTCCTCCTCGCCGAAGTCGATCGCCAGCGGCGCGCCGCTGTAGTGCACCGGGCACGGCCCGAGCACCGGCTGCCGGCGGTGCAGGTGCCCGAGGGCGACGTAGTGTGCGGAGGTCGGGAAGACGGTCGCCGGGACCGCGTACGACTGGATGGTGTGCGCGTCCCGTTCCCCGCCGCCGAGCATCCCACCGACGACGGTCAGGTGTGCGGTGACGAGGTTGACGGCGGTGCCGTCGAAGGATTCGGTGAGCGCGGCGAACAGCCGCCCGACGTGGTCGGCGTACGTCTGGGTCGCCTCGGCGGCGGACAGCGCGTACATCTCGGTCGCCCGGACCGCGTACCGCTGGGACAGGAACGGCAACGCGACCAGCCGCCACGGTTCGCCATCCCTGGTCGTACCACCGATCAGGTGTTCGGAGGCGCGGTCGCGCACCGTGCCGCGCAGGGTGATCCCGGCGGCCTCGGCCCACCCGCGCAGCGCGTCCAGCTCCGCGCCGTTGTCGTGGTTGCCGGCGATGGCGACGACTTCCGCGCCGGTGTTGCGTAGCGCCGACAGCGCGCGGGTCACCACCCGGGTGGCGTCCGGGGTCGGCGCGGCGGTGTCGAACAGGTCGCCCGCGACCAGCACGAGATCGGGCCGCTCGGCGTGGGCGATGTCCACGACCTGTTTCAACACCGCGACGTGTTCGGACAGCCGGGACTGTCCTTTGAGGACCTTCCCGACGTGCCAGTCGGAGGTGTGCAGGATCCGCATGGCTAGAACGGGATGTCGTCGTCGGACAGGGACGCGCCGGCCGAGCGCGCGCCGACCACCGCGAACGCGTCGGCCGCCTGGGTCAGCGAGCGCAGCGTCGCGCGCGGCGGCGGGCCGGCCTCCGCGGGCCGGGTCGCCCACGCGGGGAAGGGAAACTCCACCACCAGCGGTACGGGCAGCTCCGGCTGACTGACGAACATGGTGCCCGGCTTGGCGATCTGGGCCCGGGCGCGCTGGGCCGGCGGGAGGAACCCGTACTCCGGGCGGCCCGCCTCGGCCGGGTCGAGCCGCCCGACGACCCGGATCGCGGAGTTGGCAACGATTCTGCGCTCCACCTCGCTCGCGGTCTGCTGTGCACCGATGAGGACGACGCCCAGCGAGCGCCCACGCTCGGCGATGTCGAGCAGGATCTCCTTGATCGGGCTCGACCCTTCCCGCGGCGCGTACTTGTTCAGCTCGTCCAGCACCACGAACAGCAGCGGCTTGGCCGTCCCCGCCTTCTCCTTGCGCTCGAACTCCGTCTTCAGCGTCACGCCGACGACGAACCGTTGCGCCCGGTCCGGCAGGTTGTGCAGATCGACAACGGTGACCTGAGCCGACTCGGCGGTGTTGATGGCGTGCGGCCGCGCGGTCGACAGGTCGCCCCGGATCAGCCGACCGAGGT
>Ga0209027_1000856_pt1 | contig 11236 bp, 11 predicted proteins | sample GraSoi013_1_20cm_3_FD_185821 | JGI IMG/M metagenome (GOLD analysis project Ga0209027, IMG submission 185821) | Grasslands soil microbial communities from the Angelo Coastal Reserve, California, USA - Sample 09_27_2013_1_20cm (SPAdes) (version 2) | ecosystem: Environmental > Terrestrial > Soil >...
CCGGATCTGCCGGTTCACGCGAATGCGGGGCGCTTTGTTATTCGTGCTTTCGATCGCCAGGTGCCGTTCTCCTCCACAGGAAAGAAAAAGCGGACTCCGGGTGCCAGGGAATCCGCTTTCCTCTCCCCCGTTCCCCTCTCCACGTCGTGGAGCGGGGGTCAGGGGGTGAGGCACCGGAAACCCTAGAGCACTCTCCATCCGGAGAGGCAGCGGGTGAGGCGCGCTCGGGCGCCCGCTTGCCGTGTTGTCGCGGGCAAGTTAGCCCGCCACGAGCGGCTCCACAAGCCCGAATCCCTTCCCTTCACGCCCCACTCGCCCCGCGATCACCGTCGCGTCATGCTCGAAGAACAGCAGCCACGCCTCCGCCTCCGCCCGCTGGTACAGGCGGCGTTTCGACTCGAGCGTCACGAGGGGCTCCAAGTCGTAGCCCATGATCCACGGCAGCGGCACATGGGCGGCGGTGGGCACCAGGTCCGCCACGAAGCAGACCCGCTCGCCCGCGCTCTCGACCAGGACCGACTGGTGAAACGGGACGTGGCCCGGCGTTGGCACGCAGCGCACGCCGGGAAGCGGCTCCGCTTCGCCTGTCACGAGGGTGAACGACACGGGCTCGAAATTAGGCGGCAGGTAGCTCGCCGCCGTGCGCTCGTTGGTGTGCCGGGCGAACTCCAGCTCTCCGCGCTGCACCACGTAGCGGGCCCGCGGGAACGTGACGGCGACCCGGCCCGCCGGATCGCGAAACGTGTTGCCGCCGGCGTGATCGAAGTGGAGGTGGGTGTTGATCACCCAGCGCACGTCTCCCGGCGCGTAGCCGAGCTCGGCGAGGGCATCCTCCAAACAGGTGCGGCCATCCGCTCCCTCGTTCACCACGCCGTAGATGTCCTTGAACTTGGCGTCCTCCTTGTTGCCGAGCCCGGTATCCACGAGCACCAGGCCGTCGTCGTGCTCGATCAAGAGGCAGCGCAGCGCCAACGGGATCCGGTTGCGCTCATCCGCCGGGATGCGCCGCTGCCACAACGGCTTGGGGACGACGCCGAACATGGCGCCGCCGTCGAGCCGCTGCGTCCCGCCCTCGAGCGCATGGCACGTGAGGCGGCCGACGCGGAAGGTGGTGTGGGACATCAGAAGTCGGAACGCGGAACGCGGAACGCGGAACTGTCGGGGAAGGTCGCTCGCGCACTGACGCTGTCGCCGATGTTCCGCGTTCCGACTTCCGCGTTCCCCGTTTTCCGGTGCCGCGACCGATCGTGCAGGTCGCGGAGCTCGTCGAGCGTGCGCACCCCCCGCTCCGCCGCGCGTCCCAGCAGGGCGCGCAGGACGTAGGCCGTGGCGAGCGCGTCGCCAAAGGCGCGATGGCGGGCCGGGTTCTCGACCCCGAAGAACGCCGCCACCTGCTCCAGCCGGCGATGACGCAGCTCGGGCACGAGCCGGCGTGTCAGTCGGATCGTGCACAGCGGCGCGCCCGGGGGCGCCGGGACCCCCGCCGCCGCGCATTCGCCTGCGAGAACGCCCCAGTCGAAGCGGGCGTTGTGGGCGACGAAGACGGCGTCTCCCAGCACCCGCCCGAGGCCGGGGGCCACGTCCGCGAAGCGCGGGCGTCCAACCACCAGCCAGTCGGTGATCCCGGTCAGGCGCACCACCGCGGCAGGAACGGGCATGCCGGGATCGAGCAGCGCGTCGTAGGCGAGGTGGACGGTCCCGCCCTCGAGCATCGCGACCGCCACTTCGAGAATCCGCCCGCCGGGCAGCGCGCTCCCCGTCGTTTCGAGGTCCACGACCGCGAAGCGACAGTGCTCGAGCGGGAGCACCGCCGCGCTACAGGTCATCCCGCCGCAACGGCAGCGTCATGCAGCGCGGGCCGCCGCCACCCCGGACCAGCTCGCTCCCCTCCATGGTGATAGCCGCCCGCGCGCCCTCCGCCAGCGTCTCCGCACCGGTGAGCAGGGCGTCCGCGGAGACCGTCCGCAACCCGGTGTGCTCGAGCTCCCGCAGCGTGGCTTCGTTACGGGCGTAGGTGACCACGACGCCCGGCCGCACCGCGATAAAGTTGCACGCCGACGACCACTGCTCCCGCTCCTGCAGCGCGCGGTCCGAGCCACCACAGAACACGGGCTCGAGCGGCTGATCGACGGCCTGCATGGCCGCGAAGAAGTTCGGCATCTCCTTCACGCCCTTCGACTTCTTGCGGCGGTGCAGGACGGCGAGCCGCTCGGGTCCCACGAAGTGCGGCGGGTAGATGCAGCACAGCTCCCGGTCGAGCTGCGTGAAGATCATGTCCAGGTGAATGGCGGTGCGCTCGTTCGGGAGCACCACGACGATCACGTCCTTGACGCCGCAATGCTCGAACACCAGGTCGCACAGATGGTCGAGCGCGGCAGGGCTGGAGCGCTCGCTGAAGCCGAGCAGCAGGAGATCGGGACGCAGGGGATGCACGTCCCCGCCCTCCAGGGTGTAGTTGTTGCGCTTCTCCTCCGAGCCGTCGTACAGGATTCCGGCGTTCTCGAGACACGGGTGATAGCGGAACAGCGCCTTGACGAGCAGCTCCTCGGTCCAGCGCACGCCGTAGCGCATCGAGCCGATGATCGAGTGCTCCCCGATGACGATGCCCACGTCGCGCGTGAAGAACATGTTGGGAAGCGGGGGGAGCGCGTAGCCGGTCTCGTTGAGGGCGCGGGCGATCGGTCCGGCCTCCTCCAGCGCGCCTTCGACCATGCGGCCGACGAGGGCTTCGGGCGAGAGGGTCGCCAGCTGCTCGGCGAGTGCGTCGGACGGCACCACTTCGAGGGCACGGGTCACGAGAAACTCGCGCACGTCGGCACGCGCCACCAACTCGGTCAGGAGCGTACGCACTTCGTACACCTGCGCGAAGCGCTCCAACACGGTCACGAACCGCCGATGCTCGCGCTGGGCGAGCTCGAGGTCGATGATGTCGTCGTACAGGTAGTCTTCCCGGCTCCCGGGTGTGACGGCGACGAGCTCGCGCCCGGGTGTGTGGACCAGCACGGCCCGCAGCGGACCGATTTCAGACGTGACGTGGACGCGGGCCATGGGCGGGAATCTAACGCGGAGTGGGGAACGCGGAACGCGGAACAGCCAGGCGAGCGTGGCGTCGCGTGCGACATCCCACTGCTGTTCCGCATTCCGCCTTCCGCGTTCCGCGTTTCACCGGTTCGCCAACGCGAAGCTGAGGGTTTCCAGCTCGAGCGCCATGTTCACCGACTTCACCACCACATCGGACGGGACGCTCAGCTGCAGCGGGGCAAAGTTGAGGATGGCTTTCACGCCGGCTCGCACCAGCCGATCGACCACGTCCTGCGCCGACTCCGCGGGGGTGACGACGATGGCGATGTCGCTGTGCTCCTTGCCGAGGTCCCCCTCGAGGTGGCGGACGTCGCGCACCACGAGGCCGTTCCAGCGGGAGCCGATCTTCTTCGGGTCCTTGTCGTAGATGGCGCTGACGTGGAAGCCGCGCTCCCGGAAGCCGGGATACTGAATCAGCGCTCCGCCGATGCGGCCCGCGCCGACCAGCACGACGCGGTAGCTGCGCCGTAACCCCAAAATGTCGCGGATCTTGGCCGCGAGCTCGGCGACCGAGTACCCCAGGCCGCGCTTGCCGAAGGAGCCGAAAAACGAGAGGTCCTTACGAACCTGGGCCGATGTCGTCCCGCCCCGGCGGGCCAGCTCGGCGGAGGAAATCGTGCTCTGGCCTTGTGCCGCGAATTGCTCGAGGAACCGCAGGTACAGCGAGAGCCGCCGCACGGTACTCTCGGAAATTTTCCGCATATTGTGAATACTTTCACAATCGAGCGCTCCAACGCAAGAGCCGGCCGAACTCCGGAGCCCCGAGCGTCTCCGGCCGCGCCGCAGGATCGACGCCGAGCTCGCCCAGACCGGTGAGCACCACCGCCGCGGACTGTCCCGTCACCGCCATCACCACGTTGCGCAGCTGCTTGCGCCGCCGGCTGAAGCAGGCCGCGACGAACGTACGGAACGCCGCCAGCTCCCCCGGCGCCACCAGCGGCGCGGCGAGCGGGGTGAGCCGCAGCAGCGCGCTGTTCACTCGGGGCCGCGGGTGAAACGCGCCGGCCCGCACCGTCAACAGGCGCTCCACGCGGCACAGTGCCTGGACCCCGACCGACAGGGCGCCGTACGGCTTCGACCCCGGGGCCGCCGCCACACGATCGGCGACCTCGGCCTGCACGAGAAACACGACGCGCTCGGGCAAGGGAGGTGTCAGGGCCTTGTCGATCAGCGGCGAGGTGATGGCGTAGGGGATGTTGCCGACGATCTTGAAACGCGGAAGGCGGAACGCGGAACGCGGAACAGCAGGAACGGTGTCGACGAGTGCGTGCCACTCCAGCTGCAGCGCGTCTCCGTGCACGATCGTCAGTCGCTCTGTTCCGCGTTCCGCATTCCGCGTTCCGAGTTCCGCAACCAGCCGGCGATCCTTCTCTATGGCGATCACCGATCGTACGCGGGGGCACAGGACGGCGGTCAGCGTCCCCGTCCCCGCCCCGATCTCGAGCACGACGTCGTCGGGCGCGGGATCGAGCGCGTCCACGATTCTCTCGAGAATGTTCCGATCGGTGAGGAAGTGCTGGCCGAGCCGCTTGTCGGGGATCACGCCTTGAGGATGACCACGGTGCGGTCGTCGGTGGGCGGCGCGCCGCCGGTGAATCCCGCGAGGTCGGCGTGCACCGATTCGAGGATTTCCAGCGCCGGGCGGTCCCGCAGCCGGGCGACGTGGCCCAGCACCCGCTCCTCGCCGAACCGCTCGCCCCGGCCGCCCAGGGCCTCGGCGACGCCGTCGGTGAATAGGCACAAGATCGCGTCCTTGCGCGTCCACGGGCGAGTCGCGTCCGCGCCCGGGGCCGTGGCGAGGCCGAGGGGGGGACGCGTGGCCTCGAGCCGGGTGGCTTCACCGGTGCGGGTGGAGACGAGAAAGGCGTGGGCATGACCCGCGTTGCCGAAGGTGATCCGCCCCGCCTGCGCGTCCACGACGGCGTAGAACACGGTGAGGAACATCTCCGTGCTGGCGAGCTCTTCGGCGAGGGACTCCTCGAGACGCCGCAGCACCTCGGTGGGGGTCTCCGCCGATTCGGCGTGGATACCGGAAGCGGCCATCACGAGCGCCATGATCAGCGCCGCGCTGAAGCCGTGGCTCGTCACGTCGCCGATCATTACGCCGATCCGGCCGGCGCGCAGGTTCAGCAGGTTGTAAAAGTCGCCGCCCACCGAGTCCGCCTGGCGGCAGCGGGCCGCCACATCGACGCGCGCCGCGAGCACGAGGGGCGAAGGCAGCAGCTTCAGCTGGAGATCGCGCGCCAGCTCCAGCTCGCGGCGGACGCGCTGCTGGCCGAGGTCCTGCGCGACGAGGCGCGCGTTCTCGACCGCGGCGCCGATCTGGTTGGCGATCGCGGCGACGAGCTTGCGATCGCCCGCCGTGAACGCGTCCTGCCCGACCCGGTCGGTGAGGTTGATCACCCCGATCGGCTTGCCGCGCGCCCCGGGCGCCGCGTACAGCACCGGCACCGACAGGAACGCCTGGCCGCGGTAGTTCCGCCCCTCGGGGCAGCCGGGGTTGACCGCCTTGGGGTCGGTGGGGTCGTAGCTCACGATCCGCATCTCCCGGAACACCCGCGCCGCCACGGAACAGAGATCGTCGACCTCGATCGCCTCGACGTCGTCCGGTTGCATGCCACGCGCGGCGACGATCCGGAGCACGTGCGCCTCGGGGTCGTGCACGAGCAGCGTGGCGCGGCGCGCCCCCACCACCGTCGAGACTTCGCGCAGGATCCGCTCTGCCGCCTCGTCCAACCGGATCGTGTGACCCAGGATCTCGCTGATCGTGTAGATCAGATCGATCTCCTCGTAGCGGTCCGACAGCTCCGCCGCGACCTGGGCGGCGTCGCGCTCGGCGGAGAGCACGGCGGCGACGATCTGGGCCAGCTCCTGCGCCAACGCCGGGCTGGCGCCCGGGGTCGGTGGCTTCCCCAGTCTCCCGTCCCCGATCTCGAGCCACCAGCCCTCGATCTCGGGAATCGGCTCGAGCCGAGCCGTGGCGTCGGGCGGCTCAGCCTCGTTCGTCCGCCGCAAGCGCACGCGCGCCCCGGCGAGCCGCTCGAGCACCGGCAGTAGCCGCTCGAGGCGCTCCCCGGTCAGCCGGCCCGGAGCGTCAGGCACACCGAGTTTCCTCTCTCGTTGAAGGCGACGTGGTCCACGAGGCTGCGCAGCACGAACAACCCGCGCCCGTCCTCGAGTTCCAGGCGGTCTGGGAGGGTGGGGTCCGGGACACCCCGCGGGTCGAATCCGTCGCCTTCGTCGGTCACGTGCAGGCGGACGACATCCTGCCCCACCTGGATCAGCACGCGCACGAAGCGGGCGGGGTCGTGGTGGTTCCCGTACGCGATGGCGTTGGCGAGCGCCTCGGCGAGGGCAGTGCGGAAATTGAAGCGGATACGGCGGGGGGACAGGGGAACCGGCGGAAGCCGCGCGACGATGAGCTCCACCGCCGGGCCGACGTACTGCAGGTCGCTCGGCACGGCGAGCGACAGCTCGGTTTCGGTCTCACCTCCCCCCGCCCGCCGGCGGATGTCGAGGTGCAGCGGCGTGGTCACGGGCTAGAAGGCGGCGAGCGCCTCCTCGGACGTCTTGGTGATGGCGAAGAGCGTGTCCAGCTTGGTCAGCTCGAACAGCGTTTGCAGGTCCTCGTTCAGGCCGCACAGCCGCAGGTCCCCGCCCTGTTCGCGGATCTTCTTCGAGAGCGACACGAGCACGCCAAGGCCGGAGGAGTCGATGTAGCCGGTCTTGGTGAAGTCGACCACGAACTTCCGGCCGCCGCCCTCCAGCGCGTCGAGCACCTTCTGCTTCAAGTCCTGGCGATTCCCGACGATCAGCTGGCCATCCACGCCGACCACCACCACTCCGTGCTTGTCTTTACGCAACGTGAAGCTCATGTCTGCTCCCCGGCTTGAAGGACTGCGACCGCGGCCGCGTCCACAATATCGTGGGCAGTGGCGCCGCGCGACAGGTCGGCGACGGGTCGCGCCAGTCCCTGGAGCATCGGTCCGATCGCCTCCCACCCGCCCAGCCGCTGCACCAGTTTGTAACCGATGTTCCCGCTGTCAAGATCGGGGAACACGAGCACGTTGGCGCGCCCCGCCGCGCCGGAGCCCGGCGCCTTGCGCGCCGCCACGTCCGCGACCAGGGCCGCGTCGGTCTGCAGCTCGCCGTCGAAGGCGAAGTCGGGCCGGGACGCGGCCAGGAGGTCGAGCGCGCGGCGCACGCGCTCCACCCGCGGTCCCGCTGCGCTCCCCTTGGTGCTATAGGAAAGGAACGCCACCACGGGCTCGTCGCCGACAATGCGGCGGCGGTCGCGCGCAGCCGCGAGGGCGGCATCGGCGAGCTGCTGCGACGTCGGCTCGGGGACGACCGCGCAATCGGTGAACGTGAGCACGACGTCCCCGCGCACCATGTAGAACGCACCGCTCACGGTCGTGATCCCGGGCGCCATACCCACGGTCCGGAGGGCGGCGCGGATCGTATCGCCGCTCGGAAAGGTGGCGCCCCCGACCATCACATCGGCGCGCCCCAGCGCCACCAGCGCGGCGCCGTAGGTGAGGGGATGGGCCAGGGCGGCGGCGGCCGCGGCGTCGGTGGGAAAGGTGTCCGCGTGACGCGACCGGAGCAGGCGGATCATCTCAGGGAGCGGGGAGCGGGGAGCGGTCCCGTCCAAGAGCTGGACGGCCCCCAGCCCCAGTTGCTCGATGCGGGTCGCGGCGGCGCGTACGCGGTCGTCCCGTCCCTCGGGCAGCACGATGCGCCGGCGGGCCCGCCGGGCCCGCTCGTACAGAGCGTCCCGGAACGTCACTTCGCGAATTTCTGCTTGAGCGCCTGGTGCACCGCGGGGTGGACGAGCTGCGACACGTCGCCCCCGAAGCGCGCGACTTCGCGCACGAGGCTGGAGCTCAGGTACGTGAGGTCGAAGGCCGGCACCAGGAAGACCGTCTCGACCCCCGGGGCCAGGTTGCGGTTCATGAGCGCCATCTGGAATTCGTACTCGAAGTCGCTCACGGCGCGGAGACCGCGTACGATCAGGGTGGCGCCGGCGGCGCGCACGAAGTCCGCCAGCAGTCCGTCGAACGACCGGACGTCGACGCGCGGGTCCGACGCGGCCTGGCGGATCAGAGCCACGCGCTCGTCCAGCGTGAACAGCGGCTGCTTCGCGACGTTGACGGCGACCGCGACGATGACGCGGTCGGCGAAGGTGAGGGCGCGCCGGATCAAGTCCTCGTGTCCCAGCGTGATGGGGTCGAACGAGCCCGGGTAGACGGCGACGCGCGTCACGGGGCGTAAATGAAGGTGACGGCGGTGTCGCCGTAGCGGCGCGTGTCGTCGCCGGGGATCGGCTGGTTCACCGGGTGCTCGATCGAAAAGATGCGCGCGAACGCGTTGACGCGGAACATGGCGACGAGCCGCGCGGCTTCCTGGCCCGCATACGGGGGGTCGGCGAACGCCACGTCGTACTGGTCCGGGTGGAGCCGCTCGGCGAAGCGGAGCGCGTCCGCGCGGTGGATCGCGGCGCGGTCGTCCACCTTGAGTGTCTTGATGTTGGCCTTGAGCGTCGCGAGCGCGAGGCGGTGCAGCTCCACGAAGTCCGCGCTGGCGGCGCCACGCGACAGCGCTTCGAACCCGAGCGCCCCGGAGCCCGCGAACAGGTCGAGCACGCGCGCGCCCCGGATCGAGCGCTGCAGGATCGAGAACCAGGCCTCGCGCACCCGGTCCGCGGTCGGCCGGACCGCATCCCCCGCGGGCGTCCTCAAACGACGACCCTTGAACTCCCCGGCGATGATGCGAACGGAACCCAACCCCACCCCCTTCCTAACGCGGAAGTCGGAACGCGGAACGCGGAACAGAAGTGGCAGATCGCTCAGCGCGCGACGCTGGGTTCGATGTTCCGCGTTTCGACTTCCGCGTTCCGCGTTCATACGCTCGGCGCCATCGCGGCCACGCGTGCCTGCAGTGTCGCCCGCCCCTGCCACTCGTCCCGCTCCAGCCGGAACGCCACGTCGAGCAGCTCGGCCAGCCACTGGTCGGGAATCGCGTCGGCCCACTGAAACGCGATGGCCGGCAGCGCGCCCGACTCGTCGTCCAGCGTGAAGCGCAGGTGATTCGTGCCCACCCGCCGCGCGCCTACGGCACGGGCGCGGCGCACGCCGAACACCGGCGCGGGGTTCCCGGCGCCGCACGGCTCCAGGTAGCGGATCAGCTTCTCCAGCTCGTCGCTCACGAGGCCCAGGGGCAGCTCGAGGTCCACGCGCTGTGCCGGCACCAAGTCGTCGGGGCGGAGAAGCTCGCCTGCGACGGCGAGAAACGCAATACGAAACTCCTCGTAGCGCTCCCGCCGGATGGTGAGGCCCGCGGCCATGGCATGCCCGCCGTATTTCTCGAGATGGGGCGCCACGCGGTGCAGCGCGGCGTGCAGGTCGAAGCCCGCGATGCTCCGCCCCGAGCCGCGCCCCGTGCTCCCTCCCTCGTCCCACCCGATGAGAAACGTGGGCCGGCCGTAGCGCTCCACCAGCCGCGACGCCACGATGCCGATCACGCCGGGATGCCAGGTGTCCGCCGCGAGCACCAGCGCGCGATCCTCCGGCCGCAGCAGGCGCTCGGCCAGATCGACCGCTTCGTCCAGGATGCGTTGGTCCAACGCCTGGCGCCGCGCGTTGAGCGTCTCGAGCTCCCGGGCGATGGCGGCGGCCTCGGCGGGATCGTCGGAGAGGAGCAGTCGCAGTCCCAGGTTCGCGTCGTCGATGCGGCCCGCCGCGTTGAGGCGCGGCGCGAGGATGAAGCCGACGTGCCCGGACTTGATCGGCTTGCCGGCCAGCCCCGCGGCGTCGATCAGCGCGCGCACACCGGTCCAGCGCGAATCGGCCAGCATCTTGAGGCCGTGGCGCACGAGGATGCGGTTCTCGCCGATGAGGGGGACGACGTCCGCGACGGTCGCCAGCGCCACCAGATCCAGAAAGTGGAGCGGCAGGTTCGCGGACAAGCCGAGCGCGGGCACGAGCGCCTGCACGAGCTTGAACACCACGCCGGTGCCGCAGAGATGCTTGTCCTCCGAGGCGCAGTCGGCGCGGCGAGGGTCGAGGACGGCCGAGGCGGGCGGGAGCGCGTCGCCGGGGAGGTGGTGATCGGTCACGATCACGTCGATGCCCGCCGCGCGAGCGGCGCCGACCGTGTCCACGGCCGTGATGCCGCAGTCGCACGTGATGACGAGGCCCGCGCCAACCCGCCGGGCTTCCGCGAGGCCGGCGGGACCGAAATCGTAACCGTCGCGCAGCCGGTGCGGCACGAACGCCCGGACGGTGCCGCCCACGCTCGACAGCACGCGCGTGAGCAGGGCCGCGGCGCACTGCCCGTCCACGTCGTAGTCGCCGTGCACGAGGATCGGGGAGCGTGTGCGCACGGCGGCCGCGATCAGGTCCACGGCCCGGGGCATGTCGGCCCAGGCGAGCGGGTCGGACAGCCGCTCCAGCTCGGGGCGGAGAAACGCCCGGGCGAGCTCGGGAGCGGCGAGGCCGCGCTGCACGAGGATCGCGGCAAGCGGCTCTGGGATGTGAAGGTCGGCGGCGAGCGTCGACGTGAGGCGCGGGTCGGGCGGTGCCGCGACCGTCCAGCGGGCCGGGATCATTCCCGCGCGTACAAGAGCACGCCGCAGGCCTCGCAGCCTTCGATCGACGCGCCGCGCTGGATCAGCGCCCGGCGCTGGGTGGGGACGGCGGTGAAGCAGTGGCCGCAGGCATCGCCGTGCAGCGGATAGAGCGCGAGCGGCGCCTTGCCCCGGCGGATGCGCTCGTAGCGCGACAGCACACCGGCGCCGACCCGCGCCGCGGCGCGCTCGCGCTCCGCCACCGCCCGCTCGCGCTCGGCCGCGATCGCGTCGCGCCTGCCCGCCAGCGCCTCGCGCAGCGGCGCCTGCTGCGCGCGCACCTCCTGCACCGCCTTTTCGGCCTCCGCCGCCTTCCGCTCGGCTTCCGTCACCGCGTCCCCGGAGCGCATGAACTCGGCCTCCTCCTTGGCGAGCACCGAGCGCGCCAGGTCCAGCTCCGCCATGAGGGTCGAGGCTTCCTTGGCGCCTCGCACCCACTCGAGCCGCTGGCGCCGCTGCTCCTGCATGGTGCGATAGTTGGCGATCTTGCCCTCGAGCTCGTCGCGCCGGTCCATCGCGGCCTGAATC
>Ga0209027_1000857_pt1 | contig 11230 bp, 12 predicted proteins | sample GraSoi013_1_20cm_3_FD_185821 | JGI IMG/M metagenome (GOLD analysis project Ga0209027, IMG submission 185821) | Grasslands soil microbial communities from the Angelo Coastal Reserve, California, USA - Sample 09_27_2013_1_20cm (SPAdes) (version 2) | ecosystem: Environmental > Terrestrial > Soil >...
GAAGCAGTTTTATGTGATAATCTGCGGTCACAGTGCACGGCGGATGATCCGCCCCTGCGCGTTTCATCAAGTGATAGGCGGCTGTCCAGTTCGAGTGGCAGTCTAAGAGCGTTCCAATGATTCCGCCGCTCAGTATGCCCGTGAACGCCTCGTGATGCTTTTCAGGCATCCACTCTGCGATAACTTCATCGCCACTCGTGAAGCTGCGAATGTGCAAGCCCTTCGGATTAGCCGGGCCGCAGCCGAAGCAAGCGTTAGCGAGCGAGTATGTTTCCTGTAAGCTCTTTTCAGTCATAAGAAAATTTTCTGATAGAGTTAGTGATTAAGCTCGAAAGGATTTTACGCGCTCGCGCTTGAATCTCACAAGAAGCTTCGCAATCTATTAGATGATTGACTCATTGGCTCATTGAATCAATGATTAAATGAATCAATCTATCAATTCTTTCATCCTTGCTCTTGCTCGCCCAATTTTCTTGAGGAAATCGCATTATCTTCGTGTCGCTTTCGCAGTCAGGCGGATGCTAAAATATCCGCGCAATCTGAAACTCTAAAATTTTCATCAAGGAGCAAGGCTCATGCTCAAGGAAGGACAGCCAGCGCCGGATTTTCGCGCGCGTGATGCGGAAGGCAGCGAAGTGAAACTCTCTGACCTGCTAGGCCAAAGGGTTGTGCTCTATTTTTATCCGAAGGACGACACGCCGGGCTGCACGAAAGAGGCTTGCTCGTTCCGAGACAGTTTTAAGGAGTTTGAAGGGAAGAACATAAAAGTTCTGGGAGTTTCGCTGGACTCGGAAGAGTCTCATCAGAAGTTCGCCTCTAAGTACAATCTGCCGTTCACGCTCTTGAGCGATCCCAACCACGAGGTCTCGGACGCTTATGGCGTTTACGGAGAGCGCGAGTTCATGGGCAAGAAGTATATGGGGCTTGCACGAAAAACTTTTTTGATTGATGAGAGCGGAAAGATTAAGAAGATTTTCGACCATGTGAATGTTGAAGAGCACGCTGGCGAAGTTATGGATGCGTTCGCGGCGTGAGTGAAGTTTTCCGCCAAAAGTTTTTTCAAGGAGGGAAAGCGAAATGGCATCTGACACGAAAAAAGGAAAGAAGACTGAGAGCCGTGGGCGCATGCCCAAAGTGAGCAAGAAGGAGCAGATCATAGCTCTCTTCACTTCCGGCATGGGCGAGGTTGAAGACCTTGCGCTAATCACGGGTTCGCGTCCCAGTTACGTAGGCTCTGTTTTGCAAGAGGCAGGATTGGTGAGCGGCTACTTTGATCTATACACATCGTCCGCTCACCCTATGAACGTCTATTCAAAGTTCTTCGCCAACCAGCTAGGCTTCAAGGACGAGGAGGTAGCGCGCAACAGCGTGGAGATAATTGACCGATTGCATAGTCAGTTCGAGTTCGCTGGCGACCGCGCAGGTCAGCATCACGCGCTTTCTATGGCGCTAATAATGTTCGACCGAGCGCGATGGACAGGCAAAGGGCGCGAGGCCGCAATCTTCCGCGAGTGGTTGCTGAATCGTCTGGCCGAAGCAGAGCTTGTTGACGAAGAGGACATTGACGAGGAAGAAGAACGAGCCTCGTCCGCGTCAGCACGATAGAATCGAGTACGTGCGATTCTGAAATGACTTAACGCGCTCTCTTCGCGCGGGCGCTCGATTCTTTGCGCCTTCTTTGCGTCTTAGCGTCTTTGCGTGAGAAACCTATCTCTCATCAGAGACGCTTTGCAATTTTAAGATTCTACGGTCAGAGTCTTTCCAATTCAGCAAGCGTTCTTTCGTTCTGTACGTTGCCCGTGTTCAGGGTCGAGCGCGGCTCAAACAGCATAACTTGAGCCTCTTCGTCTGCGACGGGACGATGTTCTACGCCGCGCGGGATGATGATGAACTCGCCCTCTTCCAGCGAGATGTCGCCGTCGCGCAACTCCATACGCATGCGCCCCTTCACGACCAGAAACATCTCGTCTTCCGCCTCGTGATGATGCCAGACGAACTCGCCTTGAAATTTCACGAGCTTCACCAGAGAGTCGTTGACTTCGCCCACCACCTTCGGACTCCACTGCTCTTGAAAGAGCGAGAAAGCTTTTTCGAGATTCACTTTTTTCATAATCACATTTAACGAAGAGAGAGCGTTGAAAAGTTCCGGTTGAACGAAGAGGCAAGTGTTTTGGGCGAAAGTTTTGTACGCTCTTATCCTGTAACCGGCTCGCGCGTCCAGAACACGAAGTCCGTGACGGCTGGCTCCGCGCCGATTGATCTTAAGAGTTGAGCTATCTGTCCACGGTGATACCACGAGTGACCGAACAACTGCGTGAGAATGTCTTCGATTGTGTTTCGGAACCGAGGCCCTTCATAGCTCTGATATTCAAAGCTTCGGGCGATTGCTTCATCCGTTAGCCCGTCAAGAAATTCCGACCACCCCGACTCCATCTCTACTAAAAGCGCCGGAAGTTCCGTGATCGAATTTTCGCGCGGAAACAGTTCCGGCGAGGACTCCTGTTCGAGAACACCGAATCGCCACAGCCACATCCTGCGCGCCGCAACGATGTGCGCCATCAAATCAATAGCCTTCTGAAATTTCTCCGACGCACGCAACTCAACGGGCGCAGCCGCGAGCGACGCCATAACTTTCGCGTGGCTATCCCGTTCGTACTCGAACCATCGGCGATACATTTCAAGCGCACTGTGATTCATTACTGTTTCCCTTATGTTATTACTGATGATGTCTGAAGCGTGTGCACAAAGTAAGCCGCGCTAGCGGCGCGTTGAATTTAGCCCGGCTTTTCAAAGCCGGGAGAGAGCGTCAAATTTTGTAGGCGTCGCGTTAGCGACGATTGAGGTGAAGAAGAATTCAGTCGTCGCTACCGCGACGCGGCGCTCTGCGTTGGCTTCTTGTTCCCGGCTTTGAAAAGCCGGGCTAAACTCATTATGCCGCTACGCGGCTGATTTATGCAGATACTTCATTTAACTTTCTGCTTTTGAAAGGATGAGAACACGTCCAGCAATCGGTTGAGCATCTTTGCGCTCCACGATCATGGGATTGTTCTCCAACACCAGATCGGTGAAAAAGCACAGCATCTCCATTCGCTCTTCCAACGACAGCGATTGAAACCAACGCGCTTTGGATTCAGGCGTCTCTTCTTGAAGATCGTGAGAAATAGCTTCTAGCATGAAAGCAATATACTATCGGAGAACATATAATAAAAGGCGCAAACGTTCGAACGACTTGTTGGGTATAGCATTCACAAAAACTCAATTCTATGATTCTTCATCTTCGTCAGATGCTAGGGCTAATGCACCTCCGAAGTGATCGAGAATCCGCAAATACTCATTTTGAATTTTAAGTGTTTCGATATAGATCATTCAACCGAGCTATGGCTGCCTCTGAAGCATCAGGATTTCGCGAATAAAAAACCAGATCAGGATTCGTTGAATGTACGCGCTTCATCCATTCTGATTCTGGACGCCCGGCAAGTCTCCTCTTGAGCAATCCAAGATGAGCCATGGCATACCCGGTTAATCGTTTTTCTTGATTATCACCCCAAGGATAAAGGCGCATCACATCAAACTCTGCCCCATTTATAGCCTCAGCAGTTCGCAGAATTTGTATTGCGGTAGCTGGGTCTTTGCTAATGCGTGTCCACGCATGCTGTTCAGTCATTTGATTATTCTCCTTTCGATTCTAGAACAATAGCTATCTAACTACTGATTCGATGTCTTATCTATTGAAAACACCGAATCAGTAGCTATGTTTTCACTCTCATGCTCGCTTAAGACTGCGCGCAGCCTGCGCTTTCGGAGTTATTTCAGTCGCTCTGGGTTTCGCCGCTTGTCCTTGCGCGGTTTGCGTCTTCTCTATGCGCGCGGTCATGCGGCGGTCAAGGTCTGCTATCTCGTCGGGCGTGAGACGATAGATGTTGTGCTGGTTGTGGTAGAGCTTGGCTGCGGTAAGTATGTCTGCGGGCTTGAAGCCGTGCGCCTCTGCCTTTGCTATAAGGTCTTGAATCGTCATGGGCGTAGGCACCAGGCTGATGGGCGAAGGCTTCTCTTCAAGAATCTCTGGAACGCTGGAAGGCTTCGGCGCTTCCATTGGCAATTCCGTGCCGTGCTCGCGCTTCATGTGGCTGATAAAATCGTCGAAGGTTATGTCGCCCGTCATCTCGAAGCCGACTTCAAAAGCAGGGCTGTTGGATTTGACGATCTGAAAGACCCTTAGAATCTCGCCGTCGCGCTCCTGCATTGAAACTTCGACCATGATGTCAACGAAGTATTCCAGACCGCTCGCCGTCATGGGCAGCACGCGACCAACTTCGTTGTCCTCTTTCGCCTCTTTGCCTTTGGCTGGAATCTGGTCAACGATGACTACGGACTTGCCGCTCTCTATGCAGAGACGACGAAGCACTCCTTGAAGAATCATCTGATCGGCAGCGAGTTCTTCTGCGGAAGGCTGAGCGAGCGGATCGCCGGTTCTTTCACGAACGGCTGCGACCACTTCGCTGTGCTTGGCACTGAAATATCCCGCCCAAGAATCCAGAGCGTAGCAGCCGTAGTTCTGCGCCTGACCTTCACCTGACAATGCCCAGTCAATGAATTCCGGTAGCTCGTCCGGGTAGTGAACTTCTATTGCGTCGAAATGGTTGCCGACGCCTTTCAGCAGTCGCGCCTTTCGCTCAACGTCGAAGATGCAGAGACGGCCCAAACCAGCCTCTGCCATGCTGCGTATGAAGTGGCTCTTGCCTGTGCCTGCGCCGCCGCGCACGGCCATAACGAGGCGCTGCTGGCGCGGAATTCGACTCAAAGGATTTACTTTCGGTCTTGTTGTGCTCATCTTCTCTCCTTAATTAGCCGCCCATCAAACGGCGTCTCTCCAAAAATTCTAGAAACTCGCATGAACTCCACCTTCTACGCGCCCCGTCGGGAGCGGGGACGTTCACGCCTCTTCCATTTCGGCGGCAAGTCTAGCATAAGTTTAGGCGAAAATAAAACAAAATTTCATGCGTGAAACAGAAAAGTACGGAAAATAAAGGGGAGGAGGCCAAGGGCATAAGGGTTAGAGAAACCCCGCTTGACAATAGTCGTTGCAACGACTATATTGGTTTTCGTGCCGAAAAAGCTGCGAGACGAGTTAAAGAGCAGGCGACCTTTCACAAGCCGTGAAGAAGAGGTCTTCCTTAACGTGCTGCGGACTGCGGACGCTCTGACGCGCAACTTCGTTGAAGTATTGAAGCCTGCGAACCTTTCGCCTACGCAGTACAACGCGCTTCGCATACTTCGAGGCGCTGGCCTGGAAGGTTTGGCCTGCAAAGAGATTTCCGGGCGCATGGTGACGCGCGATCCAGACATCACGCGCCTGCTTGATCGCATGGAACGGCGCAAACTCGTCACACGCTCGCGTGAAGCGCGCGACCGCCGCGTCATCACCATACGCATCACGGACGATGGGCTTCGCTTACTAAACGAGTTGGACGACGCGATTGATCGCATGCACACAAGTATGCTGGGGCACATGGGAGAGAAGAAGTTAGAGGCGCTCTCAGAGATGTTAGAGTTGGCGCGCGAGAAGAGCGTCTAAAAAATTTTAAGAAAATAGTTGTTGATGGTCTATGACGAAGCAATCGGATAATAAATGAAGGCAGGAAACCTTATCCACTAAATCACACGAAACAACACGAAGGAATACATCAAGCAGTTTCGTGTCGTTTCGTGTGATTTAGTGGATAGTCTTTCGCTCCACTTTTATTGCCAGATTAAGTTGTCAAAAACTATTGAAAGGTGAATGGCGATGAGCAAGTTCTACGTTCCTATTATCTTGGGCAGCACAAGGCGCGGTAGAAAGAGCGAACGGGTCGCGCGCTTTGTTCATGCTCGAATGAGTAAGAGGGAAAATCTGGAGACAGAGGTTCTTGATCTTCTTGATTACAATTTTCCGATTATGGAAGAGCGCCTGCGATTTGACGAAAACCCGCCGCCGCATGTACGCGAGTTTAGCGAAAAGATTGCGCGCTCCGATTCCGTAGTCATAGTCACGCCCGAATACAATCACGGCTACCCCGGCGTATTGAAGAACGCGCTCGATTATCTGCTGCCCGAATACAAGCGTAAGCCCATAGGAATCGTGACCGTTTCGGGCGGAAATTTTGGTGGCATCAACTGTCTCGAACAACTTCGTCTGGTCACACTTGGCTTCGGAGCGTTTCCAATCCCTGCGTCGCTTCCCATCTCGCGCGTGCAGGAGAGTTTTGACGAAGAGGGGAATCCGCAGGAAGCTTTTTATGAGAAGAACGCTGAGAATTTTATCAATGAAGTGCTGTGGTTCGCGGAAGCTATAAGGACGCAACGAGAGAAAGGGGAAACTAGATGATTAAAGTTAGACGTGCAGAGGAGAGAGGCGAGACAGAGACCTGGTGGTTGATGAGCCATCACACGTTTTCGTTCAACAACTATTACGACCCGCAGAACATGGGATGGAGCGATCTGCGTGTCATCAACGAGGATTTCGTCAAACCCGCTGCCGGCTTCGGCACGCACTCGCACAAAGATATGGAGATCATAACTTACGTGTTAGAAGGCGCGCTCGAACACAAAGACAGCATGGGCAATACCTCCATCATTCGTCCGGGCGAAGTTCAGCGAATGACCGCAGGGAAGGGCGTGAGCCACAGCGAGTTCAACTCGTCCAAAACTGAGCCTGTTCATCTTCTTCAAATCTGGATTTTACCGGAAAGAAGAGACCTTGAGCCGGGATACGAACAAAAGTCTTTTCCTGCGGAAGAGCGAAAAGGAAAATTGCGTCTGGTTGCTTCCAGAGCGGGCAGCGATGGCTCAGTCACCATTCATCAGGATGCGAAGCTGTTCGTTGCCAGCTTAGGCGCTGGCGAAGAAGTAAGCCACAACTTTGAGCCGGGGCGTAAAGCGTGGGTGCAGGTCGCGCGCGGCTCCGTCAATTTAAATGGGCAGAGCTTACAGCAGGGCGACGGTGCGGCAATCAGCGATGAAGAATCTCTTAAGATTGCTGCACAGGATGAAGCAGAGATTTTATTGTTCGACCTTGCAGCTTAAAAACCGCTTCGCGTTTCTTTGCGTCTTAGCGTGAAACTTAGCCTCACGCAAAGACGCTAAGACGCAAAGAGAGAGCGCAAAGGATTGTTCCTTCAATCTCGTTATGAAATTAATTCTCACCGTCCGTCTGTTACAAAATGGTTACAGCTTGGAGTTATGGAAGCGCGAGCCAGAGCATGCAGGTGCGCCGTAGATTTTCGCGCCGTATGCTTCGCGTTCGGTCAAGCTGATTCTTGACAGAGGCGCGCTGTGTGACTAAAATCTTTGCCACTCAGACAGGATATTGGAGGCTGTTCCCGCGGGACTCCATTACACGTGAGTTGGACGCGGGCGAAGAGTCAAATACGTGGCTCTCTACAGTTAGTCGGTGACTTAAGCACCGCTCCAAAAAATGTGCCGGAGCTTTCCGGCACGCGCTCCGTCGCCCCACGAGTTTTATGCTGGTGGGGCGATGTCGTGTAAAGAAGGCAAAAGGAAAAAGTAAAAAGGCAAAAGTGCGGACAAGAGCATCTTTCTGATAAAGCTCTTCGGCCTTACTTTTACCTTTTTACTTTTTCCTTTTGCCTTATCTTACGTATATCGGGTTGGAGATTATCCAGGGATTATTTCCGACGAACGGTTGAAGCTGGTTGAGATAAACTTCAACGCGATATACGCCCTTTTGATTCACAGTGAATTCTTTGTGCGACGTAGAATTTTCCGTCTGAACAATCGCGCCGTCTCTGATTAGAACGATGCGGCTCGCAACGGGCGCGCGAACCTCTAGTCGAACGCCGTCGCCAAGCTGTATCTCGTCGCCCATAATCTTCTGTTCACTGCTGTTTGAAGCAATGAAAGAGAAACCCGTCGCGTCGCAAAAAAGATCGAAGGAGAAATAGGAGTGACCGCGTCGTAGAGCTTCAAGCAGCGTGTCGGCGACGAGCGGTTGCCCCGCTTGCAGTAGCACGTGCGTGCGAACTATTTGAAAGCTTCGCTCGTAAGGGTCTAGCTTTATCCCCAGAAATCTTTTTCCGGTTTCGTCGCCGAAATGTATTCCGACGTTCGCGTGCGCGTCCGAGCCAGCCGTTGCGACCAGACGCGCGTTGCCTGACGAATTCAATTCATCCCATCGCCGCAAATTTTCGGAAGGTCGCTCGTAGAATTTAACAAAAAGAAGATCAGGGTAACTTCTGTAAGACCATAGACCATCGAAAAAGAGCGTGAAATAGTTAATCTGCTTCGAGTTCGTGTAGAGGTTATAGACTTCGATCCCGTCATAACCTCCCGCGCTCCAACTGCGGAACTCCTGCGGGTACGCTACTAAGCTCAACTCGCCGCTGGCCTTCGCCTCGTTGATGACATCCTCAGTCCCCTTTGACGAAGCTTTATTCGCAGTCTCGCTGCCCGGCACAAGCAGGAGGCGATCTCCAGCGCTCGTGCTGACTTCGTTGCCGCCTACGAATAGCACGCCGCCGTGCGTTCCATTCAGAGTCATCGCGGCTGTGTCTAAAAGATCGGAAGGATGCTCTGTCATGACTACAAAGTTGAGAGCGTTGGCCTGCGCCGCTCGCACAATATCTTCGAGCGTTCCGGTGCTGTGTCCCCCCAGATTCGAGTGTACGTGAATTACGCCTCTGTAATCCGCGTAGCCGTTCTCGTTTCGGTTGACGATGCGCTCGGAATTCAACTGCACAATCGCCGCGTGCAGTTTTCCGAAACGATAGCGCCTGTACGCGAACGGAATCTGCGAGAGCAGAAGAATCGCCAACAGGATTAGCAGAATTTTCTTCCAAAGTTTCATTGCAAAACTGCGAGCAGGCATTTAATCCTTAGCGAGCTTAAGCATTTTCCTTTGCGCCTTTGCGTGAACCCTCAGCTCTCATTAATTCTTAAGATTCATGTGAATTGCATGTTCACGCAAAGGCGCAAAGATAAGAGATAAGCCCGCAAAGAGGATTTTGAAAGTTGACCTTATCTCAAAAATCTGTCGAACCACGCGAGCGTTCGTTCAAGAGCGTCCTGCCTGTGCTTTGGCTCGTGAAAACTGTGTCCCTCGCGCGGGTAGCGCACCAGAACGGTTTCAATCCCACGTCGGCGGAGCGCCATGTACATCTCTTCCGATTGCGTGATGTGAACATCGTTGTCCTGTTCGCCGTGTATGAAGAGCGTAGGCGTTTGCGCAGCCCGCGCGTAGCGAAGCGGCGACCACTGCCACAGATTTTCATAATCGTCCCAAGGGAAGCCGCCGAACTCCGCGTGAATCAAGTCCTGATAAAGAGATGTCGAGTAGAAGCTGATTAGATTGCTCACGCTAGCCTTGGATACTGCTGCGCGAAAACGCGGCGTCTGCGTAATCATCCAGTTGGTCATAAAACCGCCGTATGAACCGCCCGTTACGCCAATCCTATCCGCGTCAATCCAGTTGTACCTGCGCAAGGCTTCGTCAACGCCCGCCATCAAATCTCTGTAATCGCTGCCGCCCCACTCGCGCAAAGTCCCGTCCGAAAATTTTTGTCCATAGCCATTAGACCCGCGCGGGTTCATGTATAGCACAGCATAGCCGCGAGCCGCGTAAGCCTGAAAGTCCGTGTAAAAGGTATAGCCGTACATCCCGTGCGGCCCGCCATGAATGCTCAAGATTAGCGGATAGCGTTGATTATCACGAAAGCCTGCGGGCTTCATCAGCCAAGCTTGAATCGTCGTATTGTCGAAGCTTTTGAACGTGAACTCTTCAGGCTCGATAGGTCTAACAGAGCGCAGGAGAGTATCGTTGTGCGCGCTCAAACGATACTCAAGTCGCTCGAAATAAGAAGAACTATACACCTTTCCTTGCCAAACTTCGGCGGGGGTAATGCTGTTGCTTGCCGTTAAGGCTAGATTCCAAATCTGGCCGGAAGAACTAACACTGAAGCTCGTTATCTGAAACGGGCGAGCCAAGAATCTAACCGATTCAAGTGTCATGCGTGGAGGCTCTGGGCCAAAACCTTCAAAGAATGATCGGAGTCCAGTTCCGTCTGCATTTACGCGATAAATAACCGCTCTCCCGCGATTGTTAGCAAGAAAGAATATAGCGCGGCTATCAGGCGACCATCGCGGACTTTGTGCTCGACGATCCTGCGCAGCAGTAAGTTCTCGCCCTCTGCCACCGCCAGCATCAATCACCCAAACGTGCCTGTCTTCCGCCACACTGTCAATCGTCGTAACCTCTCGCGTAGTAGCCGTGTAAGCTATCCATTTTCCATCAGGCGACCACGCGGGTTCATATTCGCAGCCCTGTGTGCTCGTTATCTGGCGAACGCGCCCGCTCATGTCAACTGCGAAGATGTCAGAATTGTTGTTCGCGTCCGGGTCTTGTTCATGGTTTGAGAGAAACGCAATTTCGTTCCCGTTCGGATTCCATGTGAGAGCATGATCGTAGTACGAGCCGGAAGTGAGTTGACGAGGCGGCCTGTCATCAGAGTTCGGCGGGTCAACATCAACGAGCCATACGTGCGTGCGCAGGTTATCGGAGAAAGAGGTTCGTGACTTGTACTGTATGCGGTCTATCACGCGCGGGTCATCATCGCCGCGCCGCGCCACTTCACCCGGAGCGGTTTCCGCCGTCGCGTTGATGTATGCGATGCGGTGCGAGTCTGGCGACCATGTAAGGCGCTCGCCAGCGTAGGTAATGAAAAAGTTTGTCTCGCGTACTTGAGTTATGAAGCGCGGCGTGCCGCCCGTTGGCCCAACCACCCAGATGCCGTAGCGGTTCTCATGTTCCGCCAGAAACGCTATACGCTGACTGTCCGGCGACCATCGCGGATTCGTAGCCTCCCACCCTGCTGGCAGCAGTGGACGCGTAGCTCGCCCCAAATCTGTCGTGCGCGGTAGTGCTTCACCCGCCGCTCGCACAATCCACAACGCAGTGCGCTGCGCGTCCGCATCATTCATCGTCACAGTGTAAACGACCCAGCCACCGTCCGGCGAAATCTGCGCATCCTTTACTTCTGCCACGCGCAGAGTCTCCGCGGGCGTCATGCCGCGTTGCGCGTATGCAGAGGTGAAGGACGCAAGAAGAAATAGAGCTATGAAGATGAGCGTTCGTTTCATATTATAGCGGTTCTCACTTGAATGCGACTCATGTCAGTGCCTGCGGTAGCGGGCGGGTATCGGTGCGGCTACGACCCGCCCGCTACCGCAGGCGGTACTG
>Ga0209027_1000861_pt1 | contig 11198 bp, 8 predicted proteins | sample GraSoi013_1_20cm_3_FD_185821 | JGI IMG/M metagenome (GOLD analysis project Ga0209027, IMG submission 185821) | Grasslands soil microbial communities from the Angelo Coastal Reserve, California, USA - Sample 09_27_2013_1_20cm (SPAdes) (version 2) | ecosystem: Environmental > Terrestrial > Soil >...
ACGTCACGTGGGCGGGTGAACACCGATTCGATGCGGGTCGTCCCAGCGGACCGACGGCTCGCATCGACGGAGAGGGAGAGACGGGCCAATCGCCGCCGGAAACTCTGCTCACCGCACTCGCGACGTGCGTGTCTTACGATGTGATCGACATTCTTGCAAAGCAGCGCACCCCGATTTCAGGACTGGAGATCGATGTCGTCGGTGAGCGAGTCAACACCGTACCTCGTCGCTACCATCACGTGACCATGAATTTCCGGATCGCCGGTCAGGGCATCGAGCACGAAAAAGCCCTGCGCGCAATCGAGTTGTCGGCGAACAAATACTGCTCGGTTCGGGAGACACTCCGCCCCGACCTCAAAATTGATTGGACGGTTGAGATTACGGACTGAGCACCTAACAGCACACTACCTCGCTGGGCGCTGATAGCTGCTCGCTCTTAGCTAAGCGCTGCCTGCGTCTGGACGGATCGCGCGGAAGTACGGCAAAGGCAACAGAACGCGATGCGAGTTCCCTGTTAATGGAGACCGGTTGTCGGTTCGCGCCCGGACACTCTAGTGCGGGTTCAACCGAAAACCCGCAACCAGTAACCGGCAACCCACATCGCGTTCAGTTCCATTTCCTCTCAGTCCGACGAGGGCCGTCCCGTCGCCTGCAGCGCTTAGCTATCAGCGTGCAGCTATCAGCTACCAGCGAGGTAGTGGGCTTTTAAGTCCTCAATCCGCAGTCATCTCTTTTTCTTCACGCGTACCTTCGCGAACTCCCACTTCTTCTCGGAAATCTCGATCTCCTCTCTCAGTCGAAGGTAGCTGTCGTAGCGCTCAGCGCTGATTGAGTTGTCGTCAACAGCCTGCCGCACCGCGCAGCCGGGCTCGACACGGTGCGTGCAGTTGGAGAAGCGGCACGAGCGGCTAAAGCCGCGGAATTCGCGGAAGCAGTCGTCGAGGTGCTCCGACGCCAGCCCCCACGTTCCGACCTCGCGCAGACCGGGCGTGTCGACAACGTAGCCGGCATCGGGCAATGGATGAAGCAGAGCGCCGACCGTCGTGTGGCGTCCTTTGTTGACGGACTCGCTTATCTCGCCGACGCGCAGTCCGAGACCCGGATACATCGAGTTCATCAACGAGGATTTGCCGACGCCGGAAGGTCCGGTCAGCACTGACGTTTTGCCTTCGAGGTCGCGGTGCAGATCATCGAGCCCGACGCGCTGTTTGACGCTGGTGAAATGCACCGGATATCCCGCACGCGCATAATCCGAAAATTCCTGCTCGGTTTTTTCGCGGTCGACCAGCTCGATTTTGTTGATTACGATGCGCGATTCGAGGCCGTTCGCTTCCGAGATGACCAGAAAGCGGTCGAGCATGCGACGATGCGGTTCGGGTTTTGTCGCCGCGAACACGACCACGACCTGATCGACGTTGGCGGCAACGATGCGCTCGCCCTGACCTTCGCCCGGCGCGCGGCGGGAAAGCTGCGATTGCCGCGGCGCGATCTCGCTGATCGCCCAATGACCAACGTGCGCATCCGACTCGATAACGACGCGGTCGCCGACCGCGAGCTTCTTCAACTCGTCGGTTTCTTTCTTGAGGCGTCCACGCAACGAAGCCTCGACCGTCTCACCAGAAGTCGTGCGAACGTGCCAGACTCCGCCTGTACCTTTCAGGACGACGCCTTCGATTTGCGTCAACTGCTACCCTCTCGGCGCATTGCGTCCCACCAGGTTGTGTCACTCGATTTGGCGCCACGAATGAGCGCGTCGAGTGTTGCTTTCGCCTCGCTCAGCTTCATCTCCCCCATGCTTCGGCGGACCTCATCTTCGTTTGCACCGAAGGCAAGAAATTCCGTCTCGAGATGTCCGGTCGCGACAGGGTCGCCGCCTCCCCAGCGCACGAAAAGAAGATACGCCGCGAATGGCCGGCCCTTTTCGCCGCTCTCGTCGGCGACGATCTCGACGCTGTAAGAGGCTCCGTCGCTTCCTTCGAACGCTGCCGGACGATCGTGTACAGCCATGTACCCTCCGATCGTGTTCGGATCTCCTTTGGAGTGATCGGGAGGGATGAATCTGCCCATGCTAGCGACGGCGCTTGCCGACGATTTCCTTGACGACGTTGCCAGTGATGAACGCGACGTTCGCCGGCCGCTCTGCCAGCCGCCGCATCAGATAGGGATACCATTGCGTTCCAAAGGGGACATAAACGCGCATGCGATAACCTTCGCGCACCAGGCGATCCTGCAAATCCCTGCGCACTCCATAGAGCATTTGAAACTCGTAGCGGTCTGCCGCGATGTTTTTTTCTTTTGCAAAACGCTTCGCCTCCCTGATGATCGCCTCATCGTGAGTGGCGAGTCCCGGGTAATTCCCCTTCAACATCAATTCTTGCATCGAGCGAACGTAGTTGGAATCGACATCCTTCTTGGCTGGATACGCGACAGTCTCGGGCTCCTTGTATGCGCCTTTGCAAAGGCGGACCCGCGCCTTGATCAGAATGGCGCGCTCGACGTCGGCAAACGTACGATAGAGGTAACTCTGTAAGACAATGCCGACGTGGTCGCGGTAAGCAGGGTAGAGGCGCTGCTCGAACAGATCCAGCGTCCGCTGAGTGTACTCGCTGGACTCCATGTCGATGCGCACGAACGAGCCGTAGTCACGCGCTCGCTGCAGAATCCGGTGCATTGTCGCGACGCAAAGGTCCTCCGAGATATCGAGGCCCATTGCGGTGAGCTTTACTGAAACGTTGGCGTTCAGTTTCCGCTCCTTGATGCGGTCGAGCATCGTTACATAGGCGTCCCCTGCCGCTCGTGCTTCGGCCTCGTTGTGGACGCTCTCGCCGAGGAGGTCGAGTGATGCAGTTATTCCGCGGCCGTTGAGACGCGCGACAGCGGCCAGCGCCGTGTCCAACGTTTCACCAGCGACGAACCGATTGGCGAAGCTTTTCGCGATTTTATTGTTGCGAACGAATTTGAAGATCCGCGGCTGATTGGAGAGGTAAAGGAGCGCGCTGCGAAGCATTACTTGTTTTGTAGTGGTGAAGCTGCGGTCGATGAGCGTCGATTGACTGTCCGACCGCGACGTGACAGGTCGAAGATCCTTGTCACCGGATGGCGCCCGCCTTTTTTCAGATCCCGATCGAAGAGGTTCCAGGTCGTCAGTCCATCGTCGCTCTCGGGTTCGAGGAGGTACACGATCAATGCGCCGCGCGGCTGGGCCGTGGAGACGATGAAGGATCTCGGCGGTACGGCCTGCAGTCCGCGCTGCCAGGTTCCCTTGAGCCGGACCTCATGATGTCCCTGAAAAACGCGCGCGGATGTGATGATCGAATCGATAGTGAAGGATTCGCCGCGCGCGAGCCACGCGGAGTCAGACCGCTCTACGCGAATTCCGTGCAGGCGCAGCAGTGTGACGGCAGCAGTATCCTGCGGTGCAATGACATAGGCGGCTGGGGGCAGACGGTCCAATGTCGACGTGAATCGATCGTAGACGGGCATGCGGACGGCGTGTACCCTGCCTGTTCGACGCTCACCTCGCGGAACGCCCGGCTGAGCGGTGCTGGAGTCTGCCGTCTTCTCGATGTCCTCCTTGAGGACGTCGAGCGAGCGCGGTGTGGCGACTAGCTCGGAGCGGACAGCCACGATTTGCACGGAGTCCGGCGCGCGTCCCCACGCGAGTGGCAAACTGTCGGCACGGGCGCTGAGCGATTTGATCGCAATCGCTTTCTCTGCCACAAGCGAAAGGATCTCCGTTACGAACGCGTACGTTGACGCGATCCGTCGGGCGAGCGAATCGTGCGAGTATGCCTCGCTGAGAATGGCAATGCGGCCGCGGATTCCGAAGTAGTTCGTGCCGAATCGCGGACGCGGGTCGTAGGTCGCCCACGCTTCGCGAACTGAGCTGTCTGCAACCAGGCCACGCTCGTCTGACACGAAGTTGCCGTAGTCGAATACCTCGAATCCGTGTCGCGTTCGCATCCTCTCACGCAACAGTGGCAGCAAAGAGTCGCGTGCATAGACGCCGCCGAACACCGCGGCCGGGCTCAGCGATGGCGAGTACGTAAGCGCATAGCCGTGAAAGCTCCCATCGGTCGTGTGCAAGTCCACGAACACGTCGGGATCCCACGCGTTGAACATCGCCAGTGATGCGCGAGTCTCTGGCGCCTCCGCCTTCACATAGTCGCGATTGAGATCCAGGTTTTGTGCGTTCGCTCTCGTGCCCACCAGCTCGGGGCCGTTCTGCTCCGTCCGGTTCACCGACTGCGAGGCAAAGCGCTCGTTGCCATCGGCGTTGTAGATCGGGACGGCAATCAACACGATCGAGTCGAGAGCATTTGGCCTCGGCGAGAAAGTGAGATCGCGGATTAGAGCGAGTAAGGCGTCTTTCCCCTCGACTTCGCCGGCGTGAATGTTCCCCTGGACATAGACAATTGGTCGCCCGAGGCGCCTCGCTTCCGACGGAGTGGCTACGCGCGGGCGCGAGGCGATAACGAAGGGAATGGTACGCCCTTCGGTTGTCTTGCCGATCGAGCCGAATGTCAGCGGCGCGCCGAGATTGCGCAGCGAGTCGAGAAACTGCTGAACATCGTTGTAATGAGAAGTCTCCTGATACCGCGTCAGCTCAGGACGCGTGTGCGGATAATCGGCGGGCGTGATCGGCCGGTTGAGATGCGCGGGGGCGCACGCGCTCTCAAGGATCGCAGCGACAACAAGTGACACCGCCCACCCCGCGGGGCGCACAACCAAACGCACTACCGTTCGCCTGGATAAAAGACTTGTCGACGACGCGCCATCTCGAGCAACAGCTCCGCCGGTTCGAAGCGACCCGGGAACCTCGCGTTCAAATCCTCGAGGCGCTGCACTACGATCTGGATGCCAAGCGAGTCCATATGGCGGAATGGTCCGCCGCGGAAAGGTGGAAAACCAAAGCCGAACACCGCGCCAACGTCACCATCGCGCGGCGACCTGATGATTCCGTCACTGAGACAACGTGCGGCTTCATTTAGCATCGCGAGAACGGTTCGCTGCTGAATCTGGATTGCAGGCATGTCCTCGCGCGGTGGGGGATCATTCGTGGCAGCTGGTGTGATCGGCTTCACAACCGGGATGCTGCCGGGTGCGAGAAAGAGCGCGTAGACCGAAGGATCGACGTCGCCTTTCTTCCCCTCCTTGTCGTAACTGTAGAAACCCTTTTGCGATTTGCGGCCGTAACGGCCGGCGGTCACCACTGCCTGAATCGAGTTGGCAGCATGCATTCGATCGGGGAACGCCTCGGCCATGATTTTCCCTGCCTTCAGCGCGACATCGAGCCCGACTTCGTCGATGAGGGTAATTGGTCCGACCGGGAAACCGAAATCGACCAGTGCTTTGTCGATGAGATCGATCGCCACGCCGTGATCGAGCAGGATCGCCGCCTCATTGATGTACGGCGACAGGATACGGTTGACGTAGAAACCGGGCCCATCGTTCACGACGATCACCGTCTTTCCGAGTCTCTTGCCGTATGCGACGGCCGTCGCCAACACCTGCGGATAAACCTGTTCAGTAGTGATCACTTCGAGGAGCGGCATCTTGTGCACTGGTGAGAAGAAATGCATGCCGAGCACGCGATCCGGCCGACTCGATGCCTGCGCGATCAAGGCAATTGGAATAGTAGATGTGTTGGTGGCGAAGATCGCCTGCGGCTTGATCGCAGCTTCCGTCTCGCGCAACACCTGATGCTTGACGGCGAGATCCTCGAATACTGCCTCGATCACCAGGTCGACGTTGCCGAAGCCGGAGTAGTCGACAGTACCGCCGACCAGCGCCATGTAGTCGCTGTACTGGACTTTGGTGATTTGCTTTCTGGCCAGTCGTTCCCGTAGCACATCACGCACTGCTGCGTAGCCTTTGGCCACGCGAGAGTGATCAGCGTCCTTCAGGCGGACGAGACTTCCATGTTGGACCGCAATGGACGCGATACCGGCTCCCATGAAGCCGGCGCCGATGATCGCAATTTTATCCACCGGGAGTGCCTCGAAGGCAGATACCGGCAGCTCGGAGTACTGGAGCGGATCGACGCCCGGGTCTTTCTTCAGCTCATTGGTGGCAAAAAAGAGGAAGATCAACTGGCGTGACACGTCGGTCATTGCCATCTCGCCAAACTTGCGCGATTCCTCCCGATATCCTTCTGCCGGCCCCTTCTCGTAGCCAATCGCGATCACGTCGATCGCCGCGATCAATGCCGGGTAATTGCCGCGCGACTTCGTCAAGGTTTGTTCGCGTGCCTTGCGCAGCACGATCGCGCGCCCGGCTGGATTGCGATCGAGAAGAGCGCCCTTCAACCCGCCACCGTGCCGCTCGCTCCTTCTTCTTCCTTCCGCAACTTCGCGCGCGCGCTGAACCGCAATCGTGCGCAGAATGGACGGATGCACCAGCTCGTCGATCAACCCGAGCTGCAACGCTTTCTTCGCCCGCACGTGCTTGCCGGTGAGAATCAGATCCAGCGCGTTGGTCAGGCCGATTCGGCGTGGCAGACGCTGAGTCCCGCCGGCGCCAGGGATCAGTCCGAGCTGAACCTCCGGCAAAGCAAGAATTGTCTTTGGATGATCGGTGGCGATGCGATAGCGGCATGCGAGCGCCGTTTCCAATCCGCCTCCGAGGCATGCGCCGTGGATTGCCGCGATTACCGGAATGCGCAAGCGTTCGATCGAGTCGAGTAGCATTTGTCCATCTCGGCTCAGTCGCTCGGCATCGGTGGCAGTCTTGAGCTGAAGGAATTCCTCGATGTCCGCGCCGGCGATCCAGACGTCAGGCTTACCGCTGATGAAAACCGCGCCATGCACCGACGTGTCCTGCTCCATGCGACTCACGAGCGCGACGAACTCGTCCTTGACCGCCCGACTCAGTTTGTTGACCGATTCGTTCGGGAGGTCGAAGGTAATTACCGCAATGCCATCGACGACTTCTACGGACAGCGCCGGCTTCCAGCGCGTACCGACCAATCCACCGATGGTCACTTCCGACGTCGAGCTCATTGGGTTCTCTCGACTACCATTGCGAAGCCCATACCTCCTGCCGCGCAAACAGTCATCAATCCAAACTGACCACCACGCCGCCGCAGCTCGTTGAGCAGCGTCGTTGTAATACGCGCACCAGTCGCGCCAAAAGGATGACCGATCGCAATCGATCCACCCATCACATTCAGCTTGGCTCGATCGACTTCACCAACGGGCTCAGAGAACCCGGCGCGCTCTGCCCAGTACTTCGACTCGAATCCTTTGAGATTTGACAACACCTGCGCCGCAAACGCTTCGTGCATCTCTACGAGATCGATGTCCTTCAGTGTCAACCCGGCGCGCTTCAGCGCAACCGGCGCCGCCAGCACCGGTGCCTGCAGCAGCTGCTCACCGGGATCGAGCGCAGCATAAGCATACGACTTGATGATGCCGAGCGTGGGATAACCGAGGGCCTTCGCTTTCTCCTCGTTCATGATCAGAACGCAGGCGCCACCGTCGGTGAGTGGAGAAGAATTTCCCGCCGTTACGCTGCCGTATTTTCGGTCGAACACCGGCTTGAGAGCCGCAAGCTGTTCGTAACTGGTATCCTCACGGATTCCGTTATCGGATGTGAGTACGCTGTCAAACTTGGGTGGAACGTACACGGGCATGATCTCAGCCGTGAGTCGACCGTCGGCAGTGCCCGCGGCAGCGAGCCGATGCGAGCGAAGCGCAAAATGGTCCTGCTCTTCGCGTGATATGGTGTTCAACTTCGCCATTTTCTCCGCCGACTGGCCCATTGTTTCGCCAGTCGAGGGCTCGGCGATCGCCGGCGTAACTGGCACCAGGTCCTTGGGGCGGAGTCGCATCAGTGTCTTGATGCGTGCGGGAAAAGACTTCGCTTTCGACGCAGCGACCAGAGTCTCCGCAAAGCCCTGCGAGTGCAGGATGGGAATATTCGAGAGGGATTCAGACCCGCCGGCGATGGCAACATCCATCTGACCGAGCGCGATCTGATCGGCGGCGTCGGTGATCGCCTGATTCGCCGACGCGCAGGCACGACTGACACTAAAAGCCTGCACCCCTTTTGGCAGCAACGGCAGCAGTGACACCTCGCGCGCGATGTTCGGCGCGAGAATCGACGGAATCACCGTACCGAAGACGATGCCGTTTACTTCTTTACCGTCGAGATTGGTGCGCTGCAACAGTTCGGCAACGCAGAGCTTGCCGAGGTCTATCGCCGAAATCGATTTGAGTGCAGTACCTGCTTTTGCGAACGGCGTCCGTACGCCCGCGACAATTGCGACGCGGCGCCCGTTCCCGAATGTTGCCATGCAAGGAACTTAGACGGGCGCCAATCTTCTATCTAGGACGTAGCGCGCTCTCCCGCGGCACGTTCTTTCTCGAGTAGCTTTCGCTTGCGCTCCAGTCCCCATCTGTACCCGCCGAGATCACCACTCTGGCGAATGACGCGGTGACAAGGAATCAACAGGGCAACTCGATTGTTGGCGCATGCCGATGCAACCGCACGCACTGCACGAGGGGATCCGATGGCTTGCGCGATCTCGCTGTACGATCTCGTCTGCCCAAACGGAATTCTCTGCAGCTCGCGCCACACCTTCCATTGAAATGCAGAAGCTTGAACATCCAGCGGAACATCGCTGCGCGCACTCGTGCCGTCGATTGCAGCAACGACGGCATCGACCCATGTCTGCAGCTCACTCGACGGGGCCGCAGCTCTTTTTCGTTCAGCCGCAGGGTACTCGCTGTTTAACGCTTCCTCCAGATACTTTTCGTTGTCGCCGAGTTTGACGGCGCAGACGCCTCGTTCGGTTGCAGCGACGAGTAGTACTCCGAGCGACGTCTTCGTCAGCGCGTAGTCGATTTGCGCACCAGCGCCCCCGCGTTTGTAGGCAGCAGGCGTCATTCCGAGACGCGTGGCAGCATCCTCGTATGCACGACTGCTGGATCCATAGCCGGCGCCGAACGACGCACGACTTACCGTCTCACCGCGCTTCAGCTCACTCTTTAGCTTCTCACTCTTTCTGGCGCGGATGTATTGCGCCGGAGTTAGTCCTACCGTTTCCTTGAACTTTCGCTGCAGGTGGTAAGGGCTCAAACCGGCGTGATCACTCAGCAAAGCGAGCGTGATGCGCTCGTCGAGATCGCCGGCGTGCTCGTCGATATAATCGCGCGCACGTTGCACCGCAGTGTTTCTTGATTTGGGTCGGTTCGGGCGACAGCGCCGACACGCGCGGAAGCCCGCACGCTCGGCTGCCTCGGTCGAAGAGAAGAAAGAGATATTTTCGCGCTTTGGACGGCGTGACGGACACGACGGACGGCAGTAAATGCGCGTCGTGGTGACGCCGTAAAAGAAATTCTCGTCTGCCGTCGGATCGCGCGTGAGCACCGAATTCCAGGCGGTTGCTTCATCGAATGCCGCGGACTGATCGGACGCTATCGTTGCTGATGCAGTGTTTCTCATAGACTCCGTCGCTGAAAGAATCATAACTGGGAATAAGGATGTCCACCCCGATCGGCTGCGGATATCCGAATCTTGCTGTCAAATTCCTTAGCTTGCCGAGTTAACTTCGCGGATTGCCCGATGACGAAACTTTTTGATCGGCGGTTCGACCTCCTTGTAATCGGCGGCGGAATTACGGGTTGCGGCGTAGCACGTGACGCGGCCATGCGCGGGTTATCGGTGGCGCTGATTGAACGCGACGATTTCGCGAGCGGAACTTCTGGGCGGTCATCACGCCTGGTGCACGGGGGCATCCGGTATCTGGAGCAGGGTCGGCTGCATCTGGTGTACGAGTCTATCCGTGAGCGCCAGATACTGCTGCGAATCGCACCCCACCTCGTAAAACCGCTCGCTTTCACCTGGCCGGTTTACACGGGTGCTCGCGTGGGACGCCTCAAGCTCGGCGCCGGCCTCCTGCTCTATCAGATCATGGCGGTGGGAAGGTCACACCGACCGTCGTTCCTGAGTGGCAGACAAACGCTCGACCGCGAGCCGTCATTGCGATCGACGGATCTGAAGGGTGGGGCCGTTTATTACGACGCATCGACTGACGACTCGCGACTCACTGTTGCGACGGCGGTGTCCGCGAAAAATGCGGGGGCAGTCGTCGCTAATCACGCTCGGGTAACGAGAATCCTTCGCGATTCGGGCCGCGTCGTCGGCGCAGAAGTGAAGTCGACGCTAGGCGGCGAAACTGGAGAAGTACGCGCGCAGGCGGTCGTCAACGCCACCGGTGCCTGGCAAAATGCCGCCGGTGCGGTGGAGCACGACACGCATCTACGTGGAAGCAAAGGCGTTCATGTCGCGGTCCCTCGCGAGCGCGTCGGCAATCGTGATGCGATCACCATGATCTCATCAGTCGACAGCCGTGTGATGTTCTGCTTGCCCGCTGGCACTCACACAATCATTGGCACCACGGATACATGGACCGACGAGTCTCCTGAAGATGTTCATGCTTCCGCGGCGGATGTCGCCTACCTGCTGCGCTCGGCGAACTCGTACTTTCCGGAAGCCGCATTAACGCCTGATGACGTAGTCAGCGCGTGGGCCGGTATTCGACCGCTGGTGGCGACGCGCTCGAACAATCCCACCGCGGCTTCGCGCGAGCACAGCATCGTCGTCGATCAATCGGGCGTGATCAGCGTAACCGGCGGCAAGTTAACGACGTACCGCTCGATGGCTGCGGAAGTAGTAGATCGCGTACAGAACGTTCTCTATCGTCGCGTCGGCGCCGCTCCAACCGACACTGTGACTCTGCCGGGTGCGTCTCGAGAGCAGGAGCTGGCGCGCATCGCTCAGGGCAATTCCAGTTTGGCGCAAGCACTGGTTAGCGGACTCCCGTACACGGGAGCGCATCTCGTGTACGGTGTGAAATACGAAATAGCAAAGACGCTGTCGGACCTTCTCATTAGGCGCACCCACCTCGCATTCGAGACTCGCGACCATGGCAAGAGCGTTGCGCAACGGGCTGCCGACCTTGTCGCGCCCCTGTTGGGGTGGGACGAAATGACGAAGCGATCGCGAATCGATCAATACAACGTCGACGTCGATCGCATTTTCGCGATCGACTAGGTTCCCAGCGTCTTTAGTATTGAGCTGGCTGCACTGAGTGAGCGAGACGCAGGAACTCATCGCGCGTCTTCGGATCCTCGCGGAACACTCCACGCAGCGCAGACGTGATCGTCTTCGAGTTCTGCTTCTGCACTCCACGC
>Ga0209027_1000863_pt1 | contig 11174 bp, 7 predicted proteins | sample GraSoi013_1_20cm_3_FD_185821 | JGI IMG/M metagenome (GOLD analysis project Ga0209027, IMG submission 185821) | Grasslands soil microbial communities from the Angelo Coastal Reserve, California, USA - Sample 09_27_2013_1_20cm (SPAdes) (version 2) | ecosystem: Environmental > Terrestrial > Soil >...
AAATCGGATCTCCCCTCCCTTCGGGCGGAATCGAAACTCCTGTTCCCGAATCTCTCCGTCCCGTTGCAGCTTCTCAAGAGTGTTCCGATGCCACTCCGTTTCCACGAATAAATTGATGTCCGAGGGAGTCTTGCCCATCACCTCCTCGGCCGTATAGCCAGTGAGACGGGTGAAGCTTTCATTCACTTCGATGTAGCGGCGCTCCGGGAGGCTTCGTAGAGAGATGGCGTCCGGGCTAGCTTGAATCATTTTCGCGTATCTGTCTTTTGCCTGGCGGAGCTCTCGATCTAGGCGATCGCGGTCAGTGATGTCGCGGACTATTCCAGTGAAAATGCGACTTCCCTTGTGGACATGCTCCCCCAATGAAACTTCGAGAAGAATTTCCCTTCCGCTGCGGTGAAGGCCTGTCAGTTTCAGAGCAGTCCGCGAATGATGTTTCTTGCCAGTTTGCACACATCGTCCGATAGCCGCCTGGTGCGCCTGACGCAGATAGTCGGGCATCAGCATGGTAATCTCTTGGTCCATCATCTCGGAAACGGAGTATCCGAAGACTTCTTGAGCGGCTTCGTTGACAAAAAGAATGATGCTTCGTTCGTCGATGGTGATGATGGCGTCGGTGGCCGTTCGAGCGACAACTCGAAAGAGTTGCGCTAGTTCTAGGGACGGCTTGCGGGAGCTGCCGCGCTTTGGGGCTTTATGGATCCTGCGCTGCGAATTCGGCATAACTCTCTCACCCCTGGCCGCGGGGGCCGGAGACTCCGCTCCCTTGTGGCGTGGCTTTCAGACGGGGATTAACCACCACACAGACTGATGCAGTCGAATCTAGCACAAGAACTCTAGGACCGGCGCGCGCTCGCACGAGACTTGCCGAACTAGAAAACAGACGGATGAACCGAAGAAAAAGTATGGCTCTCCTAACCATTCTGATTCTGGGCTTCGGATTAGATAGAATTTTTTCCTGCCCGGCTAATATCAGCGAGAGGAGTTGATTTGCAGGTTCGACGATCTGACGGCAGCTGACACGAATGACGCCTGTGTACCAGCATTTCCTCGAAACTGGTCCGCTGCGCCTCTGGTAATGAATTCTGCCATCGTCTCAAGTGACAGATTGCGACATAGAGCTGTGCAGCCGTTCGCTAAACGCTTCGGGGGTTCCGACGATCTCTACCGCGAATTGCTTTTTGTCGAGTTCTTCTTGGGCAGCCTTCTACTTCCAAGCGGTAACGGTGGGCAAAGAGGATCGGCAAATCAGGATGCTGCCTTGATGGGAATAATTCACGGGGGCCAGTTTCCCTTCCCTTGCGATGCTGGCCCCCGGGAATCTATGGACTCTAAGCAGGTGAAATATATCCTTGGGCAGGTATTAGCGTCTGTTCCATATTGTACAGATTGGTCTTTTTTTTAATTCTTGCGTGTGTCCATGGAATCAAAGGCGGGCGGAGTTTTAGCAACGACAAGGCGGTTGCGGTCGGACGACAGGACATGCTGTCCAAGAGTGCCAACGACTATACTCCGAGGCAAACACTCGCATAGCTCTCGCCCACTTCAGCCGTAGTTAAGGTTCTCCGAGAATTCCACAACGCGGATATCGTGAAATTCGTCAGAGCACGTCGATAAAGCCAGTCCAACGCCAGAGCCTGCAGCCGAGCGATCCGTGGCAACCTGTGCGTCGGGCTGCCCAGCTCAAGGACTATCCGTTTTATCCGGCGGCCCAGGCGGAGTTTCATTCTCTTGCAGGCCGCCCGGCGGAGGCAGTGAAACAATTTGAAAAAAGCCATGAAGGTGGCCCGCAGCCGGTCTGAAACGAGTTTTTTCGAGCGCCAGTTAAAGGCTTGCCGGCAAAGTGCCCGGAAATCAAAAATTAGAGAGCACGCCGCATGATTTTATACAGAGCGAGCCGCAACGTCCCTCTTGCCACTTTGTCAGTGTGGCCGCTCCCCTCCGCCCCAGATCTTAGGAAGCCCTCCTGGTAGCGGCCCCGGCTCTTCCTCTTCCCGCTCTTTGACTATTCTGGGCGCTGCTAGGAACACGGTTTCCCGACTCTTCACCCTGCCTTTGCCCCTCAGCTTTTGTGCCAACGGGTTCCAGCACTCGGAGCAGATATCGTATTCCTTGCTGTCAATTTCCTTCTGCAGACAATCTCTTGCTTGGCCGCAGAGATCGCAAATAATCATGGATTCCCCTCCTTGAAACTCCGTGCCGCTGTTCTTGATTTCTTTTCTGTAGCGTACACGGGAACAGCCATGCGGTCCACCAACGTTAGTGCTGCGCACATGGCCGTCCTTCGCGTCAGCCGTAAAGCATATTTCTATCCGGTATTTTGTCGGCAGTCCCCGACGCCTTGCCTATTCCCAAACAAGGAGTGTTGCCAACAAGAAGTCCCTTCGCTCTGGTCGCCGTCAAGGGGCAAGCCCGCTGCTCTAGGCCCACTCTTGACCCCGGCTTCGCTGCTCGAAGAATGCGGCTAGGAGAGGGGTGGACCTCTCTGGGCCCTCGCGGTGATGAGCCAAGCAAAGTATCTCGGGCATTGTCGGCGAGATTGGTTAGGTGTATGTTGGTTTCCCGGCCGAATATTTTTCTGGCGAAATATGCGTGCCACGCGGAATCCGGCCCGCCTGCTGGCCTGCCCGACTTAAAATTCAACGCCGCTTGACTGGGGAGACCATTTGCCGTGAAAGCTCTTGCCGCATTTTGGATGCGCTTGCTGGCGTTTACTTTGCTTGTTCTGACTGCCGGAATCTTACTCATGGAGAAGCACGCTCCGCCCAAAACTGGCGTCGGAGCCGATGGCCCCCCATCCGCTCGCACCCTTGGTTCAGTTTATGCCGCGCTGACCCGGGTCAAGCTTGTGGACCTCATCCCCGCAAGTCTCAGCGGCGAAACCAATCAAGATAGCGAACCTTTTCTCGCTGTCCAAACTGCCAACCCACAGGTCATGGTCGCTTCGGCATTCACTCCCAATCCCGTTTCGAGCAGTAGCAATGCCCCCATCTACGTTTCCGAAGACGGAGGCAACAGCTGGATCCTGAATGCCATCACTCCTGTTCCGCGCATGACCTGCGACATCACCCATGCCATGCCCACGGGAGAGAACCATCCGCGCGGGGACCTCCACGCTGGCACGCTGGCTTGCGCCGCATCCATCACGCTCGACGAGTCGGAATCCAATGACGTTTCTTCCAGTGCGGTTATGAACGTACAGTCCACCCGCAGCAACGTGGACCAGCCCTTCGTTCGGGCCCTGGCCATTTCCAAGACCGACCACATCTATGTGGGGGTCAATGATTTCAATCAGCCCAGTGGCCGTACCGCAACGGTGGACGTCTCGGTCGACGGTGGGGCGACCTACAAATCCTTTTCCATCGAGGCCCGCCATACCGCGGGACAGGATGGGCCTTCAGTTCGTCCGGCAGTCGCTCCGGACAATACCGTTTACGCGGCCTTTTTCGGCTGGCGCAAATTTAACGGTACAAGCGCCACGAGCGACGTCGTGGTGGTGCGCGACGATGCCGGTGGCACCGGCCCCCGTCCTTTCCAGGCGCTTAGAGACCCGTCCGATAAACTTCCGGGCCGTCTGGTCGTGAAGCGCACCTCCATTCCGTGGTCCAATGCGCCCACACTGGGTCAGGAACGAATCGGTTCCACGCTTTCGATCGCCGTCGATCCCCATAACAGTTCCACGGTGTACCTCGGTTGGGCCGACCACGGACAGAAGGGCGACATCTATACGCTGCATGTGCGTCGCTCGACCGACCGCGGGCTGACCTGGTCCAAGGCAGACCTGCCCCAAACGACGATCAGCAACGCGACGAACATAGCGCTGGCGGTGGCCAATAATGGCGTCGTCGGTCTTCTCTACCAGCAACTTTCTGCCGGCCGTTGGGTTACACATATAGTGCAATCGCACAATGCCTTCGCAACCGCTCAGGACCTCATTCTCGCGAGTGTCCCGGCGGATACGCCCAAGCAGCAGTTCTTGCCTTACTTGGGGGACTACGACTATTTGCTTTCTGTGGAGAACGAGTTCCGCGGCGTGTTTTGCGCCAACAACGCGCCAGATCGCACCAATTTCCCGCAAGGCGTAACCTACCAACGCGCAGTGGACTTCAGCGCCAAGACACTCACGGATGGCTCAGGCAACCCCGTGGCGGTTTCTATCGATCCATTCTATTTTAGCGTTCCGGTGATTCCCTGAAGCGCGTTCGTACCGTGACGCGGAGAAAGAGAGGCGTACATGAATTCCTCGCTAAGCTTCCTGGCCGGCATCCTCTCGACGGTCTTGCTTGTACCGTCCGCCGCCCGGTTCCTCGAAGGACAGAACAACCAGGCTGCTCTCGCCAAACAATCCAGCATCGTCTTTTCGGGCACGGTAAGCCAGCTTGGCACAGTCTCCTTTGCGGGCGTCCCTCAATCGCCGCAGACGATAGTCGTTCGCGTGGACTTCGTCTTGAAAAAGCCTGCTGCCGTTTCGCTGAAGAAGGGCGACAACGTCACCGTCGAGGTGAAAGATCCATCCGCCTTCCAACCAGGGACTCAAGCAACGTTCTACACGGAAGGTTGGATCTTTGGTTCCGGTGTGGCCGTCAAGGAACTGGGACATGACTTCAATCCGGGCGGAGGAGCTCCTGCCGAGGGATCCCCTACGGGCCAACCGGCCCTCGCCCAGACGCCAAAGCAGATCAGCGACCAAGATCTCCAAAACCGCGTTGCCTCGTCTGATTTGGTGGTCATTGGTCGCATTACGGATGTCCACCGCTGGACCATACCCAAATCCGCCGCCGCGCGTTATCACGTCTCCGAACACAGCGCGGATTGGCATGAAGCTGTTCTCCAAATCAAGTCAATCCTCAAGGGAACAAAACCCAAGGGCAACAGGATGGCGGTGCGCTTTCCGCTCTCAAGAGATGTAGCCTGGGTTAACTCCCCCAAGTTCCAGAAGCAGCAGGAGGGGATTTTTCTCCTGAAGAAGGATCAGGTTTCCGGCGATCCCACCGCTTCTGTCGGAGGCTACCAGGTTGACGCTTACACCTGTCTAAAGTCCGGCGATTGGCTCCCGCTGTCGGACGAAGCCCGCATCCGCTCCCTGCTCAAGAATTAAGGACCGAAGAAACGAAGCGCCAGAACTGCACACCCGGCGGGGCATGCAATTGGCTCCATCTACGCGCCGGATACCCTGGTTACCTTGACCTCCTACTGTAAATGTGTAAGTTTTGAACCACCCGCACCTACTCACAGTGCATCGTTGGCACGGCGTTGGCCATGGTGTTGAGGTTAGCCAAGTAAGCCGTCGAATTGCTAAACGCCAGTGACCTTCCAGTGCATGTTATGGGTTGCAGGCGAACAAAGTTGAAGCTCAACATTGGCGCCAGCTTGGAGCCCTTCGGTTCATCCATCGCCGTATTCACGGTCACCACGAGATCGTTCACGGCCTTGTTGTATGTGTTTACGCTTTCGACCAGCTTGTTGTAGCGGTCTACGTCTTTGCTGTGCGATGCTCCACTCTCTAAAAGAGCTTTTATCACCACATTCTGGCCTTCCATAGCAACATCCGCCAACAGACCTTCCGCCCGCGCAATCGTCATCGCGTCTTGTAACTGCCGGAGGTTGTAAATCCCCGCGTATCTTTCTTCTCTCTCCCCTAATTCCGTGGAGCACTGGGTGTTGGCTGCGTCCATTTGCCCGCGCCCTCCCTCCACTGCGTACCAACGAATGAACTCAGCGAGCTTGTCTCGCTGTAAAGAAATTCTTTGGTATTTGTCCTTGCCGCCGATGAAATAGTCCACGCCCTCTTCCGCTGTGCCATTCTTGTACTTTCTCATGCCCTCGTCGTAGTCGGTCTTGCTGATTTCCTCGCTCTTGTAAACGGCATCCAACCGAGTGGCCATCCGATTAAACGCGATGCACGGCAGCGGCTCGTCAGGAACAAACGTCCTTTGCACAATGGCAGATTGTTTCCTCTGTTGGGCCAGCATCGGGCCGCACATTAATAGAATCGCTACGGAGATTAGAATCGCCCTCATGCTCCGCCTCCTTGACTATTACGGAATTGTCTCGCAGTTTCGCCTCTGACTATACCGGGCTTTGAATAGGGATCGGAACTACAGCAAGCATAGTGGGAACAGGTTAACCGGCGTCTAGGGAGCCAAACGCGCCTACCGGAGATGCGGAATCGCAGGTGAGAGCGCCTTGGCAAGTGTCCGGTAATTTTTGAGGACGCTGGAATTTGCCGACCCGCCGTTTCGCCAAACCTGAACTGGCCCTCAACTCAATGCTTTGCGGAGACCTTGCGGCTGTCTTGTTCGATTAGAGGTACATTCCCAAATTCGCGCCGCGCCGCCTGCGCACCTTCTTTTCTGGACCTGCCGCCCGAAACCAACTCCTCGATCTTCTCAGCGAGGTGTTCCTGAATCTCGTCTGAGAGATCGTTGTACAAGCGGCGACGCGAGAATAATCGCTTTAGGCCATTCATGATTCACCCGGCGCTAAGCTGTGTAGTCCCATCGAGCTGGCCAGCGGCTTCTGCGGGTAAGCTGGTCCATGCCAGGCCAAGAGCAACATAGCAGGGACTGGCGTCAAGCGGTATTTGTGAATCGAGTCGGAAGCACACTTAGCTTCCCATGGCCGATGCCCAGGCCGTCCGCAATAGGAGGATCTAGACGAAATGCGAGATAGAAGAAACAGCTTTTCAGCGGATTCTAAAGGTTGGCAATACTCGGCGGCTACGCTGAAACTCCGGCTTCGGCGGCACGGCGCACAACCAGAAGCGTCAAATCGTCGGTTTGCTTTAAACCCTCCCCGAAGCTGACCAAGTCCTCGAGACATTCCGAGATCAGCCCGGCAGGCGCTATCCCGCCGTGCCGCGCCGCGAGCGCGCGAATTCGGTGGAGACCATACTCTTGGCCAGCGCGATTCCGTGCTTCCGTCAACCCGTCGGTATACAGAAGAACAGCGTCACCATGAGCCAATGTGAGTCGCTGGACAGGGAAGCGCGTGTTACAGAACATCCCCAGAGGCACGCCGGTGGAATCCCTCGGTGTTGCCCCGTCAACATGGATGTGCAGAAGAGGGAGATGGCCCGCGCTGACAAACTCCACCGAACCGTCGTGTGCCGCTCGTCCTACGACCAGAGTCGCGAATTGTCCGGCAAGAGTGCTTTCGCAGAAAATGCGGTTGGCGTCCTCCACCATCCGATCGAGCGGGAGACCGGCCTCGGCGAGGCTGCGAAACGTAGCATGGAGGTGACTCATAAGCATTGACGCGGCCACACCCTTGCCGGCGACATCCCCCAACATAAACAGCAGCCCGTCGCTTGTTTCGAGAAGGTCGCAGTAGTCCCCGCTCACCATGTTGGCGGGTTGATAGTGAAAGCGCACGTCCCACCCTGCTGGTGCCAAACCCGGTTTCGGCAGGAGTGCGCGCTGGATGCGTGCGGCAAGTGAGAGATCACTCTCCAAGGCACGCTGTTCAGCACTGGTAAGGTGGTCGAGGCAGAAGCGCACAAGCGGATCGGCCAGCAACCGTTCCGGTTCAACGGAGTCATGGCACGTCTCGCAAAGCCCGAATGTTCCTTGATCGATGCGCCCGAGCGCGGCATCCACAGCCGTAAGCAGTTGCGAAAGAGAAGCATCAGCGGCGGGCGAATGCACCGCCGTGTGAAGGCGCTCGCGGCGTTGTTCGAGCTCGGTGCGCAGATACTTTTGCTCGGCAGTGATCATACGACCTCCTGCGCTAGGTTGCTGTTTGGCGGCTGAACTTTCCATCCGATTTCCTCCTTTGAATTGAGGAGCACGGGAGGAGGCTTAACGCGACGCCATTGGCCCGGCGTCTCCATTCACCCCTCGAGCATCGAACCAGCAAGCGGTTTTGCCCAACCCGTCGGCGATTTTCATTTGATGCTACAAACGTGCGATACGGTGCAGGAATTTTTGCGCTGGTCGAGGCGAGATAAACAGTATGTTTGTGAAGTATTCATAAACGAGCCATTCCTCTCTCATTCAGTTGTCATTCTGCGCGGCTAGTGTTTCCGGAGCCAGCCTGAAATTCAGTCACTTCTTGTCTGAGGAGATCACCTGATGCGACTAAGAACGACAGCTTTTTACCTAAGCACAGCGCTGCTCATCCCGTTGTCAGCTGCCGCGCAGGAGCATCCCACATACCAGGTGGGGCCGCAGGCCGATGGAAGCTTTGTAACTCCAACAAATCAAGTGGTCACCCCCGCCGGAACGCAAGTCAATTTCAACGGACGCCCAGTGGCCGTTGCTGTAAGGCCGGACCAGAAAACTGCCGCGGTGTTGGTCACCGGGGGCGGCTATCCCTTACCCACCTTGCCCATCGTCATCGTCGACTTAACTACCGGGACAGTGAAGCAGCAGTTCAATCCGGGCGAAACCAATGGCGCTTACGACGGTGTGCTGTACTCCAAAGATGGCACACAACTGTACTTTTCGCAGGACAACGGGCGGGTCGTAGTCGCCAATGTGGCCCCCGACGGCACACTTTCTGTCAATACCACCATTCCGCTTCCAACTACGTCAGGCGCGGTCAATAACGGTGGTCTCGCTCTTTCTGCCGATGGCAAAACTCTTTATGTCGTTCTGAACATGAGGAATTCGGTCGGCGTCATCAACCTCACCAGCAATCAGTATGTGGGCACCATTCCAGTGCAGAATGCTCCGAAGAGCATCGTCGTGATGGGCCAGCACGCCTATGTCACCAACCAGGGTGGCCGTCCTGCCAATCCTGGGGAGTACACGGACCTCTCCGCCGGGACTCCCATTGTCGCTGATCCGGAATCTGCCTATTCCACTACCGGGACAGTAAGCGTCATCGACTTACGGACGAATGCCGTAATGAAGAACATCGCCGTCGGGCTTCAGCCGACTGCGATTCTGGCGGCGCATAGTCTCGTTTTTGTCGCCAATAGCAACAGCGATTCCATTTCGGTGATCGATCCTTCCAAGAACGAAGTCACCGAGACACTGCAAATCCAGACCTTCCCGGGTGCCCCGCTGGGTAGTTCCCCGAACGGGCTTGCGCTCACCTCGCGCAACGAGCTGGCGGTTAGCTTGGGCGCAAACAACGCCATCGCACTTTATCGCTGGAGCCAAGACCGTGACTTAGTATTTGAGGGATTTGTCCCAACGGCCTGGTATCCGTCGTATGTGGCTGTTGCGGATGCGCAGACGGCGGAGCAGTCCGGTACAGGGAGCAGCCTGCCTGAGCGCTTGATCGTTGCCAACACTAAAGGAACGGCCGTAGGCTCAGCCATCCCCAATACCGGCAACCCAAGCGGCAAAAACACGCACAGCTTTGTCGGGAGCGTTTCCATTGTTCCGCTACCCAACGCAAGTGGTTTCGCCACCTACCATGCCCAGGTGGCTGCCAATAACGGCTGGAATCGACCCGTCGAAACTAACCGGCCACTGGTTTTCGGTGAGCACCATCCCATCAAGCACGTGATTTATGTCATCAAGGAAAACCGCACCTATGATCAGGTTCTTGGCGATGTGCCGCTTGGCAATGGTGATCCGTCGCTCGTGCAGTTCGGAGCCCAAGTCTCTCCGAACCACCACGCTCTTGCCGATCAGTATGTGTTGTTTGACAACTTCTATGATTCGGGCGTCCTGTCTGCCGACGGCCATCAGTGGGCGGACCAGGCTATTGCGCCGGATTATATCGAAAAGCAGTTCACCGACTTCAATCGCAGCTACCCCTACAATGGGGGTGACAGCCTGGTCTATGCACCTACCGGATTCCTCTGGACGGATGCTTTGGCGCACGGTCTGACGGTGCGCATGTACGGCGAATACGCGCCTTCTTTCGTCGGCCCGGCCGGCCAGCCGTTCGGAACCTGGACGGACTGGTACAACGATTCTCTGATTCTGGAAGGCAAGAAGATCGGTTCTTTGCATGTCCCGGTCGGCACCTTCCATGCCGTCGCTGATGTCCCCTCCGTGGCGCAAAACATCAATCCGGCCTTTCCCATTTTCAATACCGGCATTCCGGACCAATACCGCCTGGATGTCTTTCTCGCTGACTTCCAACAATACGTAACCAATAAAAATCTTCCGAACCTGATGGTGATGACCTTGTGCACCGATCACACCAGCGGCGGCAGCGTCGGGGATCCCACTCCCGCGTCGCAGGTTGCCGATAACGACCTCGCCGTTGGCCGTTTAGTGGACGCGGTCAGCCACAGCCCGTATTGGTCAGAAACGGCGCTCTTCTTTGTGGAGGACGATCCGCAGGCGGGTGTCGATCATGTCGATGGTCACCGCTCCTTGGCTTATATCGTGAGCCCCTACATTCGGCGCGGTCAGGTGAATCACACTTACTACACGCAAATCAACATGGTCCGCACCATCGAGGAACTCCTCGGCCTTCCCCCCATGAACCAGCACGACCAGCTGGCTGCACCCATGAGTGACGCCTTTACGGACAGGCCCGATCAAACTCCCTACAGTTTTATTCCCAATCAGATTCCGCTCGACACACTAAACGCCGCTGGCGGCAACAAACTGCAAAAGGCCTGGCAGAAGGAAGTCGCACGCTACTTCCCACAAGGACCTGATCAGAAACCGGACATCGCCGACGCGAACCTGCTCGACCACGCGATCTGGTATGCGAATACGAACTTCTCCAAACCGTTTCCTGGCGAAAAACGGATCTTGTATCCCAGGGAGCTGCACTTGACTGCCGCCCCGGGAAGATTGGACCTGGATTAGGACCAGCCATCCGGCACAACGGCAAAGCAGCGCCGGCAGCCCATCTCAACCGGGTCGCCGGCGTTTTCTTGCATGCGCCCCTCCAGGCAAAGTAGTTTTGACGCCCGCGTCTCCCTGGAGGGAGAGGCTTCGGCGGTTCCGGACATGACGCCCAACCGGCTCGAAAGGCCTGCCCTGCCTCGATCGATGCGACGGCGAGCACCATCGAGGGTGGTCGGGCTTACTTGACGGATATTGCGCGGCGGCTGGCCCCCTATTTCGCCCGCTCGCAGTCCCGCGACCGAGTCCTGGCGTATCTGCGCGGCTTGCTCAGTGAGGCCGAGCGCAAGAACAGCTGGCAAGTGGCGGAAGTCTGCGGCGAGTCGACGCCTTATGGCTTTCAGTACTGGCTGAGCCGTGCCGATTGGGACGCCGACGCCGTCCGCGACGAGCTGCACACCTATCTCAGGC
>Ga0209027_1000864_pt1 | contig 11168 bp, 9 predicted proteins | sample GraSoi013_1_20cm_3_FD_185821 | JGI IMG/M metagenome (GOLD analysis project Ga0209027, IMG submission 185821) | Grasslands soil microbial communities from the Angelo Coastal Reserve, California, USA - Sample 09_27_2013_1_20cm (SPAdes) (version 2) | ecosystem: Environmental > Terrestrial > Soil >...
CGGCGCTGCTCCGGCTCGCCGTACTTGGAAATGTTCGACTCGTAATACGCCTTGATCTCGTCCGCGCCGACCTGCTCCGAGGCAAGCAGGGCGTCGGTGCTCAGCACGAGGTATTCGACAGCCACCTCCTCGGGCACCTGGAAGCGAGCCGGATTGCCGTCGTAGAACGCGCGGATCGCGTCTGGCGTGATTTTGGACTGCGCGAGCTGCGCGTCGGCCTGGACTCGATACTCGGCGATCTCGCGCTGCTGTGCGCGCAGTTGCGCAAACTGGCGGGAGACCGCCTTCGATGCGAGCCCTGAGTCCGACAGCGCGCCGGTGAGCTGCTGCATCAGGAGATCGCGACGCAAGGCCGAGTCGAACGCCTCCGAGCTCATTCTCTCGTTTCGAAGCGCCGCGTCGTAGCGATCCCTGGAGAATTTCCCGTCCACCTGGAAGGCGGGGATGGACATCGTCGTCTCGACGAGCATCTCGTCGGAAACGGTGAGATGATTCCGCGCCGCGTACTGCATCATGAGGCGCTGCGAGATCATGCCCTCGAGCAGCTCGAGGCGGAGCGCGGGCGAATCGAAGATCGCCGGGTCGTAGTTCCCCTTGAGCATTCCGCGCACGCGGTCCTGCTGCTGTCGCAGCGCTTCGCTGAATTCCTGCTCGGTGATCTTCTGCCCGCCCACGCTCGCGACTTCGCCCGCGCCCGCCGTCTCGCGCTGGGTCCACTGTATCCCCCAGAACGCGAACGGCGGCACGATCATCAGCGCAAGCACGAACTGCAGGAGACGCTTGTGCTTGCTGACGAAATCGAACATGGTCTCTCGACGAAGAAAGCGAATCGCTGGAATCGTGGCGGAGCGGACGGGACTCGAACCCGCGACCCCCGGCGTGACAGGCCGGTATTCTAACCAACTGAACTACCGCTCCGCGTTTACTCTCCCGCGGGTTGAATGGTGGGTGCTGACGGGATCGAACCGCCGACATTCGCCTTGTAAGGGCGACGCTCTACCCGCTGAGCTAAGCACCCCTTCACAGGCATGCCGATGCGATCTTCCGAACGCCGGGCCGAGATCCCGGAAGGGCCGCTAGTTTACTGCATCCTTGAGGGCTTTTCCAGGACGGAATTTCGGAACTCTTGCCGCCTTGATGTTGATTTCCATGCCGGTTTGCGGATTGCGCCCGGTGCGCGCCGCGCGCCGGCCGACGTAGAACGTTCCGAAACCGACCAAAGTGACCATGCTGCCCTTCTTCATCGCGGTCTTGATCGCGGTGACGGCAGCGTCGAGCGAGCGTCCCGCGGCCGCCTTCGAGATGTCGGCGGATCTGGCTATGTGATCGATGATTTCCAACTTATTCATAGGGTCCCCTTGTGTTCGGTTGGTCATATAGCGGCCGCAGCCCCCTCCCGGTAAGGCCATGACCGTGGACTGGGCAAAGACCAGTCCCTGGCGCCGCCTCCCAACGCGAAGCGCCACGTGCAAGAATCCGTTCTTTGCTTATTCAGATCGACTTGGAGAGCGCAGTGAACGCTGCGCGCTCGGTTTGCAATTTATAACAATTGCAAAAGCACCGTGTCAAGCGTTCGCGGCTGCCGCGTCGAAATTTTTTTCGACGGCAAGACGCGCGCCAGCTTTTTTCAGGCCGACGCGTATGAGGAGTCTTTGGGAAATTCCGGCGGACGAGCGCGCGGCGCGATTCGCTCCGCGTTGCACCAATCTAGTGAGTGACCACCGTCGAGGAAGTCTTGTCGTCGGCGGCAGGCGGAATCGGCGGGGCGTCCGACGCGGGCTTGCGCGGTTCCGGCTGGCGCTCGAGAGCGAGCTCGAGCACCTGGTCCATCCATTTCACCGGAAGAATTTCCAGTCGATTCTTGATGTTGTCCGGGATTTCCGCCAGATCCTTCACGTTCTCGTCCGGGATGAGAACGGTCTTCACGCCGCCGCGGTGCGCCGCGAGGAGCTTCTCCTTCAGCCCGCCGATCACCAGGACCTCGCCGCGCAAGGTGATCTCGCCAGTCATCGCGAGGTCCGCCCGTACGGGAATTCCCGTCAGCACGGACACCATCGCGGTGCAGATGCCGATTCCGGCGCTCGGGCCGTCCTTGGGCGTCGCGCCTTCGGGAAGGTGCACGTGGATGTCGTTCTTCTGGTAGAAGTCCTCCGCGACGCCGAGCTTGGACGAGCGGTTGCGCACGACCGAGAGCGCGGCCTGGATCGACTCCTGCATCACCTCGCCGAGCTTCCCGGTGGTGATGGTCTTGCCCTTGCCCGGCATGGTGACCGCTTCGATCGTGAGGAGCTCGCCCCCGACCTCGGTCCACGCGAGCCCCGTCACCTGCCCGACCTGGTTCTTCTTCTCCGCGATGCCGTAGCTGAAGCGGCGCACGCCGAGGAACTTGTCCAGGTTCTTCGGGATGACCAAGACGCGCTTTTCCTTGTCCTTGGTCACCAGCAGCTTGACCACCTTGCGGCAGATCTTGGAGATCTCGCGCTCCAAGCCGCGCACGCCCGCCTCGCGCGTGAAGTAGCGGATGATGTCGCGCAGGGCCCCTTCCGACACCGATACCTCCTCTTTCTTCAGCCCGTTGTTCTTGAGCTGCTTGGGCAGGAGGTAGCGCGAGGCGATGTTGACCTTCTCGTCCTCGGTATACCCGGATATGCGGATCACTTCCATCCGGTCGAGCAGCGCCGGAGGAATGTTGAGCGTGTTGGCGGTCGCGACGAACATCACTTCCGACAGGTCGTACTCGACTTCCACGTAGTGGTCCGTGAAGGTGTGGTTCTGCTCCGGATCGAGCACTTCGAGAAGCGCCGAGGACGGGTCGCCGCGGAAGTCCATGCCCAGCTTGTCGACCTCGTCCAGCAGGAACAAGGGGTTCCTCACGCCGACCTTGGACATGTTCTGCAGGATCTTGCCTGGCATCGAGCCGATGTAGGTGCGTCGGTGGCCGCGGATCTCGGCCTCGTCGCGCACGCCGCCCAGCGACATGCGCACGAACTTGCGGTTGGTCGCCCGGGCGATCGACTGTCCGAGGGAGGTCTTTCCCACCCCGGGCGCGCCCACCAGGCACAGGATCGGCGCCTTGACCTTGTCGACGCGGCTCTGCACCGCGAGGTATTCGACGATGCGCTCCTTCACCTTCTCCAGCCCGTAGTGGTCGGCGTCCAGGATCTTCTCCGCCGCCCCGATGTCGCGCGAGATCTTGCTGCGCTTCTTCCAGGGAAGGTTGACGAGCGTCTCGATGTAGTTGCGCACCACCGTCGCCTCGGCCGACATGGGCGACATGAGGCGCAGCTTCTTCAGTTCGGCGTCGACTTTCTTGCGCGCCTCCTTGGGCATCCGAGCCGCCTTGATGCGCTTTTCCATTTCCTCGAGATCGGCGCCGTCCTCGCCCTCGCCGAGCTCCTTCTGGATCGCTTTCACCTGCTCGTTCAAGTAGTACTCGCGCTGGCTCTTTTCCATCTGGCGCTTCACGCGGCCGCGGATGCGCTTCTCGACCTGGAGGATGTCGATCTCGGTCTCCAGCTGCGAAAGCAGGTGCTCGAGGCGCGCCTTGACCTCGAACATCTCCAGCACCTGCTGCTTCTGCTCGAGCTTGAGCGGCAGGTGCGCCGCGATCGTATCGGCGAGTCGCCCGGCCTCCTCGATTCCCGCGAGCGAAGTGAGGATCTCCGGCGGGATTTTCTTGTTCAGCTTCACGTACTGGTCGAACTGGGCGATCAGCGCCCGGCGCATCGCCTCGATCTCGGTGACTTCTCCCGCGTCGGCGGGGACGGCCGTGGCCTCGGCGACGTAATGGCTGCGCAGGTCGTCGATGCTCTGGATCCGCGCGCGCTGGCTGCCTTCCACCAGCACCTTCACGGTGCCGTCGGGGAGCTTGAGCATCTGCAGGATGTTCGAAATGCAGCCGATCTTGTACAGGTCCTCGGCGGTGGGCTCGTCCTTGGCCGCCGATTTCTGCGCGACGAGCAGGATGCTCTTGCCCGCTTCCATGGCGATTTCCATCGCCTTGATCGACTTCGGCCGCCCGACGAACAGCGGGATGACCATGTGCGGGAACACGACCACGTCCCGCAGCGGCAGCAGCGGATACTGGTTCGGTGCGGATGCGATCTCGTCTGACATGGCTTTCCCGGAAAAAGGATCAACGGCTACATTGGGGCGGTGCGCCCCCGTTCAAGCCGCGCCCCGTTCGGGACGGCGGCCGTAGCTCAAGCCGTGCCCGCCACCTTCGGCGGTTCGGTGTAGATGAGGAGGGGCTTGCCCTCGCCGACGATGGTGTTCTCGTCCACCACGACTTTGCTCACGTTCTCCATCGTCGGCAGATCGAACATCAGATCGAGCAGCACCTGTTCCAGGATCGAACGCAGGCCCCGGGCGCCGGTCTTTCGCGCCAGGGCTTTCTTGGCGATCGCCTGCAGCGCCTGCGGCCGCACCTCCAGATCCACTCCTTCCATGCTGAACAGCTTCTGATACTGCTTGATGAGAGCGTTCTTCGGCTCGGTCAGTATTTGGATCAGGGCCTGCTCGTCGAGTTCCACGAGCGTCGCCACGACCGGCAGCCGCCCCACGAACTCCGGAATCAGCCCGTACTTGATGAGGTCTTCGGGCTCAACCGTGCGCAGGATCTCGCTGATGTCCTTGCCGTTCTTCAGGCTCCTCACGTCCGCGCCGAACCCGATGCCGCTCTTTTCCGAGCGGCTGCGGATGATCTTTTCCAGGCCGTCGAACGCTCCTCCGCAGATGAACAGGATGTTGGTCGTGTCCACCTGCACGAAGTCCTGGTTGGGATGCTTGCGCCCGCCCTGCGGGGGAACGGACGCGATCGTCCCTTCGATGAGCTTCAGGAGCGCCTGCTGCACGCCTTCGCCGGAGACGTCCCGGGTGATCGAGGGGTTGTCGGACTTGCGCGAGATCTTGTCGATCTCGTCGATGTAGACAATGCCGCGCTTCGCCTTGTCGACGTCGTAGTCGCAGTTCTGGAGGAGTTTCTGGATGATGTTCTCCACGTCCTCGCCGACGTAGCCCGCCTCGGTGAGCGTGGTCGCGTCGGCGATCACGAACGGGACGTTCAGGAGGCGCGCCATCGTCTGCGCGAGCAGCGTCTTGCCCGATCCGGTGGGACCGACGAGGAGGATGTTCGATTTGGCGAGCTCGACCTCGTCGTTCTTCGAGAGGTGCTTCAGGCGCTTGTAGTGGTTGTACACCGCGACCGAAAGGATCTTCTTCGCGAGCTCCTGGCCGATCACGTACTCATCCAGGATCCCGCAGATTTCCCGGGGCGTCGGCAGGTCGGATTTGGAGGGCTTGCCGCCCTTGTCCGCGGCGCTTTCCTCGCGGATGATGTCGTTGCACAGCTCGATGCACTCGTCGCAGATGAACACCGACGGCCCGGCGATCAGCTTCCTCACCTCATGCTGGCTCTTGCCGCAGAAGGAGCAGTAGAGAAGTTTTTCGCCGCCGGTTTTTTCGGTCATGGCTCCGCCTTCAAGCCGCCGCCGCCGCTGCCTCGGCGCGCGAGGTCAGCACCTTGTCGACGATGCCGAATTTCACCGCCTCGTCCGCCGAGAGGAAGTTGTCGCGATCGGTGTCGCGCGAGATGCGCTCCACGCTCTGGCCCGTGTGCTTCGCCATGATCTCGTTCAAGCGCGATCGCAGGTAGAGGATCTCCTTGGCGTGGATCTCGACGTCGGACGCCTGGCCCTGGAAGCCGCCCATCGGCTGGTGGATCATCACCCGGGAATTCGGCAGGCAGAAGCGCTTGTCCTTGTCCCCGGCCGCGAGCAGCAGCGCGCCCATGCTGGCCGCCTGCCCGACGCACAGCGTGGAGACGTCGGGCTTGACGAACTGCATCGTGTCGTAGATGGCGAGCCCAGCCGACACCGACCCGCCCGGAGAATTGATGTAGAAGAAGATGTCCTTGTCGGGATTTTCCGACTCGAGGAACAGGAGCTGCGCGACGATCAGATTGGCGGAGATCTCGTTGACCGGACCGACGAGGAAGACGACGCGCTCCTTGAGCAGGCGCGAATAGATGTCGTAGGCGCGCTCGCCCCGCCCGCTCTGCTCGATGACCATGGGAATCAGGCCCAGGCCTTGCGGATCCTGACTCACGCGGCCGCTCCCATCAGTTCTTCGAAGCTGATCGCCTTATCCTCCACCTTTGCATGCTCGAGGACCCAGCTGACGACGTTCGACTCGACTGCCAGACCCTCGAATTCGTTCAAACGCTGCGGCTCCGAGTAGACCCATCTTACCACTTCGAAGGGCTGCTCATAGGTCTGGGCGTGCTCGGTCACGAGCGAGCGCACCTGCTCGGGCTTGGCGCCGAGCTCGTGCGACTTCACCAGCTCGCCGACGATGAGCCCCAGCGCCACGCGCCGCCGCGCCTGCCCCTCGAGCGCCTCGGGCTTCACGGGCAGCCTCTCCAGCTTGACGCCGCGCGCCTCGAGGTCCGCGCGCGTCTGCTGCACCATGCGCTGCGTCTCGATCTCGACGAGCGACTTCGGCAGCTCGAGCGTCGTCGAGTCGATGAGCGCCTGCATGACCTTCTGCTTGACCTCTCCGTCCACGCGTTTCCTCACTTCGCGCTCGACGTTCGCTCTGACCTCCTCGCGCATTTTCGCGATGTCGCCGTCCGCCACGCCGAGCGATTTCGCGAACTCGGCATCGATCTCAGGGAGCTTGGGCATCTCGACTTTCTGCACGCTCACCTCGAAGTTTGCGGTCTTCCCCGCGATTTCCTTGCCCGGGTAACCGGCGGGGAAAGCCACCGGAAAACTCTTGTGTTCCCCCGCGCTGACGCCCGCGAGACCGGACTCGAACTCGGGCAGCATGCGGCCTTCGCCGAGCACCACGGCCACCCCGATACCTCGGCCTCCGGGAAATTCGTTGCCGTCGATGCGACCGGTGAAATCCACGGTGACGCGGTCGCCCGTCTGCGAAGCGCGCGCGACCGGTTCCCAGCTCGCGCGCTGTTTGCGCAGGATCGAAAGCGTGCGCTCGACGTCCGCATCGTCCACCGCGTGGGTGGGCCGCTGGATCGTCGCTGCCGCCAGATCACCGAGCTTCACCTCCGGGTAGATCTCGAAAGTGGCGCTGAAGGTCAGTTGTTTCCCGTCGCCTCCCTCCTTGCGTTCGATGCGCGGGTAGCCGGCGACCTTCAATTTCTGCTCCTGGACGACTTCGGAGAACGCTTTTTGCACGGCGTCGCCGATCACTTCCGAGCGCACCTGCGGCCCGTAGTGCTGCGCGACGATCTTGAGCGGAACCTTGCCCGGCCGAAAACCGTCCATGCGCACGGTGCGCGAGAGCTTGCGCAGCCGCTGCTCGACTTCGCGATCGATCTGCTCGGCCGGAACCGCCATGTTGAGCCTTCGCTCCAGCCTGCTTAACGCTTCGATGCTCGTTTGCATTCCCGAAACCCTGTTCCCTGGTGCGAAGGAAGGGACTCGAACCCCCAAGCCTTGCGGCGCTGGAACCTAAATCCAGTGCGTCTACCAATTCCGCCACCTTCGCGGGCTGACGACAGACCGGCCTCGCAACGCACCTGCCATTCTACAGTAAAGCCTCCTATACTGTCAGCCCAAGAAGGCTGAAACCCTTTGAAAAATAGGGCAATGTCGGTCGGCCATTACGAAAACTTTCCGGTCGCTTCGGTGCTGCTTCCGGCGGCGCTGCGCCGCCCGGTGACGCTCATTTACCGGTTCGCGCGCACGGCGGACGATTTCGCCGATGAAGGCGATCTCGCGCCGCAGGAGCGTCTCGCGCTCCTTGCGGGCTACCGCGCGGAGCTGCGCCGGCTCGAGGCCGGCCTTTCCCCGGAGTCGCCCCTTTTCCGCGAGCTGGGCGGAGTGGTCGCGGCTCACCGCCTTCCGCTTGCGCCGTTCCACGACCTCCTCGATGCTTTCTCGCAGGACGTCTCCAAGCAACGCTACACGAGCTTCGCCGAGCTGATGGATTATTGCCGCCGGTCGGCCGACCCCGTCGGGCGCCTGATGCTGGGGCTCTACGGCGAAAGCGACGCCCGCAACATCGTCTGCTCGGACGCGATCTGCTCCGCCCTGCAGCTCACCAACTTCTGGCAGGATGTGGAAATCGACTTCCGCAAGAACCGCATTTACCTTCCGCAAGACGACATGGCGAGGTTCGGCGTCAGCGAAGACCAGATCGCCGCAGGCGACCCTTCGGGCGGCTGGTGGGACCTGATGCGTTTCCAGATCGAACGCGCAAGATCGATGATGCTCGCCGGCGCCCCGCTCGCGACGCGCCTGCCCGGCCGCGTTGGACTGGAAATCCGCGCCGTGGTCCAGGGAGGGCTGAGGGTGCTCGAGAAGCTCGAGCGGCAACGCGGAAACGTGTTCCGTCGCCGGCCGGCGCTGCGCGCCTGGGACTGGCCGCTGATGCTCGCGCGGGCGCTGGCGATGCGATGACTCCCGACGAGTATTGCCGCGAAAAAGCTGCGCGCAGCGGCTCGAGCTTCTATTACTCGTTCCTGTTTCTGCCGCCCGAGCGCCGGCGCGCGATCACCGCGCTCTACGCCTTCTGCCGCGAGGTCGACGACGCGGTGGACGAGCCGAGCGATCCTTCGGTCGCGCGCGCGGCCCTGGCCTGGTGGCGCGGCGAGGTCGCGCGGCTCTTTGCCGGCCACCCGCAGCATCCGGTGACGCGCGCGCTCGCCCCGGTGATCGCGCCTTTCGGGATCGTGCGGGCGAGGCTGGAAGAGATCATGGACGGTATGGAGATGGACCTGAACCAGAGCCGCTACCTGAATTTTCCGGCGCTGCGCCTCTACTGCCACCGCGTGGCGGGCGTGGTCGGGGCGCTGGCGGCGGGCATTTTCGGGTACCGCAACGCGAAGACGCTGGAGTACGCCGAAAAGCTCGGGCTCGCGTTCCAGCTCACCAACATCATCCGCGACGTGGGGGAGGATGCGCGCAAGAACCGCATCTATCTTCCGATGGACGAGTTGAAGGAGCACGGGGTGACCGCGGCGGACATCCTCAACGCGAATCACAGCGAGAGCTTCGTGCGCCTGATGCGCTTCCAGGCCGAGCGCGCCCGGCGCTGCTACGACGAGGCGCTCGCGCTCCTGCCCGCAGAGGACCGCCACGCGCAGCGCCCCGGGCTGATGATGGCCGCGATCTATCGCGCTCTTCTCGACGAGATCGCCGGCGACGATTACCGGGTGCTCGACCAGCGTACCGCGCTGACCCCGATCCGCAAGCTCTGGATCGCGTGGCGCACCTGGGTCACGGCTTGAGCGGCGCCGCGGTCGTCGGCGCCGGCTGGGCCGGACTCGCTGCCGCGGTCACCCTCGCCGAGCAGGGCGTCCGCGTAACGGTCTTCGAAGCCTCGCGCAGCCTGGGCGGCCGCGCGCGCCGCGTGAGCATAGACGGCGTCGACCTCGACAACGGCCAGCACGTCCTTGTCGGCGCGTATCGCGAGACGCTGCGCCTGATGCTCAAGGTCGGCGCCGACCCGGGCGCGCTTCTCCTGCGGCTGCCGTTCGAGCTGCGCTACGCCGACGGATTTCACCTGCGGGCGCCGCGGCTCCCCTACCCGCTCAATCTGCTCGCCGCGTTGTTCGGCGCGAGAAAGCTGACCTTCTCCGAGGCGCTTGGCGCGACGCGCTTCCTGATTTCGCTGCGCGCGCGGAATTTCCGCGTGCTGCCCGATTGCAGCGTCGCGCGGCTGCTCGACGAGCACGCTCAAGCCGGCGCGCTGCGCACCCGCGTCTGGGAACCCTTGTGCGTTTCGGCGCTCAACACGCCCGTCGAGCGCGCCTCCGCCCAAATCTTCGTCAACGTGCTGCGCGACGGCCTCACGGCCGCGCGCGAGGCGAGCGATCTCCTGATCGCGCGCACCGACCTCGGGCGCCTGTTCCCCGAACCGGCGGCGGAATACGTGAAGGCGCGCGGCGGCGCGATCCTGCTCGGCGTGCCGGCGCGCCGCGTCGCGCGCGTTCCCGGCGGGTTCCGCCTCAACGATGCCGAGATTTTCTCCTGCGTGGTGATCGCCTGCGGGCCGCACCAGGCAGGGCAGCTGCTGGTGCAATTGCCCGCGCTCGACGAAGCGCTTTCCGCGATCAACGCCTTCGCCTACGAGCCGATCGTCACCTGCTACCTGAAGTATCCGGGATCCGTATCGCTCCCCGTGCCCATGCTCGGCTTCACCGGGGGAATCGCGCAGTGGGTGTTCGACCGCGGCCGGCTCGGCGGCCCGAAAGGCCTGCTCGCCGCCGTGATCAGCGCGTCAGGCGCGCACGAGCAGCTCGCGAAAGAAGAGCTGGCGGCGCGTATCGGGATCGAACTGAAAGCGGCGCTCGGCGAGCTGCCCGCGCCGCAATGGTCGCAGGTCATCACCGAAAAGCGCGCGACGTTCTCCTGCACGCCGGCGCTCGAGCGGCCCGAAGCGTTTACCGCAATTCCAGGCCTCGCGCTCGCGGGGGATTACGTGGCGAGCGAATATCCGGGGACGCTAGAAGCCGCCGTACGCAGCGGGATCGCCGCGGCGACGGCGCTGGGGAGAAATTAATGGCCGCCGCCTCGCACCTGTTAGACCGCTTGCGAAAGCTCATCCAGGCTCTCCAAAAACAAACCCTCCTCTGAAAAATCCTGGACTCCCCATCGACCTCCATGGTCTCGGTGAGAGTGCCGTCGATGTCAAACATAACTAGTTGCATGCAAGTTCGTCCGCTCGAACACCTTTAGGTGCCAGATGTCCTTGCACCTGGACGCTCCATTGCGACTCCAGATTTAGTGAAGCCAAGCTTCTCATAGAACGCAGCAACACTCTTCGGGACCGCGCGCAGAACCCAAGTGATTCGCCGGTCGTCGCCCATGGCTGCTTTGACCAGGGCGCGGCCTACGCCCTTTCGCCGATGCTGCTCGGCCACGACGAGCATCGAAATGTATCCATTCGCCATACCGTCGCAAAAGGCGCGCAAGAAGCCCAGCACTTCGCCGCCCTCGACGGCCACAAGCACCAGCTGGGACCGTGAGAGGAGTTTCCCGAAGTCCTGTGCGTCGGAAACTCCGCGCTCCCACCCGTTGGCGACAAGCAGGCGCCGGGCCGCTTCGACCTCCGACGGTTGGATGGCGCGGATCTCCATCTGACACCACTACAGCCCTATCGCTCGCAGATCGATCCGCCCTTTCCTCACCGGCGGACACCAG
>Ga0209027_1000865_pt1 | contig 11161 bp, 7 predicted proteins | sample GraSoi013_1_20cm_3_FD_185821 | JGI IMG/M metagenome (GOLD analysis project Ga0209027, IMG submission 185821) | Grasslands soil microbial communities from the Angelo Coastal Reserve, California, USA - Sample 09_27_2013_1_20cm (SPAdes) (version 2) | ecosystem: Environmental > Terrestrial > Soil >...
CCCTGTTGAATGATTCTGCCGGTCAACACTGTGCGAACGCCAAGTTCGCGCCCCACCACCTGCGGGTCAACCTCCTGCCCTTTGTAATGAAAGACAGAACTGCGCGCTATCACTTTCAAGCCGGGCAAGCGAGAGAGATTGTTAATGATATTCTCCGTTATGCCGTCGGAAAGGTATTCGCTATCCGGGTTGGAGTTAGCGTTCGGGTCGGCGTTCGTGTAGGTGAATGGTAAAACCGCTATGGAATCGCTTCTGTTGGAATAAACGTAATAGCCTGTGACGGCTAGAGCGGCAATGAGCGCTACGGCAAGGACTGAAACGATTTTACTAGAGCGTTTGATTCTGTTGACGAAACTCCTGCCCGTTGCAATCATACGGCCTATTGGCAACGGGTCGGGCTTTATCAAATCTAATCCAGAAACATTTACCGTGCTCGCCGTTACACACAGTTCCTGTCCTACTGTTTCGTCCCTGTCAATCTCCTCTTCCTCTTCAATTGTGATACTTGACAGGGTGCGTTCCTTGACCATCACGACCGCGCTCAGTTCGCGCACGCCTGCGGCAAAGCGGTAGCCGCGCCCGCGCACCGTCTCTATATATTTACGTTCGGCATCGCCCTCGCCCAGTGCCTTTCTGAGCGTGGAGATGCTCTTGTCCAGATTGTTCTCCTCAACTATGGTGTCAGGCCAGACCTCGCTCATCAACTCCTCTTTATGAACCAACTGGCCGCTGCGCCGTACGAGCACGACGAGCGTTTCAAATGCCTTGCCAGCGAGCGGCACAGGTCGCCCCTCGTGCAGCAGAAGCTGCTCCGCCGTATCAAGACGAAAAGGACCAAACTCATATAAGTGTTTGTCCGGCCTGCTCATAGAGGCTTTCAGAAACAAGGAAGAAATCTTTCAGGAATTCCGAAGGACGCATCGAACGTCCTACGTGTAACTTCACGAACTGTGAAGCGAAATGTGACGGCGATAACTCAACTGCAGAGTCTCTCTGTGACCGCGCTCATTGTAATGCTAGGCGGCGAGCGGGGCAACAGAAACTGGAGACTTGAAAAGGCGTGAAGAAGATCAGACGAACAAAAGTGGTCATCGAAACTGAGCGCATCATTTGCGTCAGCCAGCGCCGCACGGCAATGGATGTCTGGTGCGATGAATGCGGTCAGCACGCCAATATGCTCAGCCTGGAAGAGGCCGTCGCCGTCACGGGTCTCAGCCCGCAAGAGATTTGCCGCAAGGTCGGGGCCGACGCGCTGCACTTCAGAGAGAGGGCGGACGGACTGCTCTTTATCTGCCTTAATTCGCTGCTCGAATAGAGACAAGAAAAAGTATAGATCACGCGCGAGGTGAGATTGTAAACGGCTCGCGCATAAAACTTCCACTAACAACACGAAGGAGAAAAATCAGATGAACCCCAAAAGAATCATGTTTGCTTTCACAGGCGCGGCCATCCTTGCCGCCCTCATCATCACCTTTGGCGCGCACAAGAGCCATGCCGCCAGTATCAAGTCCGGCACGCTTCTGAGACTCGCAGCGGCTAATGTGTCGGCCTCGCAGAATTTCAGTCCCATAAACGTCTGCGCTTCTTGCCTGACTCAGCCGTTCGGTATCAACGAAAGCGGCCTCATCACAGGCACGTACTTTGACGCTGACGGCGCGCCGCACGGCTTCTTGTTACGCGGCGGAAACTACGTCAACATTGACGTGCCGGATTCATTGTTCGTGGAGGCAGCCAAGAGCAACGACGCAGGTGCAATCGCGGGCGACTACGTTGCGCAAGATGGCATTGACCGCCCGTTCGTGCGCGACCGCTTCGGTAATCTGATTTTCAAATCGGGATTTCCGGGCGCAACCGTCACCTACGGCGTCAAGGTCAACAATCAGGGCAGTCTGCTCGGCGGATACACCCTAGACCCATCGGGCGCGACGGGCTTTCACGGCTACATCCTGACAGGCATTGATTTCACGACCTTTGACTATCCGGGCGCAAATGTGACCAGCACGTTTCCTCTGGACATGAATGAAGTGGGCACAATCGTAGGCTCATACAAGACTACGACCGAGGGCGAGGAGCACGGCTTCATGCGCAGCGCGCAGGGCGTCTTCACGCAGATTGATTTCCCCGGTTCCGTGCAGTCGGAAGCCTTCGGCATCAACGCCGCAGGGGATATTGTAGGAAGGTATCTGGGCACTGATGGACACCATCATGGATTCCTGCTGCACAGCGGCACCTTCACTTCGATTGCTTATCTGTCCCCGAATACCTACGCCTGGGGCATCAATTCAAGAGGCACAATCGTAGGCTACTCTTTCGCAGACTCGCCTTCCGGGCCAATCAATGGGTTTAAGCTAGGCAGTTGAGCCGATTACGGCGAAGGTTATAACTGAAAGATTCGACCTGCTCTCCACGCCCGGGACATGACCTTCGGTGGTCAGGTTTGAGCTACAGCCTGAATGGTCATGAGACTGATGCAGCATTAGCCCTCCTGACCAACTTTCGGATTCACGGAAGACCCCGCGCTATCAAACAACGCGGGGCTTCCGCTTTGTAGTAATACCAAGTTGCTGCGAAAAGTAAGGCTTAGGAATTCTGTTAAGCTGCTCTCGCCACAGCGAGCTAAGGAAACTTTGCAACCTCAACTGATTCTGCAATCTGGTATAAGCTTCTAGATTTTATAGAGGTTTGCGGAAGAGAGTGACTTGCTCAGAGTCTAGGCTTTAGCATGTCTATTAGGATGGTTGAGGATCGAATTTGCCCAGTGTGCGGTCTAAGCGTAGAGCAAGCCCTACGCCCAGAGCGCCGACTGCTAATCCTGCGAGGATGTCGGGAGTCCAATGGATACCAAGAATGAAGGTGGAAAGAATGACCGTAATTCCCAGGGCTAGCACGGTGGTGCGAAAGCGTATTTTAAAGATATAGCAGATCAAAATGATCACAACGGTTAATGAAACATGAAAACTTGGAAAAGAGTTGTCCAGACCGCTGATTGGTCTGATCATCCAAATCAACTTGGAAGACCATTTATCTGAGAGCAGTATGGCTCCCGATTCCGCGCTGGTCCATCGTTCAGGGACCGGAAAAAAGAGGAAAAAAGGGAGGCTCAAAGCATAGTCAAAAGCAACTGCCAAGGCAAAGGCTCTGTAAGGCGAAATCTCCTTTCTTCGCGCAAGGCTGAACGCGACCAGAACTCCCAGGAGAGGTAGCAGGAAGAAGTAAGAGACGGAATAACCGTAGACCGCCAGAAAATTGGTCGCGTCGTGATTCTCGAAAGTGTAGTTGTTCTCTACTTGCTGAAAGGCGACGGTTATCATGTGGCCCCACTTCAGGCCATATCCGGTCTTCAGATATTGTTCCGCGAAAGTTTCCGCGACATTGAAGAGCAAGACCGCCACAAGCAGCAAGGTTAGTCCGGTTTTTTTGTAAAGCATCTATTCTTTCAAAAGCGCTAGCGGTGTGAATTCAATAAACAAGGATTGAGTTCCATTCTCGGAACTGTCATCCCATCTCTGAACTATTCCTAAGAGCCACGCGTCTAGTTCGTTAGCCTTGAAATACTCATCCAGATTGCCTTCCTTTGAGAGCTTAAAGTGCAAAACCATTTGACTCACAGCGCCCCCTACGGGTGTTTGTTGAGGAGACCAAGTGATCTTCTCTTTATACGTTAAGGTTAGTTGGTTTTCATCCTCACTTGATTCCCATTTTCGAGTAAAGAAATTGACCTTCAGACGGCTATCTCTAATTACGGTATCGAAGTGTTTCGATACCAAGTTTTCTAGCATCGGATTCTCTCTTGAAATAAATCCGTTGCCGTTTCCATTTCCATTACTTTGCACTGCCGAGGCTGCATCGAGTCGTTGAAAGACCTGAAAGGCAATCGTGTTCAAAACATCCCATTCTAGCTGCATGCCAACGAAGGATGAGAGCAGGCGCTTTTCTATGAGGAACCTAACCACGTTATCAAGCCGTGCCGCATCACCGACTTTGGCCGGATCAACGACCAACTCCGTAGTCACCGAACGCTCAACCGAAGCACTGAAGATATTTTTTACTATTGGAATGTTCGCCAATAAAGCATGTCGCTCTGTTTGTCGCCGTACCCTATCGAACTTGGGATAAAAACCTTTTGCCTCGAATTCTGTGATCTTCTCCTCTAGCAACTTGCGATTGCACCAAATAACATTGGCCTGTGCTATCTGGCGCTCCAGCCATGATTTGTAGTAACCATCAACCTTCTTCTGATAGCTGTCTTTGAACAACTCGCCGTCAACGAGCGCGCCCATGGCAGGCTGTCCTGGTTTCCGTCTTAAATCGTAGACCGCGCCGATGGCTGCCGTGGCGAGCAGAATGAGGAAGGCGTAAGTCAGTATACGAAATGCCATGCTTTCCTCTGATCCTCTGACGAGTACCACTTGATAGGAAGTATTGCTCAAAGGATCAAAGTTAAAAGCGCCCGCATTCACCATCGGGAATTCTGAAGAAGTGAATCGAATGCTATGAAGATCAGTCTTCGAAACCGTGGTGTCAAATGCATCGCTGGCTTCGAAATTATTCTTTGAAAAATCCGGGTCTTGCCATGTTATCCTTCGGGCTTTAATGTTTGTCCCCTTGAAAATGGGCAAATCAACATCCCTAATCACTGTTGGGTTTGCATCCTCATAGGGCCAGATGCAGCGGATGCGGTCCATTCGGCTCTTTATAAAATTGACGATGCGGTTGCTGAGGTCTTCTGGATCGGTAAAATCGATAGTATACATCTGAGGCTCAATATCGAAGCCCTCGAGCTTGCTGACTAGTTCGATTGCCTGATCGTGTGTCTTCTTCACTGTCCATGTGATATTTCTCTGCCGGTGATAGTCTCTGTCGAATAGGACAAACTCAGTATTGGAAAGCCGAATACCATTTTTGAGTGCCTCCAACTGTAACGGTTCGACCGATCTGTCAGGGATAATGTCAATCGTTACATTGGTAGGATGTTCCTGCGCCAAGTAGCGTAATTGGGCAAGCGCTTCACGGGCGCTCCCCATATCCCGCTCTCTCCTATTGTCCCAATCCACCCAAATGCTCACATCGTCACCTTGTGCATCCTCGGACCTCATCGCCTTAATGGCGTCGCGGATGCTCTTTTTAATATTCTCAGGTAAACGCGCGGAGCAAACAAGAAGATCATTCGGAAGAGCCTCCTGAAGCTGTATGAAGTAGACCTCTTGCCCCGGTTTTTGTTTGTAGTCAGCTTTCGGCTGATCCCAGACGGCTGCGAGGAGGTTGCCCTGATCGGTCGCGACAAAATCTATCAAGTCGCTGCTTCCATGCTCCACGTCACGTTTTCCACTCTCGATCTTAATGAAACTGCTCTTACCATCAGATAAAGAGATGCCCCTATTTCGGAAAAAGAGCGAAGGAAGAAAATAGCTGGAAGTGCTAAATTTGCTCTGATAGATGAACTTAATCGGCTTGTTAGACTCGCTTCGAGCTTTGATGTATTGAACTAGCTGATCAAGCGTCGGCGTACCATTAACGCCCTTAACAACTTCGTCAAAGTCACTCTTTCTAACTACGAAATAGGAGTGATATACAAAGCTTCCGGTGTTAGAGCTTTTGTAGGTGGCGAGTGGCTCTAGGTCGGCCCCGAGCATTTCAGCTGCCACGAAAGAATAAGGCGGGACACGAGCCAGATAAAAGCCGCGCTGTCCTAATTCACCCCCAGCGAGGTTGTGAATCACTGTGCTATAGGATTGTGCAGGTTGTCCATCAATCGCCAAACTTGTCCTGTCCCGAAGGTACTGCAAGAGTTTTCCATCAGCCGCCTCTTCGCCTGTATTAACGCTCAAGAAAGTAAGCGATGGTTGAACAGGTATCTCCTGTGCCAGCAACAGCGAGGCACAAAAGATCAGGGCAGAAATTCCTAAAAATCTGAGCGTGCATTTGGGGAGAGATGGGATTCTCATTGTAGTAATCCTATAAAGCGAATGGCCTTAATTCTGGTGTGGCGTCAAGTTGAAGGTCACACCGGAGGGTCTCGCGCGGAAACCTATGAATACAAAGCTTTATAGTTATGTAGCTGAGGAAGAGCTAAGGCTGACCCTCTGACTACTGTCTCCTAAATGTTTATGCGGTTTTGAGGCAAAATGTTTCATAAGGCTGGATATGCATGGATGAAGAATGCAACGGTTGAAGTTCAAACTGACCTACAACCAGGAAGTGCTTCCCCTTGACATGGCGGTTAGGCGGTGTTTCAATAACAGGCGTACAAACGTGGTGAGTTAAGGCGACTTGCGGCCACGTAAAACAAGCAGCTAAACAGCTCGGCGAGTCTTTCCAGAAGATCAGATTTTAAGGATTTACCGAAAGGCCCCGCGTTGTTTGACGGCGCGGGGCTTCAATTTTTTCATTTTGAATTTTAGATTGGAAGGATTGGTTCATTGGCTCATTGACTCATTGAATCAATATAGGAGTTACGCAGTTGAACGAACAGGTCAGTACCGCCTGCGGTAGCGGGCGGGTATTGTGCGTCCATCACCCGCCCGCTACCGCAGGCGGTACTGACAAGGCTTGCGCTTTTCTGTCAACTGCGTAACTCCTACATTGATTCAATGAATCAATGGATCAATCCCTTATTCCAGAATATGAATAAATTTCTCGATACATTAAAAGAGCGCATCATCGTTTTCGACGGCGCTATGGGCACGAACCTGCAAGTGCAGAACCTGACGCTGGACGATTTTGGCGGACTGCGGTTCGAGGGCTGCAATGAACACCTGTTAGTCACCAGACCTGATGCGGTCGAGAAAGTCCACACAGCATTTCTAGATGCCGGTTGCGACGTGATCGAAACTAATTCTTTCAACGGCACGCCTGTTGACTTTAGCGAGTACGGCATAGCGGATAAAGCTTACGACATGAACGTTATGGCCGCGCGTCTAGCCAAGCGCATAGCCTCGGACTACTCAACAAAGGAGAGACCGCGCTGGGTTGCTGGCTCTATGGGGCCAGGCCGAAAACTGCCTACACTCGGCCACATTACATTTGTAGAACTGAGAGCGGCTTACCGCGAGCAAGTGCGTGGCCTGCTTGACGGCGGGGCTGATCTGCTAATCGTAGAGACCTGCCAGGACTTGCTTCAGACGAAGGCTGCGCTCGCGGCGATCTTCGACGAGTTCAAAGCAAGCGGGCGGCGCGTGCCCGTCATAGCGCAGGTGACGATTGAGATTTTTGGGACGATGCTCAACGGCACTGAGATAAGCGCGGCGCTCACTGCGCTTGAGCCTTTCCCGATTGACATAATAGGCATGAACTGCGGCACGGGGCCTCGCCACATGACCGACAGCATACGTTACCTGTGCGAGAACGCGCCTCTCCCTGTCTCTGTATTGCCGAACGCGGGGCTGCCCAGTGTTAAAGAAGGCAAGATGCATTACGACGAGACGCCTGAAAGTTTCGTTGCGCAGATTACACATTTCGCCAGGGACTTCGGCGTCAACGTAGTCGGCGGCTGTTGCGGCACTACTCCAGAACATCTGAAACTCGTTGTCGAAGCGATGCGCAATGTTGCGCCTAAGCGACGAGACGCGAAACTCATTCCTTCGGCCTCGTCCATCTTCATGCAGCAGCCTTACGTTCAAGATACTTCTTTCTTGATAGTCGGCGAGCGCGTGAACGCGAGCGGCTCAAAGAAGATGAGAGACTTGCTCAATGCGGAGGACTGGGATGGGCTTGTGTCGCTTGCGCGCGAGCAGGAGCGCGAGGGCGCGCATGTCCTGGACGTTAACGTTGATTTCGTGGGGCGTGATGGCGTGCTTGACATGCACGAACTGGCCTCGCGGCTCGTCACGAATGTGAAAATCCCTCTGATGTTCGACTCGACCGAATGGCAGAAGATGGAGGCAGGACTGGAGCACGCGGGCGGCAAGTGCATTCTAAACTCTACGAACTACGAAGACGGCGAGCCGCGCTTCGCTAAAGTTCTTGAGATTGCGAAAAAGTTTGGAGCGAGCGTTGTCATCGGAACGATTGACGAGGAGGGAATGGCGCGCGCTGCGGAAGGGAAGTTCAAGATTGCGCAACGCGCATACCAGCAGGCTACGGAAAAATACGGAGTACAGGCGCACGATATATTCTTCGACCCGCTAGCGCTCCCCATCTCAACCGGAATAGAAGAAGACCGGCGCAACGCGCTCGAAACGATTGAAGCTCTGCGCAAGATTAAAAAAGATTTGCCCGGCTGCTTCACAATCCTTGGCGTCTCGAACGTCTCTTTCGGTTTGAATCCGGCTTCGCGCGTAGTGCTCAACTCTGTATTTCTACACGAAGCTGTCGAGGCAGGACTGGACGCGGCAATTGTCAACGCGAGCAAGATCGTTCCGCTCAACCGAATTGGCGAACGCGAAACGGAAGTTGCCCAAGAGCTTATCTATGACAGACGAAAGTTTGAAGGCGACGTTTGTGTTTACGACCCGCTCACGGAGTTCACCAAACTGTTCGAGGGCGTAACGACAAAGCGCGACAGAAAGATTGAGAATAATCTGCCTGTAGAAGAACGTTTGAAGCACCACATAATTGACGGCGAGAAGATTGGGCTTGAGGATAATCTGAAGCTCGCGCTGGAAAAATATTCAGCGCTAGACATCATCAACAACATCTTGCTAGACGGCATGAAAGTCGTAGGCGAACTTTTCGGCAGCGGGCAGATGCAACTGCCTTTCGTGCTTCAATCTGCCGAGGCTATGAAAACAGCCGTGCGCTTCCTTGAGCCTTTCATGGAGAAGACGGGCGGAGCGACGGCGAAGGGAACGATGGTTCTAGCAACGGTCAAAGGCGATGTGCACGACATAGGCAAGAACCTTGTTGACATCATCCTGACCAATAACGGCTATCGCATAATTAATCTGGGCATCAAGCAGCCGATTGAAAACATCCTGAATGCTTACGAAGAGCACAAAGCGGACGCCATTGGCATGAGCGGGCTGCTGGTGAAATCCACGCTCATCATGAAGGACAACCTGGAATTGATGAACGAACGCGGCATCAACGTGCCCGTAGTGCTTGGCGGAGCCGCTTTGACCAGGCGTTACGTCGAAGACGATCTGAAATCGCTCTATAACGGGCGGCTCTATTACGCGAAAGATGCTTTTGACGGTCTGCACACAATGGATGTGCTTAAAGGGAACGGCGCGCAGGCTGACGGTTCAGTGAAGACAACAGTCGCAGAACTCGCTGCCATGGATGAAGAGTCTGAAGAACTCGTTGGCGAGGATGCGAAGCTGGGCATTCGTAAGCTTGTGCGGCCAAGGGCTGTCGTTAAAGTTTCGGGCGATACTACGCACACTGTTCGGTCTGATGTGCGCGAGGATGTAAAAATCCCGCGAGCGCCTTTCTACGGCTCGCGCGTTGTCGAACAGATTTCGCTCGACGATGTTTTCGCGTTTATAAACGAGACTGCGCTGTTCAAAGGGCAGTGGCAGTTCAAGCAGGGGAAGAGAGCTGCGGAAGATTACAGAAAGCTTGTGGCCGAAACTGTGCGCCCCGTTTATGAAGAGTTGAAAGAGCGCTCGAAGCGTGAAAGATTGCTCGTGCCGCGAACGGTTTACGGCTACTTCCCATGCCAATCATCCGGCAACGATCTAATCATCTATGAAGATGACGAACAAACGGAGAGGCTGCGATTCACTTTCCCGCGCCAACCTGCGGGCAAGCGCCTCTGTCTGGCGGATTACTTCGCATCGAAAGAATCTGGTCGAATGGACGTTGTAGCGTTTCACCTTGTCACAGTCGGAAAGCAGGCGAGCGAGTATTCCCAAAAACTTTTCAAGTCGGACAACTATGCGGACTATCTATACTTTCACGGCCTGAGCGTGGAGAGCGCAGAGGCTCTGGCGGAACTCTGGCACAAGCGCATACGCGAAGAACTCGGAATTGCAGAGCACGACGCGAAAGAGTTGACGAAACTTTTCCATCAGGGCTATCAAGGCTCGCGCTTCAGCTTCGGCTATCCTGCGTGCCCTAACTTGGAAGATCAGACGAAACTCTTCGAGCTTCTTGACCCGTCGCGCATTGACGTTGAGTTGACAGAAGAGTTTCAGCTAGACCCTGAACAGTCAACGTCGGCTATCATTGTGCATCACCCGGAAGCGAAATATTTTTCGATAGATTGAAGCAGAAGGCAATGGCTTTGGCAGGTAGTGGGCAAGATTTGCACGAGCAATCATTGAAACGAAAAGCGCTTGGTGAAAAGCCACTTGAGCCTTTGCCCGAAGAGTTGGCCGTTCTCTCAGGCTTTGAGCGCTTAGCCTTTCGCCTGACACGCCGTATGAACGAGGGACGGTGGAAGCGCTTCTGGACTTGGTGTCAGAAAACGTTCGGCGCGGGCTGGATTCATCTTTCAACCTACAATCTAATGCAAGTGTACGGCATTGAGAACGTAGAAAGAGTGGATCACACGCGCCCCATCTTGCTAGTAGCCAATCATCGTTCGTTCTTCGACATGTACACTGTCTCGACCGCGCTTTTCCTGAAAACGCGCTGGCGCAAACAACTCTTCTTTCCAGTGCGCGGTCGTTTCTTCTACGATTCGCTCTTCGGCGTTCTGGTCAACTTCATAATGGGCTGGTGGTCAATGTTCCCGCCCTTCTTTTCAGGCGGCGAGAATCCGCTCATAGAAAAGAGAGAGTTTGATAAGTATTCCATGCGATTGCTCGCAGAGCTTTGCACGCATGGCGCAGGCAACGTCGTAGGCTTTCATCCAGAAGGCATGCGCAATCGCAACGCCGATCCCTACTCATTTCTTCGCGCTCAGCCCGGCGTAGGCAAGCTCATAAAGGACGCGCAGCCGCAGGTCATACCTGTTTTCATCGCGGGACTGGGCAACGAATTGCTTAAGCAAGTTTTGGGAAACTGGCGCGGAGGCGACCCCGTTCGCATACATTTCGGGGAAAGATTGGATTTATCTTCGTTCGCTAATAGAAGAGATAGCGTACGCACGTACAAAGAGATTGCAGATTTTTTGATGACCAAGATCGCTGAGCTTGGCGAAGCAGACAGGAGCATGTTTGCTAAAGGCAAAAGTAAAAAGGTAAAAGGCAAAAGTGAAGAGGATGAAAACAGTTCTATTACTCTCTAAATCTATTACTCTCTAAATCTGTAAAAGCGGCTTGCGGCCTAACTTTTT
>Ga0209027_1000866_pt1 | contig 11153 bp, 12 predicted proteins | sample GraSoi013_1_20cm_3_FD_185821 | JGI IMG/M metagenome (GOLD analysis project Ga0209027, IMG submission 185821) | Grasslands soil microbial communities from the Angelo Coastal Reserve, California, USA - Sample 09_27_2013_1_20cm (SPAdes) (version 2) | ecosystem: Environmental > Terrestrial > Soil >...
CCGAGCACCGACCCGACCGACAGGTCGATGCCGGCGGTGAGGATGACCAGCAGCTGGCCCACCGCGATGATGCCGAAGATGGCCACCTGGCGGGCCAGGTTGGCCAGGTTGCTGCCGGTCAGGAACTGGTCCGACCACAGCGTCAGCGCGCCGAACAGGATGAGCAGGACGACGATCCCGCCCGCGTCCCGGCCGAACACGTCGCCGAACGTGATGATCCGCTCCTCGCGGGCTTCCGTGGTCATTCCGTTTCTCCTGAGTCGAGGCTGGCCAGCCGGATCACGTCTTCCTCGGTCGCGTCGGCGGCGGCGAGCTCGCCGTTGACCGCGCCGCCGCGCATGACCACCACGCGGTCGGCGAGGCCGAGGACCTCGGGTAGATAGGAGGACACGACGACGACGGCCAGCCCCTCGGCCGCGAGGTCGCCGATCACCTGGTAGATCTCGCTCTTGGCGCCGACGTCCACACCCTTGGTCGGCTCGTCGAACAGCAGCACCTTGGCCTTCGTCGCGAGCCACCGGGCCAGCAGCACCTTCTGCTGGTTGCCGCCGGACAGCGAGGACACCGGCTGCTCCCAGGAGCCGGCGCGCAGGCGCAGCCCGCCCAGGTACCGGTCGATGGTGCGGCGCTCCTCCCGCCGGTCGACCAGGGCGAACTTCGAGATCTGCGGGAGCTGGGCAATGGAGGCGTTCTCCCGGATGGTCAGCTCCAGCAGCAGACCCAGCTGCTTGCGGTCCTCGGTGAGCAGGCCGAGGCCGGCCTGCACGGCTTTTCGCGGGCTTTCCGGTGGTACCGGCACGCCGTCCACCTCGACCCGGCCACCGGCCACGGGATCGGCGCCGAAGATGGCGCGCAACAGTTCGGTACGGCCGGAGCCGAGCAGGCCGGCGATGCCGAGGATCTCGCCGGAGCGCACCTCGAGGTCGATCGGCCGTACCGCGCCGCGCGGCTGGAGCCCTTTGAGGGTCAGCCGGGGGGCGCCGATGGTGCGCTTGCTCGCCGGGTACAGCGACTCGATGGTGCGGCCGACCATGGCGGCGATGAGGCTGTCGTGGTCGAACTGGTTCATCGGCGCGCTGGTGGCGTACCGGCCGTCGCGCAGCACGGTCACCCGGTCGCCGATCTCGAACATCTCCTCCAGGTGATGGCTGACGTACATGACGGCGTGGCCCTCGTCGCGCAGTTCCTTGATGCGGCGCAGCAGCGCGGCGGTCTCCGACTCGGACAGCGCCGTGGTCGGCTCGTCGAAGATGATCACGCGCGGGTTCTGGCCGAGTACCTTCGCGATCTCGACGAGCTGCCGGACCGCGAGGGAGAGCGACTCGACCGTGGTGTTCGGGTCGAGGTCGCCGAGCCCGACCCGGTCGAGCATGGCCCGCGCCTGGCGGCGCAGCTCGGCCGGCCGGGTGATGCCGCGGCGGGCGGGGAGGCGGCCCATCAGCAGGTTCTCCGCGACCGAGAGGTCGGGCAGGAGACTCAGCTCCTGGTAGACCACGCCGATCCCGGCGGCGCGCGCCTCGGCCGGCGACGGGTCGCCCATCTCCCGGCCGTCGACGAGGTACCCGCCCCGGTCGCGCCGCTGGGCGCCGGTCAGGATCTTGATGAGGGTGCTCTTGCCGGCGCCGTTCTCGCCGGCCAGGCAGTGCACCTCGCCGGGGTACAGGTCGAGGTGCACCCCGTCGAGCGCCTGGATCGGCCCGAACGCCTTGGCGACGTCAACGAGCTTGACGAGTGGTTCCGTCATTTCGCGGCCTTGGTCGTGGGCGGGGTCAGCAGTTGCTTGACCGCCGGCTCGTTCATGTTGGACTTGTCGGCCAGTACCGCGCCGGGGTCCAGGTTCGGCGGCGGCGCGGAGCTGACGGTGGCCATGCCGGCCTCGACGACGCCCTGGTAGCCGAAGAAGTACGGGTTCTGCACGACCAGCGTGTCCAGCGAACCGTCACCGAGCGCGGCGACCTGCTGCGGGTCGGTGTCGAAGGAGACCACCGGGACCCGGTCGGAGGCCTTGTTGTCCTTGATGGCCCGGGCCGCACCGTCGCCGGAGGTGTTGTTCGCGGCGAACACCGCGACCAGGTTCGGGTTGGCGGTGATGGTGTCGTTGACCTGGCTCGCGGCCGTGTTGATGTCGTTGTTGTTGTACCGCGGCTCGATGATCCGCAGCCCGGAGCAGGCGGCCAGCCCGGAGCGGAACCCGGTCTCCCGGTCCTTGAGCACCTGCACGCCCGCGACCGAGGACTCGATGAGCACGTCACCGCTGGTCTTGCCGGCCTTCTGGGTCAGCTCGCACAGCCGCTTGCCGGCCTGCTCGGCGGCCTTGGTGTTGTCGGTACCGATGAAGCCATCGACCGCGGTGGTCACCTGGGTGTCCGAGATGATCACCTTGATCTTCGCCTTCCGCGCGCGGTCGATCACGTTGTTCAGCGCGGAGGAGGAGTTGGGCGCGAGCACGATGCCGTCCACGCCCCGGGAGATCGAGTTCTCCACGAGCTGGACCTGCTGGTTCACGTCGGTCTCGGAGGTCGGACCGAACAGCGAGACCGTCAGCCCGTAGTCGATACCGCCCTGCTTCGCGCCGGCGAGCATGGTCTGCCAGAACGACGAGTCGCTCGCCTTGACGATGACGTCGATGCGCTTGCCGGCGGTGGGTCCGCCCTTGCCGCCCCCGCCGCCCTTCGCGCCGGCCGAGGTCGCCCGGCCGGCGACCACTCCCACCACGACGGCGAGCAGCGCGATCACCGCCACCAGGGAGAGAGAGAACTTCACGCGTCTCATCGGGTCGTGCCTCCCCTTGTCTCCGGCGGCCTTGTGCTGGTCACCGGCGCTTCCCGGCGCGCCGCGCCGGACTTGAAAGTCGAAACGTTTCGACTTACGATAAACTGCAGGTTGCAAGAGCACAACCATTGAGATTCATGATTCTTAAGCGGGAAACCCGGTCACAATGATCGACGGATGTCGTAGACTGCCGAAACGTTTCGACAGCACGAAACGTTTCGAGGGGGGCACGATGGGAGCTTCCGAACCCGATGGGCGGCGCCCGACGATGAAGGACGTCGCGACGCTGGCCAACGTGAGCCTGAGCACCGTGTCCCGGTTCGTGAACGGGGAGCCGGGCCGGCCGGAACTCGTCGCGCGCATCCAGCAGGCGATCGACCTGCTCGGGTACCAGCGCGACCTCACCGCCAGTACGCTGCGGCGGGCCGACCGGGCGTCCGCGAGCATCGGGGTCGTCGTGGCGGACGTGGGCAACCCGTTCTTCGCCGCCGTCCTGCGGGGGATCGAGGAGGTGGCCCGGGAACGCGGCTCACTCACCATCGCCGCCAGCTCCGACGAGGACCCGGGCCGGGAACGCGAGCTGGCCGCCGCGCTGGTCGCGCGCCGGATCGACGGGCTCATCGTGGTACCGGCCGGGGGCGACAGCGACCACCTGCGCACCGGTCGGGTACCGCTGTCCTTCGTCGACCGGCCGCCGGCCTACCTGGACGCGGACACGGTACTGAGCGACAACGCCGGGGGAGCGGCCGCCGCCACGCGGCACCTCCTCGACCGGGGCCACACCCGGATCGGGTTCCTCGGGGACCACGAGCGGATCTACACGTGCGCGGAGCGGCTGCGCGGGTACCGGTCCGCGCTCGGGGACCTGCCGGAGTTCGTCCGGCTCGGGCTCGACCAGGGCGTCGTGGCGTCCGCGGTCGCCGACCTGCTCGCCCTGCCGGAGCCGCCGACGGCGCTGATCGCGAGCCAGAACCTGTTGACCGTCGGCGCGATCCGGGCGCTGCGCCGGTTGGGGCGGCAACACGAGGTCGCGTTCATCGGGTTCGACGACGTACCGCTCGCGGACGCGCTCGACCCGAGCGTGACGGTGGTCTCGCAGCAGCCGGTACAGCTCGGGCGGCGGGCGGCTGAGCTGCTGTTCTCACGGATCGACGGGTACGCCGGGCCGAGCCGCTCGGTGGTCGTGGAGACCGTGCTCGTGGCCCGCGGATCGAGCGAGATCGCGACGTCCGAATCCCGCCAGCGTTAGCGCGTGCGCAGCGCTTGGATGGACGCATGAGCTTCCGTATCACCGCGATCCCGGCCGACGAACTGGCCCGGATCCGCGCCGCCGGGCAGGACATCCAGGGCAACCCCTTCACCTCGCGGGAGGCCGGCGGCGGCGAGCCGTTGCGATGCTGCCTGCGGCCGGCCCGGACGGGCGAGCGGATCGCGCTCATCTCGTACCGGCCCACCGGTACCGCGGGCGCGTACGCCGAGACCGGGCCGGTCTTCGTGCACGCGCAGCCGTGCGAGGGCTATCCGACCGACGGCGGCTGGCCGCCCGGGTTCCGCGACCGGCAGCAGGTCCTCCGCGCGTACGACGCGGCCGGCCGGATCGCCGACGCCATCCTCGTCGAGGGCACCGAGGCGGAGGCGGGTATCGCCAAGCTGCTGGCCGATCCGGAGCACGTCGTGGTGCACAGCCGCAACGTGCTCTACGGCTGCTACATGTTCGCCATTTCCCGGTAGGGGCGCAGTTCGCGGCGGGCCAGCGAGCGGCGGTGCACCTCGTCCGGCCCGTCCGCCAGGCGCAGCGTGCGGGCGTGTACCCACAGCTCGGCGAGCACGGTGTCCTGGCTGACCCCACCCGCCCCGTGCAGCTGGATCGCCTTGTCGAGAATCCACTCCACAGTGGACGGTGTGGCGATCTTGATGGCCTGGATCTCGGTGTGCGCACCCTTGTTGCCGACGGTGTCCATCAGCCACGCGGTCTTCAGGACCAGCAACCGGATCTGCTCCACCCGGACCCGGGCCTCGGCGATCCACTCGCCGACCACGCCCTGCTCCGCGAGCGGCCGGCCGAACGCGACCCGGTCCACCGCCCGGCGGCACATCAGCTCGATCGCCCGTTCGGCCATACCGATCAGGCGCATGCAGTGGTGGATCCGGCCGGGGCCGAGGCGGGCCTGCGCGATGGCGAAGCCGCCGCCCTCGCTGCCGAGGAGGTTGTCGACCGGTACCCGGACGTCGTGGAAGGCGATCTCGGCGTGGCCGCCGTGCGGGCCGTGCGTGTAGCCGAACACCTCCATGCCGCGCCGTACCTCGACGCCCGGCGTGTCCCGGGGTACCAGCACCATGCTCTGTTGCTGGCGCGGCTCGGCATCCGGGTCGGTCTTGCCCATGACGACGAGGATCTGGCAACGCGGGCTCATCCCACCGCTGGACCACCACTTGCGGCCGTTGACGACGTAGTGGTCGCCGTCGCGCTCGATCCGGGTGGCGATGTTGGCGGCGTCGGAGGAGGCGACCTCCGGCTCGGTCATGCAGAACGCCGAGCGGATCTGCCCGTCCAGCAACGGTTGCAGCCACTCCTTCTGCTGCGCCGGGGTGCCGAACGCGGCCAGCAGTTCCATGTTGCCGGTGTCCGGGGCGGCGCAGTTCATCGCCTCCGGCGCCAGGGCCGGGCTGCGGCCGGACAGCTCGGCCAGCGGCGCGTACTGCAGGTTGGTCAGGCCGGCACCGTGCGCCTTGTCGGGCAGGAAGAGGTTCCACAGGCCGCGCCTTCGCGCCTCCGCCTTCAGCTCCTCGACGACCGGCGGCCGGTCCCACGGGTTCTCCCGCGCGGCGACCTGGTCCGCGAACACCGGTTCGGCCGGGTACACGCACTCGTCGAGGAAGTCCCTGACGCGGCCGACCCATGCGGTGGTGGTGGCGTCCATGGCGAAGTCCATCGCTTGCTCCTATCCGAGGGTGGCGTGTCCGCGGGCGAACAGCTCCGGTACCGCCGCGCCGATGCGGTCGAAGCCCGCGCCGACGGTGAGACCCTGGGTGTACCGGCAGTAGATGCCCTCCAGGATCACGGCGAGCTTGAAGTACCCGAACGCCACGTACCAGTCGAGCGTGCCGACCTCGACCCCGCTGCGCTCGGCGTACCGGGACACGAGCTCGGCGCGCGACGGCCAGCCGGGCAGGTTGCCGGGCGACGGTGGGACGTGCGCGCCGAGGCCGTCCAGGCCGTCCCAGTACACGCAGGTGATGCCGAGGTCGGTGAGCGGATCGCCGAGCGTGGACATCTCCCAGTCGAGGACGGCCGCGATCCGGCCGGGTGACGCGGGATCGACCATGGTGTTGTCGAGCCGGAAGTCGCCGTGGATGACGGCCGGCCGGCCGCTGACCGGCTGGGCGTCGGCCAGCCGCTCGGCCAGTTCCTCGGCACCGGGCAGCGGCCGGGTGTACGACGCCGCCAGCTGCTTGCGCCAGCGGCGGATCTGCCGGTCGAGGAAGCCGTCCGGGCGGCCGAACCCCGCCAGGCCCACCGCGTCGGGGTCGACGGTGTGCAGCGCGGCGAGCGTGTCGGCGAGCGCGTGGCCGAGCGCCTGTCCGGCGGCCGGATCGAGGCCGCGCAGCGCGGCGGCGTCCCGGTAGATGACGCCGTCGACCTTCTCCATGAGGTAGAACGGGGCGCCGGTGACCTCGGGGTCGGGGCAGTAGGCGAGCGGGCGCGGCACCGGTACCGGCGTCGGGGCGAGCGCGCTCAGCACCGTGAACTCCCGGTGCATGTCGTGCGCCGTGGCGAGCACGTGGCCCAGCGGTGGGCGGCGCAGCACCATGGACCGGCCATGGTGGACGATCTCGTAGGTGAGGTTGGAGCGGCCGCCGGCGATGACCCGTACCGCCAGGGCCGGCTCCATCGACCCGCCGGGGAACTCGGCGGCCAGCCAACGGGTCAGGCCGGCCAGGTCGATGCCGGGTGGCGCGGTCACGGCGCCTCCTTACTTTCCATACCGACCAGACGGTATGCTACCGGGGTCGAGCGAGGCAAGGGGTGGTCCATGGCGCGCACGCAGGAGCCGGCGGTCCGCCGCCGGTTGGTCGAGGCCGCCACCCGGCTGTTCGCGGAGAAGGGCTACGAGGGTGCCTCGGTGAGCGAGATCGTGGCCGCCGCCGGGGTGACCAAGGGCTCGATGTACCACTACTTCCAGGCAAAGGACGACCTGCTCTTCGAGATCTACCACCGGTTGCTGGCGATGCAGCAGGACCGGCTGGAGCGGTTGGCGGCCGGGCCGGGTACCCCGGTCGACCGGCTCCGTGCGGTGGCCGTCGACGTGGTGGTCACCACGGTGGAGCACCGGGACGAGGCCACTGTGTTCTTCCTCTCGATGCATCTGCTGGAGCCGGACAAACGCAGCACCGTGCGACGCGAGCGGCGGCGCTACCACGAGCGGTTCCGGGGGCTGGTCGAGGAGGGCCAGGCGGCCGGCCTGCTCCGCGGGGACGTGCCCGCCGACCTGGCCACGCACTACTTCTTCGGCAGCGTGCACCACCTGCTGACGTGGTACCGGGCGGACGGGCCGATGAACGCCAGCCAGATCGGCAACGTCTTCGCCCAGCTGCTCATCGACGGCCTGGCCTTCTTGCCCACGGCCGACCGGCGCCGTAACGTGGGCCGGACGGACCGCATACCGACCGGTCGGTAGCAAAGGGAGACCCATGGCGGAGAGCGTCGCACTGGTCACCGGCGCCAGCCGGGGCATCGGCCTGGCCATCGCGCGCCGGCTGGTGGCCGACGGCTGGCGGGTCGGCATCACCGCGCGCACGCCGGAGCCACTGGCCGCGGCGGCGCAGGAACTGGGCGGACCGGAGCACGCGATCGCGGTACCGGGGAAGGCCGACGACCCGGCGCACCAGGCCGACGCGGTGACCCGCACGATCGAGGCGTTCGGCCGGCTGGACCTGCTGGTCAACAACACCGGCATCAACCCGGTCTACGGCCCGCTGCTCGGCGTCGACCCGGCCGCGGTGCGGAAGGTGTTCGAGGTCAACGTGTTCGGCGTGCTGGGCTGGATCCGGCAGGCGTGGGACGCGTGGCTGGGCGGGCACGGCGGCGCCGTGGTGAACGTGTCGTCGATCGCCGGGCTGCAGCCGGCCGAGGGCCTGGGCGCGTACGCGGTGAGCAAGGCCGCGCTGATCCACCTGACCCGCCAGCTCGCGATCGAGCTGGCGCCGGCGGTCCGGGTCAACGCGGTGGCGCCCGCGGTGGTGAAGACCGAGTTCGCCCGCCGCCTCTACGAGGGGCACGAGGTGGAGCTGGCCAAGCGGTACCCGATGGGCCGGCTCGGCGTGCCCGACGACGTGGCCGGTGCGGTGGCCTACCTCGCCTCCCCGGACGCGGCGTGGGTGACCGGACAGACGATCGTGCTCGACGGCGGTCTCCTCCAGACCGCTCAACTCTGACAGATGGGGAGTCCTGTGGCAGCACAACCATCCCGCGTGGCGATCGTGACCGGCGCCGCGCGGGGCATCGGCGCCGCGACCGCGAAGCGGTTGGCGCAGGACGGGTTCGCGGTGGGTGTACTGGACCTCGACGCGGCCTCGACGAAGGACACCGTCACGGCGATCGAGGCGGCCGGCGGTACCGCCCTGGGTGTCGGGGTGGACGTGGCCGACGCGGCGGCGGTGCACGCGGCGGTCGGGCAGGTGGCCGCCGAGCTGGGCGACCCGGTCGTGCTCGTCAACAACGCCGGGATCACCCGGGACAACCTGCTGTTCAAGATGGCCGACGAGGAGTGGGACGCGGTCATCGCCGTGCACCTGCGGGGCGCCTTCCTGATGAGCCGGGCGGTGCAGGGGTACATGACGACGGCGCAGTGGGGCCGCATCGTCAACCTCTCCAGCACGTCCGCGCTGGGCAACCGGGGCCAGGCCAACTACGCGGCGGCAAAGGCCGGGCTGCAGGGGTTCACCAAGACGCTCGCCATCGAGCTGGGCAGGTTCGGGGTCACGGTGAACGCGGTGGCGCCCGGGTTCATCGTCACGGACATGACCGCGCATACCGCCCAGCGGCTCGGCGTCGACTTCGAGGACATGCAGAAGGCCGCCGCGGCCACCATTCCGGTCGGCCGGGTGGGGCGGCCCGAGGACATCGCACACACCATCTCGTACCTGGTGAGCGACGGCGCCTCGTTCGTCTCCGGCCAGGTGATCTACGTGGCCGGCGGACCGAGGGACTGACGATGCGCATCTTTACCAGCGTCAAGGAACTGCCCGACGCGGTCGGCGAGCACTTCGGGTACAGCGAGTGGCTGACGGTGACCCAGGAGCGGGTCAACCAGTTCGCCGACGCGACCGGCGACCACCAGTGGATCCACGTGGACCCGGAGCGGGCCAGGCAGGGCCCGTTCGGCGGGCCGATCGCACACGGCTACCTGACCCTGTCCCTCGTGTCCGTGCTGATGCGGGACATCTACCGGGTCGACGGGCTGGCGATGGCCATCAATTACGGCACGGACCGGGTCCGGTTCCCGGCGCCGCTACCGGTCGGCGCGTCCGTCCGGGCCGGTGGCGAGCTGCTGTCCGTCCGCGAGACGCCGCAGGGGTACCAGATCGTGGTCCGGATGACGGTCGAGGCGCAGGGCATCGAGAAGCCGGTGTGTGTCGCCGACGCGGTGGTGATTCTGGTACCGGCGTGAGCGCGCCGCAGCCGGGCCCACAACGGCGTGGACCCGGCTGCGACGGTCGTCTTTTGTGGAACGGATCAGACCGGGGTGACCTGCTCCGCCTGGGGGCCCTTGGCACCCTGGGTGATCTCGAAGTTCACCCGCTGGTTTTCGTCCAGGCTGCGGTATCCGCTGGTCTGGATCGCCGAGTGGTGGACGAATACGTCCGGGCCACCACCGTCGGGCGTGATGAACCCGAATCCCTTTTCCGCGTTGAACCACTTGACGGTTCCTTGAGCCACTGCTTCTTCTCCTCCGACTACCTACCGGCGGACTACCGTGTCCCTACCGGGTCGCTGTGGGCCGGATTCGAATGGCTCCTCGAAACGCCCACTGTCACACTTCCTGCGGGCGCTCATGACAAACGTACGAGGAACTACGACTGCAACGGCTCGACTGTACCCGGATCGGTACCACCGGGCAACGCGGCACGGGCAGGATCCGCGGCGGCCCGGCCCCGGGCCAGCGCGTCGACCCGGCGCAGGGCGTCTGGCAGGCGAAATCGGCCGGCCATGCGCCTGACCAGGTCGGCCGCCTCGGTGCGGGGCAGGCCGACCGCGGTGACGTAGAGCGGGTTGGCGGCCTCGCCGCGGTAGACCGGTACGGCGTGGACGGCGTCCCGGAAGGCCGTCTTGGCGACCCCGACGACCGGTACGTCGAATTCGGCGTGGGCGTGCGCGCCGAGCCCCGGGCGCCCCTCCGGGTCGAGGTCCACGTAGCCGTCCACGACGAGCAGGTCGATCTGGCCGGCCCGGCCGAGCACGGCCCGCAGGGCGGGCAGCTCACGGGTGTAGAACTCACCGGGTCGGTACGGCGCGGCCTCGGCGAGGGATACGACATACTCCGCGACGAGGTCGCTGAACCGCAGGTCGGCGGCCACCACGCAGGCCCCGCGGGCGCCGCCGGTCGCCGGGTAGTGCACGTCGACGGCGGCGAACCGGGCGCCGCCGCCGCGAGGACCACTCATACACCACCCTCCGCAGACTCCTCCCGAGCCTAGGACGCGGACACAAGTGGTGACTGTGGGGACTCTCACCCGTAACCGTCGGGTGCGCCCGGTCGTTACAAGTGGTTGTACGGCTGGACGACCAGGTACCCGGTGAACGTGGCGTGGTTGTGTCCGGCCGCCGAGGGCAGCCCGAGGCGGTGGTTGAGGAGGCCGGTCAGCCGCCCGCAGCCGTGCGCCGCCGGTACCGCGAAGGTGTCGTCGCGGGCGTGCACCTTGAGGATGCGCGGGTCGGTGGACACCTGTTCGGTCGGTCCGGTCCGGATCAGCTGGAACCGCACGGCGTCACCGGGTCGCCCGGCCACGCAGCCGGCGTCGAGCAGGCCGTTGTGGAACGGGAAAATGAGGTCCACGGTGCCCATGTGGTCACCGTGCGAGATGAAGTCGGCGTCGCCGCCGTACCCGGGGCGCAGGTACAGGCGCAGCAACGGATGGCGGTCGACCCGGCCGAAGAGGCCGCCGGGGATCCGGGTGGCGGCGGACCGGACAGCGCCGAAGACCTGCGCGGTCGTGCCGTCCGGCGCGGGGCCCTCGGCGTGTGTGACGGTGATGGGGGCAAATTGATCGACATGTACCGTGCCGAAGGACATGCCGCCGGTGGCCACCAGAACCTCGCAGACCCACTGGTGCGGATCGGCGCTCGCGGGCAGGGCCGGGCAGTCGCGGAAGTCGTAGGC
>Ga0209027_1000867_pt1 | contig 11151 bp, 6 predicted proteins | sample GraSoi013_1_20cm_3_FD_185821 | JGI IMG/M metagenome (GOLD analysis project Ga0209027, IMG submission 185821) | Grasslands soil microbial communities from the Angelo Coastal Reserve, California, USA - Sample 09_27_2013_1_20cm (SPAdes) (version 2) | ecosystem: Environmental > Terrestrial > Soil >...
AATCGTGGGCCGATCAAAAAAAGAAGAAGAGCGACCCCGGCTGTCGCCGCGACGACGGTCACCGCCGCGAACCTGAAAAACAGACCAGGCTCGGCCGAAAAGTCGCCACCCCGGGGAAGCGGCCGTCCGTTCCACTCGTCCCACTCGTGACCCAACCGCCGATCCACTTCGATGTGAATCAGCTGAGCGCGCGGACTGGTCGTTTGAGGGCCGGCCATCGGAAAACGAAGCTTCACGATACGCTCCACCGGTGTCAAGTTTGGAGCGTGTTGATCACCGACGCCCGCATCCGCGCCGCGTATGCCGAAGGCGCGGGAATCTACCGGATCGTCCCCGCCGCGGTCGCCATTCCATCGGATGTATCCGACGTCGTCGCGCTGATTCAGCATGCACAGCGGTCACGAACCGCACTTATTCCGCGTGGTGCCGGCAGCGGCATGCCAGGTGGCAACGTGGGCTCCGGCATCATCGTCGACATGAGCGCGGGCTTCTCGGAGCTGACTGTCGATCCCCATGCGAAGATTGCCCGGGCCGGCGCATCAGTGACGTGGACGCAAGTGAATGATGCGGCGCGTGCGTACGGCCTGCGCCTGCCCATCGATCCTTCCTCCGGCGCGTTCGCGACATCCGGTGGAATGGTTGCCACCAATGCGGCCGGCCCCCGCACCGTGCGATACGGCAGTGTGCGGAAGTGGGTCGAAGCGCTCGAGATCGTTGGAGCCGATGGCGAGGTTCGCACCGTGAGAAGGGGAGCAGGGAAAGGGGAGAGGTTCGATCTGAGCGCTAGTGATCGACGGCTGATATTCGACGGCCTTCCCAAAACCCGCAAGAATTCGTCCGGCTATGCGCTCGACCGATTCGCGGACTCCGGAGACGAAATCGATCTGCTCGTCGGGTCTGAAGGGACGTTGGCGATCGTCTCGGCAGTGCACTGGCGCTTGGACGCCATTCCTCCAGACACCGCGGGCGCGGCACTCGGTTTTGCCGATCTCGAGGCAATGGCCGAAGCGGTGCCCTATCTGGTGTCGCTGAATCCGTCGGCGGTGGAGCTGCTGGACGATACTCTCCTCCGCTTCCTGCCAGATGCGCCCCACGTCGCCTGTTTACTGCTCGTCGAATTCGAACGTGACAGCGCGGGCGCGGCGCGAGGCGCCGTCGGCGATGCAGTCCGCAGGCTGAAGCACGTGGTCACCCATGTGGGCACCGCCATCGATCGGTCGGGACTCGAGCAGTTATGGAGCATCCGGCGCCTCGCCTCACCAGCGCTCGCACGACTCCCGCTGACGCAACGGTCGCTTCAAGTCGTCGAGGACGGTTGTGTGCCACCGGCGCAGCTGGCTCAGTACGTGCGCGGCCTGCGCGAGGCGGCGGCACAGCGTGGCGTGCCCGTGGCGATCTTCGGACACGCGGGCGATGCTCACGTCCATGTGAACGCGCTTCCTGACATCACCCATCCGGATTGGAGGAACGACGTTCGGGCGCTGTTCAACGATGTCACCGATCTGGTGGCGCGTCTGGGCGGCGTCCCGTCCGGCGAGCATGGCGTGGGGCGGCTGCGCGCGGGAGTGCTGGAGCGGTTCTACGGGAACGGGGTGATGACGCTGTTTCGCGACGTGAAGCAGGCCTACGACCCGCTGTCGATTCTAAATCCCGGAGTTATCATTCCCGCGACCGACTGGTCGCCCATGGCCGCGTTGAAGGTCGGTGACGACGCCGCGGCCATTCCTGAAGACATCGCGACACGTTTACGCGAGGTGGAGCGCAGCGCCGCATGGGCTACACCGAAACTCGAACTAGCACGCTAGCGCCGATGGAGATCTTCCGCGCACCGCGCGTGTCGCTGATCGCCCGGCCGCAGTTCGTCGAGCCCGAGCATCTCCCCGTTCACTGGCGCGGTGACGCGAGCGATGGCGAACGATTGGCCGAGTACGCCGGCCGGCTCTGCTATATGAGCCAGCATAATCCGGTCAATCGCACCACCGCCGAATACCTCGAGAACATCAAGAAGCAGGGACACGGGTCGGTGCTGGAGCACGCCGTGTACGTCCTGCTGATCGAAGGGATCTCGCGCTCCTGCTCGCACGAGCTGGTGCGTCATCGGGCCGGCTTTGGATACTCGCAGATCTCGCAGCGCTACGTGGACGAGTCGCATGCGGCGTTCGTCCTGCCACCAGCGGTCGCCGGCGATGCCAAGCTCGAGGAAGAGTGGCAGCGCCAGGTCACTGACGCACAAGCCGCGTACGTCCGCTCAGTTGAAGGGTTGATGCAGCGCTACGAGTGGGTCACCGACAAGGTGCACCGGCGCAAGCTGGCGCGTGAAGCGGCGCGCAGCGTCCTGCCCAATGCGACCGAGGTGAAGATCGTCGTCTCCGGCAATGCGCGCGCCTGGCGCACGATGCTGGAGCTCCGTTGCGGCGAGGGCGCTGAATTGGAGATCCGGCGGATGGGGATCGCGGTGTTGCGGCTGCTCCAACGGGAGGCAGGCGCGTTGTTTTCCGATTTCGAGATTTACGTCGCCGACGACAAACAGGAAGCCGCGCGCGTCACCTACCACAAAGTCTAGTCGTACGACGTAAGACATACGTCGTATTTTTTTTCTTTTCTCTCTTGCGCATCCTTCTTTCGTTTCGTATTCTGATTTCACATGCGAATAGGTCTCGCATACAACGAGAAGCCCGACGCGAGTCCCGCGTCCGACGCCTACGCCGAATGGGACGACCCATCCACCATCGATGCGGTCGACCAGGCTCTGAGTCTCTTCGGTACCGTCGTCCGTCTCGAAGCCGACGAATTCTTCCCGCAAAAACTCTCGCTCGCGCATCCGGACATCGTCTTCAACATGGCTGAGGGACTGCACGGCCCCTGCCGGGAATCGCACGTCCCCGCGCTGTGCGAGTACCTGAAGATTCCGTATACCGGATCGGATCCGCTCACGTTGGCGCTGACGCTGCACAAGGGTCGCACGAAGGAGATCCTCGCCTATCGCGGTGTTCCGACGGCGCCGTTCCGTGTGATCGAAGCGCTCGCGGACCTCGAGCGGTTGCCGCTCCCCTATCCATTATTCGTAAAGCCCGTCGCGGAGGGATCCGGCAAGGGGATCTTCGTCAACAACCTCTGCGAATCGCCCGCACAGCTGGCGGAGCGTGTTCCGTTCCTCTTGGAGCGGTACGCCCAGCCCGTATTGGTGGAGACGTATCTCCCAGGACCCGAGTTCACCGTCGCGATCCTGGGCAATAATGGCGACATGCGCTGCCTGCCGATCGTCGGATTTGATTTCGCGACGCTGCCGGCCGGCGCGCCACCTGTCTACGGATACGAAGCGAAATGGATCTGGGACACGCGCGAGCATCCGCTGGAGATTTTCCAGTGCCCGCCAACGGGCATCGCCGAGTCACTCTGCCGTGAGACGGAGCGCGTCGCCCTCGACGCCTATCGCGCCTTGGGATGCCGGGATTGGTGCCGCATCGACGTGCGCGTGGATCGCTTCGGGGTGCCCAATGTGGTCGAATTGAATCCGCTGCCGGGCATCATTCCCGACCCCGCGATGAACTCGTGTTTTCCCAAAGCCGCCCGCGTCGCGGGATACAGCTATGATGCGCTCATTCAAGAGGTTACGCGCATCGCCTGGAAACGGATCGAGGCGGCGCCCCTACCAGAATCCGTCACACCGGCATCCGCGTGAAGATCGTCATCCTCTATGATCCCGGCGCGGACGACTGGACTGCCCAGGACGTCGCGGGAGTGATGCAGGCAGTCGACGACATCGCCCGCATCTTCGGCGCGCTCAACCATCAGGTTCAACGGATTCCCGTTCGCCACGACATGCGGTGGTTCAACTCGTGCCGCCGCGCGGACCTCGTGTTCAACCTGTGTGAGGGAGTGCGCGGCGTCGCGCAATGGGAAGATCACGTCGTCGGCACGTTGGAACTTGCCGGCATTCCATACACCGGCTCCGGGCCGTGGACGACTGCGACGTGCCGCCGCAAAGCGGTCGCCAATACGCTCCTCGAGCACGCGGGCCTGCCCGTGCCGCGCTGGACGGTCGCGCAGGGAAAGATCGATGACGATTTCCCGCTTCCCGCCATCGTCAAGCCCGCTGCCGAAGACGCGAGCGCCGGTCTCGACCGCCAGTCGGTTGTGAGCGATCGCAAAGGGCTCAAGGCCCGCATCGCCGCCATGACGGAGCAATTCGAGGAAGTGCTGGTGCAGCAGTACATCGCCGGCAGGGAGTTCAACGTCGGCATCGTCGGCGACCGCACGCTCCCGATCGCCGAGATCGACTTCAGCACGATGCCCGAAGGGACGTGGCCGATCCTCACCTACGCCGCCAAATGGCACGTCGGATCGCCCGAGGATCTCGGCAGCCGTCCCGTGTGCCCGGCGCAAGTGCCACAGCGACTCGCCGAGCGGCTGTGCCGTCTCGCCGAAGCGGCGTGGCGTACCATGCAGGGCAAGGGCTATGGACGCGTCGACATCCGCGTCGACGACGCCGGCCGGCCCTGGATCCTCGAGGTCAATCCCAATCCCGATCTCACCGACGAAGCCGGGCTATCGCGCATGGCGAGGGCGGCGGGCTGGGAATATCCGGAGTTGGTTCGTCGTATCGCGGAAGGAGCCCTGCGCGAAGCGCAGCGCACCAAGGCCACGCGTGAACTGCTCGCTGCGCCGCCCGTCCCCGCGCCCCCTCCGGCTCCTGCGGCCCCTACCGTCCCTGCGGCCCGTCGAACGCGCGCACCGCGCACGACTTGAGCAGCTGACGCGGGCGACCGGTCTCTTTCGCGAAGAGGAGGTCGCAACCGCGGTCGAGCTGCTCGATGCGAGTCTCGCGGGCGATGACGACTACCGATTCGTCGGCGCGTTCGACGGCGATGAGCTGATTGGGTATGCGTGCTGGGGTCCGACGCCCGGGACGGAAGCGACGCACGATCTCTACTGGATCGTCGTTGATCGGGAACACCAAGGGCAAGGAATTGGAACGCAGCTCCTCGCCGAAGTGGAGCAACGACTCACGACGCACGCCGCGCGTCTGATCGTGGTCGAAACCTCGTCGCGGCCCGACTACGCTCCGACGAGGAGTTTCTACGAAGCGCGCGGCTACGCCAGAACGGCGACGATCCCCAGGTACTACGCGCCCGGGGACGACCTGGTGATCTATACCAAGGATCTGACGTGACGGAGACCTGGCAAGAGCTGCTCCGTAGGAAGAGCATCGCCTCGCTCGAAGCTCTTGCTGCCCGCTTCGGGCCCGAGCACGTCGCTGACATCGCGCGGCTCCGTCAGGCAGCCGAGAACTTCGAGTTCCGTATCTCCCCCGCGATGGTCGATCTCATCCAGTCGCCCGGTGATCCCATCTGGCAGCAGTACGTCCCCACGGTACAAGAGTTGGACGTGCATGACGGCCTGGTGGACTCTCTCGAGGAAGATGCCAACTCGCCCGTCCCCAACATCACGCACCGCTATCCCGACCGCGCGCTGTTCCTGGTGTCGCCGGTGTGTGCGTCGTACTGCCGATTCTGCACGCGCCGGCGCAAGGTCGGTGATCCCCAAAAGATTCCGATGTCGCAGCTGGAGTCGGCGTTTCGCTACCTGGAAGAACACCACGAAATCCGCGACGTCATCATGTCGGGTGGCGACCCGCTGCTGTTGTCCGACCGCCGGATCGACGAGATCTGCAAACGGCTGCGGGCGATTCCGCATCTCGAGGTCCTGCGGATCGGGAGTCGCATTCCCTGCCACTTGCCCGAACGGATCACGCCGGAGCTGTGCGCCATCCTGAAGCAGTACCACCCGCTCTACATCAACACGCATTTCAATCATCCCGACGAGCTGACGCCCGCGGCCGTCAGGGCCCTCGGCATGCTGGCCGACGCCGGGATTCCGCTCGGCTGTCAGACGGTGTTGCTGAAAGGCGTCAACGACGACGCCGAAGTCATGAAGGAGCTGATGCAGCGGCTGCTCGTCGCGCGGGTACGGCCTTACTACATCTATATGTGCGATCAGGTGGCGGGGGCCGAGCATTTCCGCACGACCGTGCAGAAGGGCTTGGAGATCATCAAGGCGCTGCGCGGTTGGACGTCCGGCCTGGCGGTGCCCCATTTCGTGATCGACGCGCCGGGCGGGGGCGGCAAGATCCCGCTGCTCCCCGAGTACGTGGTGAAGCTGACGGATAAGGAAGTGGTGCTCCGTAACTATGCCGGGAAGACGTACCGTTACAGCCAGCCCCCGGAGCCGATCCTCGTCGGCTGAGGCCCCTTGACGACTCGCCGCGAGTCGCATATTTATGTTAGCGAATGCATAAACATACGATGGCCCTCCCGCTGATTAATACGCACACACCCACTTCGGGGAGCGGCGAGGCGCGATAGTGCCATCCAGACCAAAGCCCAGCCAGCCCGCTCCCGCAACGGAGCGGGCTTTTCGTTTACTCGATCCCTGGCGCGAGCGCGACGCCTGCGGGGTCGGCTTTGCCGCGCGCGCCGACGGCGTCCGCAGTCACGACATCCTGTCGATGGCGCTGACGGCCGTGGCGAGACTCGCCCACCGCGGCGCCGCTTCGAACGACCACTCCGGCGACGGCGCCGGCGTCCTCACCCAGATCCCGCACAAGCTGCTCGGCGTGACGCCGAGTGAGCGCGTCGCGCTCGGCATGTTCTTCCTGCCGCCGCCGGGCCCTGCCCTCGGCAGCGCCGTCGAGGTCATCGAAGAGGCGCTCACGGGCCTCGGCATGCCCGTGCTCGGTTGGCGCGTCGTGCCGGTCGACTCGGCCGTGCTTGGCCCGCTCGCCCGCGCCAGCCAGCCGACTATTCGCCAGTTGTTCGTCGGACCGCCGTCCGGCCCGCTCAATGCGCCCGCGTGGGAGCGCCGCCTGTACCTCGCGCGCCGTGTGATCGAGCGCCGCGCCGCAGAGAGCGATCTCGCGCCGTTTTTCGTGTGCTCGCTCTCCTGCCGCACCGTCGTCTACAAGGCGCTCCTCGTCGGCACGGAGTTGCCGTCGTTTTACGCGGATCTGCGCTCGCCGCTGTTTGAAACCGCGATGACGGTCTTTCACCAGCGCTATTCGACCAACACGCTGCCCAGCTGGCCGCTGGCCCAGCCGTTCCGCTTGCTCGCCCACAACGGCGAGATCAATACGCTCTGGGGCAATCGCAACGCGATGCGCGCGCGCGAGCCAGCGCTTGCCGCGCCGGTGTGGGAACATGACGTCGAGTTGCTGAAGCCCGTGATCTGGGCGGACGGCAGCGACTCCGCGAGCCTCGACGACGTCTTCGAATTGCTCGTGCGCTCAGGCCGGGATCCCGTGCATGGTCTGATGATGCTGATTCCGGAAGCGTGGGAGCGCGTCGCCGACCTGCACCCGGCGCTGCGCAGCTTCTATGAGTACCACGCCGGATTGATGGAACCGTGGGACGGTCCGGCCGCCATCGCATTCACAGACGGCGTCATCGCGGGCGCGGCACTCGACCGCAACGGGCTGCGACCCTGCCGCTATAAGCGGACTCGCGACGGCGTGGTGATCGCCGGTTCGGAGGTCGGCATCGTCGACCTCGATCCCGCCCATGTCGTCGAGTCCGGCAGATTGGGCCCGGGCGAGCTGCTCGTGGTCGACACGGCCCGAAAGACCGTGCTCCACAGCGCCGATGCAAAGACCGAAGTCGCGCTGCGCTCTCCGTACGGCCGCTGGTCCAGTCGCATCGTGCGCGAGCTGCCGACGGAGAGCGGAGGGGGGGCCCTTGGTCCGGCACTGCCAACCGACGAGTTGACCGCGCGCCAGCACGCATTCGGCTACGGCTTCGAGGATCTGCGCCACGTCATGACCCCGATGGCGTCCGCCGGCCAGGACGCCATCTGGAGCATGGGCGACGATACGCCGATTCCGCCGCTGTCCCGCACCGCGCAGAGCCTGTACGCCTATGTGCGGCAACGCTTCGCCCAGGTGACGAACCCCGCGATCGATCCGTTGCGCGAGCAGCGCGTGATGTCTCTCGTGATGTATCTGGGACGCCGCGGTTCGCTGCTCGCGCAGCGTCCCGGGCGGCGCAGTTTGCTTCGCATCGAGCATCCGGTCCTGCTGGCCGAAGAGATGGCAGCGGTGCGGCGCGCCGCCGGCTCGGAGCTCGCGACGGTGAGCGCCATCTGGGAAGCTGTGACCGGTCCTGATGGTTTGGCCCGCGCGCTCGACCGGTTGAGCCGCGACGCCGTGGCCGCGGTGCGTCGCGGGGCGACGATCCTGGTAGTCAGCGACCGAGATGCCGACCGTGCGCGAGCACCGATTCCGATGCTCCTCGCGATCGGCGCGGTGCATCAGCGCCTCGTGCAGGCACGCCAGCGCGTGCGGGTAGGGCTCGTCGCCGAGGCAGGCGATGCATGGGACGTGCATCACCTGGCCGCGCTCTTTGGCTATGGGGCGGAGGCCGTGCATCCATGGCTGGCGCTCCAATCCCTACGCTCGATCAAGAACGAACCGGGCGAAGAGCCGTCTGCCGACAAGTTCCGCGGCGCGGCGGAGAAGGGCTTGCTGAAGATTCTCTCCAAAATGGGGATCTCGACCCTGCAGTCCTACGCCGGCGCGCAGATCTTCGAAGCGCTTGGGCTCGGCGCCGAGGTGATTGAAAAGTGTTTCACCGGCACCGCATCCGTGATCGGAGGAATTGGCTTCTCCGCTATCGGCGAAGACGTGCTGGCCCGACATCGAGCCGCCTATGGCGAGGGAATGTCGCCAGGTGTCCTGCCGGATCACGGTCGCGTTCGCTATCGCCGCGACGGCGAGGATCATGGCTGGTCGCCCCCGATCGTTCGCGCGCTGCAGGATGGTCAGTATGAGGGGTTCACTGACCGCGTGCGCGCTCGCGCGCCGGCCGGTCCGCGCGACCTCCTCCAGTTCCGTGAGCAGACGCCAATTCCACTCGAACAGGTCGAGCCGGCCCACGCGATTCGGCGCCGCTTCATCTCGAGTGCCATGTCGCTCGGCGCCCTCTCTCCGGAAGCGCATGCGACACTCGCGATCGCGATGAACCGCATGAATGCGCGCTCGAACTCCGGAGAAGGCGGAGAAGATCCGGCGACCTATGCGTTACGGGCTGACGGAGATCGCGCCGATAACCGCATCAAACAGGTTGCATCCGGACGGTTCGGGGTGACCACGGCGTATCTCGTCCGCGCCGACGAGCTCGAGATAAAAATCGCGCAAGGCTCAAAGCCGGGTGAAGGCGGACAACTGCCCGGCCACAAAGTCACCGATTTGATCGCCCGGTTGCGGCACGCCGTCATCGGCATTCCGCTGATCTCGCCGCCGCCACATCACGACATCTATTCGATCGAGGACCTCGCGCAGCTCATCCACGATCTCAAGCAGGTGAATCCGGCGGCACGCATCGGCGTGAAGCTCGTCGCCGAAGCGGGCGTCGGCACGGTGGCGGCGGGCGTCGCCAAGGCATACGCCGATTACGTGTTGATCTCCGGCCACAATGGCGGCACGGGCGCGTCGCCACTCTCGTCGATCAAGCACGCCGGTTCCCCCTGGGAGCTGGGATTGTCGGAGACGCAGGCGATTCTCATGCGCAACGGCCTGCGCGAGCGGATCGAGGTACGCGTGGATGGCGGCCTCCGCACCGGCCGCGATGTGGTGATCGCGGCGTTGCTTGGTGCCGAAGCATTCGGGTTTGGGACGGCGACGGTAGTGGCGCTGGGTTGTGCCATGGCGCGGCAGTGTCATTTGAACACCTGTCCGACGGGCATCGCGACGCAGCGCCTCGATTTGCGCAAGAAGTTCAAGGGCACGCCCGAGCAAGTGATCGCGTACTTCACGTTCATCGCTGAAGAGGTGCGCGCAATCCTGGCGTCGCTCGGCGCGCGCCGGCTCGATGAGCTGATCGGCCGCGTCGAGTTACTGCAGCGCGTGGAACGCCCCGAGTCGGCACGGGCGCAGTCGCTCGATCTGTCTTCGGTGCTGGCACCGCCGGCCGAAGCGCTGGCGCCGCGCCGGCGCACAGTCGACCGCAACCTTCGTCCGGGAGTCGTCTCGCTCGATGCCGAAATCCTCGAGCGCGGTGAGTCCTTCGATGGCATCTACGCAATCGGCAATCATCATCTCACTGTTGGCGCGCGGATCGCCGGGGAAATCGCCCGCGTCCACGGCAATGATGGACCGTCCAAGCCGATGCGTCTGCGCTTCCACGGCAGTGCGGGCCAGAGTTTCGGCGCGTTCACACTCCCCAAGATGCAGCTCCACCTCGAAGGAGAGGCGAACGATCATGTCGGAAAAGGACTGTGCGGCGGCGAAATCGTGATTCGGCCGTTCCGCGCTGCCGCCTACGCCGCGCACGGAACGCCACACGTTCTCCTCGGCAATACGGCTCTCTATGGCGCTACGGCGGGATCCCTCTTCGCCGCGGGTAGCGCCGGCGATCGTTTCGCAGTCCGCAATTCCGGCGCGGTCGCCGTGATCGAAGGCGTGGGCGACCACTGCTGCGAGTACATGACCGGCGGCGTGGTCGTGGTGCTCGGCCCCGTGGGCCGAAACTTCGGCGCGGGAATGTCGAACGGCGTCGCGTACGTGCTCGATGAGCGAGGTCTTCTGGAATCGCGCTGCAATCTGGAGATGGTCGGCATCACGGAGCTCAAACCGGTGGACGACGGCCGCCTACGCAAGTTATTGCACCAACATTTTCAGAAGACCGGCAGCGCTCGCGCGCGCGCGATCCTCGCGCGTTGGGAAGACTATCGCACGAAGTTCCGCAAGGTTGCACCGCCCGGAGTGGCGGTGATCGAACCGGTGGTCCACCTGCAATCGACTGGGAGCCCCGCATGAAGCTCATCACAACGATCGTACGTCCCGAGCGCGTCCCCGAGGTCAAAGCGGCGCTGTTCCGCGCCGGAATCACCGGCATCACGTTGAGCCGCGTCAGCGGACACGGCGGCGAGCACGAGCGCTTCGAGCAGTATCGAGGTACCGCGCTCGTCATGGAGTTCCACGAGAAGGTGAAGATCGAAATGGTGTGTTCCGAGCCGTTCGTCGACCCGTGCGTGAAGGCCATTCTCGCGGCGGCGCGCACGGGCGAAGTGGGCGACGGGAAAATCTTCGTGCAGCCGATCGAACGGGTGATCCGCATCCGTACGGGCGAGGTGGACGACGCCGCCTTGACCGCCGTCAAC
>Ga0209027_1000868_pt1 | contig 11150 bp, 10 predicted proteins | sample GraSoi013_1_20cm_3_FD_185821 | JGI IMG/M metagenome (GOLD analysis project Ga0209027, IMG submission 185821) | Grasslands soil microbial communities from the Angelo Coastal Reserve, California, USA - Sample 09_27_2013_1_20cm (SPAdes) (version 2) | ecosystem: Environmental > Terrestrial > Soil >...
CAGAAGTAAAGTAAGTGGAAGTGACATGCTACCTGATAGAGAGTGACTTCTCCAGAGCATCCTTCTATATTCTTGTCTGAGGGGGGATGGGTGATGGTACTGTTCCTGACTCCTCTCCATCGTCCTGATGGATCAAGAACAGATACGCGCTCGATGACGGCGCATGGAAAGGATAAGAAGATGATGTCTCACAACACTCTCACAGACATTCATGAAAGTACAAGACTCGTAGAGACAACTGCTAATGACATCGAAGCGCTGAGCGTCTGCAGCTATTCGGAAGATGAGATCATCTCTCTGTTGTGGTTGCGGCAGCGCTATCAGAATGGGGGAAGTGATCGCGCTGCGGTCGTGCGCTACCTGGAGTTTCTCCGCTACCTGGTCATGAGTGGCCAATTGGAAGCGTAAGCCAGGACCAGCTATGGCTTCGCCCATGAACTGATCCGCGACCTGGTCTCCACTGAGTTGGGCGAGGCACGGCGGCAGGTCTTGCACCAGCGTGCGACTGTCAGGCAAAACGTTGCGGGGCAGAAAAAGCCGCCTTCAGCCACACCGTCATCCGATGCGGTTCCTTCGCCTTCGGAGGCGGTCGCATGACAAAAACCTACCCGTGAAAGACTAGTGAAAGCAGCAGCGAAGGGATGAAATGCATCGCTGCTACGCTTCGGCCCGTCAGGAGAGGAAGCTCTCCATGAAAACAAAAGCCTCCTTCGTGGAAGCGAAGCACGTGTCCAATGCTTGACACACAACGATGAACACTCATGAACGATGAAAAGGAGAGGTAAAAGATGAGTACTTTTCAACTAAGCCTACCAACACCTCCCTATCAGGGGCAGCACCATGGCAATTACCGTCTCATCAAGCGATTGGGGCGCGGTGGATTCGCTGCCGTTTTCCGGGTCGAGCATCTCTATCTACGCACGCTGGCCAGCGTCAAAATTTTGTGCGCTTCCCTGGCTCACGAGGAGAAAAAGCGTTTCCTTTACGAGGCACGTATCGCGGCACGTTTGAAACACGAACATATCATTCGCGTTCTGGAATTTGGCGTGCAAGAGCATGTACCCTTTCTGGTCATGGACTACGCCCCGCGCGGCACATTACGGCAGATCTATCCTCCTGGCTCGCGATTGCCCGCTGACCTGATTGTAGAATACGTCTGGGAAATCACGAGCGCGTTACAGTACCTACATGACAATGGCCTGATTCATAGAGATGTAAAGCCTGCAAACTTGCTGCTTAGCACTCACAACGAACTCTTACTTAGCGACTTTGGAATTACCGTTGCCAGGCAGGAGGCGCAAGTAGATACGGCTGGGACTGCCGCTTACATGGCTCCTTAGCAAATAAATGGTGCGCCCTGTTATGCAAGTGATCAATATGCGCTTGCCGTAATCGTCTATGAATGGCTATGCGGAGAGCTGCCGTTTTCCGGGTCGGACGCGAAAATCCTTTACCAGCATCTTTCACTTCAGCCACCACGGCTGTCCGCGAAAAATCCGGACCTTCGGCCTGATGTGGAAGCTGTCATGTTCCGCGCGCTGGCTAAAGACCCAGCCGACCGTTTCAGCAGCGTTTCCACGTTCGCAGAAGCCTTAGAGGAGGCTTTTTTGGACCTACCAACAACGCTTTCGTTGACAAGGGCGAGGAGGAACTTCATGTTTCTAGAGCGTCATCTCCGGCTCCAGAAGGTCGCCCGTGCAACCTTTGGCAAGAAATTTGCAAAGTGTTTGCTTTCGACCTGTTGGCTGGAACGCTCTTCGGCAGCGTTTCGACGATACTGGGAGTCCAATTGCAATCAATCTGGTTTTTTCTCTCTCTGCTTGCTGTATTGGGGCCGTTGGGAGCCGCGTTTGCCAGGAAAAGCCACCATGTCTTCTTGCTCACCTGTGCGCTTGCCATACTGGCTCTGCTGCCAGGCATACTCTTTCACAGCCTCGTCCTGTTCGCCATCATTTATCTTGTACTTGTGCTGCTCATTCTGCTGTTAGCCCTTACAGTCATGATACACGGCTACCATTGACTCCCTGACCCAGAACAAGCTGGTCACCATCACCTCACCATCTGAGGGACCGGCAGACGCTCAACTGTTCCTGACTCCTGCCGGACAGTAAACGCGTGACAAATTAGCCGCCGCCTATCACGATAGCCTTGCCAAACTGCTTGAGGGGTGGTCGTCCGAAAGCGAAGGGATGTTGAAAAAGATCAGCGCTACCTATTCCTTAGAATTCACCAGAAGTTTTCAGCGTTTTTGTAGCCAGGCTTGCCGTTTACTATCTGCACCTGGGCTGCTCGCGGTCGAAGCGCGGGCAATGCTTCCTCGCATAGTGGTACCATACTGACCACTCGCCATCCTGAAACGCCTGGTCAGTGGACTCTTGCTGCATGAGCCACACGCACATGGCATACTCGATGGGCTTGTCTTCGCGCATGGCTGCAGCAAAATCGCGCCAATTTTGATAATCCCAGGACTCCCAGCCTGGAATGTTCCAGGGTCCGGCCTGTGGATTCAAGGCGGCGGGCACAGCAAGAGACTGGTTGGAGTCATCGAAGGGATACTCCACAAGAAGCAGCTCATCTTTGGGAAGCACATGCTCCAGGTAGATGCGCTTCCCCACCCTGTCTACGAGCGCGTCGTAGCCTCCTGCAAAGGTGTCCAGCCTGAGATTCCCGATGACCAGAGCAGTCGGACGCAGAGGTCTTGAAACACGGGCAGTCATGTCATGGATCGAGGACGGGACCTCACGCAGGTCAAAGGTGTGCTTCTGCCCATCCCCGATAAACTGTTCGCACATGTGCCCTTGCCCTGCTGGAAGACTGCCGCTTCCTGATGGATTGAAGTTAATTGTTGACATATTTTCGCCTTTCTAGCTTTCTAGCGCCTAACTGTAAATATGATCATGAGATGTCGTACTTTTTGTTTCGCTTCATGTCGCATTCTCTTATCTTGTTGGCTTGGAAACTGACCATCTACGACATGGAGCGCGTTAAAAAATACGACATCTCTTGATCACATTTACATCTTCCCTCCACACAGTCTAGCAGGATCTGTTGGAGCAGTCAGTCGCCAGCACCTGGCATCTCACTTCCCATCACTTCTCCTGGTTGACAGAAGCCCCACGCTTGAGCAAGATCCTCGCCATCCGTCAGCACACCTGCTCTCAGAGAGGCAGCAAGTCGCCGGGGAACTCCATGAACTCGTCGCGCCTTTTCGGCCAGCCAGCCACGGCGGCTAGCGCTGGCGAGCCGACTGCCATCGGGGGCAAAGGCCAGTCCCGACACCCAGTGAGTATGCGCCTCAAGCGTCTGCACGCAGGTCGCTAGTCTACTGTGCCCGATCTCCCACACCCGCACTTCCCCTCGCCTGCTGGCGGCAGATGGGGAGCGGTTTGCCCAGGAATATTTATACCACTGCTCACTCTTCACTTTAAAATCTGCTCGCTTGCCACCTTATTTACCAGTTCCCGCTTATGGTTCAAAATCGACAAGTGAGTCCGTCCAGGGAGGGGGAGAAGCAGCGATCAGACAAATCACACCACAGGAGCGAACACATGGGAAGTGATGGGAAGTGACATGCCATCTGCTGGCGACTGATTTCTCCAGGAGATCCTTCTATACTCTTAAAGAGGAAAGAGAGTGATGCGAGCAATGGGGTGTGCAAAGTCGCCCACCAACGGCAAGCGGCTGGGATGTTTCCCGTCCCTCGGTGGGCAGAAGGCAATTCCCCTCAGGCTCTCTCTATTATTGTTTTGTAACGACCGTTCAATACAAGAAATGTTGCTTCACAACAACCAGAACAGAGGTGTGCTATGAGTATGTATCCCCGGTCAGACCAAACCCGGCTCTTCGTTACTAAAGAAGATGTGCAGGGTGTGTGTCCCTCCTGCGGCAGCCAAAACCTGAAACGCTACCCGGTGCTCAGCGAAGGCGGGTGGTGGATGATCACCAAATGCCAGAATTGCCTGTTCTCGGTCCAGCGAGAGCGCTGGTCGAGACTGGGTTCCATAGCGCTTCTCACTGACCTTCTTTAGCTTCGCAACCCTTTATCGCCTGCATCGTCGTTGATCGCAGCTAGTATTGCCATAAGGAGATTGTCTTATGCTTGCAGTTGACGTTGGTGGCACATTTACCGACGTAGTGGCCATTGAAAATCACTCCATTAAGGTGACGAAAGTGCCAACGAATCCTCTCAACACAGAAGAATCCGTGATCGCGGGAGCTGCTGCTGTTGGCGTGGCGGGCGCGACCATTTTTAACCACGCGAGTACCGCAGGGTTAAACGCCATTATCACCCGACGCCTGCCAAAGATTGCTTTCCTCACGACGCTTGGGCATCGTGACATGCTCGATATGGCTCGCACCTGGCGACCGCTCGAGGCCCTTACCGATCCCAGTTGGCGGCGCTCGTTTGGCGATGCAGCCAGGCCGCTCGTTCCTCGCTACCTGCGCCGGGGCATCCATGAGCGCATATTGTCGAACGGTCAGGTTTTGCTGCCTCTAGACGAAGAGCAAGCACGGGAGCACCTGGCGGTTCTCAAGCATTGCGAGGTCAAGGGCGTCGCCATTTGTCTCCTCAACGCTTATGTCAATCCGCAGCACGAAATTCGCCTGCGCGAACTGGTGAAAGAGGTGCTAGGGGATGACATCCCCTGCTCTCTCTCTTCGCAGACCTCACCCCTGGCAAAGGAATACGCCCGCGCTTCAACCACCGTGATCGATGTTTTCATGAAAATCATTTTTACTCGCTATACAGAGAATCTCGCCGCCGGCTTACGTGTTGCCAATTTTCAAGGCGAGATCAACTTCGCCGACTGCGCCGCGAAGCTGGTTGCCCAGGATATGGCGATGGAGCAGCCATTCAGGATCGTCTTTTCCGGCCCGGCAGCCGGAGCAGTGTCCAGTGCGCACTTTGGCCAGCTTATCGGTGATGATAAACTGATGTGTTGTGATATAGGTGGGACATCTTGTGATATCAGTGTCGTAACCAACGGCCAGCCTTACGTCAACACGACGTTTGAACTTGAGCATGACATGCTGGTCAATGCGCTCTCTATTGCAATAGACAGCATCGGGGCAGGCGGCGGTAGCATTATCTCGATCAACCCATCTGGCGAGATGCGCGTCGGACCTGAAAGCGCGGGCGGCGTTCCCGGCCCGGCGTCCTACGGCAAGGGTGGCACCGCTCCTACCCTGACCGACACCTGCCTTCTCATGGGTCTTCTCGATCCCGAACGCTTCCTGGCAGGCAGTATGCGGCTCGACCCCGAACTGGCCCGCGCGGCTTTTGAGCGATTAGACACGCCCCTGAGCTTCGAGCAACGCGTCGCATATGCCTATAAGATCGGCCTCAACAATATCGCCGAGGGGTTGATCGATGTCGCCATCAAGCAGGGCATTGATCCCCGGGAATACAGCCTCATTGCCTATGGCGCTGCCGGTCCCCTCTTGCTGCCGGCTGTTCTCAGCATGGTCAATGCCCGCCGCGTGATTGTTCCCCCTTATCCCGGCCTTTTCTCCGCTCTCGGCCTGCTCAGCTCAGACCTGGTCTATTCAGACAACCGCAGCGCCTACATGCTGCTCGTACCAGGCGTCGCCGATACCATCTCCCAGATCTATCGTACGATGGAGGAAAAACTGCTCTCGCACGTTTCGTCTGATCAGCACAACGTCGTCATAAGGCGCACGTTCGATGGACGCCTGTATGGGCAAACCTGGGAAACGCCCTTCATCGAGGTACCGCCGGGCGAGATCACCGAGGAAACCATCAGCACGCTCATTAAAAACTTTCATGATGTCTACGAGCAGCGCACGGGCAACCGCTTTGAAATGATTCCCGTTCAAAGCGTCACGTACAGGGTTGAGGTCATCGTCCCCACCGGGAAAGTCAGCTATCCACACCTGCCCGCAGGGCAGCCACGCACCTTGCAGCCTGAACGCATCGTCACGCTGCACTACCTGGAAGATGGAGAAACAGAGGTCGCCGAATACGAGCGAGAAAAGCTGCAGCGGGGCGATGTGATTCGAGGGCCGGCCATTATTCGTGAACCACTCTCCACCACGCACATGGTGCGCGGTCAAACCGCGACCATCGGCGAATGGGGCGAGATCGTGATTGAACCTGAGCGCTAATACTGCGACCGGACAACAATGACTGCTGTTCAGTTCCCCCGCATAGTAAAAAAGGAGACACAACCTATGAGTCAAGTAATCGGCGATGAGCTGTTGCTAAAAGACCTGAGCGATGAAGAGTTCCGCACGCGCTACCAGTGTGATACATTTACAGCCACGGTGCTTGCCAACCGATTTCGCTACATCGTGAAGCAGATGTCGAGTGGGCTGTTGACCAGGGCGTTTTCCGTCATCCTCCGTGATTGGTACGATTTCGCATCCACCATTTCCGGCCCGCCTGCATACGACTATCCCATGCCGGCCGCTAGCGATAGCATGGCACTCTTCCTTGGCCCGATGACCGACGCCGTGCGTAATATGGTTGAGGAATACGGAGCGGACAACCTGGAACCGGGCGATGTTCTCATTTGTAACGATCCCTATCGTATCGGGACGCACGTCAATGACGTGTGCTTTGTGCGGCCTGTTTTCTCCCAGGGTCGACTGGTAGGGTTCGTCAACCTTCAGGCTCATATGCTGGATATGGGTGGCATCGTTCCCGGTGGCTTCACCGCGACAAAACGCAATGTGTACGAGACAGGTTTAGTGCTGGGACCGATTCTCCTCTATAAACACGATCAACCCGTCACATCCACCTGGAGTCTGATCTTCGACAACGCTCGCTTCGGCGGATTGTTGCTGCCGGACATCAAGACAATCTACCAGAATCTCTGCTTTGGCGAGCGGCGACTGGTCGAAACCATCGATCGCTATGGCGTGGATGCCTACCTGGGCGCAGTACGCTATGCCTGCGACATTTCAGCCGAGCGGATGATCCAGGCGATTGCCACCTTGCCTGACGGGGATTTTGAGGGCGAGGATGGCATTGACTGCGATGGCGTCGATGAGAGTGAAGAATACCGGGTCAAAGTGAAGCTTGTTGTGCGAGGCAATCGGTTGGAAGCTGACCTGAGCGGCAGCTCGCGGCAGGCGCGAACCTGCGTGAACGCGGGATGGTTAGACACCAAAATGGCGATTGGGGTGGCTCTGAAATACCTGCTCGATCCAAAAACTCCTTTCACCTCAGGCACGTTTCGCAGTATCGATATCGTCCTTCCAGAAGGAACCTTCGTGAGCGCCATGCCGCCCGATGGAGCAATCTTTCTCTACTATGAAAGCGTCTCAGCACTCGCGCTCGCCGTTTTCCGGGCGCTCAGAGATGCTCTGGGCCCGGACGCCGTGGGTGGCGATTACTGTTCCCTGAGTGGACATGCTGGGAATGGCGTGTTCAACGGCTTCCCCTGGACATCCATAGGACAGACCGGGGGTGAACATGGACCGTGGGCTGCTACGAAAGACGGCGACGGCGATAGTTATATGGTCAATTACCTGACCAACAACCTTGACCCGGCAACCGAGGCCATCGAAGCAGAGGCCCCATGTGTGGTCCTGCGTAAGGAATACACGGTTGAGAGCGGCGGGGCCGGGAAGCATCGGGGTGGGGCGGCGGTCATGAAAGATACGCTGTGGCTTGGTGAAGGAGACCATTACTCTATGGCGCTGCATTGCAAGTCCCCCAGCGGCTTTGGCGTCTACGGCGGCAAAAGTGGGGCGACTGGGGCGGTCTGGTTCTGGGAACCGGATGCCTACGGAGCCAGCAACGAGAACGGGTACATCGGGACGGACGGGCGCGCCTATGCACGAAGCCATCCAGTTGCCGGCGTGCTTAACCCGGAGACAAAAGCTCTCGACCCCAACGGAAAATACTTTTACCTTGCTAGCGTTCCTGTCTGGCACACCAGGCCCAATGCCATGTTCCGCTACATCACCAATGGCGGCGGCGGTTGGGGCAATCCGCTGGAGCGCGATCCGGAGCGGGTGAAGCGCGATGTGCGCGACGAATACGTGAGCATTGAAGGAGCAAGAACACTCTATGGCGTCGTCATCAAGGGCGATCCTGTCCACGACCCCGAAGGCTTAGAGATCGACCTTGATGCCACACGGCAACTCCGCGAGGAGATGTCACGGCGGTAAGCAACGCCTTGCGGTAAGATCGCCTGGTGCTTTCAAGCGGCATCACTGCTCGCCTCGACTGGTGAATAGATCTGGTAAATAAGGCGAAAAGTGCTTCTTGTGATGGAAGGCACGATCGGATTCGAGAAGGAGGTTCAAGACATGGATATAAGCGTCATCGGGGCGAGCGGAGATGTTGGGACCGAGACGGTCACCCAACTGCTCGCCGGCCGCGTCCTCACGCCGAGTGAGCGCTTGCAGCTGGTTGGGCGCGTGGAGGGCAAGAGCTCATCCAAACTGTTCGGGCTGCAGAGTGATCTCTCCGACGCCTACGCCGAAGTCACCCCCGAGCTCGAGGTCGTCCTGACGCCCGAGAAGATTCGCGGCGATATCGTGATCCTGGCGGCAGGCGCTACGGTGACGGCTCTCAACCAAACGCGCAACGAGTTGGCCAGGCTCAATCTGCCGGTGTTTCGCCGCTACGCCCAGGCCATCGCGGCGCACGGGCACGGCCGGGAGTTGGTGCTGGTCGTGAGCAATCCGGTTGAGCTTGCCGTTGAGGTCTTCAGCCAGTATTTAGGCCGGCACCGGGTCATTGGGGTCGGCGGCTACTCCGACTCGCTGCGGTTTCGGCGGGAGATCGCTCACGACCTGGGCGTGCGGCGCCAGTTGGTCCACGCCTTCGTCGTTGGCGAGCATGCGGACAACATGGTCCCGCTGTGGAGCAGCGTCCACATCTTCGGAAGGAACGGGGCGCAAGCCGTCGCTGACGTCGCCAGGCTGCGCGGCGAGCGCGTCACTGCGCGGTTCCCAGCGGAAGTGGACGAGCACCGGACGGCCGTCATGGAATACCTGCGGCAGGGGAAGGTGCGCGAGGCGTTTGAGAGGGTGGATCAGTTGCCCGCGGACCTGCGCGTGGTACTTCGCCCCTACATCACCAACCTCTCGGGAGCGAAGACCACCATCGCCACGGCAAATGTCATCGTTGACCTGGTCCGCCCATTGGTCGAGGGCCGCGAAGTGGTGGTCTGTGGGCAGGTTCGCCTCGATGGGGAACTCTCTGACCTGCACGTCCCGGTCGGCGTCCCGGTGGTCATCGACGCGCGGGGTTGGACCCAGGTAGTTCCACTCGAACTTTGGGCCGATGAGGCGCAACTGCTGGCAAGAGCGGCCGAGGGGTTAAGTGAAAGGATCCGCAACTGGCTGGGTGTGCAGGCTGATGAGAGTGCCATCAAAAAGAAAGAGAAAACAAAGGAGATCGCATCATGAGTGGAAACAACAACCTTGATCCCGTGTATGTGCTCGGTCGCTCCCAGCGGGAAACGGAACGACTCCAGCGACAGGGACAACTGCTCGAACCTTTTACTCGTCTGCTTTTTGAAGCAGCGGGCATAACAACGGGCATGAGGGTCCTGGATGTAGGCTGTGGAGCAGGAGATGTGGCCTTCCTGGTGGCCAAACTGGTTGGTCCTGCAGGCAGCGTCATCGGGGTCGACAAAAATCCCCTCATCCTAGAAACAGCGAGGCTTCGCGCCTGTGCCGCTGGATTGAGCAATGTGACCTTTGTTGCCGGGGATATCCGTGACGTGATCCTCGACCAGGATTTGGATGCGGCAGTAGGCCGGTGCATCTTAATGTATATGGCGGACCAGGCAGTGGCACTGCGTGCCATCGCACGGCATCTGCGCCCAGGGGGAATCCTGGCCTTTGAGGAAGCTGATTTCAGTCTCACCAAGAGCATCATGGCAAACGCTGCTGCTGTCCCACTGTCCAAACAGTGGATCTTCTGGGTCTTTGAAGTCTTTTGCCACACTGGCTTCCCTCTTCAGATCAGTATGTCCCTGCCTGAAGCCTTTCGTCAGGCCGACTTGCCACATCCCCAGATGTATATGGATGCACCAGCCGGGTTGGGAGCAGACTGGGCAGGGTATGAGTATCTGGCAGAATCACTGCGCAGTCTTCTGCCTCTGCTCGTCCAATTTGGTATCACCACCGAAGAGGAGGTAGCTATCGACACCTTTGCTGAGCGTTTGAGAACAGAGGTGGTCACTCAGTCCAGCGTTGTCTTTGGGCCTGTGATGATAGGAACATGGGCACACAAAACATCCTGGTGGGGGTAGCGCTACCCCTATACGCCATTTCCGCTCAATGATACCACAATATACAGAATGGTGATGGAGGAAACCAGATCAAGAAGAGGAGACGAATGTGGACACTACTATCATCGAACAATTTGCCCGTGTGCTGGCCGGACCTGAGGCGGTGATCACCGATCCGCAGGTCCTGACCACTGCCGGGCACGATTTCTGGGGTTTCGGCGGCACGCCGGGACTGCTGCTACGACCTCGCTCTCGCGACGAAGTCGTCGCAGTCATGCAACTCGCCACCACACACCAGATTCCCGTGGTTCCCCGGGGTGGCGCGTCGAATTGCAGTGCAGGAATGATGCCTAATCAGGATCGTATCCTGCTCGACCTGAGAAACATGAACTGCGTTCTGGATATCGACGTTGCTGCACGCCGTGCCCGCGTGCAGCCTGGTGTTATTAACGCCGCGCTGCAGCAGCAGCTTGCCCCCTACGGACTGTGCTTCTCGCCCGATCCCGTGTCGCAGCCGCTGTCAACGATTGGCGGCAACATCATTGAGAACGCTGGTGGCCCGCACGCCTTGAAGTATGGCGTGACGTTCAACCACATCCTCGCCGTAGAGGTCGTCCTGGCGGACGGGACCGTGATCACCCTCAACGCCAACGATGAGGGCCCCGACCTGCTTGGGGTTCTCATCGGCTCCGAGGGGACGCTCGGGATCGTGACCGAGGCGACGCTCAGACTCCGCCCCGTTGCTCCGGTCACTCGCAGTCTCATGGGTGGCTTCGCCACGGCTCATGACGCGGCTGCCACCGTCGCCGCCATCATCGAAACCGGGGTCGTGCCTGCCGCACTGGAGTGGCTCGACCGCGCTGGCATCGTTGCGCTGGAGCAGTTCACCAGCACCGGCTATCCGACGACCGTTGAAACGATCCTGCTCATCGA
>Ga0209027_1000869_pt1 | contig 11141 bp, 7 predicted proteins | sample GraSoi013_1_20cm_3_FD_185821 | JGI IMG/M metagenome (GOLD analysis project Ga0209027, IMG submission 185821) | Grasslands soil microbial communities from the Angelo Coastal Reserve, California, USA - Sample 09_27_2013_1_20cm (SPAdes) (version 2) | ecosystem: Environmental > Terrestrial > Soil >...
GCTGCCATTACCGCCTCATCTACTCGCGAGGACGGCATTGAATCCGGCAGGCTACCAAAAACATGCGTCGCCCCCTGCATCACTCCCTGCACGCGCGCGCAATCAGGGCATCCACGCACGTGCTCTTGAATAATCGCTACCTGCTCAGCCGTAAGATCATCCATCACCCCAAGGTAGAGCTGCACTGTGGCGCAGACCTGTGGGCCTACCTCCCCAATCCCTGGCAGGGGCGGCATATCGTCGTTTTGTGGCATAGGAAGATCATCGTTAAAGGTGTTGTTCATCGCCTGTTCTCCTGCTTTTCAACACCTTCTTTACTGAGACGCTGGTACGCTTCCACAAACATCCTCTTGGCGCGCGAGATACGGGTGGCCGCCGCGTTCGCTGATATGCCAAGGATTTTCGCAACCTCGTGGTAGGGCACCCCTTGCGCGGCGCTCAACACGAGCGCGACCGCGTACTCCTCGGGTATACAAGCAAGGGCCTGGCGAATAAGCTCCCGTTCAGCAATCTCCGGGATGCCCCCGCTATCCGGCAGCAGCCAGTCGCTATCATCGATGGCGCCATCGTCGAAACGCTCTTCACCGCGGTTACGATAAGACAGCGGCCACCAGGTAATACGCTTCCTCCGCCGCAATATATCTACACATAAATTCGTAGCGATACGATACAACCATGCCGAGAGGCGATTGCGCTCATACAGGTCATTCCAGGAGATGCAGGCCCGCACAAAAACCTCCTGCGTCACATCGTCCGCATCCTCCACGTCGCCCAGCAACCGGTAAACATAGGAGTGTATCGGTCGCCGGAACTGCTCATAGAGCACACTCAAAGTACCGGCATCATTCTCAGTACCCTCCCCAACAGAGGATACTTCGCTACTCTGTCCTTGTGCATCCGCAGAATGTTCCGTCGTCATACCGGCATGCGCTTTCTTCTCTCCTGTACGGCCACTCCCCGAGTTCCTTTTTGGCCATGCTGGTAGTATATCAGGAATAGCCACCGAAAAGAAGAACATGCCCGTCCCTTTGCTAATCTTGTTATGTTCACGAAGTCCTTCCTGTATCACGCATGAACTGTGGCGGATTTACAAGAAATCTCAAGAGCTCACGACAAGTCATGTGTGATTTGATATGAACTCAATCCTCTAAACATAGCAAGCGATCAGGCAATTGCTGCGAGCAACTGGAGCAACTGCTGGAACTCTTTCCCTTCATTCGTAAGCGGTAGCGGGTGGACCATGAGTTCGTCCAGGCCATTTGCCAGCAGCTCGGCCAGGCGTCCACGGAGGGTAGCCTCGTCTCCAGAGATCACCAGGGCCTTCGCCAGCGCATCCAGGCCCGACCCATCGGTGACGGGCAGGCCGGCCTCCTCGAACATGTGGACATAAAAAGGTAATTCTGAGTAGTGGCGAAGAAACTGGCGCGCCTGGGCCTGGACCGTTGCTTCATCCGTGTTCAGCGCCACCAGCACGTGCGCCACCAGCGGGGGAGCCGGGCGCTGCTTCGCCTGGGCACCTGCTCGCAAGGCCGGCAGCGCCTGGTTGAGCAGATACGGAACGGGACACACCCAGGAAAGAGCGCCGTCGGAGATTTCGCCCGCAAGGAGGAAGGCTTTCGGGCCCAGTGCCGAGACCAGCAGCGGGATCGGTGCTGTGCGCGATGTGGCAGTAATATTGAAAAATGTGCCGTGATGATCGATTTTGCCCTCACCCAGAAGGCCACGCAGCACTGTGATGTATTCTCGGAGATATGCCAGCGGCGAAGTCTGCGACAAGCCATAGATGCCTTCGATGATCGGGCGGTGACTGGGACCGATCCCCAGGCGCAAGCGGCCTGGCGCGATATCGTGAATGGCGAGCGCCTGTTGCGCCATGACGAGTGGATGGCGTGGATAGGTGGGTACAATGGCCGTCCCCAGGCGAATCTGCGTCGTTCGCGCTGCCGCTATCGCCGCTATCGTCAGGTTATCGGTTCCCCCCGAGCCGCCCTGGGCCAACCAGACCTGGCGCAGGCCGGCGCGCTCGGCCTCGACGATCCGGTTGACCGCATCAGCGGCATCTTTGGCGATGATGGATAAACCGATGCGTTCATGCACCGGGAGATGAGTAGCAGCTTGAGTCTGACGCGGGTCTCTTTCTCGTTGCATTTTTTAGGAATCCCTTTCTCAGTTGATAGGCGTCTGGTACTTTTTCCAGACCTCTTTTTTTCTTCAACAATCGCCACGCCAGGCCAATTCCCCATCGTCACAATTGATGCATTCGCCAGTCGTCTGCTCCCGCGCCGCGTGCAATCGCTCTCGATACACCGCCTCACACCCACGCACGAGGCTGCGGAAACGATGTTGTAGTTGGTGGCGCTCGCCCTGGGAGAAAAGGCGAGCGAGAAACTCACCTTTTTCTGCCGCAGGCTGTTGGTCACAAGGGGAAAACACTACATAACAAACCTGTACAACACTTCCTTCCCCTTATTCATCCCCATATACCACAGCGTATCACCACTCGCGCCTCCCGGCGTCAATGCCAGCAGCTCGCCGCTTGCCGGGGGATTGGTCACCACATTCCAGGCGTTCGCCGCGAGATCATAGCGCTCGATCAACGTCGAGAATGCTGGGACCACTCCAGGCTGCACCGTAGTTTGCCCATTCGTGACAGAAACACCTCCACCTGATACGGGTATCCGTGATTGTGGAGTTCCTGCCGGTACGCGCACCGGCGTTACGGCCACAACTGTACCTGTCACGGTAGTGGCCTGCCCACCAGGTGTCCCGGTCTTCAAGTCCAAAGCGCCGGCGAAAACATCGCCATGCGCATCGGCAAACCAGTTCTGAACATAAGCCTGCCCTGGAGCAGCCGGTACATTCTGCCAGCTTGCGCCACCATTACGGCTCACCTGTAGTTCAAAGGAACCACCAGCACTGCCCACACTCTTCATTTTCCCCTCGGGCGCTCCTTTCCCATACGGCATAGGAGAGACTGCACCACCCGCGTAGATCACCTGCGTATCGCCTCCTGCCAGCTGCGCGTGCACCCGCGCACCAAATGGCAATCCCTGCAATATCAGGTGCCAGCTTGCTCCATTATCCGTCGTCTTGTACAGGTCTCCGCCTGTCCCGGCTGTTGGTATAACATCGTTTGGCTCCGCTGCTTCAGGTCGCGGGGGCAACCATGACAGGCCCACCAGTTCATAGATAGTGCTGGAGTTGGCAGGATCAACAGCATATGCGCGCGCCTCCTGTCTCGTGCCGGCAAACTGGTTGTCGAGCACGTTCCAACTGTGCCCACCATCGCTGCTCATCACCAGTTGCGCCAGCGCGAGGGCAGACTTTGGTGGCGTGCCCTGAAACACTACCGGCGGTACATGCCGCGCAAGCATTTGCAGGCCGAACAGGCGCCCACCCACCATACTCAGTTGCTGCACATGCCATACCTGTGCCGATTGCGTACCCGGTACATTGAGTTGAGGCTGTATAGTAGTCCACGTCTGCCCGCCATCCGTGCTATGCTTCAAAATACCCGTTGCTTGCCCATTGCTCACCCCTTCACCCGCCGCGAAGAGCTCATTGCTATCGGCGGGATTGACGGCAACCTGGCAGTTACCTCCCAGATTCGCTTTACTGCCGACATCCTGCCAGTGCGTCCCATCATCTGTACTCTTGAGCAGCGTATAGACCGCGTTACCCGTTCCGCTCTGCCCAGGTGGTACCAGCGTATCTGGCTGTGGACGCCATGCGCAGGCATAAAGAACAGCGGGGGCATTATCCGCGGCGACCACAGAGGATACCGAGTACCCGCTCAATACCTGCTCCCACTTCCCTGCAGCCGGGTTGCCAGCTCGCCCTCCGCCCTGCCGGCGCTGGCTCAATTGAGCGAAAACAAACGCGCTGGCGCCCACCACCAGTATCACAACCAGCACGGCACCCACACCTGACAGCAAGGAAAGCCACGACCTCTTTTTTCGTCCAGCAGGCTCCTGTGGATCTACCGGCTCAAATCCAACCTCTCGCGTCTTCATCTCGCGATCCTCCTTCGAGTATCGTCATATCACTACACCGGTGATTGTGTTCCATTTCCAAAAAAACGGTCCAAAGAAAAGACGATGACGGGCAGACAGAAGTTCCCTGGCTGGTATTAGGATCCGTTGCGAAATGGGCAAACCAGGCCAGGGAAAATGAGGGGCCAGGGCGATCCCTTGCGGTCGCCCTAGAGGAGGGGCTGCTGCGACTCTCGTCTTCGATTTCAGAGCAATATGGCTACCCCAGAGGCGTGAACTTCAGCACAACTGTCATCCTGAGCGCAGCGAAGGATCTGCGCTCGGCCCAGCGAGAGATCCTTCGCTGCGCTCAGGATGACAGTTGGCGGGCTATCCCTGCTTAGTTGTTACTGCTGGAAGCTCACGTTTTCTCGCCAGGGATCGCCCGACGAGGACAAGCCAGAGGGGGAGCAACACGAGTGAAGGAACCAGGATAACAAACGTGAAAGGAATGAACGCAATAAATGAGTACACAGCGAGGTCGAGTGCCACGATCACACCAATTACACGTAGCGCCCCTTTTCCTTGCCACGAGGCTGAGGCGATCCAGAGGGCAGCAGCAATATTAGCTCCATAGCGTAACGAAAGATAGGTGTGCTTGACCACTCCATTGAGTTGCATAATATCGGTTGCCATGTCGAGGACGAGCCAACCATAGCCAGCCGCTCGCGCCCACTTTGGTGCGGGAAGTGCCGCGATGACCGGGAACAGGATGAGATGCTCCGCTATAGCCAGGAGTGCGAGCGCTTCCGCCCCAATCACTGAGCTATTCGTTGTCACGTCACGGATAGGAGCGATGAAATAGGTGACGAGGTGGATAGCAAAGAGAAGAGCAGCTCCATAGGCCGCTATTGCTGTTCGTTGAGATGGTTCGATTCTGGTCATAAGGATCCCCTGTCTTGCGCAACGTGCTAGCCTTGCCTGTGACACGCAAAACGCTGGCGCGCGGCTTCAATGATAAGACGCTCAGGACTCCCTGGATTGAGATCAATGTATGGACCACTAATCAAAGGTGGTGTGAGAATGCATTGGAATCACGCAACCTTTTCGGGAAGAGAAAGAGGAGTGCAGTCACCAGAGGGCCGTCTCATATGATAGCCCTCTGGTGGCTGCACTCGTTATCTCATTCACCACCAGGCGGGGATGGCTCAGGCAAGACCGCCAGGCGGTCTTGCCTGCCAATTACGACGAGGTGGGGACGAGGCTCCACTGCTGGTTCAAACCGTTGTGGTTGGTCCACTGGATCACATTCACGCCCTGGGTTGTCCCACCGCCGAAGACGTCCATGACCAGGCCACTATTGCGATTTTTAATCTGAAAGAAGTCTCCGTCAGGAACCAGGCTCCATTGCTGGTTCAAACCGTTGTGGTTGGTCCACTGGATCACCTGCGCGCCGGCATTTGTGCCACCCCCGGAGACGTCCATGACCAGTTTACTATTGACATTCACGATTTGATAGTAGGCGCCGTCAGAAACCAACGTCCATTGCTGGTTGAGACCGCCATGGTAGGGCCATTGGATCACATGTGCCCCGGCGTTTGTCCCTCCACCGGAGACGTCCGCTACCAGATTACTATTGCGGTTCACGATTACAAAAGGAGTGAGAGGAACTAATTCCCATTGCTGGTTCAAACCATTATGGTTGGTCCATTGGATCACATGCGCCCCGGCATTTGTCCCCCCACCAAAGACGTCCATGACCAGATTACTATTGACGTTATAGATCAAGTCATAGCCGCCGTCAGGCATCAGATACCATTGCTGGTTCAAACCGTTGTGGTTGGTCCATTGGATCACATTCGCCCCGGCGTTTGTCCCTCCACCGGAGACATCAAGTACCAGGTGGCTATTGCGGTTCACGATCTGATAGTTGGCGCCGTCAGGAACCAGGCTCCATTGCTGGTTCAAACCGCTGTGGTTGGTCCACTGGATCACCTGCGCCCCGGCATTTGTGCCACCTCCGGAGACGTCCATGACCAGGCCACTATTGCGATTCACAATCTGATAGTACCTGGTGGCATTGTTGGTGGTGAGGATACAGCCGCTAATCGCGTTGCTCCACTCCTGCTGTACAATATAAGGATCCTTGTTCCAGAGCACGTCCGCGCCCTGGAGATTGCCCGGTCCAAACGTCCAGGCACATAGATCGCCGATCTCATAGTTCTGATTGTTGATGGTGTAATACCAGCCATTGAGCAAGGGATCGGTCGCCGCTTCCATCTGCTCGTGCGAGGTCACGTTGATAGTCTGGTCGGCGTCGTCTTTGTTGGGGCTGGAGCCGGGATCGCAACTGAAGCTCGCAGCATAAGGCATCGTAGCATAAATGGTGTTCGTACCAAAAAAGCTATGATACGCGCAGAAGGTATTGGACGCGCACTGTTGTGTATTGTCAATGCAGATGTCCTGATTTCTCTCGGTGAAGACAAAGAAAATATTGTTGATACCTGATGTCCAACCGTTATTGTTTTTTTGCGCACGAGTGACTTCGGCCTGGATATTACTGTCGAGCAAAGGACTATTGGGATACGCGATCGTATCCACCCAGGAACCGGCCAGCACAGCGTTAGAGGGAAATGCATTACCCGTCTGTGTGTACTGGTTATTAACCTTGTACAGGGGGCTGCTGCCAACGTCACCGAAGTAGCGCTTAATCAGGTTATTGTAGTTGGTAGATACATTACTTGTTGGCTCCCAGAAAATAGTATAGACATTTGTGGTACCGGCCATGACGGGACCAGTGTGGTAAGTAACGTTGGGGCTGGCAGAGCTGCTGGCTGCCCGCGAGACACTCGTACCCTGTAGAGTGTGACCTTTGTGCGGAAAGATATGAACCGGATGGGATTTGGCAGTTCCGTTAGATGCTACCGCAGAGATGGCTGCCGGCAGCAGCGCTATTGCTATGATTCCCATGAATCCTAGTAACAGCAAGAGTCCTTTTTTCAATGATTTGCTCCTTTGCGTGTTAAATGAAGTATAACGTTTTCGACGGAGAGTATGGCACACCAGTGGGTCTCACGCTCTGTTTGGACACCTGTTTTTTAGAAAATAAGCATAGCTCAACAATGATAAGTTTAACCGATGCACATTCTTCTGCGCTTCCCCCGAACACTTATAGATGAAAAAACAATATTTTTATGTACTTGCCATAGCTCTAATGTAAAGCGACGGCAAGAGAAAACGCGCAAATGAAGCTCTCAAGCGGCCCCCGGTGAATAATACTTGTGATAAATAGCACTCAATAGTAAATCGAGCGGCCTCTCCTCTGGTTAACAATGCTTGTGGTAAATAGTACTTCTGAGTAAACCAGGGACAAAACGTCATCCTTAGAGAAGACAATGTTTTAGTCTTACATAAGACAATATATATCTAGTTACCATAATTCTAATGTAAGACAACAGAGAGAAACGCGAAACTATGTAGTTTCTTAAATACTTCTCTCTGAAAGCTCCCTACCAGCCCTCAACGATTTTCCCTCCTATAAACATTGACACAAAGCACTCTCGGGAATAATATAAACAAGGTACCTGAAAACGCAATCGTTGTTCAGAACCATGGTTCTACCAAAAACCAGGACAAAACCATGGAGTTCATGACGCCGTATAAAGAAACGCTAACGTGTATGGCCAACGTGTATAGTAGGGGGAGCCTTGCGGTTGCCCTGGCCTGCATCGCCTTGAGGATCAAATACTATGTCGCAAAGACAGAACGGCAACTCCGCTAATGCTGATGACAGTAGCATCGATGAACTGAAACGACTACTTACAGAAGGAGTTAGTTTCGACCAACCAGCAGTTTCACCCGTGTCACCGGGCTCAAAGAAAACAGACGATGAGGACAAGGAAGTTCACCATGGCGGCGATACACAGGGGGCGATAGGGCTATACGCCGAGGCCGCACAGGATATGGCGACCGCGGGACTGGAACTAAGTTTGGGAAGGCACTTTGCCTGCGTCGACTACTGCAACCAGGTAGCAGAAAAAGCCGCGCAAGCAGTCAGTCTACTCCGTTTCGGCCGCAGGTCCATGTACGACCATGACCTGCGCGCGCTGGGCGCAACAGTTGGTGCGCCGGAAGAGATACAAGATGAGATGGCCAGGCTATCGCCATTTCACCCTGAAGCCTTCTACGTCGATACACCGCCAGAAGAAGCCGATGGGGTTATTAGCGCGTACCAGGCCGAAAGTTATATAAAAAGTGCTCGTCAAGTATTGCGTTGGGCTAGAGGTATTGTCTTAGGTCCGTAACTTTTGTGTACGAACCAGAAACCTAATGGAGCATGTTTGGGAGGATATTTTGACACAACAAATAACAAACTCGACACTGGAAGACGCGGTCAAAAAATCACCGCGCAAATGGGTCTATCTATTTAACGAAGGCAACGCTGATATGCGCACATTGCTCGGTGGCAAAGGCGCGGGCGTGGCCGAAATGACCAACGCGGGACTACCCGTCCCACCTGGTTTTACCATCACTACCGAAGCTTGTATCGCCTACTACGAGGCTGGGAAGCGCTTCCCACAGGGTATGTGGGAGCAGCTACTGGCAGCGCTGAAGATCATTGAGCAGCAGACGGGCAAAGGTTTCGGCGACAAAGACAATCCCCTGCTCGTCTCTGTACGCTCAGGGGCCAAGTTCTCTATGCCAGGTATGATGGATACCGTGCTCAACCTCGGTATCAACGACGAGACCGTCCAGGGCCTGGTAAAACTGACCGGGGATGAGCGATTCGCCTACGACGCCTATCGCCGCTTTATCCAGATGTTCAGCAAAATCGTGCTGAACACCGATCCCGCCGACTTTGAAAAGATCCTGGACAAATACAAAGAGCGCGCGGGCGTCAAAACCGATGCCGAAATTCCCGCCGACCAACTCAAGCAACTCGTCACCGAGTTCAAACAGGTTGCCGAACGCCAGTCCGGCGAACCCTTCCCCACTGACGTTTACAAGCAGTTGGAAAAAGCCATAGAGGCTGTTTTCTCCTCGTGGAATAACAAGCGCGCCATCGACTACCGCAACTTCAACAAGATCCCGCACGATCTCGGCACCGCCGTCAACGTGCAGAGCATGGTCTTCGGCAACATGGGCAACGACAGCGGTACCGGCGTCGCCTTCACCCGCGACCCGGGCACAGGCGAGAAGCAGCTCTACGGTGAATACCTGCTCAATGCCCAGGGCGAAGATGTCGTTGCTGGTATTCGCACGCCCTCGAAAATCAGCCGCCTGCAACAAGACCTCCCCGAGGTCTACAAACAATTCCAGGATATCGCGCAACGCCTGGAGCGCCACTACCGCGACATGCAAGACATGGAATTCACGGTGGAAAAAGGTCGCCTCTACATGCTCCAGACGCGCTCTGGTAAGCGCGGCGCCCAGGCCGGCATAAAAGTCCTCGTCGATATGGTCGAGGAAGGTGTGATTTCCGAGCAGGAGGCCGTCAAACGCGCCGACACGACCCAGGTCTATCAACTGCTGCTGCCACGCTTCGACGAGAATGAGAAGAAAGTGGCCGCCAGCGAGGGACGACTGCTGGCTAAAGGTCTCAATGCCTCCCCTGGAGCTGCCAGCGGGAAGGCCGTTTTCGACGCGGACCGCGCCGAAGAGATGGGCAAAGCCGGCATACCTGTTGTGCTGGTGCGCCCGGAGACGAGCCCTGACGATGTCCACGGTATGCTGGTCGCCAAAGGTATTCTCACAGCCCGTGGCGGCGCCACCAGCCACGCGGCGGTAGTCGCTCGCGGACTTGGCCTGCCCTGCGTCGCCGGCTGCGAGGGTATCCGCGTCAACGAGGCGGAGCATCTCTTCCACGTCGTTGACTCCGATTTCGTCTTGCGCGAAGGCGACGACATTTCTATCGACGGTGCCACAGGCGAGGTCTTCGCGGGCATCATCAAGACCGTCGAAGCCGACTACGAGCACGAGACCGATCTGCAAAAACTGCTCGGTTGGGCCGACCAGTACCGCCGGCTCGGCGTCTGGGCTAATGCCGACTATCCCCGCGATGCCAAACGTGCGGTCACCTTCGGCGCCCAGGGCATCGGCCTCTGCCGCACCGAGCACATGTTCATGGAGCAGGAGCGCCTGCCTATCGTGCAAAAGATGATCCTCTCCAAGAGCAAGGAAGAGCGACAGGCAGCCCTTGATCAGCTGCTCCCCTACCAGCGCAGCGACTTCAAAGGCATCTTCGAGGCCATGGTCGATCCTAAGACGGGCGAAGGCTACCCCGTCGTCATCCGCCTCATCGACCCGCCCCTGCACGAGTTCCTGCCCTCTTACGAAGAACTGCTGGTCGAGGTGACGCGCCTGGAGACCAGTGGAGAAAATCCCAGGGAACTCGAAGAGAAACGCAAGCTGCTCGATGAAGTCGGCTCCATGCGCGAAATGAACCCCATGCTCGGCCTGCGCGGCTGCCGCCTGGGACTGCTCTTCCCCGAGATCAACATCATGCAGACGCGTGCCATCCTCGAGGCGGCCCTCGAAGTGGCCAGAGAAGGGAAGAAACTGCAGCCCAAGATCATGATCCCGCTGGTTGGACATGTCAACGAGCTGAAAGAGGTTCGCCGCCAGCTGGAGGCCGCGGCCAAAGAGATTGCTGGCGAGGAGGGTAACTCCGCCGTCGCCTACAAATTCGGCACGATGATCGAACTGCCGCGCGCAGCACTGACCGCGGATCAGATCGCCACCGTCGCGGAGTTCTTCAGCTTCGGCACCAACGACCTGACGCAGACAACCTTTGGCTTCAGCCGTGACGATGCCGAGGGCAAATTCTTGCTCAAGTACGTCGAGGGGCTGACAGAGCCAGGCGTCGAGGGGAAAGTCAAGATACTTCCCGTCAACCCGTTCCAGACCATCGACCGCGACGGCGTCGGCCAGCTGGTGCGTATGGCGGCGGAGAACGGCCGTCAAGCCAATCCCCACCTGGAACTGGGTATCTGCGGCGAACACGGCGGCGATCCCGATAGCATCGAGTTCTTCCATATGGTTGGCCTCGACTACGTCAGCTGCTCGCCCTACCGCGTCCCCGTAGCCCGTCTCGCTGCCGCCCAGGCTGCCCTGAGCACAAGCGAACGCGACAAGTAGATTATACAGAGAAGCACCTGTGGTTGCGGTGAA
>Ga0209027_1000872_pt1 | contig 11132 bp, 9 predicted proteins | sample GraSoi013_1_20cm_3_FD_185821 | JGI IMG/M metagenome (GOLD analysis project Ga0209027, IMG submission 185821) | Grasslands soil microbial communities from the Angelo Coastal Reserve, California, USA - Sample 09_27_2013_1_20cm (SPAdes) (version 2) | ecosystem: Environmental > Terrestrial > Soil >...
CTCAAGCCAGTATATTTAAGGAAGCAAGAGTATAGCCGTGCATTGTGTGCACAAAGAAAGGTTAGGAATAGCAATCATGGTTCAATCTCTCCCTAAGAGCGTCGTCAGGCGCTCCTGCTCCGTAGGAACAAATGGACTAGTGTAAACACACTTGTACAATAAGGAGAAATGTTTATGTCGAATTTAATCGCTGCACGTGTCCAGATGGGCAATTCACTGGCATTTCATATCGCCTTTGTAGTATTGGCCATGGGAATGCCGCTGATGCTCTGTATCGCTGAGGGACTTGCTCTCTGGCATAAAGATCCCGTCTGGATGGCCATTGCCCGTCGCTGGTCCAAAGCCGTCGCCATGATCTTTATCATCGGCGCCGTCTCCGGCACGGTAATCTCCTTTGAACTCGGTCTGCTCTGGCCCTCCTATACCCAGTTTGCCGGCTCCATCATCGGCCCGCTGTTTGCCTTTGAGGGTATCTTCTTCTTCACGGAGGCCATCTTTTTGGGCATCTACCTCTACGGCTGGGACCGCCTTTCGCCGCGTGCTCACTGGATCTGCTCCTTCCCTATCTGGATCTCTGGCCTTTTCGCCGCCTTCATCATCGTCACGGTGAACTCCTGGATGAATACACCCACCGGCTTTGTGGTTCAAAATGGGCAGATCACCGGCATTAATAGCCTCCAGGCCATCTTCAACCCCGCCCAGCCGTACGAGGTGGTGCATATGATCCTGGCCTCTTTTGTCGGGATCGGCTTCGGTGTTGCAACCGTCTATGCCATCGCCATATTACGCGGCAAGCGTGATGCGTATCACCGCAAAGCCATGCTGCTCGGCATGGTCGTTGGGTTGGTTTCCATCCCCTTGCAGATGATCGCCGGGGACGCCATCGCTCGCAGCCTGGAGACGCAGCAGCCGGTCAAACTGGCGTCCATGGAGGCCGTCTACACCACCTCCAATGACGTTCCCCTGCACCTGATGGGTTTTCCCAATGTTCCACAGCAATCCTGGTATACCCAGGGGCTGGTCATTCCCGATGGACTCAGCCTGCTGGTTGGCTTCAGCCCGGATACCACGGTCCAGGGGCTGAACTCCGTTCCTGCCAATGATCGACCCGGCGATGTCTTGATTCCCATCATCCACCTGGCCTTTGATTTGATGGTGCTGTTCGGGTCGTTTATCATGCTCGTGGCCTTCGTCTTCTGGATCATCTTCTTCGTGCGCAGAAGCGTCATTCCTGAATACAAATGGTTATTATGGAGTATTATCCTGTGCGGACCGATGGCCTTCATCGCTGTCGAATGTGGCTGGGTCGTCACCGAGGAAGGGCGTCAACCGTGGGTCATCTATAATTACCTGCGTACCAGTGCAGCCGTCACCACGGCCCCGTACCTCAATTTCACGTTTGGCGTCTTCACCATCATCTATATCCTGATGACGATCATGCTGATCATCCTGCTGGTGCGCCAGGCGCGTACACCCATGCCGAAGATGGAATGGGCCGAAGTCACCCGCGTGAGCCCGGTTGAAAAGCCGGCCGTTTGAGGAAAGGTTGGTGCTGTTATGACACTGTCTAATGTGCTCCTGAGTATTCTGTGGCTCGCCTTGATCACCTACACGGTCCTCGGTGGCGCCGACTTCGGCGCGGGGATGTTGGAGCTGTTTGCCGTTGGACCCAGCGGGGCACGCCAGGATGCTCTGATCGTTGATTCCATGGATCCGGTGTGGGAAGCGAATCACGTGTGGCTGATCTTCCTGCTGGTGGTCTTCTTTACGGCGTTTCCCCCCGCGTTCGCAGACATCAATGTGATTCTCTTTATCCCGTTGATGCTGGCGGTGATCGGGATTGTGTTGCGTGGCGCGGCCTTTGCCTTTAAAGTGCACGGCATCATTGAAAGAAGCCAGGTCGCCAGGATCTTGAGCCGCATTTTTAGCGTGGCCAGCGCCATGACCCCCTTCTTCCTGGCCGTGGCGGCGGCAGCCATTGCCAGCGGCCACATCCAAATTCAAAGCAAAAACCTGCAAACGAATACAGGATCCGACTGGTTAACGCCGTTTGCCCTGACCATTGGAGCCATGGCGCTTACCCTGTGTGTGACCATAGCCGCCATCTACCTGACACTAGAGGCCACCTCGAGGGGAGATACAGAGCTGGCCGAGGCGTTTCGCAAACGCGGGCTGATTGCAGGCGCTCTGACCGCCGCTCTTGGTCTGCTTGGCCTGCTCCTGGCGCCATCGGAGGCATCGTTTCTCTGGAACGGGATGCTGGATCACGCGATCCCCCTGGTCATTGCGACCGTGCTCATCGGGTTGGCAGCGGCTGCGGCGTTGTGGTTCAAGCGCTACGGGTGGACACGAATTTTGATCGTCGCCGTAGCGGCATCCTTGCTTTTGACGTGGGGGGTGTCACAATTCCCCTATCTGATCCCCCCGGATGTGCAGGTGCAAAACGCGGCCAGCCCCCAGAACACCCAGGCGCTCTTGCTGATTGGCATTATTATCGCCCTGCTCATTGTTGTGCCCTCACTCTGGTTTATGTTCTACGTCTTTAAGGTAAAGAAAGTGGCGGGTGCTGATGTGGTGGCGCACCATCCTACCGCTGAGCCTGCTGCTGAGTAATGGAGACGATATGCCTGCGCTCATGCATGCGTCACAGAGAAAGGCGCACAAGCGAACGCGTGCGTGTAAAGTAACAAGGAGAGAAAGAGATGGAGTTTTTCATTCTCATGATTTCTGTGCCCCTGTTTTTGCTAGTAGTGCTGCTTTTATCGGTGACCGTGCTGGCAAACTACTCCGGCCGTGAGCCAGCGCAATTGCATCTCAATGAGCAATTGCATCTCAATGAGGAAGTGATAGAATCGGGAAAACCGCAAGGAGAGTGAGGATTGCGAATGGCACTCTCCGATAAAATCACACATCGGCCTCAGCCCGAGCTTCCCTATGCGAGCCGCGCCGGACGCGCCTGTAGACCAGGTCGATCACTTCCAGGACAATCACCAGCAGCCAGAAATAGATGGCCAGGTCGTTGCGAAATAAAATAATGGCAATGGAGAGAGTAAAGATCATCGGGGGCAGTAAGACACGCAATGCGATTGATATGATTTGCGACCCGTCTATCGACTTATCTATGAGCCGGTGTCCTCTGGCTGCATACAACCAGATCACGAGGAGCATCAGGCCTGTGACCGCCTGGTTAGAGGCGTAGAGGATGGTCGTAAGCTGCGATTTCGGATAGGTTGCGTGCAGCGTGTTGAAAGGAGGTTGTAACTCGATGCACAGCAAAAAGGCAAAGTTCAGCCAGATCAACATCATGTTATGGCGTCTGATGACCATGTAGATGCGATGGTGGGAGAGCCAGTAGAACCCTACGATCAGCAGGCTAAAGCTATACACAGGTAACTCTCCCAGCACCGCGCCCAGCGTCGTCGAAAAAGGCTGATGAATGTTGGACAGGAGTGTGCCCGTTATAGCTGCAATGAGGAAGGTGATAGCCACCGCTGTCATATTGTCTGTAATCGAGCAGATGCGTGTGGTCCCTTCCAGGTAGCCCGATCCGGGATGGCGGCGATAATAGAGGCTGCGCAAGGACCACCCCAGGACGTAAAAGAAGAGAAAGATGCCCTCTGCAACCCAGACGTTGTAGAAGGCGATGCCAATGGAGAGAAGGGTACCAATTGGGATGACAAACAGTCGAGCCGTGGTGTAACTGAGGTACTCTGGAGGCACCTCTGAATCCAGCAAGTGGTCTACCCTCGCAACGACCCACATCAGGAGAAGTGTTGCGCTGGTGACCACTTGCGTGGTAGCGAACACTTGCCAGACAGCCGCCTGGTTGCCGTAGCCGTAGAAAAATACAACAGTGACGGGGAGAAAAACGATCGATGCCAGGAACAACACGTTCAACATGATGAAGAGGCTGCTGGATCGCTGCAAATAGGTGAAGATACGGTAGTGCGAGATCCAGGAACTGGCGACCACGAGATAACTGAAAAGATACACCAGCAGATCGGGCAGGATGGTATGCAAGATGTAGCTCTGCAGCTGAGGCTCGCTCAGGCCTGCTGAAGGGAGCCGGATGTTCTCAACGAGGAGCGTGAATGCGACTGCTATGACGCAATCGCTGATGCCATAGATGCGCTGGACATTCGATCCTGGCTGAGGTCGAAACGCATCCACAAAAGACGCCTTCTGCTGTGTTCGCGATGCAGGTGCCCGTGTATGCATCGCAGAGGCTGAATCGCCGCTATGTTTCAGTTCGTCTGTTGGTTCCACGGGCGCCTTCTTCCTCCCGATGTTCAGCGACACGACTCCTAAGGCACTTCTACCCAACCGTGTTCTTCGTGGAAATTCAATCCTTGTTGCTTTGCCTCCTTCCCCGTCAAATAGGGGAGGAGGTGACCCACCAGGGGTTGTTTGGCTTTGAAACGGCGCAGATTGTCCTGCGCACGCTCGATCATCAATTGCAGACCTCCCAATGGGTCCCCCAGTGTCTCTTGTAAGGACTGCAAAAGCCCTGCCGCTCGCTCATCTACACTCAACCTCTGTCGCTGATGACCCAGGTGACGGGCAACAGTCAGCATACTCTCTTCACCAATCAGCTCGAGGTGCTCAGCCCAGAGCAACATGCGTAAGCCACGCGCCAGTTCTGCATTGAGCGTGGCGACATTCAGTTCGGTATCGTCGCGCATGCCCCGGTTGTTCAAGTTGGCGGAGCCGACCGTTGACCAGAGATCGTCGACGATCGCGACTTTCGCATGCACATAGATGGGTCGGTAGCCTTCTTCGCCTTCTCCCTCTGATGAAGCAGCCAGGCAGAAGACCTGAATGCGCCCCTGTGCCGCAGCTTCGGGCGCTTCTTTACGTAAGCGGGCAAGCCCGGCATCAGTGAAATCACGACCTACATTCGGATGGTCGGGCAGCACCATGGCGACTGTCGTGCCACGCCGCAATGCTGCCGCTAGCGCGTGTAGGTTGCGCTCCATGTCTGGGCTATCGATTCTCAGGAGCGTATGGTCGATCCCATAGAATGCATGGATCCAGAAGTACTGGTTCTCCAGGTAGACAAAGTGTTGCGCATTGCTGAGTGCGTTCGCGTAGAGTTGGGCAATGTCCTGGATACCGTGCACTGGAGCGAAGCTGTAGGTGTGTGCGGGGATGGTACGAGCTACTTGTACCAGGCTGGTGCTTTCTAATGGAGGCGGGAGCGGGTGTTCGGGAACGAGCAGCTGGTTGTCCCACTCGTGTCGCTGGACGACATCATTCCAGCGTTGGCGAAAATTGAGTTCCACGTCCCCCACTGCTGGTCCTTCTATGACGGCGTGAGCATCATGCCAGTTGTGCGGGGTGCGATCCCCTTGGTTACGGCGCATAGGAGAGGAGTAGTGGTGTGAGTGCGTATCCCACCGGTCGTAATCGCCATTGAGTTCAATCAGCATATCGATGCCGCCGACGAAGGCATGGGTGCCGTCCACGACCGCGATTTTTTGATGCAAGGACTCGATTGGGTGATGCAGAATGCCATGGGAGCTGTCATCGAGGATGCAGGACACGCCTACCTGGGTGAGTTCCTCATGCGCTGCTTTGGGATCGTAGTGTGAAAACAGCTCTGAACTGGCCCAGATCAATGCTTTCACCTCAACACCCTTGCTCACCATAGAACCCAGGACTGCTTGTACGGTCAGATCGTGTGTACACCAGAAGTCAATCTCGGCCTCCTGGAGACCTTCCGTGCGGAGTTCAGCCAGGAGCGCCTCCTGTTCAGGACTGCCGTCTGGTCCTGCGCGCTGGTCTGCTCCACGCACCAGTTCCATCAGTGGAGTCAACCCCCAGGCAGCAATGTAGATATACTTACGTGCCATGAGAAAATGGCGGCACATCGAGAGGAAGGCGGAGTGCGCATCGACGAGATAAGTCACATGGGAATCGGCATGGACGGGTGTATCACCCTCGGCCCACCAGTTATTCACTGGTTGCTCGTTGTGAGCTGACATAGATCATCACCTCTTGAATACTTTCTGTACCTGCGTTAGAACGACTGGTACTCGTGGACAATGAACATACGGAGATGTTCGTCTGAAAAGGCTCGACATCAGGGTGGAAGCGATAAAACAGTCGACGCAGAACACCGAACGTGACAACGACGCAGGTCAGGTGCGCCTGAATGAAGACATGCTCGCGACGATGGATGCTGCTGTTGAGCACACGTCATGATCTGTCCCTTGCTTCTTGACCGGAAGGTATTTCTTAACGACTCCTAAGAGTCACCATGAGGAGCCACGAGTTCTACCTCATGGTATTCTAACCACAGGGGTTCCTTCATTTGCACTCCTTCGAGAGCGACCAGGTAAAAACAACACAGCTCATCAAGATCATCAGTGATCATATGAACTTCATGGATTGTCCCTCTGAGTCCTCTGAAAGGGCTATAATTTGTCACACGCACCCTGCTGCTTATTGGAAAGATTTCTACCCCAAGATATATTGATCTCCTCTTTTGGAAATGCCTTTCATCACGTCACCCGATCACCCCGGTTATCGGGTGATCAGGTGACGTGATAGCGCTTTGCTGTCTACTTCATGCGCTCGAGGAGATGGTCTCCCACGCGTAACGCATTGGCTATTGCCGTTAAGGCCGGGTTCACCGCGCTGATGCTGGGGAAAAAGCTCGTATCGACGACGTACAGGTTATCCAGTTCGTGCGCTTTGCAGTTGACATCCAGGGCGGACGTCTTTGGATCCCTCCCGAAGCGACAGGTTCCGGCCTGGTGCGCCACTCCGGCAACCGGGATGTCGGTCTTGAGGTAGGCACTGCGCGGGATCAGGTGGTCGGGGTGCATGCCCAGGTGATTGAGCATGGACTTGAGTTTGTCGTACAGCTTTTGCTTTGGCACCTCGTTATTGGGCGTATAGCTCAGCGTGACCTTCCCTTCCTTGTCGACGCTGACGCGATTGTTAGGATCCGGCAGGTCTTCGGTGGAGAGCCAGAAGTCGACGGCGTGATGCGCGATATCTGTCATTGTAAACATCGGCGCCAGCTTCGTCTCGACGGGTTTTTCGCCCTTGAACATCGGTCCCTGGGACTTGCCGACCATCTGGATGTTGCCCACCGGGTACGCGAATCCCTCCATGCCAAAGTAAAAGTCATTCAGCGCGAGCGTCTTCTGGAACTGGGTCGGATTCGGCTCTTTCGAGATCGCCAGTACCGCTGTGCAGTTGTGGAACATATAGTTGCGCCCGACTTGATCGGAGCCGTTGGCAAGCCCATTGGGGTGCTTGTCATTGGCGGATATCAGCAGCAGTTTGGCCGAGTTGGTAGCGCCGGCTGAGACCACGACGATGCCGCCCTGGTAGGTTTCGATCTCTCCGTTGCGCTCGACCACCACCTCTGTCACGGTGGTGCCAGTCGCGTTGGTATGGAGCTCAATGGCCCTGGTGTTGGTCAGCAAGGTGACGTTCGGATACTCCAGCGCCGGGCGCACACCTATCACCTCCGCATCCGATTTGGCATGCAACAGGCACGGGAAGCCGTCAACATTTGAGCAGCGAATGCAGGCGCTGAACGGCCTATTGTCTTCGTTGAGCATGATCCCGCAGGGAGCGTGGAAGGGATGGTAGCCCGCCCTTTCGAGGTCGTCGGATAGTTTTTGAATGCGCGGCTCATGCGAAACCGGAGGGTATGGATAGGGCGCGCTGGACGGCGGCTCGATGGGGTCTTCGCCCCGCGCTCCGTGTACCTGATACAGTTGCTCGGCTTTCGTGTAGTACGGTTCCATCTCGTCATAGCTGATGGGCCACGCAGGAGAAATGCCGTCGTAATGGCGTAGTTCGCCGAAATCTTCCTTGCGCTGGCGGTAGAGCGCCGCCCCATAAAGCTTGGTCGCGCCGCCGACGAAGTAGTGCACCTGTGGTTGGAAAGCCTTGCCGTCTTTATCGTACCAGGTGTCCGGCGAGGCATAGCGGTTCTTGACGAACACGGAATCGGCATCCCAGTTCTCAAGCTCGCGAGGCAGCCAGTCGCCTCGCTCAAGCAGCAAAATGCTCTTACCCGATGGGGCAAGGTGACGGGCGAGCGTCCCACCACCCGCTCCGCTGCCAATAATGATGATATCATACTGAGTATCCATGGACTTTTTCCCTTCAAATTATGTGTGAGTGTCTTTATGAAAGTACAGGCAGGGGTCTACGACAAATCTGTACACATAGAAGTGAAGGATGCTTGCGGCTCCTTTGCCAGTTCAAGTTAACAAGCATCCTTCCCTTGAGGGCAGAGGAAGAATCCATGCACCTCATTCACATCTTCCCGGCCCCTGAAACAATGATCTAGAGCCCCCCCGTGTTGACCGACAAGCCACCATCGATCACATAGGTCGAGCCGTTCATGTAAGCCGCTGCATCCGAAGCTAAGAACAGCGCCAGCTTCGCGATCTCTTCGGGTTGCCCCATGCGATGCAATGGAATTTCTTTGAGCAGTGCCGCCATCTTCTCCGGGTCGGCTTCAACATCCGCATCAATCGGCGTATGAATCGCTCCCGGCGCGATATTGTTGACCGTGATATTGAAGGGGGCCAGTTCCAGGCAAATGGTGCGAGTCATCATGCGTACTCCCCCTTTGGCGCAACAGTACGGAGCATTTTTGGGCATCGCGATGTCTTCGTGAACAGACGAAACGTTGATGATACGCCCGGCCGTTTTGCTTTTGACCATCTCGCGGGCAGCCGCCTGCGCGCAGAAAAAGGCGCCTTTCAGGTCAACTCCGATCACACGGTCGAACTGCTGTTCAGTGTAATCCAGGAATGAATTGTGTATCTCCATACCGGCATTGTTGACCATAATGTCCAGTCGACCAAGCTGTTCGACAGTCTGCTGGATAAGCCCTACTACCTGCTGGTATTGTGAAACATCGGCCTGGATCACCAGGGCTTTGCCATTGTTCTTTTCGATAGTATGGAGCACTTCCTCGGCTTTCGCCTGGGCATGTGCGTAGTTCACTACCACCGTGGCCCCTTCTTGCGCAAGCTGGATGGCGATAGCGCGACCAATGCCACTATCTGATCCTGTCACAATGGCAACTTTCGAATCTAATTGTCCCATGAAAACCTGTCCTTTCTTTCCTAACTTTAGGTTGCTACTCTAACGCATATCAGCACGAAGACACATTCTTAGAACACACCATTTTTGCTTCTGTTTTCGCAGGCTGCATTATCAGGAGCATAGTATAAACGCACTAGAAAAGGGTGGCATTGCACACGAACAGGACTACTCATAAGCCTCTGACTATTACGTCGCCGTCTTATCGAGGGTGTGCGCCTCCGGCTTATCGAGGGTGCGCGCCTGCTGTTGATAGGTGATTGCTTGTTTCCTTCCAAGCATGATAATCCTTGTCCCTCCCTTGCGCCGGAAGGCGCTAAAGTAGGCAAAGAAATACGACAGGAGTACCTGCAGACGATTCCGATAGCCGATGAGGTAGTAGATGTGTAAGAACACCCACATGATGAAGCCAAAGAATCCCGCCGTGTGAATTGGCCCGGACTCAACAACGGCATACGTGCCCCCCACGACTGCCATTGATCCCTTGTCGAAGTACTTAAATGGCTCCTGGTGTTGCTTCCCGGCAACCCGGTCGGCGATGACTGAGGCTGCATAGTGTCCTCCCTGCATGGCCGGTTGCGCAACACCAGGAAGCGGTTTCCCATCTTGCATGACGCAGGCGGTATCACCAATCACAAAAATGTTGGGATGGCCTGGGACCGTCAGGTCGCTTTGGACCTTGACACGTCCACCACGGTCAACCTCGGCCCCAAGCCATTGGCCGGCCGGAGAGGCCTTCACCCCGGCTAACCAGAAGACGTTCTCGGTCTCAATGTACTCATCTCCCACCGTCACCCCATGCTCGTCCATTTCCGTTACATGGACACCCGTGATGATCTCCACGCCTAACTCTTTCAGCTTCTTCTCTACTTTCTTTGTGAGTTCAGGGCGAAACGTAGGCAAAACTCTCGGTGGTCCCTGCACGATGACGAGACGGGCATCGCCTGGTCCGATACGTTGGAAGTTGCCCGACAAGATATGGCGGATATGCACGGCTGAAGCAGCTGCAAGCTCAACTCCCGTTGGGCCGGCTCCTATAAACACGAAGGTGAGCAACCTTTTGCGCTTCTTCTCGTCAGGCTCTTTTTCCGCTGCTTCAAATGCGCCCAGGATGGTCTGCTGGACCTCCAGCCCATCCGCCAGCGTCTTCATGCCAGGTGATCTGCTTTCCCACTCTGGATGAGAGAGATAATTGGTTGATGCTCCCGTGGCGAGAATTAAGTATTCGTAGTGGATAGGTTGTTGATTCTGCATGAACACGAGTTGTTGTTGCGTATCCACGCCAGTCACCTCTTCCATCAACACACGCGTGTTCTTCTTGTGCTTATGAAGCGTATCGCGAATGGGGGCAGCAATATCAGCGGGCGCGAGACCCGAGGTGGAGACCTGATAGAGCATCGGTTGGAAGAGATGATAGTTGCTGCGATCAATCAGGGTTACCTGAACAGGTTGCTTTCCCAGTTTTTTCGCCGCTGTGAGGCCACCGAAGCCGCCGCCAACAATGACGACATGTGGCACCGTAGCAGGCTTACTATCTTTATGCCCGTTCGTAGGTGGCGTCCCGGTTGGTTTCGAATCTGTATCTGTCATTGTGTTTCGTCCTTTCCCTTACCTGACTGGCTATTGGCTGCTGTACGGATGGTTCCGGTGACACTATGAAGCAGCGGTTCGTAGCCACGTTCAGCGAGCCGCGCGATGAATGCTTGAGTCGTATCCATCATAGGTCCTCCTCGGTGTGGGTCGTCTTATGACAACTACTATTTGAGTGTACTTGCCAGGCAACGATTATGCATCCTCAGAACACACTGTTTTTTGCATACTGCGGTAATCGAAAGCATCATGACGGGGATGGATCATACAGTGGATTCACACTAGTGGATCTCTGACCGCGCGAAGAATAAAAATAGCGCATTTTGGTGATATAAACGCTACACAATTGGTAGCATACATGCTATGCTAGTCACCGATGAAATGAAATGTTTTTTTGCATGAGGAGAACAATGCCAAAAATACGTAGATTCTCACAAGCTGTACGATTTCTGCGTGTCACG
>Ga0209027_1000873_pt1 | contig 11128 bp, 6 predicted proteins | sample GraSoi013_1_20cm_3_FD_185821 | JGI IMG/M metagenome (GOLD analysis project Ga0209027, IMG submission 185821) | Grasslands soil microbial communities from the Angelo Coastal Reserve, California, USA - Sample 09_27_2013_1_20cm (SPAdes) (version 2) | ecosystem: Environmental > Terrestrial > Soil >...
GTACGCGCTCGCGCCTGCACTCACCCTGGCGGCCATCTGTGGCAACTCCCTCGGTTATTTCATCGGCCGTGCAACGGGGCCACGGGTCTTCAAGCGGGACAACAGCCTGTTCTTCAACAAAAATCATGCTATGCGCGCCCACGAGTTCTACGAGAAGTACGGCAAGAAAACCATCGTGTTAGCGCAGTTCATGCCCGTGATCCGCACTTTCGCGCCAGTTACAGCCGGTGTCGCCGGGATGCCATTCAGCACGTTCGCCGCGTACAACATCCTCGGCGCTTTTCTCTGGATATGGAGCATGGCGGGCATCGGGTATTTCCTTGGTAACTATATTCCGGGTATAGACCAGCATATCGAGATCGTAGTCGTGATCGTGGTTTTCATCTCGCTATTGCCGGGCATCATTGGCGGAATTCGGGCGCGGCGCAGAAGGCGGTATCACGCAACGCCAGCATTGAAGGTTGATTGACGAAACAGGAGACAACAATGGCTTTTACGCTTCCACCCCTTCCTTACGACTTCGCCGCTCTCGAACCGCATATAGATGCCAAGACCATGGAAATTCACCATGGCAAACACCATCAGACGTACGTCAACAATTTGAATGCGGCGATCGAAAAGGCTCCGGAGCTCGCCAGTAAGTCGCTCGACGATCTGATGCGCAGCGTGAACACCGTGCCGGATTCAGTGCGAACAGCGGTGCGCAACAACGGCGGTGGGCACTGGAATCACTCCATGTTCTGGCAGATAATGGGGCCGAAGACCGGAGGCGAGCCCGGAGGAAATCTTGGCAACGCCATACGTAGCGCGTTCGGCGATTTCGCCAAGTTCCGCGAGCAATTCAGCGCCGCGAGTGTTGGTCGATTCGGATCGGGCTGGGCGTGGTTGATTAACAGCGGCGGCAAGCTCTCTATCAGCAGCACGCCGAATCAGGACAACCCGCTGATGGAAGGCCAGCGCGCAATCATGGGTCTCGATGTGTGGGAACACGCGTACTACCTGAAGTACCAGAACCGCCGGCCGGATTACATCACCGCCTGGTGGAATGTCGTTAACTGGAAAGAGGTGGAGAAGAGGTTTTCTCAGTCCTGAAAAGGCGTCAGCGGGCCGCCTCGCCCTCCAGGTAGGTGTAGCCCTCTAGCCCGGTCACATAGTCCGCAATGAAAGTGTTCGCCTCCTGCCGCGTGATTCCCGTGGCGTTGGCGACCTTGCGGCGGAACGTGGCAAGTAGATCGGAGCCGCGGAACTGCACGTAATCGAGAACCTCGGTGACCGTATCTCCGTGTACGAGGTCGGTTACCTCGTAGCCTTTGGTCCCCGACAGTCGAATGTGCACCGCGTTGGTGTCACCGAAGAGATTGTGGAGATCGCCGAGAATCTCCTGATACGCGCCCGTCAGGAAAATTCCGATGATGTACGGATCCCCATCATTGAACGGATGCAGCTCGAGACTCTTGGCCGCTTTCCTGTCACCGATGAAACACTCGATCTTGCCGTCCGAGTCGCAGGTAACATCCTGAATCGTGCCACGTCGCGTTGGCTCTTCCCCGAGACGGTGGATGGGCATGATTGGAAAGATCTGATCGATTGCCCAGCTATCCGGCAGTGACTGGAAGAGCGAGAAGTTGCAGAAGTAGCGATCGACCATCGTCGCTTCGAGATCGTCGACGATGTCGGAGTACTCGTGCCGCTCGCGCTGCGCGATTTTCACGACGGTCGCAATCGTCGAGAGGTAGATCTGCTCGGCGACGGCGCGTTCGCGCAGCGTTAGGACCCCGGCTGTGAACAGCTCCTGGGCGCGCTCCTTATCGAAGGTGGCGTCGTGATAAACCTCGCGCACTCTCTTGCGGGAGAGGCGAGGCTTCGAGAGCGACGCGTGATCGGCGGCCATCTCGTGAAGTAGCGCGTGATGGTCCTTACTGACCTCCGGCACAGTCGTTTCCGATTGCGACTCTACATCGATAACGCTCAAAAGCAGCAGCGCGTGGTGCGCTGTCAGCGCACGCCCCGATTCGCTGATGATATGCGGCATCGGCAGCTCCTGCTGTCGGCACGATTCCGAGATCGTGTAGATCACGTCGTCCGCGTATTCCTGGAGCGTGTAGTTCACACTCGCTTGCGACGTAGACCCGCTGCCATCGTAATCGACGCCCAGTCCGCCACCAACATCGACGTGTGTGACGTCGACGCCGAGTCCGCGCAGCTCAGCGTAGTAGCGCGAGACTTCCTGGAGGCCAGCCTTGATATAACGGATGTCGGTGATCTGCGAGCCGAGATGGAAGTGAAGCAGCTTGAGGATATCAAGTCGATCCAGCTCCTTGAGCTTGTCGACCAGCTTCACGAGCTGCGCGGTGCTGAGGCCGAACTTTGATTTTTCTCCGCCGCTCTTCGCCCAACGACCGGATCCTTCCGAGTAAAGCTTGATACGAACTCCGGCCGTCGGCTTGACCCCCAGCTCGTCCGCGACCTGCAGCAGCACGTCTACTTCGCTGAGTTGTTCGAGCACGATGAACACCTGGTGGCCGAGCTTTTGTCCCATGAGCGCCAGGCGCATGAACTCTTCGTCCTTGTAGCCGTTGCACACGATCAAATGATCGGTGTGCTCGGCGAGTCCGAGCACGGCCTGCAGCTCCGGCTTGCTGCCGCACTCTAGGCCAACGCCGGCGCTCTTGCCGAACTCCACGATCTCCTCAACCACGTGTCGCTGCTGATTGACCTTGATCGGGTACACGGTCGTGTAGCCACCCTGATACGAGTATTCCTCTCGCGCTCTCGCGAACTTCTCATTGAGGGATTCGATGCGCGAACGCAGAACGTCAGAGAATCGAAGTAAAAGCGGAAGTCCGACTCCCTGCTCTTCCAGATCGTTGGCGAGCTCGAAGAGATCGAGCTCCCGCTCCGGGCGCTCGCGATCCGGTCTGACGACGACGTGGCCCGCCTCGTTGATATCGAAGAAACCAATTCCCCAGCCTTCGACGTTGTACAGTGCCTTCGCCTTGGCCACAGTCCACGGCTCCGCCGGGATAGGGTGCGTCGGCGACGTGTGCCCATTTTTTTGTCCGGCAGGCTGGGCGGGCTGAGTGGGTGGAATTCGGGTGCTGGTCATCTCACCATTTTAGAGCAAAGCGGCGGTCAGTTGTAGCAGCGACTTATGGGTAAAGAGTCTCGATCTTCCAACCGTCGTCGTTTCTCGTGTACAGATGTCGTTCATGTAGACGATTGGGCTTGCCTTTCCAGAACTCGATTCTATCCGGTGCTACGCGAAAACCCGACCAGAACGGCGGCCGGGGTACGGTTTTGCCCTCGAACTTTTCTTCGTACTCGCGCACCCGCTCGTGGAGCGCATCCGGTGTCTCCAGAGGTTTGCTTTGTTTGGACGCCCAAGCGCCGATCTGACTGAGGCGAGCCCTGGTAGCGAAATACGCATCCGCTTCATCGTCTGAAACTTTCGTCACCGCGCCCTCGACACGGACCTGGATGTCCAGCGGTGCCCAATAAAAGCAGAGCGCTGCCTGGGGATGAGCGAGTAGATGGCGGCCTTTTCGTCCTTCATAATTCGTGTAGAAGACGAAGCCTCGCTCGTCGAACGCTTTCAGCAGCACGATCCGCACAGATGGCTGTTCGCGCTCCTCGATTGTGGCGAGCGACATCGCAGTCGGATCCGGGATGAGCGATCGATCGGTTTTTTCCGCGAGAGCGAAGACCTCGCGAAACCGGTCGATCGGATCCGGTGGAATCAACTAATACCTCGTCATCGTCGGATCGACTTCGTCGATCCAACGCAGAATCCCACCCGTAAGGCTTCGAACCTCGGACAGCCCAGCGTCAGCAAGCTGCTCGGCGGCAAATCTGCTGCGCACCCCGACCTTGCAGTAGAGAACTGTCTCCCTGCGCTTGTCGAGACGGGGAATCTCGTCGGCGATGCAATTGAGCGGGACAAGTCGAGCTCCCGGTATGTGGCCAATGTCCCACTCGAATGGCTCTCGCACATCGATTATCTCCAGATCGTCGCCGGTGGCGAGTCGTTCCGCGAGCTGCAACGCTTGAATCTCTTGCACCGAACTGCGGTGCTCGTTCACGTCAGCGCTACTGCAGAACTCGTCGTAATCGATCAGCTCTTTGATCTCGTGAGTGCCGCAAGCGGGACATTCGGGATCACGAGCGATGTCGATGGTTCGAAACTCCATGCTCAGCGCGTCGATCGTGAGCAATCGACCGGCCAGCGTATCGCCAAGACCGAGCGTCATTTTGATCGCTTCGGTAGCCTGAATCGTACCGACGAGACCGGGCACGACGCCGAGGACGCCTGCCTCCGCGCAACTCGGCACGAGCTCCGGCGGTGGCGGCTCGCGGAACAGACACCGGTAGCACGGCCCGTTCGCCGTTCCGAACACTGACGCCTGCCCCTCAAACCGATGTACAGCGCCATAGATGTTGGGAATTCCGAGCAGGACTGACGTGTCGTTAACGAGGTAACGAGTCGCAAAGTTGTCGGTTCCGTCAACGATCAAATGGTAGCCGCGCGCGATCTCGAGTGCGTTGCTCGACGTGAGGCGGGTCTGGTGAAGCTCGAGGTGGACGTGCGGATTGATATCCTGCAACCGTGCGCGCGCGGACTCCAGCTTCGAGCGGCCAATTGCGCTCGACCCGTGCAGAATCTGGCGATGCAGATTGGAAAGATCGACGTCGTCGTAATCAACAAGGCCAATTGTGCCAAATCCGGCCGCCGCGAGGTACAGCGCGACCGGCGAGCCCAGTCCACCGGCGCCGACCAACAACACACGCGCCGCTTTCAAACGGCGCTGTCCATCCTCGCCTACCTGGGGCAAGAGAAGGTGCCGGCTGTACCGCACCCGCTCGGCGCGGCTAAGCTCGTTGCTATCAACGCGGTCGGTATTCACGTCGTGGTATATTGGGCTGTTGAAAGCGATGCCTCTACTCTGACGCTAACTACTGGCGCCTCGCACAGCAACGTTATCCGCAACTCAGCTCGCGCATGATCTTGAAGCGCTTTTACGACGACAATCTGGCGCAGGCAAGCTACCTCATCGCGTGTGAAAGAACCCGCGAGGCGATCGTGGTCGACCCCAACATTGATGTCGGACAGTACACGCGCGCGGCGGGCGCCGAGCGGGTTCGCATCGCGCACGTTACCGAGACCCACGTCCACGCCGACTACCTCTCCGGGGCGCGTAATCTGGCTGACGCCAGCGGTGCCGTCTTGCATCTCTCCGCGGAAGGCGGCGAGTTCGGGTACACGGCGGCGGCGCTCGACAAGGCGAACGCTTTGCGCGATAGCTCACACATCGATATCGGCGACATACGCGTCACGGCGCGACACACTCCCGGTCACACTCCCGAGCATCTCACTTTCTTTGTGAGTGATCGCGCTCGCGGTGACACGCCGGTTGGTGCGCTCACCGGTGATTTCGTTTTCGTCGGCGACGTCGGTCGGCCTGATTTGCTCGAAAAAACCGTTGGCGTTGCCGGAACGATGGAGGCTTCGGCTCGCAAGCTGTTCGCCTCGCTCGGCCGCTTGAAGAAAGACCCGGATCATCTGCAAATCTGGCCGGGTCACGGCGCCGGCTCCGCATGCGGCAAATCACTTGGCGCAATGCCCCAGACGACTCTGGGCTACGAAAGGCTTTTCAACTGGGCGTTTGCCAAGATTTCGGAGCGCGAATTCGTGGCGCGGGTGCTCGAGAATCAGCCGGTACCGCCACGTTACTTCGCCACGATGAAAAGCCTGAACAGCGATGTCTCACGTCCGCGAACCACCCGCGATCCCGAGCGCGGGGGGTTCTCCGATCTCGAGAAAGCGCTCAACAGAGCCTGCACGGTTCTCGACACTCGCACTGCTGAGAAATTTGCCGCGGGTCACATCCCGGGAACGCTCAACATTCCTCTCAGCAAATCATTTCTCAACTGGGTCGGCGCATTGGCACCGGACGATTCCGAGCTTTATCTGATCGTCGATAGCGAAAGTGATGAAGCCGTCAAACAGATTCTCGCCGATTTGTCCAAGATCGGCATGACCAACGTTGCCGGATACTTCGGCAGTGGTCTGGTGCAGGAGTGGAAAACACGCCGAGGCGCGCTGAACAGGGTCGAGCAGCTCGAGATCGCAGGATTCCGCGAGGGTGGCAGAACTAACGGTCTTCAGGTAATCGACGTGCGCAGCCCCGAGGAATGGAGTCACGGTCACCTGCCCGGTGCCATCCACATCCCATTGGCCGCCCTTCCTGATCGACTCGACGAGATCGATCCGTCGCGCCCGGTCGTTCTGCAATGTCGCGGTGGCGGTCGCTCATCAATCGCGAGCAGTCTGCTGATGTCGCGTGGACTGACAAACGTCGCCAACCTGAAGGGCGGTTACGACGGATGGGTCGCAGAGGGCCTACCGACCGAACTGCCAGCGGAATCGGAGAGGAAGTCCTCGCGGTAAACGACTCGCTTACGCAATGAGCCATCCTGTCTTCATACCCGCCCCACTCGGCAGGCGCCGCGGAGGGGGAGCGGCGGCGGGTCCGTCAAGCTGGAAAGAGCGACTGGAAGCGCTGCGTTACGTTCCGGCGCTTTTCCGATTGATCTGGCGCACACATCGCGGTTACACGACGGCGATAGTGGCGCTCCGAATCGTGCGTTCCGTCGTGCCCGTCGCAACATTTTGGGTCGGGAAGCTCATTCTCGACTCGGTCATAGCGGCGAAAGCAGGGACCGCGCCGCTCTCCAATGTCTGGCGCTACCTCGCGCTCGAGCTCGCGATCGTGCTCGGCGCGGAGATTCTCGCGCGCGCATCGTCATTGATCGAGAGCCTGCTCGGAGACCTGTTCTCAAACCAGATGAGCATCGAGCTGATGGAGCACGCAGCAAAGCTCGATCTCGCGCAGTTCGAGGACCCCGAGTTCTACGACCACCTCGAGCGCGCACGACGTCAGACCGTCGGCCGAATCGCGCTACTCAGTTTGCTGCTGTCGATGTCGCAGGATGCGTTGACGTTGCTTACTCTGGCCGGCGCGCTGATCGCGTATAACCCGTGGCTGTTGATTCTGCTCGCGCTGGCGGTGATCCCCAGCTTCCTCGGCGAGACTCACTTCGCATCACTCGGTTACTCGCTGCTGTTCCGCTGGACGCCGGAACGCCGCCAGCTGGATTACCTGCGTTACGTCGGTGCGAGCGACAAGACCGCGAAGGAAGTGCAAATGTTCGGTCTGGCTCCCTGGCTGACCGACCGGTATCGCGAGCTTTCGCAGCGTTTCTATGAGGAGAATCGCACTCTCTCGGTTCGTCGCGGAATAGTCAGCGCTTCGCTGTCCGTCATTGGGACGATCGGCTACTACGCTGCCTACGTTGTCATCCTCATTCGCGCCGTGCGTGGCGACATCACCATCGGCACGCTCACCTTCCTCGCGGCTTCGTTCGGTCGCGGACGAGATGTAATTCAGAACATCCTGCTGTCGGCGAGCAACGTTTTCGAGCAGGCACTTTATCTGCGCGACCTGTTCGTGTTCCTCGACATGCAGCCGACGATCCATTCACCACCCGACGCCAGGCCGGTGCCGGAGCCGATCCGGCACGGATTTGTCTTCGATGATGTAGGCTTTCGGTATCCTGGCAGCGAGCGATGGGCGATTCGCAACGTCACCCTGACATTACGACCAGGAGAACGAGTCGCACTCGTCGGCGAAAACGGCGCGGGGAAGACGACCATAACCAAGCTGCTCGCCCGTCTCTACGATCCAACGGAAGGAAAAATCACGCTCGACGGCGTCGATTTGCGCGAGTACGACCTGGCGAGCCTGCGCCGCGCGATTGGCGTGATCTTCCAGGACTTCGTTCGGTACGACATGAGATTTGACGAGAACATCGGCGTTGGTGAGATCGATTCCGTTCGCGCGGAGCTCGGGAAGCACAACGGAACACCGGCGTCGATCAGTGCGGCCGCCGAGAACTCGCTGGCGGCGTCGCTGCTGCCGCGTTTCCCGAACGGCTACCAGCAGATGCTGGGTCGCCGATTCGAAGAAGGTGTTGATCTATCCGGCGGAGAATGGCAAAAGATCGCGCTCGCTCGTGCCTACATTCGTGACGCTCAAGTCCTGATTCTCGACGAGCCGACCGCTGCACTCGATGCTCGCGCGGAGTACGAGGTCTTTGTGCGCTTCTCAGAACTCGTCGCCGGTAGAATGGCGATCCTGATCTCTCACCGATTCTCGACCGTGCGGATGGCCGACCGAATCATCGTGCTACGACACGGCCGAGTCGAGGAACAAGGCTCGCACGAAGAGTTGTTGGCGAAGCCGGGACTGTACGAAGAGTTATTCAGGATGCAGGCGGCGGGGTATCGATGATTGAGTCCTCAATCCCTAGGGCTTGAGATACTTCGTAAACCATCCCAGAACTTCGGACCACCACAACCTCTGATTCTGCGGCTTTCCAATCCAATGCCCTTCGTCCGGAAAGTCGATTAAGCGACTGGGCACTCCCTGCCGCTGAAGCGCAGTAAATAGCGAGAGACCTTCGGTGTACGGAACGCGATAGTCGAGCTCGCCAACAACAATGAGATGCGGCGTGTGGAAGTTGCCCGCGAAGAGATGCGGCGACCAGCGGCGATACACCGAGTCCATTGCTGCCTTGTTCCAGTACGGCCCGCCATATTCCCACTCGCTGAACCAGACCTCCTCCGTCGCGCCGTACATGTTCTCGAGATTGTAGACGCCGGCGTGAGTGAAGAGCGCCTTGAACCTGTTGGAGTGTCCGGCAATCCAGTTGGTCATGTATCCGCCGTACGATCCGCCGGCCGCGCCCATGCGCGCCGAGTCCAGCCATGAGTTCCGCGCCAGCGCGGCGTCGAGCCCGTTCATCAGGTCTGTGTAAACTTTTCCGCCCCAGTCACGGGAGATCTGATCGACGAAGCGCTGGCCGTAACCGAACGATCCGCGCGGATTGATGGCGACCACCCCGAACCCGGGCGATGCGAACAATTCAAAATTCCAGCGGCCGTGCCATTGATCGAGCCACTCGCCTTGAGGACCACCGTGAACGAGAAACAACACCGGGAACTTCTTGCCCGCACGGTACTGGGGTGGCTTGAGCAGCAGGCCCTGCACGCTGTCTCCGTCGGCGCCCTTGAACCAGAAGTCTTCGACTGGATTGAGTTTGAGCTGAGCGAGCAGCGCTTCGTTTTCGTGAGTCAGCTGGCGCACGGTCGTGAGGCCACTCATGCCGACGTTCGCGACGTAAACCTCCGCCGGCCGCTCAGTGGCGTCCTGCAGCCAGGCGATTGTCTTCCCATCACCCGACACGCTCAGCGAGAAGTTATTGGCCTTCGACGTCAGGAGCTGCGGCGTGTTTGACCAGCCGTTGGGACCGCGAGTGATTCGATAAAGCTTTGTGCGGCTGGCGTCGACCGCAGTGATATAGATGGTGTTCCCGTTCGGAGAGAATGCATAGCCGTCGGCGTTCCTGTCCCAGTTCGGCAACAGTTCGCGGGATGTACCCGAGGCGCGATCGTACGCCATCAAACGCCAGCGATCCGACTCGAATCCAGCCCGCGTTTGCGACGCGTAAAGAGTTGTGCGCCCGTCCGGTGAATAAACCGGATTCTGGTCGGCGGCCGGGTTCGTGCCAGTAATCAGTGCTGGAGCGCCGCCGTTGACCGCTACGGTGTAAAGGTTCACATCCGTCGACCAGGCGTCGGCACGTCCCTGATCCTTTGCGCTGTAGGTTAGCTCTCTTCCGTCCGGCGAGAACGCATAGGCTTCGCTGCCACCGAACGGGCCCGGAGGCACATCGTATTTCACCCTCATCGTCACATCGCGCAGCCCAGTTCCGTCAACCGAGACAATGAAAAGGTGTGAGCGAGTTGCCGGGGTCCACTCTGTCCAATGACGATACAGAAGATTGTCGGCGATGTGTGCTTTCACCTTGCCTGTGTCAGCGGCTTTTGCACGCTCGATGTTGCACGCGTCGCTGTCGCAATCCGGATACACACCCGTCACGAACGCAACGCGATCTCCGCTCGGCGCCCACACAGGGCCGCTCGCACCACCACTCACGTTGGTGATTCGACGAGCGTTGCTCCCCGAGGCGTCGGCGACCCAGAGTTGGCCGCTCGCGCTGTAGGCGACGCGTTTTCCATCGGGTGACCAACGCGCCTCCGACGCTTTGGTATTTGCGTCAGGGAATTGCCGCGCCGCTCCGCCAGCGGCAGGGACGAGCATTGTAACAGTCGTCCGGCTATTGGCAGCAACGTTGGTCGTGCGCAACGAATAGAGAACCCACCTGCCGTCAGGTGACACCTGAGGATCGCCAACATTCCGCACGGCGGCGAAATCGTCGAACGTCATCGGTCGTCGGGCGGTCTGCGCGTCAGTGCCGGGCGCAGCCAACAAAACCGCGGCCAGCAGGCCCGCGGGAGTCATGAGCCCTTCGAGCGACGTCAGGTCGTAGCCCACCGGCGCGCCGGGCGGCGGCGTCAGACCGATCACGCCGAGCTGCGGATCGGCCCCCGCGGCGATCGGCGCGATGACGCTGTCCGGCGCGCCGAAGGGCGTCACCAGCGTGTCGCCGCTCGCCGGGCCGCCGAAGAGCGTGGCGCCGAGCGGGTCGGTGAAGACCGGGCCGACGGCGTCCGGGTTGGCGCCGGCGCCGGTCAGAAGCGACGCCGTCCCGGGGGCGACCGGCACGAAGCGCGGTCCTGCGCTCGTGTTGATGACGGTGCCGGTGGAGCCGGTGAGGTCGCCGAGCAGGCCGCCACCGCCGGCCGTGCGGCCGCCGCCGCCGAGCAGACCGCCGACCAGCCCGCCGCCGCCGGTTCCGCCACCGCTGCCGCCGCCGCTCGCGGGCAGGCTGCCGCCGAGGACGCCGCCGATGACGTCGCCGACCCCGCCGCCCCCCGAGCCCTGCGTCCAGGTGGCGAAGCCCGCCCGGGCGTCCGGCTGCCTCGACGGGCTGGGCCAGAAGTCGCCGGACGGCGGTTTCGAGCTCCCCGACCGAGACGGAGCCTTCGAACTTCGCCTTGACGCGTCCGTCACGGCCCACGAGGAACGTCCACGGCTCCGTGGGCAGGCGCCACCGCCGGACCCACTGGTTCTCGCCCTTCGCCGGATTGTTGTCCGTGTAGATCTCG
>Ga0209027_1000876_pt1 | contig 11109 bp, 1 predicted proteins | sample GraSoi013_1_20cm_3_FD_185821 | JGI IMG/M metagenome (GOLD analysis project Ga0209027, IMG submission 185821) | Grasslands soil microbial communities from the Angelo Coastal Reserve, California, USA - Sample 09_27_2013_1_20cm (SPAdes) (version 2) | ecosystem: Environmental > Terrestrial > Soil >...
GAAGCGGACACCAACCGGCGCAGCGCCCCGCCGTACGAGACGCTGACACCCGACGAGCGGCTACGGCTCCTCGCCGGACTCGCCGCCCTGCCCTGATCCAGTCTCACACCGGTTGAGCCACCCGTCGATGACGTGTGCCGTGTCACGGGCGTACCGCTCCATCATGCTGAAGTGGTCGCCGGGCACCTCGACGGTGTCGTGTGGTACGGGCCAGTGCGCGCGGGGTTCGGGTTCGGTCGCCCGGACCAGCAGGGTGGGCGTCGGGACGGGGTCCGGCTGCCAGCCGTCGAACAGGTGCATGTGTACCGCCGTGGCGGTCAACCAGGCCTCGCCCGCGGCGGACTGCTGCTGTTGCAGCCTGGCCATCCGGTCCAGGACTTCGGGCCACAGCTCGGCGATCAGCGGATGGTTCGGCGGGTACGGGTCGAGCAGCACGAGCGCGTCGGCGGCGACGCCGGACCCGTGCAGCAGACCGGCCGCGACGTGACCGACCCAACCGCCGGACGAGTACCCGACGAGTACGAACGGTTCGCCGTCGGCGGCTCGTACCACCGCGTCGGCCTGTACGCGGGCCAGCGCTTCCCGGTCGGCCGCGAGCGGCTGCCCGGTCACGAAGCCGGGGTGCGGCAGCACGATGACGTCCCGTTGCCCGGGCAGGCCGGCGGCGAACTCGGCGAACTGGTGCGCGCCGGACGGCCCGACGAGCGAGGGCAGGCAGATGAGCTTCGCCAGCTTCGGGGTGCCCGTACCCCAGACGAGCTGGACGAGGTTCGGGGCGTTGTCGAACTCGGTGAACCGGGGCAGGAACGCGGCGAATGCGGTCAGCTGCCGCATGTACTCGTCGGCCCGGCCGGCCTGGTGCGCCTGCACGTACATGGCCCCGAGCAGGCCGGTGCCGGACGGTTCCGGCTCGGCGGGCGCGGTGGGGCCGGCGGGGGTACGGGTGAGGAGCCGCGCCAGGGCGGCCGGGGTCGGGTGCTCGAAGACGGCGCTGGCCGGCAGCCGCAGGCCGGTTGCCGCGTTGAGCCGGTTGCGCAGCTCGAGTCCGGTCAGCGAGTCGAGCCCGAGTTCCCGGAATGGTTGGTCCGGCCCGATGCCGTCGGGATCGGGATAGCCGAGCACGGCGGCGGTGTGCGCGAGTACGAGGTCCACGCCGCTGCCCGTACCGGCCGCCTGGCGTGGCGTCGGGCGGGTGTGCGCCCGGTACCGGGCGAGGTCCAGCTTGGCCGCGATGACGACCGGACGGTCGGCGGCGAGTGCCGCGTCCAGCAGCGCGAGTCCCTCCTCGTCGGTCATCGGGTCCAGGCCCAGCCGGGCCGCCCTGGCCCGGTCGGCCTCGCCGAGGTGGGCGCTCATGGCGCCGCGCGCCGCCCACGACCCGAACGCGACCGAGGTCGCTGGCAGGCCGTGGGCCCGCCGCGCGGTGGCCAGCTCGTCGAGGTACGCGTTGGCCGCCGCGTAGTTGGCCTGTCCCGGGCTGCCGAGGGTCGCGGCGACGGAGGAGAACAGCACGAACGCGGTCAGCCCGCTGGTCAGCTCGTGCAGGTGGCGCGCCCCGTCGACCTTGGGCCGCAGCACCCGCGCAAGCTGCTCAGGGCTCATCGACCCGACCACACCGTCATCGAGTACGCCGGCGGCGTGGACGACCGCGGTCACCGCATGCTCGGCGAGTACCGCCGCGAGCGCGTCGCGGTCGGCGACGTCACACCGCACGACCGTCACCTCCGCATCGAGCCCGGCCGGGATCGCGCCACCGGAGCGGCTGAGCAACACCAGTCGCCGCACCCCGTACCGCTGTATCAGGTGCCCGGCGACGAGGCGGCCCAACGCGCCGGTACCTCCGGTGATCAGGACGGTGCTGTCCGGGCCGAACGGCACCGCGTCGCCGGTCGGTGTGGCGCGGACCAGCCGAGGTACCGACGCGACGCCCTCGCGCAGCACGATCTGCGGCTCGCCGGTGGCCACCAGCGCGCTCAGGTCGGCGGTGGGATCGTCGGTGTCGATCAGGACGAACCGGCCCGGATGCTCGGACTGCGCCGAGCGGATCAGGCCGCGTACCGGCGCGTGCTCAGGGTCGTCCCGGGTGCGGAACACCAGCGGCCGCGGGTCGTCGGCCGACAGCCACAACTGCACCTCGGCCAGGGCGGCCTGGACGTCCCCGGGCGTCGCGTACGTCGCGTCGGCACCGTCCTGGCCGACGGCGAGCGGGACGAGGTCGACCTGGTACAGCGATCCGCTGCCGCGCAGCCGGTCGGTCGGTACCGGGCGGCCGACCAGCGACTCCACCGACAGCACCGGGCGGCCGGTACGGTCGGCGACCTGTACCGACACGCCGTCGCCGGAGGGCGCGAGGCGGACCCGTACCGCTGTCGTGCCGGTGCGGTAGCGGCGTACCCCGGTCCAGGAGAACGGCAACGTCGCTTCGCCGGTACGACCCAGCCACGCGTGCAGGCAGGCGTCGAACAGTGCCGGGTGCACCCAGAAGGAGTCATCGTCGTGCGGCAGCTCGACGTCGGCGAACATCTCGTCGTCGCGCCGCCACATCGCCTGTACGCCACGGAACGCCGGCCCGTAGCCGTACCCCGCTTCGGCGAGCCGGGCGTAGTGTTCGTCCACCGGCACCTCGACCGCGCCGGGCGGCGGCCACACCTCCGGCGCCCACGCACGAGGTGCCACCGGACCGAGGACGCCGGTGGCGTGCCGGGTCCAGGGCTCGTCGGCGGTACGGGCGTACACGGCGACCCGGTTTCCGGTCCGGACGACCTGGAGCCGTACCTCGCCCCGCTCGGGTAGCACCAGCGGCGTCTCGATGGCCAGTTCCTCGATCTGGTCACCGGTTCCGGTGACGATCTCGACGAATCCGGTACCCGGAAACAGGACCGTACCCGCGAAGGCATGGTCGGCCAGCCACGGATGGGTACGCAGCGAAACCCGCCCGGTGCGGACGACCTCGTCGGTACCGGCGACCTCGACCGGGGTGTCCAGCAACCCGTGGCGGGCGGGTTCCAGCCAGTACCGCGACCGTTGGAAGGGGTACGTGGGCAGGTCGACCCGGCGACCGCGCAGGACCGTCGTCCAGTCCAGGTCGATGCCCTGTACGTACGCTTCGGCCAGCGATAGCAGCACCCGCCGCGGACCGCCCTCGTCGCGCAGCAGCGTACCCACGACGGCGGCGTCCCCGACGGTTTCCCGCAGTGCGCCCCGGAGCACGGGATGGGGTGCCACTTCGATGAACGCGCGGTGCCCGTCCGCGCGCAGGCGACGGGTGGCGCGCTCGAACAGCACCGGCTCGCGCATGTTGCGGTACCAGTAGGCGGCGTCGAGCCCGCCGGAGTCGATGCGTCCGCCGGTCACCGTGGAGTAGAACGGGATCCGCGACGGCTTCGGGGAGACCGGGGCGAGAGCCGGCATCAGTTGGTCGCGCAGCGCCTCGACCGCAGCGGTGTGGCTGGCGGTGTCGATGCCCGGGATCCGGCGGGCGGACGGGTACGCCGCCAACAGTTCGTCCACCGCGGCAGGGTCGCCGGCAACCGCGACGGATTCCGGCGCGTTGACCGCGGCGATGGTGAGCCGGTCGCCCCAGGGCGTGAGGTCGATCCGCTCGGCGGGCAGCGGTACGGAGGCCATTGCGCCCTTCCCGGCCAGGGTCAGCCAGGCCCGGCTGCGCAGGGCGACGATGCGCGCGGCGTCCCGCAGCGACAGGGCCCCGGCGACGTACGCGGCGGCGATCTCGCCCTGCGAGTGGCCGACCACCGCGGCGGGCTCGACGCCGTACGAACGCCACACCGCCGCCAGCGACACCATCATGGTGAACAGCACCGGCTGGATCCGGTCGACGCGCTCGTGCGGACCGTCCAGCGCGTCGAGCACCGACCAGTCCACGAACTCGGCCAGCGCGTCGGCACACTCCCACGCGCTGGCGCGGAAGGTCTCGGAGCTGGTCATCAGCTCCTTGGCCATGCCCGGCCACTGCGTACCCTGACCCGGGAAGACGAAGACCACCGGGCCGGGTTCCGCGACGCCAGGTTCCGCGACGCCCTGGACGAGGCCCGGGTGCAGGCCCCGCCCGGCGAGCGCGGCCAGACCGGCGTCGACGTCCTCGACGATCGCGGCGCGGTGGTGGAACCGGGTCCGCGCGGTCGCCAGGGTGTATGCGACGTCGGCCGGATCCGCGTCCACGCGGGCCAGGGCACGGGCCTGGTCCCGTAGCGCGGCGGGGCTTCTGGCGGACAACAGGTACACCGACGCACCGGCAGTGTCCACAGTAGACGGTCGGGCCGGCGCCTGCTCCAGGATCAGGTGGGCGTTGGTTCCGTTGATGGCGAAGCCCGACACCGCGGCCCGGCGCGGTCGTCCGGTCGCCGGCCACGGCGCGGCCTCGACCAGCGGAGTGACCGTACCCGCCGACCAGTCCACCTCCGGGGTGGGCGCGTCGATGTGCAGGGTTCTCGGGGCCAGTCCGTGGCCGATCGCCATGACCATCTTGATGACGCCACCGACCCCGGCCGCGGCCACGGTGTGCCCGATGTTGGACTTGAGCGACCCGAGCAGCAGCGGATGCTCCCGGTCCGCGCCGTACGTCGCCTGGAGCGCCTGGGCCTCGATCGGGTCGCCCAGCCGGGTACCGGTGCCGTGCGCCTCGACGACATCGACATCCCTGGCCGACAGCCGCGCGTTCGCCAGCGCCGCGCGGATCACCCGCTGCTGCGCCGGTCCGTTGGGGGCGGTCAGGCCGTTGCTCGCGCCGTCCTGGTTGACCGCCGAACCCCGGATCACCGCCAGTACCGGGTGAGCGTTGCGCTCGGCGTCGGACAGCCGCTCCAGTACCAGCATTCCGGCGCCCTCGCCCCAACCGGTGCCGTCGGCCGCCGAGGAGAACGCCTTGCAGCGCCCGTCCGGCGAGAGGACCCGCTGCCGGCTGAACTGTACGAAGGCCACCGGTGTCGACATGATCGTGACGCCGCCGGCCAGTGCCAGTGCGCACTCCCGGGTACGCAGCGACTGACACGCCTGGTGGATGGCGACCAGCGACGCCGAACAGGCGGTGTCGACGCTGACCGCGGGTCCGTGCAGACCGAAGGTGTACGCGATCCGTCCGGAGACGACGCTCATCGCGGTACCGGTGGCCAGGTGCCCGTCGATGGCCGGATCGGCGGTGTCCGGTACCGCCATGAGGTAGTCCTGGCCGCTGACCCCCGCGTACACCCCGGTATCGCTGCCGCGCAGCGAGCGTGGGTCGATACCGGCCCGCTCCAGAGCCTCCCACGCGATCTCCAACAGCAGTCGCTGCTGCGGGTCCATCGCGGCGGCCTCGCGCGGGGAGATGTCGAAGAACGCCGCGTCGAACCGGTCGGCGTCGTGGACGAACCCGCCGTGCTTGACGTAGCTGCCGCGCTGCGGGTCGTCCAGGGCGTCGAGGTCCCAGCCGCGGTTGGTGGGCAGCGCCGAGATGGCGTCCACGCCGTCGGCGACCAGCCGCCACAGGTCCTCCGGTGAGTCGACACCGCCCGGGTACCGGCAGCCCATGCCGACGATCGCGATGGGCTCGTGCGCGGCGGCCAGGATCTGGCTGTGGTCGCGGCGCAGCCGGTCGGCGTCCTTCAACGCCGTCCGGAGGGCCTCGACGAGCTTGCCGTTCGGTGTGGTCACCATCAGCTCCCGGAGCCGGCGTTGTCGAGAGCGAGTCGGATGAGGCTGTCGGCGTCCAGCTCGTCGATCGCCGCATCGTCGATCGCCGTGGACCCGCCGCCTGCTGTGCCGGTCCCGGCCAGTTCGAGCAGGGTGTCGAGCAGTCCGGCATCGCGCAGCCGGGTCAGTGGAATGCCGGCCAGTGCCGCGCGCAGCCGGTCGTCCTCGGCCGCGTCGCCGCCGGTCGACGCGGGCTGCCCGGCGGCGCGGGTGGTGGCCTGCTCCCCGTCGAGCCGGGCGGCGAGCGCCGCGGGTGTCGGGTGGTCGAACAGCAGGGTGGTGGGTAGCCGCAGACCGGTCGCGTCGGCGAGGCGGTTGCGCAGCTCGATGGCGCCGAGGGAGTCCAGGCCCAGCGACCGGAAGGCACCGTCGGGCTCGATGGCCGTCGCCGAGGAGTGACCGAGAACCGTGGCGGTGTGTCGCAGTACGAGGTCGAGTGCTCCACGTTCTGGCGCGGGTACCGGGCTGTCCACCGGCGCGGGACGGGCGGAGCGCCGCATGGGTACCAGCACCGCCCGGTCCAGGCACAGTGCGGTGTCGAACAGCGCAAGACCGTCCGATGTGGACAGTGCGCGCATGCCGTCCGCCGCCCGGCGCCGCTGGTCGGCCGGCGACAGGCGGGCGCCCATCCCGGCGTCCCACCAGCCCCACGCCAGCGAGGTCGCGGGCCGGCCCTGGGCGCGCCGTACCCGGGCCAGGGCGTCGAGGTACGCGTTCGCGGCGCCGTAGTTGGCCTGGCCCGCCGAGCCGAGTACCCCGGCCGCCGAGGAGAACAGGACGAACGCGGTGAGCCCGTCGGACAGCTCGTGCAGGTTGAGGGCGCCGTCCACCTTCGGCCGTAGCACGGCCTCGACCTGCTCCGGGGTCAGCGTCTCGACGGTCCCGTCGTCCACCACGCCGGCCGCGTGGACGACGGCGGTGATGTCGTGCTCGGCGAACACCGCGGACAGCGCCGCCCGATCGGTGACGTCGCACCGGACAACGGTCACGTCCCCGACCAGGTCGGGCTCGTGGCCGTGCCGGCTGAGCAGGACGAGTCGACGTACCCGGGGGGCCAGGTGGCGGGCGAGCGCGGCGCCGAGGCCGCCCGAGGCGCCGGTGATCAGTACGGTGTCATCGGCGCCGATGCCCGCGACCGTCGGGGCCGCGCAGGCGCGTACCAGTTGGGGCGCGTACGCGACCCCGTCGCGGATCATGAGCTGCGGCGCCGCCGGTGCCAGGCGCAGGTCCACCGGGAGCTCGTCCACGTCGACCAGGACGAACCGGCCCGGGCTCTCCGCCTGCGCGCACCGGACGAGGCCCCACGCGGCCGCGGCGGCCGGGTCCCGTACGTCGTCGCCGACGGCGTACCTGGTCACGATGACCAGCCGGTCCCCGGCCGTCCGGAGCAGGTCGAGCACCCGGTGGCACACCTCGCGTACGGCGGCGGCGGGATCGCCGGCCGGTGGTTCGATCACCACGACCTCGGTGGCCGGGACCGGTTCGGACACCGTCACCGGCGTCCAGTCCAGCTCGTACAGGTCTTCCGGCGCCGGCGCCTCGAACGACCGGAACGCCAGCGAGTCGATCGACAGCACCGGCGTACCCAGATCGTCGGTGGCGGCGATCGCTCCGCCGTCCGACAGCCGTACCCGCAGCACCGACGCGCCGGGCGTGGACAGCCTGATGCCCCGCCAGGAGAACGGCATCGGGGTCTGCGTCAGGTCCAGCGCCAGCGCGTGCTGCGCGGCGTCGAGCAACGCCGGGTGCAGCCGGTACCCGCCCGGGTCGCCCGGCTCGGGCAGGTGCACCTCGGCGAGGGTGTCGGAACCGCAGCGCCAGGCGGCCCGCAGCCCCTGGAACACCGGCCCGTACGCATACCCGGACTCGGCGAACCGGTCGTAGAGCCCGTCCAGCGCGACCGGCACCGCGGCCGGCGGCGGCCACCGGTCCGCGACCGGACCCGGACCGGTACCGGCGTCGGCGTTGCCGAGCAGGCCGGTGGCGTGCAGGTGCCACTGCCCGTCATCGGTACCGGAGTGGATCCGCAGCGTACCGTCGGGGTCGGCGCGGACCTGGACCCGGACGGCGCCGTGCGCGGGGATCTCCAGCGGAGCCGCGAGGGTCAGCTCCTCCACCACCGGGTGCCCGGTGATCCCGCAGACCTGCAGGGCGAGCTCGACGAAACCGGTGCCGGGGAACAGGACCCGGCCCTGCACCGCGTGGTCGGCCAGCCACGGGTGGGTGGTGAGCGCGAGCGTGCCGGTACCGGCCGCGCCGCCCTCGGCGAGGGGTACCAGCGACTCCAGCAGCGGGCGCTGTGCGTGCTGCCAGAACCACCGGCGCTGGAACGGGTACGTGGGCAGCTCGACCCGGGCCGCGCCGGGGAACACCGCGTCCCAGTCCAGGGGCAGGTGGACGACCGAGGCCCACAGCTCGACCAGCCGGGTCGGTCCGACGGTGATGAACGTCGACACACCGCTGTCCTCCAGCCGGCGCATGCCGTCGCCGAACCGGACCGTGTCGCGTACCTGCCGCACCCAGTACTCGGGTGTGGTCGGGTCGCCGGTGGTGACGACGGGTACCCGCGGTGGCTGGAACGTCAGCGTCCGTACCACCTGCCGGAACTCGTCCAGCATCGGGTCGACGTGGTGCGAGTGGAACGCGTGGCTGACCGGCAGCCGCTCACTCTCGAACCCGGCGGCGATCCGCAGCACCGCGTCCTCGTCGCCGGAGATCACCACCGAGGCGGGACCGTTGACCGCCGCGATCTCGACCCGCTCGTCCAGCAGCGGCCGTACCTCGTCCTGCGCCGCCCGCAGCCGGACCATCGCGCCGGTACGGGGCAGCGCCTGCATCAGCCGGGCCCGGGCGGCGACCAGGGTGCACGCGTCGTCCAGGCCCAGTACCCCGGCGACGTGCGCCGCGGCGACCTCGCCGATCGAGTGGCCGAGCAGGAAGTCCGGCCGTACGCCCCAGTGCTCCAGCAGCCGGAACAGGGCCACCTCCAGCGCGAACAGGGCCGGCTGGGCGTACCCGGTCTCCCGCACGCCGAGGTCGGGTATCTCCAGCCGCGCCCGTACCTCGTCGTACGCCGTCGCGAACACCGGGAACGTCTCGTACAGCTCCCGTTCCATCCCCGACCACTGGGTGCCCTGCCCGGAGAACAGGCACGCGGTCCGGCCGTCGGGCGGGCACGGTCTGGGTACGCCGTCGACGAGTACCGCGCGGTGGTCGAACCGCGCCCGTACCGACGCCAGGGTGTAGGCGACATCAACGGGGTCGAGGCCGTCGCACCCGAGCAACCGCTGCTCCTGGTCGCGCAACGCCTGCGCGGTACGGGCCGACAGCAGCCACGGCGCGGACCGGTCCCGGCGGGGTCCGGGCGCCTCGGCGGCGTCCCCGGCCTCCTCCAGGATCACGTGGGCGTTGGTGCCGCTGATCCCGAACGCCGACACACCCGCGCGTCGGGGCCGCCCACCCGCCGGCCACGGTACCGGCCCGGTCAGCAGCCGTAGGGCTCCCGCCGCCCAGTCCACCTGGGACGACGGCTCGTCCACGTGCAGGCTGCGCGGCAGCGTGCCGGCCCGCATCGCGAGGACCATCTTCATCACCCCGGCCGCGCCGGCCGCCGCCGCGGCGTGCCCGATGTTCGACTTGACCGATCCCACGAGTACCGGATCGGTGCGGTCCTGCCCGTACGTGGCCAGCAGCGCCTGCGCCTCGATGGGATCGCCCAGCCGGGTACCGGTTCCGTGGGCCTCGACCGCGTCCACCTCGGCGCCGCGCAGTCCGGCGTCGGCCAGCGCCTGCCGGATCACCCGCTGCTGCGACGGTCCGTTCGGCGCCGACAGCCCGTTGCTCGCCCCATCCTGGTTCACCGCGGAGCCACGGATCACCGCCAGGACCGGGTGGCCGTTGCGCCGCGCGTCGGACAGCCGCTCCAGCAGGAACACTCCGGTACCTTCGGACCAGCTCGTCCCGTCCGCCGTGCTGGCGAACGACTTGCACCGCCCGTCCGGGGCGAGGCCGCCCTGTCTGCTGAACTCCACGAACGGCGACAGGTCGGCCAGGACCGCCACGCCGCCGGCCAGGGCGAGCGAGCACTCCCCCGCCCGCAGCGCCTGGGCGGCCAGGTGCAGCGCGACCAGCGACGAGGAGCAGGCCGTGTCGACGGTGACGGCCGGACCCTCCAACCCGAGGGTGTACGCCACCCGACCGGACACCACCGAGGTCGCGCTGCCGGTCAACGAGTACCCGTCGGCCCGGTCGCCGTACCCCTGGTAGGTCGCGCCGACGAACACGCCGGTCCGGCTGCCCCGCAACGACTGTGGGTCGATCCCGGCGCGTTCCACCGCCTCCCAGGAGGTCTCCAGCATCAGCCGCTGCTGCGGATCCATGGTCAGTGCCTCGCGCGGCGAGATGCCGAAGAACGCGGCGTCGAACGCGCCGGCCTCGTGCAGGAAGCCGCCCCCACCGGTACAGCGTCGGGCGGTGTCCAGATCCCAGCCCCGGTTGACCGGGAAGTCGGTGATCGCGTCGCGTTCGGTGGCCAGCAGCTGCCACAGTTGCTCGGGGGTGGTCACACCGCCCGGGTACCGGCAGCCCATGCCGACGATCGCGACCGGTTCCGCGGCGGGGGGCGGCGCCGGTTCGGCCGGGACCGGCAGCGCGGGCGTGGGCTCGCGCAGCGTCCGCAGGAACCGCGCGACCGCGGCCGGTGTCGGGTGGTCGAACACGAGCGTCGCCGGCAGCCGCAGTCCGGTGGCGGCGCTGAGGTGGTTGCGCAGGGTCAGGGCGGCGAGGGAGTCGAAACCCAGATCCCTAAAGGGGGTACCGGCGTCGATGTCCGCGAGGCCCGGGTGGCCGAGAGTGGCGGCGGCATGGGTACGGACGAGGTCGAGCAGGTCGCCGTCCCTTGCGGGTACCGGTGCGTTCGCGGGCCGCCGGGGCGTACCCATCCGGGCGGCCACCACCACCGGCTCGCTCGCCCGGCAGGCGGCGTCGAACAACGCGAGCCCTTGCGGTGCCGGCATCGCCCGCACGCCGTACGCCTCGAACGGGCGCGGGTCGGCAGCCGCCCCCATCCCGGTGGACCGGTCCCACAGACCCCACACGATGGACAGCGCGGGAAGGCCCTGCGCCCGGCGGTGTTCGGCGAGCCCGTCGAGGAACGCGTTGGCGGCCGCGTAGTTCGCCTGTCCGGGGGTGCGCAGCGTACCGACGACGGAGGAGAACAGGACGAACGCGTCGAGCCCGGCGCACAGCTCGTGCAGGTTGAGCGCACCCTGGATCTTCGGTCGCAGTACCCGGTCGAGTTGTTCCGGGGTGAGCGAGGAGATCGTGGCGTCGTCGAGCACTCCCGCCGCGTGTACCACGGCGGTCACGGGATGCTCGGCGAGTACCCGCGCGAGCGCCTCCCGGTCCGCGACGTCGCACGCC
>Ga0209027_1000877_pt1 | contig 11100 bp, 10 predicted proteins | sample GraSoi013_1_20cm_3_FD_185821 | JGI IMG/M metagenome (GOLD analysis project Ga0209027, IMG submission 185821) | Grasslands soil microbial communities from the Angelo Coastal Reserve, California, USA - Sample 09_27_2013_1_20cm (SPAdes) (version 2) | ecosystem: Environmental > Terrestrial > Soil >...
TTCTCGGCGACGTCGAAGCCGCCGACCCGGGCCCTTCCGCCGCTCGAGCGCAGGGGCGGTCCGGTATGGACGGACGAGTTGGCGCACGACCTCGTACCCTGGGGGTGGCTGGTGCTGTTCGTCGGCCCGCCGCTGGTTGCCTGGCTGTGGCGGCGTCGCCGGCCGGCGCCGCCGATTCGCGTCGCCGAAGCCGCGCCGCCGCCGCTCAGCCGCATCGGCCGGGCGGAACGTGAGTTTCACGCGCTGCTCGCGAGCCACGTCCCGGACGCCGAGGCGCGCGACGGCGACGGGCTGGGCCGCGCGCTGCGTGCCGCGGGCGTTGAGAGCGCCGTCGCCGATCACGTGATGCGGCTGCGGGACCGCCTGCGCGCGGCCCGTTACGGTCCGCGCGCCCCTGGGGACGCGGCGCAGCTCGCGTCGGAGCTGGAGCAGGTGCTGCGGGTGCTGGGAGGCGATCCGGCCCGGACGGGACGGCGCGGCCGGGAGGGCCGGGTCGTCGCCATTGTGGCCGTGGCGTGCGGATTGCTCGGGGCGCCGGCGCGGCCCGCCGCGGCCCAGGCGCTCTCCGCCGAGGCGTTGTACGACGCGGGGGCGCTGCGGGCGGCGGCCGACTCGTTCGCCGCGCGGGCCGCGGCCGAGCCGCGCGTGCCCGCGCACTGGTACAACCTGGGCGCGACGCTGTATCGTGCCGGCGCGGACGGCAAGGCGAGCGCCGCGTGGGCCATCGCGGCCCGGCTCGCGCCACGCGACGAGACGGTGCGGCGCGCCCGCCAACTGCTCCCCGCGCCGGACGCGCCCAGCGAGCCGCTCCTCACCGTGGGGCTCGCGACCCCCGGTGAATGGGCCCTCGCGGCCGCGGTGCTGTGGGTCGCCTTGTGGATCGCCGCGGCCGGCGCGCGGCGGTGGACGTTGCTCGTCACCCTCGCGCTGGGGACGGCCCTCGCGGTCGGGCTGGCCGGGCGCGAGGGACTGCGGCGGGGTCGGCCCATCGCGATCGTCGTGCATCCCGCGACGTCGGTGCGCGTGGCGCCGTACGGGAGCGCCAGCGCCGCGGCGACGGTCGAGGCCGGCGCGGCGATGCTGGTGGATCGGGCTTTCGGCGCGTGGCTCGAGGTGCATCGCGGTGACGGAGTGCGCGGCTGGGTGCTCGCGACCGAAGTGACGCGGCTGTGACGGTGCAGAGCGGCGCGCGAATCGCCGTGCTGGCCCCCCAGGTGGCGGATCAGATCGCGGCCGGTGAGGTCGTGGAGCGGCCCGCGTCGGTCGTGAAGGAGCTCGTCGAGAACGCGCTCGACGCCGGAGCCCGAGCCATCCGCGTGGAGATCGAGGACGGCGGGAAGAGCCTGATCCGCGTGAGCGACGACGGCGAGGGCATGGGCCGCGGCGACGCAGAGCTGGCGCTGTCGCGCCACGCCACGAGCAAGATCCGCGAGGCCGCCGACCTGATCGGCGTCGGGACGTTCGGCTTCCGCGGCGAGGCCCTGCCCGCGATCGCCTCCGTGTCCCGGTTCGAGCTCGAGACCTCGCCCGACGGGACGAGCGGGACCCGGCTGCGCGTGGTCGGGGGCAAGCGCGAGGGGGTCGACGAGGCCGTGCGGCAGCGGGGGACGACGGTGACCGTGCGCGGGCTGTTCTTCAATACACCCGCACGCCGCAAGTTCCTGCGGGCCCAGGCGACGGAGACGCGCGCCGTCGCGGAAGCCGTTACGCTGCTCGCGCTCACGCGCCCCGAGACCGCGTTCACGCTCGCGAGCGACGACCGCACACTCATCGACGTGCGCCCGGCGGCCAGCGCCCTCGAGCGGGTGGGCGCGCTGTGGGGCGGTGCGCTCGCCGACACGTTGTTGCCGATCGCCCACCGCGAGGGGCCGCTCGAGGTACGCGGATTCGCCCAGCGTCCCGCGCAGGCGAAGCCGGCCGGCCGGAAGGGCTACGTGTTCGTGCGCGGGCGGCCGATCCGCGATCCGTTCATCCTGCGCGCGGCGGAGGCCGGCTACCGTTCGACCCTCGCACCGGACGACCGTCCCTCGCTGGTGCTGTTCCTGGACCTCCCGGGGGACGCAGTGGACGTGAACGTCCACCCGTCGAAGCTGGAGGTGCGGTTCCGCGACAAGTTTTTCGTGGAGAAAGTCGTGGAGGAGGCGGTGCGCGGTGCGCTGGGACCTCTCGCCGCCGCCGCCCCCCTCACCGGGATCCGGGGTCCGGGGCCCGGGATCGGGGGCTCGTGGGAGGGATTGGGTGAGCAGCTCCCCGCAGGGCTGCCGCTCGAGTTGTTTTCCCGGACCCCGGACACCGAGCCCCGGACCCCGTCTCTCCTTCAAGTCTTCGACAGCTACATCGTGTTCCAATCCGACTCCGGGGTCGCGATCGTGGACCAACACTCGGCCCACGAGCGCGTGCTGTACGAGCGCGTGATGCGTCAGCTCACGGGCGACGGCGCCCCCGCGCAGCGGTTGCTGCTGCCGCTGACGCTCGAATTCTCGGGCCCAGAGCTCGAGGCGATCGAGGCGCACCGCGAGCTGTTGCGCCGGGTGGGGTTCGAAGCGGAGCCGTTCTCGGGTCGGAGCGTCGTCGTGCACACCGCGCCCAACCCCCATCCCCGATTCGACGCCGCGCGCTGCCTCCAGGAGCTCGTCGCCGATCTCGCGGGCGCGCGGTTCGGCGCACTCGCCAACCGGCTGGAGCGGTTTGCCGCGACGTTCGCGTGTCGCGCCGCCATCAAGGCGGGCCAACGGCTCGAGGTGGAGGAAATGCGGGAGCTCGTGGTCCGGCTGCTGAGCGCGACGCTGCCCGCCCACGATGTGCACGGCCGGCCCACGGTGGTGCAACTGCCGCGCGCGGAGCTGGAACGCAGATTCGGGAGGAGCTGAATGCGGAGTGCGGAGTAGCGTGGCGCAGCCGCCGCTGGTCCCGGCAATCGTCGGCCCGACCGGCGTCGGCAAGACCGCGGTCGCCGCCGCGTGGGCCGCGCTCGAGCCCATCTCCGTCGTTTCCGCGGACGCACGCCAGGCGTACCGCGGCTTGGACATCGGGACCGCGAAGCCGCCGCGCGAGGTCCAGGCTCGCGTGCCGCACGTGGGCCTCGACGTGGTGGAGCCCGGCGCGCGCTACAGCGCGGGGCAATTCGCACGCGATGCGGCGGCGTGGTTGGCCGAGATCCGCGGCGCGGGCCGCCAGCCGGTGGTGGTGGGGGGAACGGGGTTCTACCTGCGGGCATTGGCGGAGGGCCTGTTCCACGAGCCGCCGCTCGACGCCGGCCGCCGCGAGCGACTGCGCGCCTGGACCGCGCGGTTGCCGGTGGCCCGCCTGGCGCATTGGGCGGCGCGTCTGGACCGGCGGTTCGCGGGCGGGGGACGGCAGCGGGCCGCGCGCGCGATCGAGGTGGCGCTGCTCACGGGACGTGGCCTGAGCTGGTGGCAGGAGCACGCGCGCGCGACCGGTGCGATGCGTCCGTGGTACATTCATCTCACGTTGCCGCGCGATGCGCTCGAGCGCCGTATCGCCGAGCGCGTGGACGCGATGCTCGCGGCCGGGCTCGTGGACGAGGTGCGCCGTACGCTCGACCGGGCGGTCCCCCCGGACGCCCCGGGGCTCGACGGCGTGGGCTACCGTGAGGTGGTGGCCATGCTCGCCGGGCGGCTGCCGGAACCAGGGCTGCGGCAGGCGATCGTCGTGGCGACGCGCCGCTACGCGAAGCGGCAGGAGACCTGGTTCAGACATCAACTACGGGACGGGGGACGGGGGAGGGGGGAGGGGTTGGTTTGGATGCTCGACGCGGTGGAGGCGCCCGAAGTGCTCGCTGCACGGATCGTGGATCGCTGGCACGCCCTTACGCATCCCCCACCCGCTTGATATGAGGATCGGCATCACGTGCTACCCCACCTACGGCGGCTCCGGGGCCGTCGCAACGGAGCTGGGGCTCGAGCTGGCGCGCCGCGGGCACGAGATCCATTTCGTCTCCTACGCGAGTCCCTTCCGGCTGCGGGGCTACGCCGAGCGGGTGACCTTTCACGAGGTCACGCAACCCGAGTATCCGCTGTTCGAGCAGTCCTCCCCCTATGCCCTCGCGCTTGCGGTGAAGCAGCACGAGGTGGCGATGCGGGAGAGCCTCGACATCATGCACGTGCATTACGCCATCCCCCACGCCGCCACGGCATGGCTCGCCAAGCAGATGCTGAAGGGACAGCGGGACCTGAAGATCGTCACGACCCTGCACGGCACCGACATCACCCTGGTGGGCCAGGACCCCTCGTACTACACGCTCACGAAGTTCTCGATCGAGCAGTCGGACCGGGTGACGGCAGTCTCGGCGTTCCTGCGGGACGAGACGTATCGCGCCTTCGGTTGCGACGGGTGTGACGTGGTCGTGATTCCCAACTTCATCGCGGCGACCGAGTATCACCCGGCCCGGGACTCGGGCTCTCGCCGCTCGCTCGCCCCGGCTGACCACAAGGTTCTGGTGCACGTTTCGAACTTCCGGCCGGTCAAGCGCGTGCGCGATGTGGTGCGCGTATTCGCCGGGATCCGTCGGGAGGTCCCGGCCACGCTCGTGCTGGTGGGCGACGGGCCGGACCGCGATGCCGCCGTGCAGGAGACCGACCGCCTGAAGCTGCGGCGCGACGTCCGCTTTTTCGGCAAGGTGGACAACGTGGCCGACATCCTGCGGGGCAGCGATCTGTTCCTGCTGCCATCGGAAACCGAATCGTTCGGGCTTGCCGCGCTCGAAGCGATGGCGTGCGGCGTCCCCGTGCTCGCGAGCGCGGTGGGCGGTCTCCCCGAGGTGGTCGTGGATGGAGAGACGGGCTTTCTCACGCCCCTCGGGGACGTCGACGCCATGATCGCCCACGGCGTGCGCGTGTTACGGGACGGGGCCCTCCACGCCCGGCTGCGGGAGGCGGCCGCGCGTCGTGCGCTCGAGTTCGCCGCCGACCGGGTCGTGCCGCGCTACGAACAGCTGTACCGGGACGTGCTCGGTGCGTGACGTGCTGCGGCTCGTCCGCGCCCACAATCTGGTGCTCGCCGCGCTCGGCGTCCTCGCCGGCGGCTGGATCGCGCTCGGCGCCCTCGCGACGCCGCGCGTCCTGTGGTTCGCGGCCGTAGCGGCCGTTGGCTTTGGAGCGGCGGGCAACGCGCTCAACGACATCTGGGACCGCGCGGGAGACCGCGTGAACCGGCCCCGAGGTGAGCGTCCCCTCGCCGCGGGTCGCCTCACGCGCGGGACCGCGGATCTGTGCGTCGCGGGCGGCGCACTGGTCGGTCTGGTGGCCGCGGCGCTCGTGAACGGCAGCGCGGTGCTGGTGGGCGCGGCTGCGCTCGGCGTGATGATCGCTTACTCGCCGCTGCTCAAGCGCCACGGCCTTCCCGGGAACGTGGCGGTCGCGCTGGTGGCGGGGCTCCCGCTCTGGTACGGGGCCATCGCTGTGGATCGCCCAGCCGCGGGCCTCGTTCCCTGGACGCTGGGGGCGTGGCTGCATCTGGTGCGCGAGATCGTGAAGGACCTGGACGACCAGGCCGGGGATGCCGCGCTGGGCCGGCGTACGCTGCCGCTGGTGCTCGGCCCCCGGCGGGCCGGAGTGATCGCCGCCGTGTTGGCGGCGGTCTTCGTGCCGCTCTCCCTGGCGCTGCCGGCACAGGCCCATTATGGCGGCGCGTACTTCCTCATCGCGTTGTTCGCCCAGCTCGCCGTCCTCGCGGTGGCGAGCCGCCTGTTCGCCGGCCGCAGCGCGCGCAACAGTCTGCTACTCAAAGGAGCGATGCTCGTGGGAATCGTGGCGCTGGTGGCGGGGCGGGTCGCATGACGCTGTGGCAGGCGGTCATCCTGGGGCTGGTCCAGGGGCTCACGGAGTTCCTGCCGGTGTCGAGCTCGGGGCACCTCCGCGTGCTCGAGGTGGCGACCGGCGTGCACACGCCGGGCGTCTTCGTGGAGGTCGCCCTCCATGTCGCCACGCTCGGGTCGGTACTCGTGGTGTACGGCCCGCGGCTGTGGGCGATCGCGCGCGGCGTGCTCGCCCGGCGACCGGCCGAGCTGCGCACGGCGGGGCTGCTCGTGCTCGCCACGCTGCCGGCCGGCGTGATCGGGATCGCGTTCCATCGTCAGGTCGAGGCGGCCGCGTCGTTGCTGCTGGTGGGGACGGGTTTCCTGGTGACCGGTTTCATGAACTGGTCCACGCGACGCCTCTCCGGCGTCCGCCCCGAGCCGTCGGTCGGCGTGGCCGTGGGGATCGGCCTCGCTCAGGCCCTGGCCGCCGTGTTTCGGGGTGTCTCGCGCTCGGGCTCGACGGTGTGCGCCGCGTTGTGGGGCGGTCTCGCCCCCGCGGCGGCCGCCGAATTCAGCTTCCTGCTCGCCGTTCCCGTGATCGCGGGGGCGGCCCTGGTCGAGGGGCGCCACATGGTCGTGAGCGTCGCGGCCGTCGGGGTCATGCCCCTGGCGGTGAGCTTCGCCCTCGCGTTCGGGAGCGGGATCTGGTCCATCCGGTTTCTCGTGGCGCTGCTCCAGCGCGGCCGGTTTTATCGCTTCGCGCCCTACAACTGGACCGTCGGCGTGCTGACCATCGTCTACGCCCTGTGGCGCGGTTAGCGCTCGACGGCGTCCCCGCGGTCGAGCTCGCGTCGCGCTGGGGCGTCCCCCAGTGCGGCCTGTTCCGCCAGCTCGGCTCGACGCTCGACGCGGTCCACGATCTGGGCGCGCAGGGCGCGGCCGCGGGCACCAGCGTGATCGCGGAAGAGCAGACCGCCGGGCGGGGGCGCGACGGGCGGACTTGGCACTCGCCTGCGGGCGGCGTCTGGCTCGGCGTGCTGCTGCGTCCCGCGCGGGCCGAGCTGGGCGTCATGTCCGTGCGCGTGGGCCTCGCCGTGGCGGATGCGGTCGATGCTCTGCTCGGGCGCCCCGAGGCCCGCCTCAAGTGGCCCAACGACGTGCTGCTCGCGGAGCGCAAGCTCGCCGGCATCCTGTGCGAGGGGCGGTGGCAAGGCGAGGCCTTGCAGTGGCTCGCGGTCGGCGTGGGAGTGAACGTGTGCAACGCGATCCCCGGCGCCGTGGCGCGCCGCGCCGTGGCGCTGGCGGAATGGCTCCCCGCCGTGCGGCGCATCGACCTGCTGGATCGCCTGGTTCCCGCGCTCGCGGGGCTGGCGGCGGAAGCGGGAGTGGTCGCGCTGTCCGAGCGCGAGTGCGCGGCATTCGCGGCGCGCGATTGGCTGCTCGGCCGTCAGCTGCGGGCGCCCGCTCCGGGCCGGGCGCGCGGCCTCCGCCCGGACGGCGCATTGCTCGTCGATCTCGGGGCCGCGACCATCGCCGTGCGCGAAGGGCACGTGGAGCTGGCGTGATGAAAGAAAGCAAAGGCGTCACGGAACAACGTCACGGGGAAACGTCGCTGGGGAACGTCACGGAGCGACGTCGGTTCGTGACGCCTCTTCGTGACGCCTTTCCGTGACGTTGTTCCGCGACGTAGCTTAGCCTTATGCTCCTCGCCATCAACATCAACAACACGGAAACCAAAGTCGGGCTGTTCCGCGGTGACAGCCTCGAGTCCCACTGGCGGCTCACCACGACGCCGCAGCGCACGCCGGACGAATGGGCGTCGACCCTCACGTCGTACCTCGCCCAGGCGGGCCGTTCCACCCAGGAGGTGCGAGCGGCGATCGTCGCATCGGTGGTGCCGCCCGTGACGCAGGGGCTGTGCGAAGCGGTGGAGCGGGCGACGACCGTGGCACCCGCCGTCGTCGACGGCGGCTCCAGGCTGCCGATCACGCTCGACGTGGAAGAGCCGTTGCAAGTCGGCGCGGACCGTATCCTCAACACCCTCGCCGCCGCGCAGCTGTTCCACCGGGACACCATCGTCGTCGACTTCGGCACGGCCACGACTTTCGACTGCATCACGGCGGACGGGCACTTTCTGGGCGGTGTGATCATGCCCGGGATCCGCACGGCGTCGGACGCGCTGATCCGGGGCACCGCCAAGCTGCCCGCGACCGATCTTGCTCCGCCGACACGCACCATCGGGCGGCGCACCGAGGAGGCGATTCGCGCGGGCGTTCTGCTCGGCACTGCGGACGCGGTCGACGGCCTGGTGCGCCGCATCAAGGCCGAGTGGCCGAACGGCAAGGCTCCCCACGTGATCGCCACCGGCGGCCTCGCGAGCCTGGTCGCCCCGCTGGCGCGCGAGATCGAGGCCGTACATCCGGACCTGACCCTCACGGGACTGCGGATCGCAGCAGGCGCGCTCGGGCTGAAATGGTAGCCGACGCCCGGGCGCTCAATTCCTGGCGCCGCTGGGGCTACCGCCTGTTGCCGGGGGACCTGTTCTCGTACGTGCTGCACCTGCGCCCGGCCGAGTGGCCCATCATGGCGGGGCATACGCTGGTCGGCTACGTCCTCGCGGTGGGTTTCTCCGGCGTGGTGCGGGGTGCGCGGGTGTGGCAGGCGATCGGCGCGCTCGTCGTCTGGGTCGTGTTCCTGAACGGCGGGACGCTGGCCATCAACTCCGTCTTCGACAAGGACGAGGGGGACATCGGCTACCTCAACGCGCCGCCCCCCCTGCCGCGGCACCTCCTCGCCTTCAGCGTGGCGCTGCTCGCCGGTGGTCAGCTGCTCGCCTTCGCCCTCCCGGTCGCGTTCCGGATCGATTACGCCATCTGCCTCGTGCTCTCGATTCTCTATTCCGTACCGCCGTTCCGGTTCAAAGCGGTGGCCGGTGTGGACTGGGTGATCAACATGTGGGGTTTCGGCACGCTCACGCCGTTCGCCGCGTGGGCCGCGACCGGCCGGGGGCTCGACATGGGGCACGCACTCGTCCTGCTCGGCTTCTGCCCGCTGTTTGCGGGGCTCTATCCGCTCACCCAGCTGTATCAGATGGAGGAAGATGGCCGCCGCGGCGATCGCACCCTCGCGCTCATGCTCGGGATGCGAGCCAGCCTGGCCGTGGCGATCGCGTGCATCGTGCTGGCATTCGGGCTGTTCGCTTGGGCGGCGGCGTTGTTGTGGGTGCGCGCGTGGCTGCTGGTGGTGCCGCTGATCATGTGGCTCGCGCTGCTCGCGCCTTGGTACGCCCGCCGCGACGCGCTGCCGGCCGTGGCCCAGCAACGCGGTATGTACTGGGCGCTCGGCGTGTGGGCCGTCACGGATCTCGCGGTGCTGCTGGTGTTTGCCCGGTGAGACCGGGCGCTTAGATTTCCGCCAGGTCAGCGCCCCGGCCCTTCTTTTACGTCAAGGAGACGCAACGCATGCCGGCCACCGCGGCACCCGCTCCTCTGGACCGTTCGGACTTCCGCACCGTGACCGTCGGCGGCGCGCTGGTCGGGCTCGTGACGGGCGTCGCGGTTGTGCTTGTGGTCGCCGCGTCCCGGACGCTCCCGGGTGACGTCGTCCGGGGTGGGGTTCAGGCGTTGGTCGTGCTCGCGGCGGGAGTCGGTGTGGCCTTTTTTCCAGCGCAGTGGACCGCGGCGCGCGGCACCGACGGTATCGCCGGCGCCGCCGCGGTCGGGCTTGTGGGCACCGTGGTGTTCAGCGCGATCGACATCGTGCTGCTGCGGCCCTTCAAGGCCTACCCTTGGACGTGGGACGCGCTCGGCGGCGGCAGCACGTGGTGGTACCTCCCCGTATGGTGGATGCTGGGCACCTTCCTGGCCTGGATGGGCGGGATCGTGACGGCGGGCCAGGCGGCGCGCGCGGGGGCAGGGGAGGCGACACTCGGCCGCTGCGCGCTACCCGCCGTCGCCGCCACGATCGTCGTGGCCGCGATCGCTCGCCTCGCGGGACTCGCCGTCTCGCTCCCCGCCGCCACGGGCGGTGCGCTCACCATCGTCGTCGCGGCGCTCGCCCTCGTCGCCCTTACCCGCAGAGGATAGCGGGTCGGAACGGGCGACGTGCCCCGCTGGCTCGCCCACCTCCTGGTCGTCGTTGGGTGGCTGCTCACGCCCGTGCTGGCCTGGGCCGCGTCCTACGTCGGTCTGTGGGCTGGCGCGCTGGTAGCCACGCGCTTCGCCAACCCCCTGACGATGCTCGGCGTGGCCGGCGCCGTGGCCGCGGTGTGCGGCTTCACCTCTCTCGCCATCTGGGTGCGCTTCATGCGCCGGGTGCCGCACCTGCTGTCGCATCACATGGCGCCGCGCGCGTCGGAGGAGCACCGCGTCGTTGCGGCCGCTGACTGATCGCTTGTGGCTCGGCCTGCTGCTCCTGCCCGCGACGCTGGTGGGGCAGGGACGCGGCATGGAGCTGCACTTGGGCCGCTGGTACAACGGCAATCGCGCCGACGTCTATGAATTGCGGACCAGCTCACCGATGGGGGGAGCGTTCACGCACGGCTTCGGCGCGTCCGCGCTCGTGAACGACTCGCTCGGCCGGCGACGCGCGTTCTACGGGCTCGGGTACGAGCTCCAAGCGGGCCGCGGCCGCGCCACGCTCGGACCCTACGCGCTCACCGGCGTGGCGCTCGGTTTGTCCACCGACCCCGCGACGCAGGAGCTCGCCGCCCAGTGGAGCGTGGGCGGTGGAGTCGAGTGGCGGCCCGTTGGGTGGCTGGCGCTGGGGATGGAGGTGCGCTACCGGCTCGAGGATCGCGGGCCGCGCGGGTTCTGGAATCCGCGCAGCGACGCACGCAAGGGCGTGAGCGCGGGGATCGGGGTGTCGCTGGGTGGGGGGAGGAAGGAAGGGGCACGTGGACGAGGCGGGTACGGCGGTCCGCCCGAGCTCCCGCCTCCTGCGCTTCCCACCGCGATCGGGGGCAATGCCGGCGACGTGGTCCAGACCGCCATCGAGTCCCTCGGGACGCCGTACATCTGGGGCGGGACGGCGGACAACGGGTTCGATTGCTCGGGACTGATTCAGTACGCCTACGGCCAGCACGGCATCCGTTTGCCGCGCATGAGTCGCGATCAGGCCCACGCCGGCGCCGAGATCGCCCCGGTCGTGGACGCGCTGCGCCCCGGGGACGTGCTGCTCTTCTCCGCGCGTCCCGGAGCCGGCGTCACACACGTCGGCATGTACGTTGGAGAGCTCAAGTTCATCCACAGCTCGAACCGCGGTGTGAAGCTGTCGCGCCTGGATCCGCAGGACCCGGAGGGGGCGTACTGGCTGGACCGATGGGTGGGGGCGAGGCGCATCAT
>Ga0209027_1000878_pt1 | contig 11089 bp, 9 predicted proteins | sample GraSoi013_1_20cm_3_FD_185821 | JGI IMG/M metagenome (GOLD analysis project Ga0209027, IMG submission 185821) | Grasslands soil microbial communities from the Angelo Coastal Reserve, California, USA - Sample 09_27_2013_1_20cm (SPAdes) (version 2) | ecosystem: Environmental > Terrestrial > Soil >...
GGGAAGGCATGATCCCTGAGGAGGCCACATTAGCGTGACATACAACCGCTCATCCAAGAGACAGGAGCACCCAATCAGAAAAAATCAGGTGATTGTCTTTTCGATGGTACCACTATTCTTAACATATTCTTAAAGAGATGTCAAGAGTTTGCTCAAAACAGGACCATTCGTCATAAGTGATGAATGGCTGTTTTTGTGGCGCAACGATATTCTCTCACATGGAAGATAGGTTGTCAAGGTTTTTTTCTGAATTTTTATAAAATTGTAAAAACTCAATAAGAAAGATGAACTCGTACGTTGTAATAGCTAGACATACCCTTATTTCATTAGAATATAAATACATAGAACAACAAAGGAGTTTATTATGCCTGGCTTACGCAACGTTATCTCGACCCTGACCGATAGCGGCGAAGAGGTTATGGGACCTGAAATCCTGCTCTGGCACTATCCAGAGAATAATATTATGAATGGTTCATTGCTGACCGTGGAAAGTAACCACTTCTGCGTGCTCAAGTCTCGTGGTGCCATTCTGCAAATTTATGAAACAGGCCAGTATCCCGTCCAGACCCCTGATCGCCCTATATTTGGCTCCATGCAGCAGGCCTTTTATGGCGGCCAGAGCCCCTGGCAATACGAGGCCCTCTATATAAATCGCGCAAAATTGATATTGAAAACGACCGGCATGGCGCTCTCACGCGAAATGGCAGAGATGGTCTACAGCGTGGATTACTACATCCATGTCGAGACAAGAGAAGCTGCTGTACGGCTCGTGCAACATATGCCTTACCGTGGACATGCTTTGACGACACAGGAAGTGAATGCCTACGCGAGTCCGGTGATTGAACAGGCCGTCAATCAGTTAGTACAGATTACGCCGCTAGAATCGGTCAATGAAAAGATCCACGACCTTTCTCAAATCGTGTTTCAACACCTCCAACAGTTCCTGGGCACCTACGGCATCTCGCTGGATACTATCAAGGTTTTGGTATTTCCGCGCGACGAGCGAATGAAGGCGCTGATTTCACTGAAAGCCTTTGGCTTGAGCGAAATCGAGGCGGTGCGCTACTATACTGCCATGCTGATGGCGGAACGAGGAGTGGTTTCTGCCCCCAATATGGCGATCGGCCAGTCTTTCAATATCAGCGGTGTACAGACGACAGCCAGCACTGATCGCTACATGCTCAACACTCCTGCTGCTCCCCCCGCACCAGCACACCCAAATCAGTCGGGGCGCTAGTGTTGGAACGGGAAACGATAAACCGGGCCTGAGAAATCGGGCCCTCGCAACCGGAGGAGATACAATGAGTTCTGGGCCATCCAACGATCCCATTGTGCAGCAGTTGCAACTGCTGCTTACAGGTTACGGCTATAACTTTTATAGCTCGGTAAATCAAGCGCGAGCCGACGATTTGCTGGTCCGGGAACGCGCCAGCTACCACCTGGCGCAAGCAGTGGATATGCTGGCAACGTTGCGCGGCGAATACCAGCGCCGTTTTATTCCACCCCTCACCCGTGCTAATCCCGATCCGCCTCAGGAAGCGCTGGTGCAGGTACGAGAGATAGAGGCCGCGCAACAGGCTCTCTCCAATGTTGAAACTACCATTCGCGGCATGGCGGTACCTTCACAGGATCGTATCTGGTGGCGTTTTCGCCAGGAGGAGCCACTGCTGCGTCAACTACTACAATTCGATCTCGCGTTAGTACGCAGTAGCGAACAGGTCTACCAGTATGTTACGCAGCTTACCCCCGACAACTGGAATAACCAGGTTATTGCATCTTTGCATCAATTGACACAACAGGTAATGCAGATCGTGCGGGACCGCGAACGCTTTTTGTTGCTGCCAATGTAAGGGAGAGAAGCGAAAAGAGCAGATAAGCAAATCAATAAGATAAGGATCAGGATTGAAAAATGAAAAGTCTCCGTGGCTTTCTACCAGCAGCAGGGGTCTTCGGCCTTGCCTTGCTTATACGCATTATATACAACGTGACCGTTGGCAAACACTATCTTGTGGAGTACGATGCCCACTATTATTATGATCTGGCCGTTGGCATGATCAAGTATCATTGTTATTGTAGCGTTGCAAATACTCCTTCCATTACTCGCGCCCCTCTCTGGCCTTATATCATGTATAGTATCTTTTCCGTCCTGGGCACGACACAGGATATTTACGCTCGCCTCTTTTTAAGTGTACTGGGCTCAGGAACATGTGTAATTGTCTACCTCTTTGCCGGAGATACTTTCGGTCACCGGATTGCCCTGATCACCGGAGCCATTGCAGCTGTCTATCCTGGCCTCTTCATCAATGATGGATGGCTCTATTCCGAGTCTGTGTATACCTTCTTTCTGACCGCCTTTGCATACTCCCTCTATCGCTTCCAGCGCAATGCACAACGGTCGTCAAGCGATGATACACTGACCAGTTCGCGTAGCCGTCTGCAAACGATCGCCTTGTATAGCTGGTCGCTCATAGCCGGCGTATCACTGGCCCTGTCAACGTTCACCCGTCTCAATGGTCCACTTCTGCTGGCTGTCGTCTTTGTATGGGCGGTAATCGTCGTATGGAAAAAAATGATCGCGTGGCAAATAGCTCTACGCGGGGTAGTCATCATCGCTGCGGTGACGGTTATATTGATCGCACCCTGGACATTGCGCAACTACACCATCACACATAAAATCATCCCCATCGCTATGGGAAGCGGCATGGTTCTCACCGGCGCATACAATAACACTGTCTTGCAAGGTCATGATACCGGCATGTGGGTACCTCCCAACGAGGTCGAGCCGCCTGCGCCAAATGCGGATAGCACCTCGTACTCAGTCCACTGGATCCGCGGCCATTTACAGCATATGCCCTTTCTTCTCAGCTTGCACTTTCTCCATACCTGGGTACCCTATACGCCTGAGCCTGGACTCCCTTTTATTGAGTTTCCCCATCAAATCTCGTCAACCATTGTCTACGATATGATCTGGATTATGACTCCTATTGTAATCCTGATGGCCCTCCTCGGGCTGATCTTTACCTGGAAACGTCAGAAAAGCCACCTGCTCATCGCTTACCTGATCCTGGTCATGACCATCTTACAGAACATCGCCTTCTATGGCAGTTCCCGCTTCCGTTCGCCTATTGAGCCGCTTCTCGTGCTGCTAACCGGTGGTGCCATCTGGTGGTTTACGAGCAAAGGACCCGGCATACTGCGCTCACGTAAAGGAAAGGTGCCGCAGGAGGATTCGATGGCTTCTTTGCATGAGGCTCAACTAACTCGTTAGTGTACTGATATAATCACCTGGCAGTGTACATCCATTATAAAGTTTCGCTAAGAGCTGCTCTTGACTTGATACAGTAACATGCCCTGTTCCGCAAGACATGTTTAGCGTTCGCGCCCCCATCGCCAGGTCCTGGCGTAGCGGCTTGGGGTTACCACTCTCTTTGCGTACTCCCATCGGCCAGAATGCGCCCTGACTGGGAAAGTCCCGGGCGCTAAAGTAGAAAAATGGCACCTGATAGCGCATCGTTGTCTGTACATCGGTGATCAATGTCAAAATGTGGGAGACCGCAACAACATAGGCACTTGAAGAGTCAATACCGCAGCCAAAGATACAACCGGTGCCCTCAACGACCCACAAATGTTTTCCCAGGTCCCCACTATTGAGATTAACCCCGAATTGCTGCGCCCAGAACGCGAACAAGCCATAGAGGCTATTTGTTGCCTGGCTGGGATAGCCATTGTGCCAGCTATCGATCAGACCGACAATCTGCGATCGCCAGTTCCAGGTTCCCCCCGGATGCACAGAAGTGTTCATAGCGTTCTGCATTTCATCGAGATAGTGCGCCTGAGCAACTAATGGCTGGTAATCAACTCCTCCCACCTGGGGATCATTCGCACCGATGATGATCGGAATTTCAGGGCGCACCGCGTGCGCTGCTTGCTGGCATAGGTCATAGAACTTCGCGAAGATCGCCGGAGGAACGCCCAGGTTATACTTTCCTATCTTCATCTCCTCGTTGCCACACTGCACAGCGTCAGCACCCCCTTGAGCCACATCATTGATGATGTTCTTGTCGAAGAGCCGCGCATCATTCGCCCACTGGCAAAGCGAGAGCATAACCCGTACGCCCTGACTATGATATTGCGCTATCGTCGTTTTCAGTAATTCACCCTTCATGGCATTGTCAAAACAGGTTCCATACCCTAACCGTACCCAGGGTATGCCCTCAAAAGGGTACCCAGGGTCAGCTGCGATACCATGTACAGCCGACGGTGCAACTACCGGAGGATAAGCCGCCTTCGGAGTTCCTGCTACAGCAGGTGTATTCGTCGGAATGGTGGGTGTAGAGGGTGTTGGGGTCGAGATTATTGCAGATCCCTGCTGCGCCGTTACCATGCGATATGAGAAAGCGGCCAGCAAAAAACTCCCTAACAGCACCAGTACACACACAATCAAGGAACCTGTTTTGATATTTTTGAGTGGATTCACATTCTTATCTATACGCCTCTTTGTCTCAACTCTCCAGGATACCTATATAGTTACCTGGCAGATTACAACCACTGTAGAGACTGGCCAAGAGCTGCTCCTGACTTGATACAGTAACATGCCCTGATCCGCAAGACATGTTTAGCGTTCGCGCCCCCATCCATAAGTCCTGGCGTATTGGCTTGGGGTTACCACCAATAGAGCGTATTCCCATTGGCCAGAATGCTCCCTGGCTGGGAAAGTCCCGGGCGCTAAAGTAGAAAAATGGCACCTGATAGCGCATCGTTGTCTGTACATCAGTGATCAATGTCAAAATGTGGGAGACTGCAACATCATAGGAATCGGTGGCGATACCGCAGCCAAAGATACAACCGGTGCCCTCAACGACCCAGAGGTGCTTCCCTAATCCACCACTTCCTAGATCAACCCCAAATTGCTGCGCCCAGAAAAGATATAAGCCGTAAAGGCTGTTCACTGATTGATCGGGATAGCCATTATGCCAGCTATCGATCAGCCCGATAGTCTGGGAGCGCCAGTTCCAGTGCCCACCTGGATGAACAGAAGTATTCATATAGTACTGCATGGAATCGAGGTAATCTGCCTGTGCTACCAGGGGATAATAGTCTTGCCCTCCTACATGAGGATCATTCGAGCCAATGATGATCGGAATTTCAGGACGCACGGCATGCATGGCCTTCTGGCAAAGATCATAGAATTTAGCGAAGACCGCTGGTGGTACATAACTATTAAATGGTCCCTGCTTCATTTGCTCATTACCGCACTGTACTGCGTCGGCACCAGCCTGAGCAGCATCATTCATCCTACCCGTGTCATAGAGTCGCGCATCGGTTGCCCATTGACAAAGCGAAAGCATCACGCGCACGCCTTGACTATGATATCGGGCAACCGTTTTTTTCAAAAGATCACCCTTCATGATTTTATTAAAACAGGTCGCATATCCTAAGCGTACCCAGGGAATGCTTTTAAAAGATTTTTGGGTATCTTCCGCTATTCCCAATACCCTATTCGGTGGGACTACAGCAGGATACGTTGGAGTTGGGTCTGGCGTTGGGGTCGGGGTAAATGTAGGGGTTGGAGTTGGCGTCGGCGTATGTTTCGGCGTCGGGGTCGGTTTTACGGCTGTGGCCCCGAACACACAAGCTGTCAGTAACATACTCAACAAAGTAACGAACGCCAGGATGGTCACCGATTTTTTTTGTACATGTCCTTGCACTTTCATGTTAAAATACAACCTCCGTTTAACAATCTCTCATTTCATTTCGAATAGATACCTCACCACCGCCTCATCTATTATAAACTTATTTGCCTATGCAAAATTCACTGAAAATTCTGTCCAACAGATCATCGCTGGCTGTTTCTCCGGTGATTTCACCCAGCGTATCATAGGCCGCACGCAAATCAATGGAGACAAAATCCAGCGGCAATCCCTGCTCAAGTGGTACTAACGAAGCTCGCAGATGTTCGGTTGCACGCCGCAGCGCTTCCTGGTGCCGCATACTGGTGACCAGTACACTTGAGCTATGCAAAGTCTTGCCAGCCAGTACCAGGTCGGCTATCGTCTCTTCCAGTTCCGCCAACCCTTGTCCCGTCAACGTCGATGTAGTCACAATAGGCGCTTCAGGCCACAGGTCACGCGGCGCTTCGCGTTCCAGCTGTTGCACACAATCCGCTTTATTGACCACTACAACCACTTGCCTGCTAGTTCCTGTACCTACCACACCTGTACCCATACCAAAACCCATTGTACGCAATTCCTCACAAACGTCTCGATCCTGGCCGGTCAGTTTCTCGGACCCATCAAAGACCAGTAGCACGACGTCGGCACTTTCGGCTGCTGCTCGACTGCGTTGCACGCCCATCTGCTCAACCGGGTCATCGCTTGGTGTGATACCCGCGGTGTCGATCAGGTGCAATGGAATACCATGCAGGTTGGCCACTTCTTCCACGGTATCCCTGGTAGTCCCCGCGATAGGTGTTACAATGGCGCGCTCAGAACGCAAAAGAGCATTGAGCAAGCTGGATTTGCCGACGTTCGGCCGGCCAATAATAGCGGTGCGCAGTCCCTGCCGGTAGAGGCGCCCTTGCTCGGAACCTGCCAGCAAAGCACCTACCCGCTCCTGTGCGATAGCTATCATTGGCGCAAGTTCCGCCGGCTGGGGAGTAGGTACATCTTCTTCGGGGAAATCAATACTGGCCTCGATACGCGCCAGGACAGCGAGAATCGCGTGACGAGCCTCCTGCACCTGTGCAGAGACTCGTCCCTGCAGTTGCTGCATCGCCAGGCGTTGTCCAGCCTCGGTCTGCGCTCCTATCAGATCCATCACCGCTTCTGCTTGTGCCAGGTCGAGACGCCCATTGAGGAAGGCGCGCAGTGTAAACTCGCCAGCATTTGCCATGCGCGCACCCCGAGCCAGTACCAGGCGCAAGATACGCTGGAGCACAAGTGGCCCCCCGTGTCCCTGGATCTCCACAACATTTTCACTGGTATAGGTGCGCGGGGCATTCATAAAGGCCACCAACACCTCGTCAATTATTTCCCCTGTGGCTGGATCAACAATATGTCCATAGGCGAGCAAGTGTGAAGGAGGAAGGCCAGTACGTCCTCCCGGCTGTCGGAAAAGAGGTTCCACCAGGGTGAACGCATCCGTTCCACTCACACGAACTACACCGATGCCACCTATACCGGGCGGCGTCGCGATAGCCGCAATCGTGTCGTTTTGCATAGCGCGATTATACAGTATCCCCCACCTGCTGGCTAGATCATTTCCAGGGAATAGGTACTTTGGCTCGAAAGGCCTGGTACGTGAGATACCTCTCGGATGATCGAAAAATTCGATCATCCGAGAGGTATTATCTCAGAATGTTGAAGTTCTGCCCACAGTAAAGTATAGTGAATGTGGCAAAATTTACTAGTGAGTATCAATGTACTCTTTGATAGAGGCGTTCCTCTACATCCTTGACTCGTTAGTGAACGTAACACCATACTTCTATGAGGAGGTGGGATAAGCGACTGGGTGGAACAGCAGCGTGCTGGCAGAGTGCCGGTGCCTGCTGCGTGCGTCGTTCCAGGAATGGAATGGCCACAAGGAGGGTGAAAGTTCATGCGGAAACTTCTTGCTAGCAAATGGTTCCTTGCCATCAGCTGTTTCGTCCTGCTTTTGACCACCTGCTCTTTTGCTAATCATGTGGTGGGCCCTGCTCCTCCCGCCACTTCTCTCTCACTGGGAACCACATTCCGGAGCTATCGAGCCCCATTCAGTGTGAATGCCGCGGCCTGGTCGCCCGATGGCAAGCGCATCGCCTCGTCCAGCAGCGATAATACTGTACAGGTGTGGGATGCAACAAGTGGCAAACTTGATTATACCTATCGAGGTAATTCCGACACGGTATCGGCGGTAGCCTGGTCGCCCGACGGCAAGCGCATCGCCTCGGGGTGCTTTGATCATACCGTGCGGGTGTGGGATGCAACGACAGGCCAGCACACCTTGACCTATCGAGGCCATACCAGTTATGTCTGGGCAGTGGCCTGGTCACCCGATGGCAAACGCATCGCCTCCGGAAGCACGGATGGCACAGTGCAGGTGTGGGATGCCGTCACAGGGAAGCTCTCTCTGACCTATCGTGGTCATACGAAAGGCGTGCAAGCTGTTGCGTGGTCGCCGAATGGCAGGCGCATCGCCTCTGGTTCCTGGGATGCTACTGTGCAGATCTGGGATGCAACTACCGGGCAACGGATCTTCACCTATGGCGGCCATCTCGATCTCGTCACTGCTGTCACCTGGTCACAAGATGGCAAGCGCATCGCTTCGGTAGGAGATGACGTGCGGATCTGGCAGGCGAGCTAGGCCTGCAGTGCTCCTTAGAAAAATGTTACTTTCACTCCCTTTTTTCCCTTCCCCTTGACATTCAAGTGACTTAATCATAAAATTATGACTATTGAGTCATAGAAAATCTCATATGTCATCAATAAAACCAATAAGTCAAAAGATATATCTCTCGTCATAGTTTGGACGCATTCGTCCATACATTGCAAGCAAAGAGGCTTATAATGCAAACGTTTCGTACACCTACTACTTCGCTGAAGGAAAAACAGCGCCGTGAGCGCGAGGAACTCATCATCCAGGCCGCGGAAGAAGTACTCCAGGAAAAAGGATATTATGAGACTTCGATGGATGAAATTGCCGCTCGTGTGGGTATCGCCAAAGGCACGATCTACACGCACTTCCCAGGGAAGGAAGAACTGGTCCTGGCGATCTTTAAGCGCGACATGCAGACATTTATCGAGGGGATTGATGATGTCATCGGTGCAGAGCCGACACCGAGCGCCAAACTCGAGGCGCTCCTTCGCTTTTCCTATACTGGTTTTTTCAGCAAACAAACACGATTGCTTTCATCTATGTACAATGGCGTGGACATGAAGCGGATGCTCGCTGAAAAGGGCGGATGTCTGCGTGAACTCTGGGAATCCCTGGTTTCACACGTGACGAAGCTCCTCGAGGAAGGGAAAGCAGCGGGGGAACTCAATTCCTCCATTCCGACAAAAGTTATGCTCTTCTCGTTTTTTAGCCTGTTTTCGCCAAAAAGTTATGATCATCTCTTGCTGGGGGAAGACCTCTCCCACGAAGACCTGGTCAAATATCTCTGGCGAATCTACTTCAACGGGATAGCCAATCACGAGACTACATAAAAAAACATTTCTATTCCGAACATACATACAGATACTGGCGCACATGCACGGCACCATCTTTCATAGGCTGAACGAAAAAGATACAATGAGCGTATTATGTATATAGGGGCACTCCTTGCAGGCGCCCGCCAGTAGCGTTTTGCATGATTACACGTTTTTTAAGAAAGACCGCTACAATGAATAAAGTATCGCAAGAATCGACAAAGGACGAGATGGTTGTAGCAAGTAGCTCTACTGACCAGGACATAGATACTCCACGTTTCACGCGCCGTGAGACACTTTTTACTATGTCTGGTGTCTTACTCGTCATGTTGCTCGCCTCCCTCGATCAAACGATTGTGGGCACGGCCATGCCCCGCATCATCACTGATTTGCAAGGTTTCGATCGCTATGCATGGGTAACGACCGCGTACCTGTTGACATCAACCGTGATGGTCCCTATTTACGGAAAGCTCTCCGATATCTTCGGACGAAAGCCAATCTTCTTGATCGGCGTTGTGCTCTTCCTCATAGGTTCGGCCCTCTCAGGAGCCTCCCAGACGATGAATCAGTTGATCGCCTTCCGCGCGTTCCAGGGTCTGGGCGCAGCCGCATTGATGCCAATCGCTATAGCTGTTATCGGGGATCTGTTCACCCCTCGCGAACGCGGCAAATGGCAGGGGCTGACAGGTGGCGTTTTCGGCCTGTCTTCCATCCTTGGTCCAACAGTAGGTGGCTGGATTACCGACCATTCTACCTGGCGCTGGGTATTCTATGTCAACCTGCCGATTGGTATCGCCGCGCTCCTGGTGCTCATCTTCTTGATGCCACCACTCCGTAGCAAAAATACAGGCAAAGTCTCGATCGATTACCTTGGCGCGGCCTTGCTGATTTTAGGCACGGTACCGCTCCTGTTGGGATTCACCTGGGCTGGTACTCAATATCCATGGCTTTCATGGCAGATTATTAGCATATTTGGTGGAGCAGTGGTCTTCCTGACCCTGTTTTTCCTCTACGAGGCGCGCCTGGAACGACAGAACGCACAACCAATTATCGCTCCAAGCCTGTTTACGAACCGTATCTTCACGGTATCGGTGCTAATCACGATGATCACAAGCATGGGGTTGTTTGGGATTGTCCTGTTCTTGCCCCTTTATGCACAGGGTGTATTAGGCGTCTCAGCCACCAATAGTGGTTTGCTTCTCTCACCGATGATGCTTAGCCTGGTATTCAGTAGTATCATCTCCGGTCAGTTAGTATCGCGCTTTGGCAAGTACAAATGGATTGCGTTTGTTGGTATGGCAATCACTATTGCCGGATCGCTACTGCTACTACGCCTGAATGTGAACTCAGCCTATACGGACCTGATCGTTGCGATGATCGTGTTCGGCCTTGGCCTTGGTTTCAGTATGTCACTCTACACGGTTATCGTGCAGAATGCACTCCCAACAAGGATTGGCGAGGCAACATCAGGGCTGATCTTCTTCCGCTCAATTGGTGCCACCGTTGCGGTAGCAGCTATGGGCTCAATCTTAACTTCAACCTATGTAACTGCTTTTCACAATGCCATTCCGGCTCAAGTCAAAGCGGTCATTCCTGCGAAGATGCTCAGTGTCTTTGACAATCCGAACATCTTGCTCTCGCCCGGCATCCAGCAGCAGTTGCTAGCACGCCTCTCGGCCTTCGGTCCACAAGGTAAAGCACTGTTCGCTCAACTGATGGAAGCAGTGAAGATCGGCTTGACGAGCGGCATACATAACGTTTTCCTTCTCAGCACGGTTCTCATGTGCATAGGATTTGTCGCAATCTTCTTCCTGAAGGAGATTCCACTACGCGGCGGCCAGAAAAGGGCGGCGAGTAGTCAGGCCCCCGAGGATGCCGCAGCAACCTCCTCGTCAGTTGCCATAACGCACTAATAAAATGTAGGG
>Ga0209027_1000879_pt1 | contig 11074 bp, 11 predicted proteins | sample GraSoi013_1_20cm_3_FD_185821 | JGI IMG/M metagenome (GOLD analysis project Ga0209027, IMG submission 185821) | Grasslands soil microbial communities from the Angelo Coastal Reserve, California, USA - Sample 09_27_2013_1_20cm (SPAdes) (version 2) | ecosystem: Environmental > Terrestrial > Soil >...
CTCGCGCTGCCCGCGTGGGAGCGTGCCGGCGCAGGAGCACGAGGGCCTCGTCCGGCGTGAGCGCGTCGGTGATATAGCGGAAGTCGATGCAGCGCACCAGCGCCTCGGGACTCAGGTCGGCAAGCAGCTTCCAGAGCGGCTTGCGCTCGATCTTGGCGTACAGGTCCCACACGGCGTTCACGACGGCCGCCGTGGCGAGGTGCAGCACACCTTTTTCCGGTCCCACCCAGCGCATCTGCGAGTCGCTCGTGAGCCGGCGCCAGAAGCCGGCCATGTCGTCCTGGATGTGCTCGAGTGTGAGACCCTGCACCAGGGGTGCGAGCGAGCGAATCGCGGCAACGCAGAGCTCGTTGCCCCGGCCGGCGGTGAACGTGAGTCCGTGTCCTGTCAGGCCGTCGGGCCGATCGGTGTGGAGAATTGCGTACGCGGCGGAGTAGTCCGGGTCGGGGCTCATGGCATCGGAGCCGTCCCGCTCCCGCGAGGTGGGGAACCGGATATCCAGGGCGTCGATACGGGTGATCGTCGTCGGCATGGTCACATCGCGGTGAAGCCGCCGTCCACGGGCAGCGCCACGCCGGTCACGAACGACGCCTCGGGCGAGACGAGCCACAGTGCGGCCTCGGCGCACTCCTCGGGAGTGCCCAGCCGGCCCAACGGCTGCGCGGCGCCGTACGCGGCCCACGCGGCGGCGGGGTCGGGCATCGCGTCCGCGAACTGGCGCAGCATCGGGGTGTCGATGATTCCGGGGCAGAGCGCGTTAACGCGGATCCCGTGCGTGGCGTAGTCGAGCGCCAGGGCCTTGGCGAGCAGCACGACCGCGCCCTTGGACGCGCAGTACACCGGTGAATCGGTCTGCGCCACGAGCCCCGTCTTGCTCGCGGTGAAGAGAATCACTCCCCCGCCGGACTGCCGGATCATGATGGGGATGGCATGACGCGCGGCGTACAGCGGGCCCTTCACGTTCACGTCCAGCACATGATCGATTTCCTCGTCGGCGCTCTGTGTGAGCGTCTTGGGCAGATTGACGCCGGCGTTGCAGAACAGGATGTCGAGGCGACCGTAGCGCTCGACGCAAGCGTCGATCATGCGCTCGCAGTCGGCGCGCCGGCCCATGTCGCCGCACACGAAGTGCGCGGTTCCTCCAGCCCGCTCGATCTCCTGCACCAGCTGCTCGCCGGCGGCGCCCTGCGTGTCCACCAGGAGCAGGCGGGCGCCCGCTCCGGTGAAACGCAGCGCGCTCGCCCGTCCGATGCCGCTCGCGGCGCCGGTGATTATGGCTGCTTTGCCGTTCAGACGCAGGTTCGTCTCGGGGGTCGGGGCTCGGGATTCGGGGCTCGGGCGACTCACGGAATCCCGAGCCCCGAGTCCCGAACGTCGGACCCCTCGTGATAGGCGCGCACGCGTTGCCGCGCGGAGCCGAGCCCATCGATGCCAAGCTCGACCGCGTCACCGGGCACGAGGTAGCGCGGCGGGCGGTGGCCCAGTCCCACGCCGGGCGGCGTGCCCGTGGAAATGATGTCGCCGGGCAGGAGCGTCATGAATTGGCTGACGTAGCTGACGAGCGTCGGCACGTTGAAGACGAGCTCGCGGGTCGAGCTGCGCTGCTTGGTCTCACCGTTCACCGTGAGCCAGAGCTGGAGATCGTGCACGTCGCGAATCTCGTCCGGCGTGGCGAGAAAGGGACCCAGCGGTGCGAACGTATCGCAGCTCTTGCCCTTCACCCACTGCCCGCCGCGCTCGAGCTGGAAGGCTCGTTCCGAGTAATCGTTGTGCAGCAAGTATCCGGCCACGTGGCGCAGGGCGTCGTCGCGGTCGACGTGCGCGGCGCGGTGGCCGATGACGACGGCCAGCTCGACCTCCCAGTCGACTTTGGTGCTGCCCTTGGGGATAACCACGTCGTCATTCGGTCCGCAAATCGCGCTGGTCGCCTTGAAGAAGATGACTGGCTCTTTGGGAACTTCCTGACCGGTCTCGCGCGCGTGATTCCGATAATTGAGACCGATGCATACGATCTTGCTCGGCCGGCACAGCGGCGGCCCCAGCCGCACGCCGTCCGGGACGACGGGGGCGGCGGCGCCGTCACGCGCGAGCCAGCGTGCCAGGCGCTCCAGGCCGCCCGACCCGAAGAACGCCTCGTCGTAGTCCGTTCCGAAGCCCGACGCGTCGATGCGCCGCCCGTCGGGCAGGATCAGCCCGGGCCGCTCCTCGCCGGGACGCCCGAATCGGATGAGTTTCATCGCTCACATCTTCAGGGTGACAAACCCGCCATCGATCGCATAGTTGCTTCCCGTAATGAAGGCCGCGGCGTCCGAGCAGAGAAACAGCGCCAGCTCGGCCATTTCCTCCGGTCGCCCCATACGGCCGATCGGCTGGGTTTGGGACAGCTGGTCGAACATCTCCCGCTCACGGCCCGGATAGTGCTTGGCCAGGAATCCGTCGACGAACGGGGTGTGGACCCGGCCCGGGGCGATGGCATTGCAGCGGATCCCGTGCGCGACGTAGTCGCGCGCCACGGAGTACGTCATGGTCAGCACGGCGCCCTTGGTCATCGAATACGCGAACCGGTCGGGAATGCCCACGGTCGACGCCACCGACGCGATGTTGAGGATCACGCCGCCGCGCCCCTTCATGTCGGGGACGGCCGCGCGCATGCAGTTGTAGACGCCCTTGACGTTCACGGCGTAGAGCCGGTCGAGGTCGTCCTCGGAGGTCTGCTCCACGTTGCCGACGTGTGCGATCCCGGCGCTGTTGACGTCGATGTCCACGGGTCCGAACCGCTGCGCGACCGCCTGAAACGCCCGCTGCACGTCGGTCTGCCGGCTCACGTCGCAGGCGACGGTAAGCCCCTCGCCGCCGCACGCCGCGATCTCGCGGGCCACGTCCCGCGCCGCGGGCTCCGCCACGTCCAGCACCGCGACCCGGCCGCCCGCGCGGGCGAATCGGAGCGCGATCGCCCGGCCGATGCCGGACCCTCCGCCGGTCACGATCGCGACCTTGCGCTCGATCTCTTTCATAGGCCGTACACGCGCGCCGCGTTGTCGCCGTAAAACCGGCTTCGGTCCGCCGCACTCCACTTCCGTGTGAACCCCTCCGTGAAGCTGTACCAGGTGGCGTAGTCTCCCGCGAGCGTGAGGACCGGCCAGTCGCTGCCGTACAGCACCCGCTCCTTCCCGAAGCACTCGACCACCCGAGCGGCGTACGGAAGCAGATCCTCCGGGCACCACGCCTCCGCCGCCTCGGTGAGGAGTCCCGATAACTTGCAACACACGTTCTGGTGCGCCGCGAGACGCGCGACACTCTCGCTCCACGGCTCGAACGAGCGTTGCCGGATGGCCGGTTTGCCGCAATGATCGAGCACGAAGCGCATGTCCGGGCTCTGCCCGACCAGCTCCGTGACCTCCGGAAGCTGCTCGTGCGTGGCGCACACATCGAAGACGAGTCCCAGGCGCCCCACCTCTCGCACCCCCTCGATGAACGCGCGTTGCCCGCAAAAGCCTGCCGGGTGCCCCTGGATGTTTTGCCGGATGCCTTTGACGAGGGGCGAGCGCGCGAGCTCCTCCAGTATCCTCCCGAGCCCCGACCCCCGGGTCCCGGGCCCCGCTGCAACATCCGCGAACGCCACGATGCCGGCGACGCGCGCTTCGGCCTGCGCGAGCCGTTCCACGAACTCCACCTCCCGCCGGGCCTCGTCGGGCCGGCAATTGGCTTCCACGAACACGATGCGATCGATCGGGATTTGCCTCGTCGCCGCCACATAGTCCGCCGGAAGAAACGCCCGGTCGAGCGACGGCGCGCCCGTGAACCACGGATAATGAAGGACCTCCGGGTCCCAGAAGTGGACGTGGGAGTCGATAATCGAACGCGGAACGCGGAAGTCGGAACGCGGAACAGGCGGGCCGACCTCAGAACGGGCTGTTCCGCGTTCCGCGTTTCGCGTTCCGCGTTTCGTACGTTCCGCGTTCATGCCGTCGCCCATCCCGCCCTTACCCGATCCAGCGCCACGGCCAGCACGATGATCGCGCCGATGATGATTTCCTGGATGTAATTCGGCCAGCCCATCTGCTGGCAGCCATTGCGCAAAAACGCCATGATGAGCGCGCCCACCACCGAGCCGAACACGCTCCCCTCGCCGCCCAGCAGGCTCCCGCCCCCGATCACGACCGCCGCGATGACGTCGAGCTCGGTGCCGATCGCGACGGTGGGATCGCCCTGGCGCAGTCGGGACAGCTGCATCACGCCGGCGAGCCCGAAGAACACGCCCGCCGACCCGTAGATCGCCAGCTTGAGCCGGTCGGTCGCGATGCCGCAGGCGCGCGCGGCCAGCTCGTTCGAGCCGAGCGCGAACACGTGCCGCCCGAAGATGGTGCGGCGCAGGACGGTCGCCGTGAGCGCCGCCAGCGCCAGCATGATCCACACGCCGGGGGGCAGCACCATCCAGGCTGCCCGAGGGAACGTGACCAGCAGGTCGTTCACCCACGTCGGCGGCACGTTCACCGTCTGCTCGTGCGCGATCCACTTGGCGATGCCGCGGGCGATGCCGAGCATCCCCAGCGTCGCGATGAACGGCACGACCCGCAGGCCGGTGATGAGCAGGCCGTTGCCCAGCCCGACCAGCCCGCCCGCCGCGAGCGCCGCCGCGGTCGCGGCGCCGGGGGGCCAGCCGGCGGCGATCCCGAGCGCGGCCACCACGCCGGTGAGCGCGATGCACGCTCCCACCGAGAGGTCGATGCCGCCGCTGATCATGATCATCGTCATCCCGATGGCCCCCAGGGCGACGATCACCGTCTGCGACAGGACGATGCGCAGATTGAACGGAGAGAGATAGCGCGCGGGCGCATCGGTGAGCAGCGCGAACACCGCCACCACGAGCACCAGCGCCAGCGCGGGCCCCAGGCGCGCGAGCGAGGCACGGACGGCCGCCCGCGGCATGACCCTCCAGCGCGCCCAGCGCGGCTGGACCGCCGGCGCGGCCTTAACGTTCGAGTGCGTCAAGCACGCCCTCCCGCTCTCCGAGCACCACGGCCGCTCCCATGCGCGCCGACCGGTACATCGCCTCCACCAGCGCGACGCTCCTGCGGCCGTCCCGGCCGTCGCACAAAGGCGTCGCGCCCGTGCGAATCGCCGCCACGAAGTCCTGGAGCACGCGGGCGTGGCCGCCCGCGTCCGCGATCACGGGCGACGAGGCGCTCGCGTTCGCGCCGCCGCCGCTTCCCTCGCCCGGAGGGGGCGTGTCGGGCGGCAGCCGGAGCTGGACCGACACGACCCGGTCCTGCTCGACGACGATCGTCCCCTCCGAGCCGGTAAGCTCGACCCGGCGCGGCAAGCCCGGGAAAGCCGCCGTCGTCGCCTCCAACGTGCCGACGGCGCCACCGGCGAACTCGAGACACGCGACCGCCGTGTCCTCCACGTCGATGTCGTGCAGTGCCGTGCCCGTGGTGGCGTACACGCGCTCCACGTCCCCGAGGAGCCACAGCAGCAGATCGACCGTGTGAATCCCCTGATTCATCAGCGCTCCGCCGCCGTCCAGCGCCCACGTCCCGCGCCAGCGTGAGCCGCTGTAGTACTCCGGCGGGCGGTACCACCAAACCCGGGCCGACACCAGGATCGGGCGACCGAGACCACCTCCGGCGACGAGCTGCTTGAGCCACACCAGGTCTGGTGCGGCGCGATCCTGATAGATCACGCCCAGCCTTACGTCGGCGCGATCGCACTCGGCCGTCAGCGCATCGATCCGCGCGCTCGTAATGTCGAGCGGCTTCTCCACCAGCACGTGCAGCCCCCGCCGCGCCGCCGCGCGCGCGTGCTCGGCATGGAGGCCCGAGGGCGTCCCCACGAGCACGAGGTCCATCGGCCGGTGCCCGAGAAACTCGTCGAAATCCCGGTATGCGCTTCCCCCGTACCGCTGCGCCATGCCGGACGCCTTGGCCGGGTCGCGCCCCCAGTACGCGACGACCTCGACGTCCGGGACCTCGCGGGCCGCGCGCGCGTGGGTGTCGCTGATGTTGCCGCACCCGAGGAGGCCGATGCGCACGGTCATGCGCCGGTCTCGTTGCCTCGAGTCAGTCCCTCCCACAGCCCCTGGAGGTACATGGCGCCGAGCGCCCGGTCGTAGAGGCCGTACCCGGGACGTCCGCGCTCGCCCCAGATCATGCGCCCGTGATCCGGGCGCATCGGCCCCGTGAAGCCGACGTCGCGCAACGCCCGCAGCACTTCGTAGAGATCCACGCCACCGCACGCCGACGGGTGGGCCGTCTCGTGAAAGCGGCGCTCGCCCGTGACGCGCACGTTGCGACAGTGGGCGAAATGGATGCGATTTCCGATGCGGCGCACCATGGCGGGCAGATCGTTCGCGGGGTCGGCGCCGAGCGACCCGGTGCAGAACGTCACGCCGTTCGCCGGGCTGTCCACCAGGGCCACGAGCCGCTCGAGATCGACCCCCGTGCAGATGATCCTGGGTAGCCCGAAAATCGGCCACGGCGGATCGTCGGGATGGATCGCCATGCGCACACCGGCGTCGTCGGCGGCCGGGACGACGCGCTCGAGGAAGTAGGCGAGGTTGTCCCACAAGCGCTGCGGGTCTACGTCCCGATACGCCGCGAGCAGCCGCTGCAGCTCGTCCGGCCCGTACGCCGTGGCCCACCCCGGGAGATCGCCCGTCCCGCGCGACAGGTCCACGGCGGCGAGCGCCCGGTCGTCGTACGCCAGCGCCGTCGAGCCGTCGGCGAGCGGCAGCGCCAGGTCGGTGCGCAGCCAGTCGAACACCGGCATGAAGTTGTAGCACAGCACCGGAATGCGGAGCGCGCCCATGGCGCGTACGCTCTCACAGTAGTTCGCGATCAGCCGGTCGCGGCCCGGGCGGCCGAGCTTGATGTCTTCGTGCACGGGAATACTCTCGACCACGGCGAAGGCGAGTCCGGCGGCTTCAATCTCCGCCTTGAGGCGCTCGAGCCGCTCGCGGCTCCACGCCGCGCCCACCGGCACGTCGTACAGCGCGCTCACGACGCCCGAAACGCCCGGGATGTGTCGGATGTGCGCCAGCGGGACCGGATCGTCGCGCCCGAACCAGCGGAACGTCATGTGCATGCGCGCGCCAGCTGGTCGATTTCTTCCGGTGTGGCCCGGTTCCAGTCTCCTGGGATCGTCAACTTCAAGGCGCCGGCGGCAGCGGCGAACTGGACGGCGTCGGCGGGGTCCCGCTCGGCGGCGAGGGCGGCGATCAGTGCCGCGGCGAAGCTGTCGCCACCGCCGACCCGATCCACCACGTGCACCTGGTAGCGCCGGCTCTGCCAGGCGCCGCCGGACGACGCGTCGTACAGCGCGGCGCTCCAGCCGTGCTCGCTCGCCGAGATTACCTCCCGCCGGGTCAGCGCCACGCGCCGGCAGCCGTAGCGCTCGGCGAGACGCTGCGCCAGCGAGTCGTCGGGCGCTTCGACGCCGAGCATGGCCCGCACCGCGTCGCGGTTGCCGATCAGCAGGTCCGCTCCCTGCACGAGCGGCTCGATCATGCCGCGAGGGTCCCGGCCCTGCCACAGGGCCGGCCGGTAATTGAGATCCAGGCTGATGCGGGCCCGGCTCGAGCGAGCGGCCGCAACCGCCGCGGCCAGTGCCGCGCGCGGGCCGTCACCGAGCGCGGGTGTGATACCGGAGCCGTGAAACCAGCCGGCGCCCAGGAGCACCTTGGACCAATCCACCATCCCGGGCGCGAGACCGGCGAACGCCGATCCCGCCCGGTCGTAGACCACGCGACTGGACCGGATGTCGGCGCCCGGCTCGACGAAATAGATCCCCATCCGCTCGCCGCCCCCGCCGAGCACGATCCATCCCGTCCCGACGCCCTCCGCCTGCAGGGCGTGCCGGGCGGCCTGACCGATGGCGCTGTCGGGCAACCGGGTGACGTAATCGGTGCGCACGCCGAGCTGTGCGAGCCCCACTGCGACGTTGGCCTCGCACCCGCCGAAGCCCGTCCGGAGCGTGGGCGACTGGAACAGGCGCTCCTGCCCCGGGGGGCTGAGCCGCAGCATCAGCTCGCCGAAGGTGACGACGCGCGTGGACGGGGCGCTCACGCGGGGGCCTCGGCCGGCTGGCGGCGGGCCTCCGCCACACGGTCGATCAGCGCACGGGCGCGCGCCGTCAGCCGGTCCCAGGCTTGCTCGGCCACGAGCGACGGGCTCACCAGCGCGGTGCCGACGCTCACCGCGATCGCGCCGGCGCGGATCCAGTCCGCGGCGTTGTCGAGCGACACGCCCCCGGACGGCACCAGGCGCAGAAACGGCAGCGGGGCGAGCACTTCACGGATGTAGCGGGGGCCGACCAGCGAGGCGGGGAAGAGCTTGACGGGAGACGCGCCGGCGCGCCACGCCTCGACGAGCTCCCGCGGCGTGAGCGCGCCCGGCATGCAGGGGACGCTCCCCTCGCGACAGCAGCGCACGACGGCCGGATCGAGCGTCGGGCTGACCACGAAGCGCGCGCCGGCGGCGATGACGTCACGCGCGGACCGCTCGTCCAGCACCGTGCCCGCGCCGACGACCGAGCCCGGGAGATCGTCCCGCGCCGCGAGCTCGCGGATCGCTGCCAGGGCGCCCGGCGTCGTCAGCGTGATCTCCACGACGCTCACGCCCCCGGCGGCGAGCGCGCGCGCGAGAGCGCGGAAGTCGGTTGCCTCCGGCAGCCGCACGACCGCGATCACGCCACTCGCTAGCGCCGCATCAATCATCCGAGAGCCACCTCTACGCCTTCGTGCTCGAGTCGCGTGAGCGCGCGCGTGGTCGCCTCGAGAAACCCGGGAAGGCGCGCCAGGGAAGAGCCCCACAGCGCCTCGTCGGCGAGCGCGCGCGTGGCCAGGCGCTCCAGCGTATCGCGGGGGAGGGGACCGGATGCGCGATCCGCGGCCGCTGCCAGCCAGTGCCGGGCGACGAGCGGGAGATCGGCGTCGACGATCGGGTACGTGGCCCCGCGCCACCGGCCGTGCGGCGCCGACCCGGACGGTGCCCCCTCGGAGACCGGGCGAAGGTATCGCAAGTGCGCGGCGCACGCGAGCGCGAGCCCCTCCGGGACGCGCCGCTCGTTCTGTACGAATCGCTCGATCGCCGGCGCGACACGCACCCGCATTTTCATGGTCTGGTTGGTGGCAATCACGCGCCACTCGTGCCGGAGCCAGGGATTGCGAAACCGCTCGATCACGCCCGCGGCGAAGGCTCGCGCCGCGGCGGCCGGGACGTCGGTCCCGGGCACCAGCTCGTGGAACAGCACGCGCTCGAGCAAGGGCCCGAGGCGAGGATGCTCCACCGCTTCGCGCACCGTCGGCACTCCGGCGAGCAGGGCGAGCGGGGCGAGGGCGGTGTGCGCCCCGTTCAACAGGCGCAGCTTGCGCTCCCGGTACATCCCGATGTCGGATGCGAACACCACCGGTTCGGGAGCGACGTCGATCGGGAAGGCCGTCCGCAGGGCGGCCGGTTCTCCCTCGATGGCCCACAGCGCGTACGGCTCGGTGACCGTGAGGAGATCGTCCGAGTAGCCGAGGCTCGCTTCGAGTGCGGCGCGCGCCTCGGGCGGCGGGCTCCCGGTCGTAATGCGGTCCACCAGCGACGAGCAGAACCGCACGTGGGTGGAGAGCCACTCGCGAAATCGATCTCCGCAGCGCAGCGCGAGCTGATCGATCATCCCGGCGAGACGTGGTCCGTTGTCGGGCACGAGCTCCGTGGGGATGACGTAGAGCGGCGGGCCATCGGGCAGCTGCTCGAAGCGGGTGTGCAGCACGTCGGCCAGCTTGGCGGGGAAGCCCGCGCCGGCGCCGTCGGCGTTCAGCCGGAAGCCTGCTTCGGTCACGTTGCTCACGATCACCTGGAGCTCCGGGTGCGCGACGGCCGCGCGCACGGCCGGCCACTCCGTGTCGGCGGTGAGCGCGCGTGAGACGGCGCCGATCAGACGGGTTCGCTCGATCGGCGTTCCATCGAGCAAGCCGCGTTCCACCAGCGTGAACAGTCCGTCCTGCGCGTTGATGGCGTGCGCGTTTCCCTGCGGCGTGCTCTGCACGACCACGATGCGGCCGTGGAACGCGCCGGCGCGGTTCGCCGCATCCACGGACGCCGCGCACAAGGCGCGCAGCAGCATGCCCGTGCCGAACTGCAGCACGCGCTCGGGCAGCTCGTCCCGGCGGTAAGCGCTGTCCGGCCAGTGGGTCCGACCTATAGAAGGAAGGCGAAGGCTCGCGGAGTGCACTCTGGTCTCGTCACCTCGTGACAGGAAGATCAACGGCGGTCTCGAACTTGCAACCTGTGATGTGGCACACAGGAAGTGAACAGGGGCGTGTTGCGTCGGCGCAACACGCCATTACCACGGGTCATATGCTCGACTCGCATTTCCGCTCCTCGCAGCCGACGCGGCAACGTCGTCTCCCGCCGGCGACGCCCCACTCATGGGAGTCGGCGTTCCAGGCGTACTACGTCGAGTTGTGCGAGTATGTGCTCCGTTTCGTTGGGTCGGCGGAAGCCGCCCAAGACTTGGTGCAGGATTTGTTCTTGCGTCTCTGGGACAGTCGCGGGCCGCGCGACGTGACGCGTCTGACCCGGCCGTACCTCTATGTTGCCGCGCGCAACCGCGCGCTCAAATACCTGCGCCACCGCCGCGTCGTGACGACGTGGATCGCCCGGGCGGCGTGTGAAGACACGCCCCCCTCGGACACGCCCGAGGACCTGTGTCTCTGCGCCGAGCTCGACGACGTCGTGCAGCGTGCGATCGCACAGCTGCCGGCGCGCTGCCGCGCCGTCTTCATGCTGCGCCGCCGTGAGCAGCTCAGCTACCGCGAGATCGCGACACGCCTCGGCGTCTCACTCGGTACCGTCAAGTCGCAGATGTGGCGCGCCACGCTGCGGCTGCGCGCCAAGCTGGGACCGTATCTCGCCCGTCCGGCCATTCCCGAAGGCCGCGCCGGCTAGTCGTTCCCCCGTCATACTCCCGTCCCCTTCGCGGGTTTTCGAGGCAGGAGGCTCGCCATGGCGGAGGGGATCGAAGAGTCCGACCTGCTGCGCTTCGTCGAGGGCGACTGCTCGCCCGACGAAGCGGCCGCGATCCAGGC
>Ga0209027_1000880_pt1 | contig 11065 bp, 7 predicted proteins | sample GraSoi013_1_20cm_3_FD_185821 | JGI IMG/M metagenome (GOLD analysis project Ga0209027, IMG submission 185821) | Grasslands soil microbial communities from the Angelo Coastal Reserve, California, USA - Sample 09_27_2013_1_20cm (SPAdes) (version 2) | ecosystem: Environmental > Terrestrial > Soil >...
GCGCTCACTCGCATCGGCGCGTCTTTAACCTTCGAGCCATCGTAGTGACCCAGTATCTTCAACGTCTCGCTCTCAATCTTCTCTTCTTCGCTCTCGATGAAAGGCAACACATTGTCGTTGACATCCAGCGAGGCCACGCCCGGATAGCCCGCGCCTGAGAGCGCCTGCATCGTCGTCGCCACGACTGCTTCAACTCCGAAACGCGCATGAAGCGGCGCAAGTGCCAGCGCCAGCATGATAGTCGAGCAGTTCGGATTGGTGACGATGAAGCCGCCGCGCTCGTTTCGTTCTTCATCCAACAAACTCAGATGCTCGTGATTGATTTCGGGAATGAGAAGAGGCACGCCCTCGTCCATTCGATACGCGGACGAATTACTGATGACCGGAAAACCCGCGCGCGCAAAATCTCCTTCCACTTCGCGCGCCATCTCTCCGGGCAAACTCGAAAAAACCAGATCGCAATCAAGCGGCGGTCGCGGCGCTTCTACGCGAAGAGCGCGCACGCTCGCGGGCATCTCCGAAGGCAATCGCCACGCACAAGCCTCACTGTAACTCTTCCCCTGCGAGCGGTCGGATGCGGCCAGCCCCGTCACCTCAAACTGCGGATGATCTTCCAAAAGTTGCACGAAACGCTGCCCGACCATTCCGGTCGCGCCAAGAATCCCTACGCGATATTTGCCAGCCATCTCAATCATTCCTTGGAAAGAGCAGTTTTCAGTTTTTAGTTTTCAGTTTTCAGATAGAAGCGAAATGCTCTTAACTGAAAACTGAAAACTAAAAACTGAAAACTGCTCTTAGCCTTTTAATGCTTCATTCATTCGCCGCACGCCTTCATCCAAAACCTCTCTATCTGCGCAGAATGAGACGCGTAAGAAACCTTCGCCCTCTGTGCCGAAGGCGGAGCCGGGCACAGTGATGACGCGCTGCTCCAACATGCGTTCGGCCACGCTCATGGAATCTCCGTAAGCGCTCACGTCAACCATAGTGTAGAAAGCGCCGCGCGGAGAGATTGCGCGCAAGCCCAGTTCGCTTTCGATAATTGAAAGCAAGTGATCGCGCCGCTCGCGGAAGGTGCGGCGAATCTCTTCTCGCGCACGCTCTGCCTCATCGCTCCAGGACGCAAGCGCCGCTTTCTGCGAGACAGTCGAAGCGCAGGTCGTGACGTAGCCGTGCAGGACGAGCGCGCTTTTTATCACAGATTCATCGCCACACAACCAGCCCAGACGCCAGCCCGTCATGCTCATTGATTTCGAGAGGCCGCCTATGACTATAGTGCGTTCGTAAAAATCAGAGATGGTTGAAGGCTTTTCGTGTGTGTAGTAAAGCTCTATATAAATCTCATCGCTGATGACATGAACGCCCGTGCCTTCGAGCGCGGCAGCCATCGCTCTCAAGTCTTCATTTGAAAGCGTGCGCCCAGTAGGGTTCGATGGGCTGATGCAAACAACAACTTTCGTGCGTGGGCTGAGACGACGCCGAAAATCTTCCGCGTCGAACTCGAAATCATTTCCGGCGGGAAGGCTATAGAAGATTGGAGTGCCGCCAGCCATGCGAACGATTGTAGGGTACGCTACGAAGCCCGGATCGGGTAGGAGCACTTCATCGCCAACATCAACGAGCGTCATCAATGTAAGATAGAGCGCTTCCTGCGAACCCGCAGTGACGATGACGCGCTCGGTCTTGCCTTCAAGAAATCTGTAATCACTTGCGATGCGCTCACGCAAAGAGGGAAGTCCGGCGTGCTGCGTGTAGCCGTTCTGTTCTTCGACGACGATGCGCGCGGCTTCCTTGCGAATGACATCAGGCGTTGGAAGATCAGGTTCGCCCAATCCAAGATTGATGCTGCCGGGCAGCGCACGGTCGAAGACCTGCCGGATAATGCTCTTCTCGATTCCGCGAAGACGCGCCGCCGGTTGAAATTCGCTCAACGCAAGTAGTCCTCCAACTGCACAGACTTGTCCGTCTTCTCATCGCGGTATTTCACTATGACGGGCGCGTACAGCGAGAGATTCCACTCGCGCCCTTTCTCCGTCTGTACTGCGCGCGAGCCGGGCACAACGACCGCGCCAGCAGGAATCTCAAGCTGCGCGTCCGAAGTTTTTCGGTAAATTTCTCCATGCACAAGATCGTAAACAGGAGTCGCGCCGGTCAATATAGTGCCGGGAGCGAGCACCGCACGCTCGCGGACAATCGCGCCTTCGTAAACTCCGCAGTTGCCGCCAACAAGCACGTCGTCTTCAATGATGACGGGCATAGCGCCAATGGGTTCGAGCACACCGCCTATCTGCGCCGCCGCAGAGATGTGAACGCGCTTCCCAACTTGCGCGCAAGAGCCTACGAGCGCGTGGCTGTCAATCATCGTGCCCTCGTCAACGTATGCGCCAGCGTTGACGTACATTGGCGGCATGCAGACGACGCCCGGCGCAAGATAAGCGCCATCGCGTATGCTTGAGCCGCCGGGAACAATTCGCACGCGGTCGCTTTCCGAAAATTCGTGAACCGGAAAAGTGTGCTTGTCAACAAAGACTAGACGGCGATCCCCGGGCGACATGTCAGCGAGTTGCCCCATGCGAAAGCCAAGAAGTATGCCCTGCTTTACCCAACGGTTCGTTTGCCATGAACCGTTCGATTGTCTTTCGGCTGCGCGCACTTCGCCATGATTGAGCGCACGCTTAAATTCGTCGAAGAGATGAAAATCTTCGCCTGAAAATTCTGTCTTCACTTCAGCGGCGAGCGCTTCGATTCTTTCACGCAGCGACATGAGATGTTTCCTTCAAGAGTCCGAGTTCTATTAAAAGCTTGCGCATAAGCGCGCGCGTCTTCTCTTGAACAGGGACGAGCGGCAGACGAAGCTCTTCTTCGATTAAACCCATCAAAGCCATCGCAGCCTTCACAGGGCCAGGACTGGATTCGACAAAATTTCCTTCCATGAGCGGAAGCAAGCGGTAGTGCAACTCGCGCGCACGCGTCCATTCACCGTCAAGCGCTGCGTCAACCATCTGCGACATCATTTCGGGAGTTTCATTCGACGCAACCGAAACGAGTCCGTCCGCGCCGAGCGCTATCATAGCCAGCGTGAGCGCATCATCGCCCGAAAAGACAGAGAAATTTTCGGGGCGCTCTCGCAAGATAGCCATGATCTGCGAGAGATTGCCCGAAGCCTCTTTGGTCGCAACGATGTTCTCAACATCACGCGCAAGCCGAAGCTGAGTTTCCCCGGAAATGTTTGAAGATGTACGACCCGGCACGTTGTATATGACTACGGGCAACTCTTTGACCGCTTCTGCTATGGCGCGAAAGTGCGCATAAAGTCCTTCCTGTGTAGGCTTGTTGTAATAAGGCGCGACCAGCAGCACTGCGTCCGCGCCCAGTTCTTTCGCGCCGCGCGAGTGTTCTATGGCAAGAGCCGTCGAGTTGCTTCCCGTTCCCGCAATCACGCGCGCGCGCCCCCTGGCAATCTCTACAGTGATTCGTATAACCTCACGCCGCTCGTCTTCCGTCATAGTCACGCTCTCGCCCGTAGTGCCGCAAGGGACAAGAAGGCGCACGCCTCCTGAAATCTGTCTTTCAACGAGCGAGCCAAAACGCTCCGCGTCCACGTCGCCGTTCGCTTTGAAAGGAGTGATGAGCGCAGTAGCGCATCCCCGCATCCATTCGACTTTCATTGTCATCTATAGTTTCGTCCTCTCATTTAAAATTTCATCCACCATCTGAGAAAATTCAAAAACCCCTTGACGCCCGACTATCCAGTGCGCTGCGGCGATTGCGCCCGCAGCAAAGCCTTCGCGCGAACGAGCCGTGTGCGTGAGCAGGATTTGATCTGCCACTGAATCGAAACCCACGCGATGCGTGCCCGGAATGTATCCGGCACGCGTGCTCGCAACAGGAATCTCGCGCACGTACTCGGCAGCGAGCATCTCGCGCAACTTTATAGCCGTCCCAGATGGCGCGTCGCGTTTGCGCGCGTGGTGCGCCTCTTCTATAAACGGCGCGTAATCTTCAAACCCTGCGAAAAGCGCCATAGCGCGCTCTACGATTCTGTAGAAGAGATTGACGCCGATTGAAAAGTTCGCGCCGTAGAGAAGCGCGCCGTTATTCTCTTCAATCAGTTTTCGCGCTTCATTCTCTTTATCGCGCCAGCCCGTTGTGCCAACCACGAGCGGGACGCGCGCGAGCGCTGCTGCCTCAATATTTTTGAGAACCGCATCGGGAACTGTGAAGTCAATGGCCGCATCAAGACCGCTGAGCGCTTCGGCCAACTCTTCTGCGCTGCGTTCCGCATCGCGCGAAGTGAAGACGCGCGCCACTTCATCTCCTTTAGCTTGCGCTCTCTCTTCAACGAGCTTGCCCATCGCGCCATGTCCGAACAGAGCTATTTTCATCCTCGCTCTTCCTCGCTCTTAAGGTTTTGTTAACCTACTCTGCGCGGGATTTGGATTTAAGCCCACGCAAGTGGGCGACAGCATAAAGCCCGGTGCGTTAGCGCCGGGTAAATCACGGTAATGAAGATTATCAAGCCCATGAAATGGGCGATAGCGTGTTGATAGCAAAGGGCTGTCGCTATCTTCGATAGCTCTATTAATATTCTTCTTGCTCTTAACGAGAGCGCTTACGCACTGGGCTTTATGCTGCCGCCGTCTTCGACGGCTGAATACTTTTTCACTCTCGCGCAAACAGCGTGCGAACGAGCCGTTTGTAGAGTTCAACGGCATGCTCAAGTTCGCTCTTCTTGATTCGCTCGTGCTCTGTGTGCGCGTCTAGAATCGAGCCTGGGCCAATTAGCAAGGGCTGTCCCCAGCTATGCAGATATGGAATGTCTGTCGTGAAGCGCACAACGCATTGCTCGAATCCGTCAACGGCCAACATGCGAACAGGCTCAGCCGTCGAAAGGTATTCGACACGCGCTAGCGTGGACGCAGCACCTTCAACAATCTCTTTTACGCGCGCCGATTCCGTCACCAGACGAATCTGCAAATCCGCCGAAGCTTCAGCCGGAATCACATTAGGGCGCGTGCCGCCCGCAATCGTTCCTATGTTGCACGTCGTCTCGCCAAAAAAATCATCGCGCGGCCAATTGGTAGCACGCAATTCGCCTAAAACGTCCAAAAGTTTTTCAATCGCAGACTCGCCCCGTTCAGGATAAGCTGAGTGCGCCGCGCGCCCTTCAGTTCTGATTCTCATGCGCAGAGAGCCTTTCGAGCCGACCGCTAGAAGATTTTCCGTAGGCTCGCCGTTAATCAGGTAGCGGCAGCTTTGCGCCAACTTGTGCGAGTTCGCCGCACGCGCGCCCAGACTCCCCATCTCTTCATCAACAGTGAAGAGAAGCCCTATATCATTCAATCCTTCAGCGCGCAATGCTGCGGCTGCAAATACCTGCGCAGCGATTATGCCCTTCGCATCGCACGCGCCGCGCCCGTAGATATACTCTTCGTCTTCGCTAGACGGAGTGTGCGGCGGCACTGTGTCCATGTGCGTCGAAAGAACTACACGCGGCTCGTGATTGGTAGTGGCTATGACGTTGGCGCGAAAATCTTCGACCCTTTGTAACTCAACCGCATAGCCAGCGTTTTCAAGTTGCGCAGCGAGGTAAGCGGCGAACTCTCCTTCATCCCCGCTGACCGACGGGATGTCAATTAGCTGACGAGTAAAGTTGAAAAGATTCATGCTAAGAAAAGGATTTTAGATTTTGGATTTTAGATTTTGGATTAAGTAGTTGAAAGGCGCTCAATTTGAGATTCAACATCTCGCGCTTCAAGTCATTGCTCCAATCCAAAATCCAAAATCCAAAATCTAAAATCTAAAATCCTTCTTGTCTGACTCACGCATCTCGCATAGCGCTCTTATATAGCTCGCGCGTGTTGCTCTCGAAGAAAGCTTGATGAAGATTGCGGACTGCCTGTTCGACCAAATTTTCTTCAACTACGAACGTCAGGTTGATGCTAGACGCGCCTTGCGAGATGAGCATCACGTTAATGTCGCGCACGGCTGTGAAGACGCGCGCTGCTATGCCGGACGTGTTGCGCAATCCCTCGCCCACTACACAGACGAGCGCGCGATTGTGTTCTACTTTGACCGCACCGATTCCTTTCTCTTCCAGTTCTTTAACAATCAAAGCAAGCGCGCTCGTGTCTTCGAGCGAAAGCGAGACGCTCACTTCCGAAGTAGTTACTAGATCAACGATTGTTTGATGCCGGTCGAAGACTTCAAAGAGAGCGCGCAAGAAACCGTAAGCGCCCAGCATGCGCGCCGACGTGACGTGAACAATCGTGATGCCTTTCTTGTGCACGATTGCCTTGACGGTGCGCGGAGTTTTTTCTGTATCGAAGTAAATAGCCGTGTTGCCACCTTCGGGCGCGAGCGAGTTGCAGATGCGCACGGGGATGCCGCGCACCACTGCCGGCAAAATTGTTTTCGGGTGCAGCACTTTCGCGCCGAAGTATGCGAGTTCAGCAGCTTCCGCGTAGGAAAGGCGCGCGATGGTGCTGGCTCTACGGACAACGCGCGGGTCTGCTGTGAGAACGCCCGCAACATCCGTCCAGATTTGAATCTCACGCGCTTCAAGGCTTGCGCCAATGAGCGCTGCCGTGTAGTCCGAGCCGCCGCGCCCCAGCGTAGTAGTCCGCCCGTCAACGGTCGCAGCGATGAATCCGCCTACGACCGCAATCTCTCCGGCCTCAAGCACCGCGCCGACCTGACTAGATGTGCGCCGCGTAGTCTCTTCCATCAAAGGTTCGGCGCGCCCGAATCGCTCATCGGTGACGATGCATTGTCGCGCATCCACATGGCGCGCTCGCGTGCCGGAGCGGCGCAGCACTGCCGCCAAAAGTGTGGCCGAGAGCCGTTCGCCACACGAAGCAATCTCATCCTGTAATGCCGGAAGAGTAGAGACGCGCCCCTCGATTTCCAGCAGCCGCGTGATAACTTCGCGCCGCGCCGCGTCCATTTCCTTCCGAAAATCTTCTATCTCTTGCTGGCTAAGCAAAGTTTCAGAAACAACTTTGTGGCGAGCAAAATGTTCTTCCAGAATAAGAGAAGCTTGCTCCGCGCCAGTTTCTTTTGCGATCTCCACACTCTTGAGCAGAGCATCGGTCATCCCGCTCATCGCGGAGACGACGACGACCGGGCGTTCGTTGATGCTGGATTCAATAAGACGAGCGACGCGTGCGTACGCCTGCGCGTCTTCGACGGACGTTCCGCCAAACTTCATCACTATGGGTTGCAAAGTCAAAACACCTTTCCGACGATTAACGATGTTCTGTAAAAAATAAGGCCGGTCGTGGATGTATACGACCGGCCTTCTGGTAAAAGTCCGCATTCTGGCCGCGCTAGAAAAGAAGCGCGCCTCTCATGAAATTTCTGTCGTAGCTCTCCACCGCACCGCAGTGCGCGTGACAGTCCTGCGGATTTAGCCGCAGCGACCAACTCGCGCGGCCAAGGAAGGAGACGACCAAGCGCGCAAGTTTCGGCGACCTACCCCTTTCGCTCATCTCTAGGGGTCTCTCCTTAGATTAAAAGATGAGCTACTGATGGAGGCCGCGCCTCTACTTCTTCAATTTGAAAGAACGATTAAAAGGCTCAAACTCTAGCGGCAAGCAGATGGCTTGTCAAGAGTTGTACAAAAATATAATCAGTATAATCGCTGAGGCTCCTGAATCTTTCGACGGAAGAGATCAATGAGCGTGCCCCTCATCACGTGCTCAGGCGTCTATGTGCTCGCGCGTGCTTCTTTATAAATGAGAAGGAGGCGATTATCGCCCCCTTCTCGTCGGCTGCTTCCGTTAACACTTACCAACTGAGCTTCAACCCGAACTGAATCACGCGCGCCGCTTCGCCCGTCTGTATGACGTTGGTTGAGGTGTTCGGCGCGACCGTGGCGCAACACGTCTGTCCGAAGAGAGACGAGGTGAAGGTGGGCGATCCCACGCTCGCATCACGCGGGTTATCGAAGTTCGGGTGATTGAGCGCGTTGAAGAGTTCCGTGCGGAACTGTAGCTTGAGGCGCTCCGTGATGCTGAATGACTTCACGAACCCTAAATCCAAGTTCCAGTAGCTGGGAGCCGTGAAGATGTTGCGCCCCGAGCCGTTCGACCCCGGCGGCGGGATGGCGAAGGCCGAATTGTTAGCGAAGACGACGGGGCCTATGATGCCCGGCACGTTTTGCAGTTGCGCACGGACTGTTGGGTCAATAACGAGCGCGCGCGATACGTGCGTGGCGTTGGAGGTGAGAACGCCGCTGCGCACGCTAAACGGCTCGCCCGTCATGAAAGTGTAGATGGAGTTGATGCTCCAGCCCCCCAGAATGTGATTGAGCACAGGATGAGCGTTGCGCAGGAAACGATGGCCTCTTCCGACCGGAAGATCCCAAACAGAGGTGATGGTCAGAACCTGCTGACGATCAAAGTCCGAACGTGCACGCTCTTCACGCCAGTTGCGAATGTCTGCTGGCGAGCGTGAGGTTGTGGTGGAAGTGCCTATGCCGCCATTCGATGAAGTGCCGACCGGGTCAATCGATTGGACGTCAATTGATTTTCCGAAAGTGTAGGCGAGGTTTAGACCCAAACCGCTACTGAAGCGGCGGCGTAAGGTGAACTGTGCCGCGTGATAGACGGAATCGCCGCCAGAATCAATGTAAGTGATTCGCGCAAACTGCTGGTTAGGTCGAAGCTTGAAAGCCAGCGTGTTGTTCTCTATGCGCCCGGCGAAAGCTCCTGCGGCGTTGGTCGCAAGTTGGCCTTGCACTGTGCTGGAATTGACGAACGAGGCGTTAATTCCAGAGACGTTAGCGGCCAGAAGCGGAATCTGGGATGCCTGGAAAGGCGGGACACATGCTGGTTTGCTTGTGTCACGAGTGGTGCCGCTCGGCAGACAGTTCGTCGCGTTGTTATTGGCCTGCAACATAAGGAACGATGGGAGAATCGCATCGGCGGTAATCTCGTTGATGTCATAGGCGCGCAGCAGTCGCTCTCCGCGTCGCCCTATGTAAGCGGCTTGAAAGACGAAGCCGAAGGGCATTTCGCGCTGGAAGCTAAGACTCCATTCGTGAGTGGTCGGCAACTTCAAGTTCGGGTCGAACGTCGTCAGGCTCGGCGCATTGCTGTTCAATTGCAACGGCGGCGTCAGGAAGCTAGAAGGCTTGATGGTTGGCACCGACAGCGACTGCGGGAAGCCCTGGCTGATTGTTAGATTCGGCGCGGCGCCGCATCCGGGAGTCGTGCTGCCACCGACCACAGCGTTACACCTAGTCACGTAACCCGGAATGGTGCCTGCAACAGCCGTGACCTGGAACGATGAGAGAGGATCGAACGCCATCCCGTACCCTATGCGTATCACGCTCTGCCCGTTGTCGCCGAACAGATTGTGAAAGAAGCCGCTCTTGAAATCAGGACTCCATGCGAGACCAAAGCGCGGCCCTATGGCGCCGAGGTTATTGCGGTTGTACCACTTGTTCGATTTGACGAAAGTCACAGGGCCTGGCTGTCCCGCGACTGGATTAGCGGGGCCGGGCGTTCCGACAATCGGCGTCGAAGGGACGAAAACGTCCGCTCCACCCACTGTGGTCGGCGCAGGATTAATCTCCCAGCGAACGCCGTAATTGAGCGTCACGTTCGGTCTCACCTTCCACTCATCCTGAACGTAGAAGTTGAACTGGTTCAGCTTCGTCTGAATCGCTTGAAGCGATACCTGACCGTTGATCTGGAACGGCAGAAAGAAGTCGCCGTTGAGATTGCCCAGGAAAGTTTGAGACAAGCGCGCGGGGCTGCCCGTCAGTTCGTTTATATAGTTGAGCAGACTGGTCAGGTCTGTGCTGTTGATCCCCGCCCTAGTACCAGTTGAGGCAGAAGGCGCTACGAAACCGAAAGTTGTCGGCGAGCGAAGGCTCGAATCGAATGAGATGGATGGAGTGACGTTGATGCCTCCGGGCTGCCCGCGCCTGTCAACGTGGCGGTAGAGGCGGAAGTTCAATCCGGCGCGGTAGAGGTGAGCGCCGCTCACGAAGCTCAGGTTATCTAGAATCTGCGGCACCGTGACCATGCGCTGAGTTCTGGGGGTGTTATTGAACGGCACTGACACATTGCTGAAGGTGAAGGGCGAGATGTCCGGGAAAGCAGGGTTGGCTTCGCCCTGTGTGAACAGGAAGTTGAAGCGCGCGTAACCCACAGTCATCTCGTTGACAAGGCGCGGCGAGATGACGCGGCGGTAGCTGATCGCCAGATTCGTCGTCCTGCGGAAGACTTCACCGAGCGGCGGGAAGCCTGGGAAAACAACCGGGCGAGCGTTCAACGGGTCGCCGCCGAGCGTATTATAATCGGAGAACAAGTAGCGGACGAACATGCTGTTGTTCTCATTAAAAGTGTGGTCAACGCGCGCCATGATGGCCGGCCCCTTATGCTGAGTCGGCGGATTCCAGACGAACCCGGCGGTGTTCAGCGCGTCGCCCACGTTGTAGTTATTTGGCGCAGGATAGGATTGGAAGAGCTTGGCGATCACAGGATCAAGCCCTATGCTTCTTGTGTTCACTGCGCCGGAGAGTATGTTGACGCTTGCCACGCAATTTGTGTCCGTGCTGCTCGCGCAAGTGCGCACTCCAGAACGCAGAGCGCCGGTCGAAGGGTCAACCAGCAGCGGGCTATTCTTAGTAATAGTCACTCCGTTAATCTGGAACGGAGTATTGGGGTCTGCGACCCAGTAGCGAAATAGGCCTGTGAGCGCCGTCGGCGAGTAAACGAGCGGGATGCCGAACGATTGGTCTATAGGGGTTGTGAAATCCGCGTGTGTGAATTGGAAGCTGCCGAAGAAGAAGGTCTTGTTCTTCCTGATCGGCCCGCTTAATTCAAACCCCGGTTGATGCAATCTGAGCTTTGGTTTCGTCACGCCTTGAGCGTTTGAGAAGAATTCGTTGGCGTTGAGCGCGTCGTGGCGCATGAAGTAGAAAGCCGTGCCGTGAAATTCGTTGGCGCCGCTGCGCGTGGCAACGGAAATCGACGCGCCGCTGTTACGCCCTTCCTCGGCGGTGGCGTTGTTGGTCGTCACCTTGTACTCCTGAACGTTGTCAGGGTTGAGGCGG
>Ga0209027_1000881_pt1 | contig 11063 bp, 9 predicted proteins | sample GraSoi013_1_20cm_3_FD_185821 | JGI IMG/M metagenome (GOLD analysis project Ga0209027, IMG submission 185821) | Grasslands soil microbial communities from the Angelo Coastal Reserve, California, USA - Sample 09_27_2013_1_20cm (SPAdes) (version 2) | ecosystem: Environmental > Terrestrial > Soil >...
TTTACGGTCATCCCATCCTGACGCTGCGAGTCGACGTACCGCGGGAGATCACACAGCGGGGCTATGCAGCGGTGTACTACGCGTTCGCGTACCTCATGATTGCCGCCGTGATGATCGTCGTATTGTTGGTCATTCTCTTGAATCGCACGGTCTTGAATCCACTCGCTCGAGTCACTCGCCATGCGGTCGCGATCGGTGAAGGCGCGGATCCGACGACCCGGCTCGATTTCAAGGGGACGGATGAAATCGCGGTCCTGGCGCGCGAGTTCGACCGTATGGTGGAGAACGTCGTGCGGCTCGCCTATTGCGATTCGTTGACGGGGCTGCCGAATCGCGAACAGGCGCACCGCCATCTGCGCACAGCGCTCGCCGATGCGCAACCTGGACGCCTGCTGGCGCTCATGTATATCGATCTGGACAATTTCAAGCGCATCAATGACACCCTCGGCCACAGCATCGGCGACGAAGTCCTGATTACGGCAACCGAGCGGCTGCGTAAGGCGCTGCGCAGCGGCGGGGAACGCGGGCCCGATGAGCTCTCGATCGCCCGGCCCGGCACTCTCGCCCGCTTGGGCGGCGATGAGTTCATGGTGGTGCTGACCGGGATCGGCAGCAGCGACGACGCCGCGCGTGTGGCCGAACGGCTGATCGCCGCACTGCACGAGCCCATGCAGCTCGCGCGTCACACCATCGTGATTACGCCGAGTATTGGGATTGCGGTCGCGCCGACCGACGGCACCGACGCTGGCTTGCTGCTGCGTCACGCCGATCTCGCGATGTACTTTTGCAAGCGCCGTGCGCCGGGCACCTATGCCTTCTTCGACGCCTCGATGAACGAAGGCGTCCTGCAGCGGTACACGATCGAGAGCAAACTGCGCGGCGCGCTCGAGCGCGGTGAATTCACCTTGCACTATCAGCCGCAGATCAACATGCGCACGGGTGACGTGACAGGGATGGAAGCGTTGTTGCGCTGGACCCATCCAGAACTGGGTTCCGTGCCGCCGGCCGAGTTCATTCCGATCGCCGAGGCGACCGGGCTGATCGTTCCGATCGGTGACTGGGTGCTGCGGACCGCGTGCCAGCAGGCCAAGAAGTGGCATGACGAGGGCCTCGCGAGTCCGCGCATCGCGGTCAACGTCGCCGCTCCACAATTCGCCATGCACAATTTCGCCGCCCAGGTCGCGACGATCCTCACCGAGACCGGGCTCACGTCTACGCTGCTGGAGCTCGAGATCACCGAATCGATGCTGATGCTGGAGGAGACGCGGGCGGCGCGCGTGCTCGGGGAACTGCACGCCATCGGCGTATCGATCGCGATCGATGACTTCGGCACCGGCTACTCCAACTTCCAGCGGCTGCGCCGCATGGCGATCGACCGGCTCAAGCTGGATCGCTCGTTCATTCGAGATCTGGGCAGCGACAGCGGCGATCGCGCGATTACCGCGGCCATCCTGGCGATGGCGCGGGCGCTTGAGGTGGAAGTGATCGCGGAAGGCGTCGAGTCGTTCGCGCAGTTCCGCTTTCTGCAGGAGCAGCAGTGTGCGCACTGCCAGGGGTTCCTGCTGAGCCGCGCTTTGCCGGCCGGCGAGGCGCGCCTGCTGCTCGAGCGCGCCCGCGAGAAATTCGAGGGTAGCCCGACCCAACGCCTGCGTCGCCTCAGCCGCGTCGAGGGCTGAGGAGAAAGACGCGGGCGCACTCGAACGATTGTGCGTGTCAGCCCAGCGTGGGACGATTCCGCGAACCCGAATACGGGAGCTGAGGGATGAACGCACGTGTGGCGCTGGTCACAGGCGGCGGCCGGGGGATCGGGCGCGAGGCGGCGCTGCTGCTGGCGGCAGCGGGAGCGCGCGTGATGGTCGTGGCGCGCAGCGCGACGGAACTGGCGACGGTTGGCCTCGAATACGTCGCGGCCGACCTCGGCACCGCCGAGGGCTGCGCCCTGGCCGTCGCCGAGACCGAGCGACGACTGGGGCCGATTGACGTGCTGGTCGTGAACCACGGTATCGGCTCGGCCCACGAGCGGCTCGTGTGGGAGCAGGACCCCGAGGTCTGGCGCGAGACGATGCGCATCAACCTCGACGGTCCGTTCGAGCTCGCGCGGCTGACGGTAGGCGGCATGTGCAGGCGCGGCTTCGGCCGGCTCGTGTTCACCAGCTCGACCGCCGGCGAGAAAGCGGAGCGCTCCGGCAGCGCGTACACCGCCTCCAAGCATGGAATTATCGGGCTCGCACGCGCGGTCGCCCAGGACGCTGGGCCGTTCGGAGTCACATCCAACGCGGTCCTGCCCGGCTGGGTACGAACGGCGATGGCCGAGCGCTCGGCGAAGACGGAGGCCGAACGGCGCGGCGTCAGCGTCGAGCAGGTGTGGGGCGAGCGCGCCGCCCTCTACCCGCAGAACCGGGTGCTGGAGCCGCGCGAGGTCGCGCAGGTGATCGCGTTCCTGTGCAGCGACGCTGCCGGGGGCGTGAACGGCGAGGCGATCACCGTGGCTCTCGGCGGCGTGTGGTAGGCGTTCGGCAGATTCAGCGCGGCAGCACGCACGGCACGACCTGACGACCGTGGCGGCGGTAGCTGCGAGGACTGCGCCGCTGCCTGCCCAGCATGGTGGCGATCTGTGCGGGCTCAGCAGGGAATGCCCGTGTGTCAGGTGCGCAAGACACCCGGCACCTGCAGCTGCGAGCTCACTCTGAGGTCAGTGGCGCGCGCTTCCGGCCCCAGAGACGTTACGAGAATCAGTACGATCGCCACCACCGCCAGCGTCCACGCGAGAATGTGCGCGTAGTCGCCGCCGTGCGACTCGGCGAAGCCGGCCTGAAACGGCGCCATCCGGGCCATTGCCAGGTTGCCGAGTTGGTAGGCGAAGCCAGGCAGGATGGCGCGTACCGAGGGCGGTGACAGCTCGTTGAGATGGGCCGGCACGATGCCCCACGCGCCTTGCACCATGAACTGCATGAGGAACCCGCCGACCGCGAGCATGACGGCAGTGTGCGAGTAGGCCCACAGCGGGATCATGGGCAGCGCGAGCGCAGCCGCCAGCGCGATCGCGCGTCTGCGACCCAGCCGCTCGGACAGGGCCCCGAAACAGATCCCGCCCGCCAGCGCGCCCAGGTTCATGACCAGGGCGATGTTGCCGGTTGTCGCTGCGGAGAAGCCGTGCTGCACCTGCAGGAAGGTCGGATACAGATCCTGCGAGCCGTGCGAGAAGGCGTTGAAGCAGGCCATCAACAGGACCAGATAGCACAGCGTCGGGAAGTAGCCTTTCACCGCAGCCCAGAGGACGGCAGCTGATGCGCGCCGCGGCGAGACGCCCGCCACCCAGGCCGGGGACTCCTCGACTGCGTAGCGGATGTACAGCACCAGCAGCGCCGAAGCCGCGCTGATGATGAACAGGCCGCGCCACCCGACATGAACGAACAAACACGCAAACACGATCGACGCCAGCAGATAGCCGATCACGTAGCCTTCCTGGAGCAGTCCGGAGAAAAAGCCGCGGCCCTTCGCCGGCAGCGTCTCGAGTGCCAGTGCGGCACCGACGCCCCACTCACCGCCCATGGCGAAGCCGAACAGCGCACGCAGCGCGAGCAGGGTCGCGAGATTGGGCGCGAAGGCCGTGGCGAGTTGCACCGCCGAGTAGCTGGCGACGTTCAGCATCAGGATCGGCCGTCGGCCATACTTCTCGGCCAGCCAGCCGAACACCAGTGCCCCGAGCGGACGGAACGCCAGGGTGAGAAAGATCCCTTCGGCCACCGACTTCACGCCGGTGTGGAACTCGCCGCTGATCGCCTTCAGGCAGAAGACGAAAATGAAGAAGTCGAACGCGTCCAGCGACCACCCACCGAGCGCGGCAAAGTACGCGTGGAATTGCGCGCGCGTCAGCGTCCGAAAGGGGTTGGCCACGACTGCTGCGATCGGGTTACGGAAGGGAATGGATTACGGTGCGCTCTTCAATAATGCCATCGTCCACGTCAGGCTGGATGGTAGTACGTATTCGGGCACCTCGTCGGGTCGTATTACAATCCTCGTCTATGAAACCCACGCGAGCAGGCCAAGGTCGAGTTCCGGGTCGGGGGAAGGGTTAGAGATGCAATGCGGCGCCGCCGCTACCGGCGGCGGATCTCCAGGGCTACTTGATGGTCGCAGCACCGACCCTGCAGGCGACCTCGTCCTGCGAGCCGGTCCCTCCGGAGCAGCCGATCGCGCCGATGAGCTTGCCAGCCTGCACCAGCGGGATCCCGCCGCGCGAGGCGATGACCCCATCGAGCGTCATCACATAGTGGAAATTGCGAGCTGCGCCCCGTCCATGCGCTGGAAGGCGACCAGGTTTCCTCCCGAGTCCACCACCGCGACGTTCAACTTCCAATCATGCTTCCTCGCTTCGGCGACAGTCGCGGCAATGGCAGCCTCGGCGTGTTCGAGCGATATGGGTGCGCCATAGGGAATGTCGAACGGCATCTTGCCGATTCGATGAGCAGGCTCGCTGCTGCGGGTTTGACGGTACCGCCGTGACAGGCATAGATTCGCGGATTCGCAGGAAGCCCCGGAGGGAGCCATGAACATTTTGATTGGGGTTGCTGCTTTCGGCCTCAGCCTGGTTGCCACCGCGTGTTCGGCGGGCCCGCCAACCTCCGGACCATCGACGGCTCCGCCGGCGCCAACCGGCTTCGACGACAAGAGTAACGGCGTCGCAGACGATGCGACGCACCAGGCAGACCAGGCGAAGTTCGAGGAATTCGAGGCCATCCCGGATGGCCTCGGTCCGCTGTTCAATGCGCAGTCCTGCCGCGAGTGCCACCAGAACCCGGTCACTGGCGGCAGCAGCCAGATCCTGGAGCTGCGTGTCGGGCACAAGGGCCGCGACGGCAGCTTTCAGAACCCGGAAATTCCGATCAACGGCGGTTCCGTGGTCATCAAGGGGCGCACGCTGGTGAACCAGCGCGCCATCTGCCCCAACGCCGCCTTCCCCACGACCGACATACAGGAGCGCGTGCCCGACTCGGAAACTATTCACACCTTCCGCACTTCAGTGAATCTTCTCGGCGACGGATTCGTGGAGGCGGTCGAGGATTCGACCCTGATCGAGATTTCCAGGAAACAATGTCACAAGGACCACGGCAGGATCTGCGGCCTGATTCTATACGTCCCGATCGTGGAGTCCCCGGGCACGACGCGGGTCGGGCGGTTCGGCTGGAAGAATCAGCACGCCAGCCTGCTTTCATTCTCCGGCGATGCCTACATCAATGAGATGGGACTCACCAACGCACTCTTTCCGGACGAAGTGACCGACCTGTGCAACACCGTGGCCGAACCGAACAACAAGCCCGAAGCGGACGGCCTCGCCGACATCGATCACTTCGCACGTTTCCTGCGCGCGACCAAGGCTCCGGCGCGCGACGCCCGGCAGGCTGCGACGGCTGCGGCCAGGAAAGGCGAGACGCTGTTCGCCAGGGTCGGCTGCGACGTCTGCCACGTCCCGACGCTGACCACCGCGCCCGCGGGCACCGTCGTGAACGGCGGGAAATTCGCCATTCCCGAAGCGCTCGGAAACAAGACGTTTCATCCTTACAGCGATTTCCTGCTGCACGACGTCGGCACCGGTGATGGCATCGGCATCGCCATGACGGAGCACTACGGCAAGCACATGTACGAGATCAAGTGGAAGGATCTGTCGCTTGAGGCCCATCGCTCCACCGCCAACCGCATGCGCACGGCTCCCCTCTGGGGTGTGCGTACGCATCCGATGCTGATGCATGACGGCGCGTCGATGACATTCCGCGAGGCCATCCTCCGCCATCGCGGCGAAGCCAGCGAGGTGACGGAGCGCTTTCAAAGGCTGAACCAGGATGATCAGCAGGCGATCGTCGAGTTCCTGAAATCCCTGTGAGAGAAAAGCGCTGCGCCGCGCGTCAGCCGCGCGGCGCTCCTGCGCCGATACAGGAACAGGAGCAGCGCCAGCACGGTGCCCCCAGGCAGCAGCATCTCCAGCATGAGGTACGGACCCACCCGCCGCGCCGCTTCCCCCATCACCCCCATGCTCCTCAGGACAGATTGCATTTGCGGCTCCTCGGTCGGGTAGTCATCGCGTACAGCAGATAGACGAACGAGGGCGCTCGAATTCGACACCGGCGCGCGTCGCGTGGCGGCTGGAGCGCGAGCATGGCCGCTGTCAGAGCCGTGGGCGCAGGTATAAACTGGCACGCGAAGCCATGACCGAAGTTCCGGCAACGTCCCGGCGCCGCGACCGCGGGCGTGCCCAGCGCTCCACCGGTCCCTCGCTCGCGCCCCTGCCGCGGCTCACCAATCCCTGGAGGCCGCTGGAAATCCTGACCACCGAGCAGGTGGAACGCATTCTGGCTGCGGCCTTCCAGGTTCTGCAGGAGGCGGGCCTCGAGATCCGCAGCCCCGCGGCACGCGAGGCCTACCGCCGCGCCGGAGCCCTGGTGGACGAGTCGACCCAGATGGTCCGCCTGGGGCGCGACATGGTCGAGGCGCATCTGACCCACGCGCCCGAGCGCTTCGTGCTCCATGCCCGCAACCCCGAGCGGCATCTGCACGTCGGGGACAACGTGGTCAATTTCGGACCCGTCACCGGCGCCCCGCACATCCGCGATCTCGAGGGCGGGCGCCGCTACGGTGACCTCGAGGGGTTTCGCAACATCCTCAGGCTCACCCACAAGCTCGGCATTCTGCACTGGCAGGGCGGCATTGTGGTCGAGCCGGTCGACATCCCGGTGGCGGTGCGGCATCTGCGCACCTATCAGGCTCACATCGAGTGCGCGGATATCGTGTGGGCGGCGCGCGGCATCGGCGGCGTGCAGGCGCAGGACGCGATCGCCATGTCGGCCATCGAGCACGGCTGTACGGTCGAGGAGCTGGCCGCGCGTCCGACGCTGATGACGGTGACGAACGTCAACTCACCGCGCCGGGTGGATGAGGAGATTCTCGACAACATCATGGTGATGGCCCGCCACGGCCAATGCGTGGTCATCACGCCCTTCACGCTCATGGGGGCTATGGCTCCGGTCACGCTGGCCGGCGCGCTGGCGCAGCAGACGGCCGAGGCCCTGGGCGTCGTCACCTTGTGCCAGATGCTGCGCCCCGGAACCCCGTGCGTGATCGGCGGCTTTACCTCCAACGTCGACATGCGCACCGGCTCACCCGCGTTCGGCACGCCGGAATATTGCAACGCGGTGCTGGCGAGCGCACAGATCGGCCGCCGCCTCAAGGTCCCGGTGCGCACCAGCGCGGTGAATGCCTCGCCGGTGGTGGACGCGCAGTCGACCTACGAGACCGCGTTCTCGCTGCAGGCGGCGATCCTCAGTCACAGCCACCTGATCAACCACGCGGCCGGTTGGCTGGAAGGCGGATTGTCGGCTTCGCTCGAGAAGATCGTCGTCGACGCGGAACTGCTGCGCAACTGGGCCGAGATGCTCAAGCCGGTCAGTTTCAGCGACGACGACCTCGCGGTGCAGGCCATCAAGGATGTCGCGGTAGGTGGGCACTTCTTCGGTTCGGCGCACACGCTCGCCCGCTACGAGTCCGCGTTCTATCGTCCGCTGCTCTCGGACTGGTCGAACTTCGAGAACTGGAGCGACGCCGGCGCCCGCAATGCCAGCGAGCGCGCCACCGGCATCTGGAAGAAGATGCTCGCGGAGTATGTGCCGCCGCCCCTCGATCCGGCCGTCAAGGAGGCCATCGACGCGTACGTGGCCCGCCGGACGCGTGAGCTCGGTGATACGGCGCCCGCGTGAGCGAATGGATCATGAACGCCCGCATGTACGCGGTCACTCCCGCGGTGGAGGCCGCGTGGCGTGCGCTGCTCGAGCACGTCACTCAGGACGCACGCGTGCCGCTCACCTATGTGCCTTATCCGGCGCCGCAGCCCCTCGAGCAGCTGTGGGCGCGGGGGGATCTGGGGTCGGTGCTCATGTGTGGGTACCCGATCGCGCTGAGGCTCGCGGCGGTGACCCCGATCGCGGCGCCCATCCCGCGCGCCGAGTGGGCGGCTCATCGTGCCGTGTATCGCTCGGATCTGATCGTGCGGCAGGACGCCCCTTACCTCGCGCTCGAGGACACCTTCGGGGCGCGCGCGGGCTGGACGGTTGCGCACTCCCAGTCCGGCTTCAACGCCTTCAGGCACCATCTGCTCGCCTACCGCACGCCGCAGCGGCCGGCGCTGTACGCCGAGATGGTCGGAAATCTGCTGACCGCGCGCAACGTCCTTGACGCCGTGCGCGAGGGACGCATCGACGTCGGGCCGCTCGACGCCTACTGGCACCTGCTGATCGCGCATCACGCGCCGCACCTGACGGCGGGTATCCGGGTGCTCACCTCGACGCCGGTGACACCGATGCCCGCGTTCGTCGCCGCCGCGGCTGCTCCCGCGGACATGGTGGCGCGATTACGCGCGGCGTTCACGCGCGCCGCTCAACGGCCCTGGTTCGGTCCGCTCGCCGATCTTCTGCTGCTCGAGGGCTTTGCGGAGGCGAGCGCGGGGGCGTTCGCGCCGCTGCTGCAGTGGGACGCGGAAGCGCAGGCGGCCGGATTCGGTCTGCCGGCCTGATCGATCGGCGCGCCGCTTACCACCCGACCTGCGCTCAGGGCGGTAGCCCAGGCACCCGGCCGCTCGGGTGCCGGGGCGTATCGTGCGCGCGAAAGAGGAAGCGGCGCGCCACGTCGAAGTAGGTGCGATAGACGAGCCCGCCGTTTTCCGCGATCAGGCGCTCGCGATTGAGGCGGTAGCGGGCGGGGTACTCGTACCACGGGATCGCCGGCGCTTCGTGGTGCAACGCGTGCAGATTGTTGAACAGATAAAGCGGACCGAGGATCCAGGAGCCCTCGACGATGGCGATGCGCGCACGCACCTGCGGCCGTGCGCGGTGCTCGGCGAAAGAGCGAATCAGTGTCAGGCTGGTTGCGGGGATCGCCATGGCCAGGACGTAGATCCAGAGCGGCATGCCGCAGACGATCTTCACCCAGACGATGACCGGGATGCACCACAGCAGGTGCTCGAGCCACACCGCCCGCACCCCGTCTGCGTTGCGGATCAGTGCGCGCGCTTCGGCATCGAGAAAGCGGCCGATGGACCAGAAGGCGCCGAGCGTGACCCGCCCGGCGAGAGTCTGTTGAATGTGCACGATCACGCGCGTGACGCGGTTGAGGCGTGCCCAGTGCTCCGGTGTCCAGTAGTAGGACTCCGGGTCATCGAGCGGATCGGTGATTCGCTCATCGATGTGGTGCGCCCGGTGGTTCTGCCGGTAACGCTCGAATGGCAGCCACAGTGACAAGGGCACGATGGCGATCAGCCGGTTGACGCCGTCCCAGCGGGTCGGGTGCCCGTGCACGATCTCATGCTGCAGCGAGCCGTGCAGCGTGATCAGCACTGCGGTGATGGGAGCCACGATCACGAGCGGCCAGTGGCCGTAAGCCAAGGTGATCGCGAGCCAGCCGCCATAGGTAACCAGGGCGATGAGCAGCGTCGGCAGTTCCACCGCCACGCGGCGCGTGTGGCGCGCGGCGCCTGCGCCGGGCGCATTCGGCGCGGTCGCGATTACGGCGAGGTTGTTTGGCGTCATCCGACAAAGCCCCTTCCGCCAGCACGGAAGTGGGGGAGCTGGGCAAATGCCACGTGCTGTCGGAAACGGGCTGATTCTACCTAAAGTCGGCTCGCGGCGCCGTCGAGGCTTGCGCTTCCGGGAACTGAGTCTCACAGCCGATGCAGGCGCTTGGGCAAAGGCACCGCTTGCGCCCGACGGGGACTGGCGGTCGGCGCGTTCCGGCGGCTCGAAGCCTCTCGGGTAACCGCGCGGTATGTGTGAACCGCGTGGTGGTGCATCCCGACGCACGACTGGCACGAGAGCGGTAATCGGCTCATGGGGGAAAATAGGTATTGGTCGGGCGTTCTCACAACGCCTACCCTTTGGCCAAGTCATTGCGCAATCCGTAACCCGCCGTCCACGACAAATTCAAGGACGCCGGTCCGAACAATTTAAGGGGAGACGAGACGTGACGACTCCAACGCGAGCCTTTCGATTCATTTGCCGCGGCCTGGCTGCATGTGCAGTCATCGCCCTGATCCCGGTGCCGGCGAGCGCACAGGCCAGTGGCCGGCATGCGCTTCAGCGCGCCACGGGAAGTGTGATTCCGGGCGGGCCGCTCACGCGGCGCACGCAGACCGTGGTCCTCAAGATGGCGGGCGATCCGGTCGCCGTCGTGCGCAGCCGCGCGCCGGGCAAGCAGCTCCCCGAGGCGCAGCGGCAGTCGATCGAGCGCGACCTGCGCAGCCGCCAGGACGCGATCGTGCCCTCGATTCACAGAATGGGCGGCACCGTGCTCGGGCAGTTCCAGCACGCCATCAACGGCATCAAGGTGCGCGGCACGCCCGAGCAGATCCGGGCGTTTGCGGCGCTCCCGGGCGTCGTCGAAGTCAAAGCGGTTCGCACCTATCACGTCGTCAATGCGCAAAGCGTGCCGTTCATCGGCGCGCCGCAGGCGTGGCAGGGCCCGCCCCGGCTGCACGGTGAGCACATCCGCATCGCGGTCATCGACACCGGCGTCGACTACACGCACGCGAACTTCGGCGGGCCGGGCACGGTCGCCGCCTGGAAGGCCGCCTTCGCGAGCAGCACCCAGCCGGCCGATCCGACCTTGTTCGGCCCCAACGCGCCCAAGGTCAAAGGCGGCACGGACCTGGTGGGCGATGCCTACAACGCGAGCGACCCGGCCAGCGTGCCCATGCCCGACCCGAATCCGCTCGACTGCTTCGGGCACGGCAGCCATACATCGGGAACCGCGGCCGGTTTCGGCGTGACCTCCGCGGGCGCCACCTTCCAGGGACCCTATGACGCGGCAACACCCGGTCAATCGTTCACCATCGGTCCCGGTGTCGCGCCACTCGCGGATCTCTACGCCGTGCGCGTGTTCGGCTGCGCAGGCTCGAGCAACGTCGTCGTCGACGGGATCGACTGGGCGGTCGCCCACGGCATGCAGGTGATCAGCATGTCGCTCGGCTCGGACTTCGGCAACGAGGACGATGCGGATGCCGAGGCGTCCGAGAACGCGGTCAA
>Ga0209027_1000883_pt1 | contig 11042 bp, 6 predicted proteins | sample GraSoi013_1_20cm_3_FD_185821 | JGI IMG/M metagenome (GOLD analysis project Ga0209027, IMG submission 185821) | Grasslands soil microbial communities from the Angelo Coastal Reserve, California, USA - Sample 09_27_2013_1_20cm (SPAdes) (version 2) | ecosystem: Environmental > Terrestrial > Soil >...
CCAACTCATGATCCAGCAACCACTCGCGCCGCTCCCAAGAAGTGCGGTAGCCCCAAGTGCCCGGCGCTATCAAGTGATAAGGGTCTAGAGATTTGATGTAGCGGCTCATCTCGGCTATCCACGCGCGGCGCTCCTCCCAACGACCTGTCGCCGCCTGCGCTTCGTTTATCAACTCGTAGCCCATGATCGTGGGGTCATCGCGATAGAACACGCCCGTCACACTGTTTCGGCGCGTGACGATTTTTGCGACGTGTTCGCGGTAGAGTTTTCGGGCATCTTCATTCGTGTAGAAGAGCATGGCGCGCTCTACGTTTATGCCGAAAGGTCGCGTATCATCAGCAGCATCATTTATTCCTACCCAGCGAAGGTAGCGAACGACGCCGCCCGTGTCGCGCCACCAGTTGCACAGGCAAATCTGCACGCGCAGATTGTTTCGCGCAGCTTCGGCAATCACGTGGTCAAGATTAACGAAAGCTTCTTCGTTCCAATCCTCCGGCCCGCGACGAAACGGATGCAGGCGCAGCCAGTTGTTGAGCGCGACTCCGGCGACCGTCCCATCGCCAGCGCCGCTCTCGCCGAAAGCCCACACGCGCACGACGCGCAAGCCCTCCCGCGCAGCTTCGTTTAGCGTCTGCGTCATGCGCTCGCGCTCCTCGTCGCCGTAGATGACGGCCACGTTCGCGCCCGCGAAGCGGAACGTCTCGCCGTCAATGAGAAAGCGCGCGCCGCGCGTTGTGACAAACCCGCGCGGCGCGTTGCGCCCTCGCTCCTTCAACACAAAGAGCAGGGCTGCGCTCGCGGCGATTACGAGCGCAGCCCCGAAAATTACTCTCCTTATCATGGACGAAGAAAGCGACATCTAGACAAGCAGCGCACAAACCAGAGATTTAACGCGGTGCGCTGGTCAGATTGATGAAGCCTATGATGGCGCAGACCGAAGCCAAGACTACGAAGAGATTGAAGAACGCGCCGACGCCTAGCACAAGGTCTGAGTCGTTCTGTATGAGTCCGAAAGCGAGTACGAGAAATTGCAGATGGTAGATGATTAGACAAACGGACGCGAGCGCGAACCAGCGCACGGATGGCCCAAAGGCGCGTGCGCGCGAAAAACCTAGCACTGCGGCGACCAACCAGCCCACGATGCCTGCTAGCAGAAGAGCTATGGCAACTATCCCGAAATATGTGGGCGGAGTGTAGCGCGTCTCCCCCTGAATCAGATTCAAAACGATGGCGAGCATTTCGGCGTATCTCTCCTTGTGGCGTGCATCACGCCTTATGGAATTTAAGAGAGCTTAGAGCAATTCTCAATTGAATGAAGGGAGCGCGGTATTCACCGCCGAAGATACAGAGTTCATTAAGGGAGCACGAAGAGGATTAATCCATTTAAGAAGCTGTTTGAAAATTCCCTTTAGCCGCGCGAAGCGGCTCGAAGAAGGTAGCCCGTACGTGAAACATCTGGTATGCGTTGGATAAAATAGATGCGCGTTGAAGACGCGCAAGGATTCCTCTCGCGCGCATCTTCAATGCGCTATGTCTTATCACGTTGACTGATTCCAGATGTTGCACGTGCGGGCTATCTTCTCGCTTGCGCCTTCGGCGCTTATTAGGAATTTTCAAACAGCTTCTAAGATTTGAAATTTCAAATTTGAGATTTCAGATTTGAAATCCTCCGTGGCTCCTCTGTGTCCTGCGGTGGTGAATCACACCTCCCATAATCTCAACTCAATTTCTCTTTAAGGAAAATTAAAGCGCCGTTTGCGCTCAGGAATAGAGACAAGCTCCTGCTTCCGGCCAGACGCAAACGGCGTCAAGGATTTCCAATTCGGTACGACGACCGAGCGCGCACATCACGGTTCGTCGAACGCAATCACCCGAACCGTTTCCGAACTGCGCGGCTCGTCCTCGCGATGCACACGTCCGTTCTTGAGAAGAACGAGGCGCGCGCGTCCCTTACTGCGTAATGTGAATCTCCTCTTCCTTGTTGACGCGGCGCACGAAGAAGATCAAAGCGCATGCGAAGGCCACGACGGTCGCAGCAATTGCATACCATAAAAGATGCGTGCCGCCCTGCCTATCTGGAAACGTTGCAAACTTGTAATACTCGTAGACTGCGAAGACGGTTGCGGCGATCCCCACAATCCAGGTCACTACATCTAACATGATGAACCTCCAGCGTTCGTTTTCTGTTTAAGTAGGCTGAGAAAAAAGCCTTAAACGCACACTATTTAGAGTTCAGCAAGAGAACCGTCAGGCTTTGGAAGCGTCCCGGAGTGTGCTTGCCCGCGAGACCGCTTTTGATTCTCTACGCGCGTGCATGTTAACCGACAGAAAGGGGAAAGGTAAAGGGGAAAGATGAAGGCAAAAGGTAAAAGTAAAAAGGCAAAAGGGATAAGGCTAAAAGCATTTTTACATTTTTAATTAAAATATGGTTTCAGCCTCACTTTTGCCTTTTACCTTTTTACTTTTACCTTTTCCTTACAGAATTATCCTGCGGTCTCCGGCTCGGCGTGTGACGCGCTCGCGGTCGAAGTATTCAAGAAGTGGGATGGCGTATTTGCGCGAAACCCCTGCGAGGTCTTTGAAAGTCGCAACGTCAATCAGACGCTCAGGCTCGTGCTGGCTAGCGTAGTCGCGCAAACTTTTGGTGAGTTGGTCGAGCGCTTCGCGGTGAAAGTAGTATTCACGGCTTACGCTCACTAAAGAGCCAGCGTCAATCAGCAGTTGCAGAATCTTTCGTGCGCGCTCGCGCGGGCTGCTGTTTCCTGCTCTTTCGAGCGCTTCTTCAAAGGTCGGAGCTTCTAGCGCAGCATCTTTGTAAACCTCTTCCAGACGACTTTTGAGCGCGGCATCATGGGGCGAAAGCTCAAGTCTGTGATTGCTTGCGCGCACCACATCTTTTTCGGAGCGTAGCGCGCCCGTCGCTTCAAGATGAGAGATGACTGCGCGAAAGATTTCCGGCGCGAGGTGGGCGAAGTGGCGCTCGCGCAAAGTCTCGCGCGCCATACCGCGCGAAAGAGGTTCTTGTTTGTGAAAGCTCTCGACCTCGTCGAGCGCCGCGCGTCCCAGACGATCAAACTGCGCTCGGCTCAGCAAATGGCCTTCTGCGTCTACAACTGCGCCGCTTCGTTCAGCCCCAAAAATTGCGCTCGAAAGAATCTCATCACGCCAGCCCGTGTGCGCTATGAGATCGGCGCGCGATAATCCTTGCTCGCCCGCAGCCTCCAAGCGAAGCGCAACCTGCGCTGCCGGGTCAGCATTCATCAACGATTCAAGACGGGCGCGCACTCCGGCCATCTCGCGCCCACGATGCTTCTGGGCGAAAGCATCCAGCACCACGCCGCCCGCAACGGTACGCTGTGGAGAGTAAGAGCGTATGATGAAATGCTCCGATGGAAGCGCTAGCGTTGGAGATTCAAGGCGAAGTTGAATGAAACCGGAAGCGCCCGGCTGAATCTCGTTCGTGTGTTCTAGCACGCGTACGCGCGCCAGGATTTCAGCCGAGCCTATATGCACACGAACGCGCGCGCGCGAACGCAAACTGCGCGGCGCACCCTTCAGCACGTCAATGCGTGCGTCGAATATTTGCGTCGCGCGCAGGCGACCAGCGGGCGCTAGCACCATCCCGCGCTCAATCTGCGCAGCCTCTATACCGCCAAGATTCAAAGCAGTCCTCTGCCCCGCTTCGGCTCTCTTAACCGGCTGATTGTGAACTTGAAGCCCTCTGACACGTACGCGCCTTGCTTCGGGCAGCAACTCCACCTCGTCGCCCTCTTGAATCTCGCCCGCGACGAGCGTGCCAGTGACGACTGCGCCGAAGCCTCGCATGGTGAATGAGCGATCAACGGGCAGGCGAGCAACCATTGCGTTCGAGCGCGCGGGAATCTTTAACGCTATTTCATGAAGAGCGCGCTTCAATTCTTCAATGCCTTCGCCCGTGCGTGAACTAACGGCAAGCTGTGGCGCGTCTTCAAGAAACGAGCCTGCGACCAACTCGCACGCTTCTTCGCGCACGAGTTCGAGCAGTTCTTCGTCAACAGTATCTTTCTTTGTGATTACGACGAGGCCGTTTCGCACACCCAGCAATCGGCAGATGTCGAAGTGCTCTTCCGTCTGTGGCATCACTCCTTCATCTGCGGCAATGACGAGCGCGACCACGTCAATGCCGTGCGCGCCCGCCAGCATGTTTTTTACGAAACGCTCGTGACCCGGCACGTCAACGAAACCCAGGCGCACATCGCCCAGATCAAGCTCTGCGAAGCCCAGATCAATAGTAATCCCGCGCCGCTTCTCCTCCGGCAGACGATCCGCATCCACGCCCGTCAGCGCGCGCACCAGCGCAGTCTTCCCATGATCAATGTGCCCGGCTGTCCCTACTATGATTGAAAGCATAAAGGCAGTTTTTAGTTTTCAGTTTTTAGTTTTCAGCTTTCAGAGAGAAGCGAACTGGCTTTTAACTAAAAACTGAAAACTAAAAACTGAAAACTGCTCTTTTCATCGTATTTCAAAATCTATCCACTGTATCGCAGTGTTGTGGTTCGCTTTGGCTAGCAGGTCTGTGACTATGACTTGAAGAACGTACTCGCCGGGGCGCATGTCAGAGCCGAGTTTGAGAGCGCCGCCCGCTAAGAGTCGCTTCATATCTGCCTGGCTGCTCGGATTAAAATGCTGTGTCTGACCTGTAAAGATTAGTTGACCTTCGCGGAAGATGCGAACCTGAGTTAGCAATTGCGGCTTCAGCGCGGCGCTATCAAGTTGCGCGTTGTAGATGGCGTAGCCGTATCGTAGCGTCATACCTTTGCGCAAATGGCGCACGGCTGGGCCAGCCTGCGTATCAACGTCTTCGCTTTCGCCTTCTGCGCTACGCGCCAGAGTTTGCGCGGCGTCGGGCGTGGTGGCGGCGGGTGCGGGCTGCGGCATCGGCGGCGTCTCGCGCGCAGCCTCTACGCCGCTCACTAGTAGCCCGGAAAGCGAGAGACGATTTTTTGTAATGTCCGGGACTTCTATGAACTGGCTGGCAGAGCCTACGCGCTCCGAGGCCGTATCGCGCAATGCCGTGCGAAGCTGGTATGCGCCCGGCTTCTTAACAGGCACTGTGACGACATAGACGAAGCCGTCCTGCATGATTTTATTGTAAGTGTCGCCCTTGATTCGTATGGTGTGCGTGCGACCGACCTGGTCAACCATCTGTCCGTTGTCGCCGAAAGTCATAGCCAGTATGTCGAACGTGGACTTGTGCCAGCCATCCCCGTCGTCCGTGAATGTAAGATCGTGCGCGTCAATGTGAATAAAGGATCGCATGAAGGAGCCGAACTGCGCGTCGTTTGCAAAGAGCGAAGTAAGCTGAAGCGAAACCCCGTTTGCGTTGAACGGCGAGATGAGCGCGCCCAAGAGTTGTTCTTCGCGCGTGTGACGTACGGTGCGCGTGCCTTCGTCCGAGAAATCATAAAAGCCTGAGCGCGTGCGCACCTTCACGCCCGGTCGCTTAACCTTTATGCTGATTTTATGGAAGCGGCGGTAGCTGCCCGGCGAGCCTAAGTTTGAACCTTCCGGGTGATACGCAATCAGGTAGTAGCCTTTCTGGTCTTCAACCACGCGACGAAGTCCGCCGCCAAGATCGTTCATGTTGCGTATGGCAAAGCCTCCGGTCTGGCGCGCCAGATAATCCAGCCCTTCCTGCGACTCTACGTAACTCCTGCGCCGATCTGCCAGCCTCGCCTCTATCTGATCGGCCGAAAGATGCGCAGTGTTGTCGGCAGCCGTGAGCCATAGCGTCTGAAGACCTGTGGCGTTCATCGTGTAGATGACGACCGAAGAGCGATTCGCAAGATCTGCAAGGCGACGCAACGGCTCCGCGATGCTCTCGTTCGAAGAGACGCGCGGGTTGCCCATGATATTTCGATAAGTACGTATCTTGAGGCTGTCGGAGATGAGTATGAGAGACTTGCGACCGGGCATCTCTCTCATCCCGCGCACGATTGAGTGAATCACTCCGAGCGTGCCTATCTCGAACAGGCCTTCACGATCACGTGTCTGCTCGTTAATCCTATCCTGAATATCTTGCGCCGGGTTAGTGGGGTTTACATTCGGGTCTTCCGTCGCAGGCTCACGGCTAGTATCAATCTGAGCGACAGCCGAGACGCCGCAGGCCGTATTGGGCAGCCAGCGCACGTGCTCGACTGCCGCGTAGAGTTGGCGACGGTCTGATGTGAACTGCTGCAACACTCCAGCACCGCCGCCCGTGCGTATGATTGCAACTAAATCTCCGGGCTGCATCTGTTCATCAACAAATTTTCTGAGCGCTCCCTTGACGAAGTGCATGCTCTCAAACGATAGGCAGAGGTCGTCAACTACGAGCGCGACGGTGCGGCGTACCTGTTCGGGGCGCAAAGGCACTGGCGGCACAGGCGGCGCGTTTCTAGTTGCAGGGCGCTGCGAAGTGGCGGCAGGCTGAGCAGCAGCAGCAGTGGCTGTGGTCGCGCCCGCTTCGGTCGAGACATAAGAGAAGTTTGTTATCTTCTGCGGACGGTTATCTTCTCGCACCTCGAAATCATCAGGCGAGAGGTCTGTAATCTGATGACCGTTGTTGTCAGTCGCAGACACGTCCAGTTGCACAAGATTCGTTGTGATGCGCACGACCTCGTCTTCGTCCTGCGTTGTAGCCGGACGCCGCGTTTGCTGTGATGAGCGTGCGGGAGCGACTGGTATCGGCGCTGGAGTTTGCCCAAGCGCAGAGCAGACGAACGCCTGTATCAGGATCAATGAGAGTAAATTTTTTTTCTTCATAATAAGGACTCGGAAAGTTGGCCGGAAACTCCAGCCTCGCGCGTGCTCATCCAACACCGTTTCATACGATGTTCGCCAGTTTACCTGATAATCTCGAAATCTATCCACTGCGTCGCTGTGTTGTGGTTAGCTTTGGCTAGCAGGTCTGTGACTATGACTTGAAGAACGTATTCGCCGGGCGGGAGTTCTGAGCCGATTACTAGACCACCGCCAACTGTCACGCGTTTCAAATCCGGTTGACCCGTAGTGTCTAAAGGCTGCACATTGCCCGCGAAAACCTGCTGGCCGTCGCGGTAGAGACGCATCTGCGTCGTTAGTTTAGGCTTCTGGGTCGCGCGCTCCAGTTGCGCATTGTAAATAACGTAGACGTATTGGAGCGTCATGCCCTGACGCAATTGCCTGAGCACAGGGCCTGCCTGCGTGTCCGCCGACCTGACTTCGGTCTCCGATTGTTGAGTCAAGACTTGCGCGGGATTTTGCGCGTTCTCATTTACTTGCGATTGTGCGCCCGTCGCAGCCGCCGCCGGTCTGGCCGAAGCAGCCTCTGAGCCGCTCATTATGATTCCCGAAAGCATCAAACGATTCTTCGTTATGTCCGGGACTTCTATGAATTCGCTGACCGAACCCAATCGCTCCGACGCCGTATCGCGCAAAGAGACGCGCAACTGGTACGCGCCCGGCTTCTTCACAGGCACTGTAATCATGTAGTCGAAGCCTTGCTGCATGATTCGCCTATAGGTTCTATCGCTGACTCGTATGTTGTGTGTCAGACCCATCTCGTCAACGACCCGTCCGCTCTCGCCGAATGTGATAGCAAGCACGTCGAACGTTGACTTGTGCCAGCCTTCCCCGTCGTCCGTGAAAGTGAGATCGTGCGCCGCTATGTGAAGCAGCGAGCGCATGAATGAACCCGCTTGCGCGTCGTTGGCGAAGAGCGAAGTCATGCGCAGGTCAACGCCCGTTGCTTTGAACGGCGATTTGAGCGCGCTGATTAGCTGCTCGTTGCGCGTGTGCGGGACTGGGCTAGCCACTTCGTCGGTCACGCCAAAGAAGCCTGTGCGCGAGCGCACACGCAAGCCCGGTCGCTTCACCTTCACTATGATTTTATGAAATCGTTTGTAGCCGCTGCCCTGAGCAAAGGTTGATTCCGCAGGGTGGTACGCAATCAGGTAGTAGCCTTTCTGATCGTCCAGCACACGCTTTATGCCGCCGACCAGATCGTTCGTGTTTTGTACTGCGAAACCTCCGGTCTGATGCGCCAGGTAGGTTAATCCGGTCTGCGAGTCAAAAGCATCCGTTCGCGCGTTGATAAATCTTTCAGCAAACTGGTCGCCTCCGTGGCTGTCTCCCTGGCTCAGGTGAATTCCCGAAAGGTCTGTTGAGGCATCATCGTTATAGGTACGCAAGCCCGCCGCATTCATCGTGTAGATTACTACGGACGAGCGATTGGCAAGATCTGTCAGCCGACGCAGATTGTCAACTATGCGCTCTACAGTGATAGCAGGTTCTGGCCCGACGTAAGGGTTGTCCATTTGAAGTGTCGTCGGCGGATGGGTCAACCAGATTTTGAATCCGTCTGAAATCAAGAGCACGGACTTTCTTCCGGGCAGATCGCGCATCCCGCGCACAACATAGTCCAGCGCGCCGAGCGTGCCCACCGTGTAAAGCTCATCACGGAATCGCCCAAGAGTGTCCAGAGTAGACTGCATGGCGTCCGGCATGCCGGGCGCAGATGATTCTGCTTGCCCGCGTGATCGCGGATTCCAGCGCATACGATCAATCGCAGCATAGAGAATCCGTCTGTCGGAAGTGAATTGCTGGAGCAATCCTCCAATGCTGCCGCTCGTGGTCACGATAGCCACTAGGTCGTTCGGCTGTATCTGCTCGTCAACAAATTTCTTGAGCGCCCCCTTGACGAAATGCATGCTGCCTATGGAAAGGCCGAAGTCGTCAATGACGAGCGCTATGGTGCGGCGCACCTGTTCGGGACGCAACTGCACTGGCGGCACAGGCGGCGCATTACGCGAGGGCGTGCGCGCAAGAGTCGTCTGGTTAGGCTGCGCGCTATCTGTGGAGACGTAAGAGAAATTAGTTATCTTCTGCTCACGATTATCTTCGCGTATCTCAAAATCATCCGCGTTCAGATCAGTCACCTGTCTGCCTTGCGAGTCCGTCACTACTGCGTCAACCTGAACCAGATTCGTAGTGATGCGCACGACATCTTCCTCCGCCACCTGTTGCTGCGCGGGCGCAGGCGTTTGATGTGAAGGCTGCTGGCTGGTCGTTTGCCCCTGTGTGGAAATGAAGAAGGAGAAGATAAGCGCAAGCGCAAGTGAGTGCCTGTAGGTAATCATAGCCTTCAAAGCTCCTTTCAGCTATCAAACTTATTTTAGGGGAACTCCTATTTTTAGTTAAGCTCCTGCTATAGGCTTAACAAGAAGTGGCTGACTTTGACTGTACAATAGTCGTTGTGCAATGCTGCCCTCAGAGATCGAAATTAAGGAGCACACGACGATGGCAGAGCAGGCTGAGAAAGGCGACACCATTCGCGTTCATTACACTGGAAGTCTGGAGAGCGGCGAAGTTTTCGATTCCAGCGAAGGCGGCGAGCCTCTGGAATTTGAAGTCGGCGCAGGCCATGTCATAGAAGGCTTCGACGAAGGCGTACGCTCCATGTCTGTCGGCGCAAAAAAACGGCTCGTCATAGAAGCCGACCAAGCTTATGGTGAACGCAACGATGCTCTGGTGCAGCAGGTTGCGCGCGCCAGCATCAACCTAGACCACGAACCCGAAGTCGGCATGCAACTCGCGCTACAACTCCCTGACGGCAACCAGATTCCCATCACCATCACCGAAGTCACCCCCGACACCATCACCCTGGACGCCAACCACCCGCTCGCCGGAAGCAAACTGATTTTCGACATAGAACTGGTCGGGCTTGATAAGAAGCAACAGGCGTGACCTTGCAGAATTTCACTATGCGACAACTCTGCGAAATGTTTAATTGCAGATGCCTTAGAATTCAATGAAAGAATTATTTTGTGGAATCCCACCTTTAGCGGTATTAGTCAGAACGATTATTTTGACTAATTTTAAAAGTGAGTTTAACCAACACGTCGTGGTAATGCCTTCCTAGCTACTATCCGGCGACCATTTAAAACCTTGCCATCTAGTTTCTGCATAACCTCCGCAGCAATAGTTGGGTTACTAAGCTCTATAAAAGCATAGCCCTTTGATTTGCCGAAAGCCGTTTTTGGCATATATATGTTTTCGACGCTAGCGTATTCGGAAACAAGTTCCACAATCTCTCTTTCATCAACTTGGAAATCAAGGTTCGAAATCCATAACCTAGCCGCTGGGTCTGGGCTGTCATCTGCCACGTCGTTGTCTTTTTCGACTGAACTCTGTGATGGCATACTCGCAGGCAGCCGTACCTCGGGCTTTGGCACACTAATGCGAAAACGAGGGATTTTACGAACCGAAACTCGCTTATTCCTAGCTCTAGATTGCGCTACTTTCTTGGGAATCTCTGATGTTAAAATACCTAATTCTTGGAGTGACCTGACCAATTGCCTATAGTGCTCAGTATCAACAATTCCTAAATTATCCCATATGTCTTGTGGCGCAATTATTGCCCCTCCCATACCCAAAACTACGATGGCTTTCTGTTCTCGGCTTAAGCTAAAATGGTCGAACTGCTGAAGCCACAGAAGCTGTGGCTGATTATAGATAGTGTTGTGGCGAAGCGTAACGCTAAATGAATTTGCCGTACTGCTCAATTCTGGTGGGGTCAATTCGTTGGCCCGCATCAACTCAAACATACGTCGCAAACCCTCTCCCAACTCCCGCATATATCCGAGTTCTCGCAATACTCGAGATGTTATAGCATTTCGCGACTGATGGACGCCCTTCAATTTCAAGAGATCACTCATGCTAACAGAAGATAGCAATGAACCTGGATTTCTTACCTCCATCCGATCATCAAATACAAATATTTCGATGCCGCGCCCTTCTTCTGAATAGTCGCGGTGCGCAATTGCGTTTACCAATGCTTCCCGACAGGCTAATTCAGGATACATCACTATAGATTCAAATCGAGCACCAGTTCCAAGTCGTGTTTGTACGAGTTGCGGACGCAAGCTATCCCATCCTCTCTCGATAAGTTCCAAGATATTGCCGGTTACTGTTTGATCCGATTTCACGTTGTATTGAGCGCCCGAACCAAGCTCAATACCGGCAACCTTAATGATTCGTATTTG